>Ga0209023_10005981_pt1 | contig 13038 bp, 18 predicted proteins | sample LakOneMetagenome_FD_187468 | JGI IMG/M metagenome (GOLD analysis project Ga0209023, IMG submission 187468) | Freshwater and sediment microbial communities from Lake Erie, Canada (SPAdes) (version 2) | ecosystem: Environmental > Aquatic > Freshwater > Lentic | place: Lake Erie, Canada... | reverse complement strand
CGGGTAGCTCAGTTGGTAGAGCAGGGGATTGAAAATCCCCGTGTCGGGGGTTCGATTCCCTCCCCGGCCACCATTCACCGGAGCGAAAAACAAGCGGTTTTCTACGAAACCGCGGGACAAGGGCCGAGAGGCCCTTTTTCATTTGTCCGGCCGTTGTCCGATGAATCGGTGGCGGAGAGATATGGTGCGAAAGACCAACCATTCACTTGCGATCGCCAACCCATTTGCTATGGTCGCGGCCGGGGAATGAAGGGTCAGGGGAGGAGGGGTCTCGGTTGTCCGCCAACTGAGGTCTTTTTTATGGGCAAGGCTGCAAAAAACACCGTTCGAATCTTCGTCGCCGGCATGGGCACGATTTTGTCCGTGTCGCCATCGATTGCGGTCGAGCGCTCGTCTTCCACCCCTTCGCAACGCCTGGCGAACGCGACCAATCGCGTTGGAGGCTACTTTGTGTCCGCGCTAGCGAAAGACCCAAAGGTGAACAGTGAGCGGAAGAAACAAAAGGCGGCGTGATCGTAAGCGCAAGGCGCCTTCGGAAAATCTTCCAGCACAGACAACACCCGCGACTCCGGACGTCATCAGGCCGGAGCCGCTAAATGCGCCATCCACGCGGCAGGCGGCGATGGCTGTTCTTAAGCAATACCAAGGCCCCATTCCTCCCCCTGAGTTGCTTGCTGACTACAGCAACGCAATCGAAAACGGAGCGGAACGCGTATTCGCATTGATCGAGTCCGAGGCCAGCCATATTCAGTCGCAAGAGAAGACCGCGCTTGCAGGTCAGTTGACCATTCTGAAGCGCGGTCAAATTTTCGCATTCGTCGTGACGTTGATTTCACTCATCTCAGCGGCTTTCACGGTGCATATCAGTGTCGGCTTGGCGATCGCCATGGTCACGGCAGGCATCGGAACTCTAGCCGTAGCTTTCCTGGGAATGCTCGCCTCTCCGAGTGGCGATGAAAAGAAGACTCAGAAGGGCAAGTAGCTGCCTCGCCGCTCCGGTGGGGCTTTATCTTTCTAGGACTTTTCCTACCCGCGATCGGCGCATCAGCCGATGCCGCTCAGCAGCGCCCAGGCGCACCTTAGGCTTACCAGCAACGCGAGGCGATAGGCCGCAGGCTCACCCCTGTTCCTGAGGCGCTAGGTGCCGGACGCGGGCCGCAGGACGCGGCTGCTGGCCCCATTCAATCGGAGCCGCCTGGATGACCTCGGACGATTACCTCGACGCCCTGCGAGCCGCTGCGCTGGCCGGCGATCGGAAAGCCGCCACCTTCCTCGACCGCTACGCCTCGCGCCTTGTCGAATTGCCTCCCCTGCCCCCTAACTCAACCCATAGCGCGATTGAGCATCCCGCTCAGTTGGAGGCTGCAACCTGAAAGCCACGGGGCCTAGATCCGGCGGTGCTTCACGAATCCACTAAAGCTTCGATCAGCCGGTGCCCTGCGGCGGTTTTTCGCTCGCGGCTCGTTTCCTCGCGTCCCGCTCCTCGTACATCTGCGTCTGCGTTTTCCGCGTCACCGTCCGGCCGCCCATGCGCCGATTCTTCTCGATCAAAGCGATAGCCTCGGCTTGGGTCAAGCCCAATTCCGGCACCCCATTGTTCAAGCCGAGGTTTAAAAGCTTTTTATCCATGCGATTTACGCCGCCTCCTTGACAAGCTCGTAGTAGGGATGCCGTCGGTCGTCGAAGATCGCAAACAGTGCATCTAGGTTGTTTGGGTCGGGATTGAGCCAGGCGTCGACGTGTTCGGGCTTGATGTTGATGATGGTGCGGTCGTGGCCTTGCGCCGCGACTTCCGGCTCCGGCTCGTCGGTGATCGCCGCGAAGGACCACAGATCTGGTTCCTTGCCCCTCGGGTCCGTCCAGTGCGAGTAGAGGCAGGCGATGTACATGGTTTCGCCCGTGCGCGGTCGGAACTGGATTTCCTTGCTGCCGCCTTTGCCGTCGTCGACTTTCTCGTAAAACGTCTCGGCCAGCATGAGCCCGTGCGTGTAGCCGAACTGGTTGCGCCAAAAACGGGTGAGGTTGTTGCGACGCGCGTTGTAGGTCCCTGACACCTGGCCGGTCTTAATTCGATCGATGGAAGGATCCATGCCCGCCGGCCGGCAGTGGTAGCGCATCGGCCTCACGATCTTCCTGCCGTTCTCCACGATGAGCACCGGCGCATACCAATCCGGGAAGATTCGGTCGTCACGCTCGGGGACGTGTCTGGTGCGCTTCGCGTCCTCTATCCATCGGCTTAGTTGCTTGATCTTGTTGCCGGCGATGCGCTGCTCGTTGAGCGCGGTCTTGGTTTCCTTCACCGCCAGCTTCGCCTCGGCCGCGGCGAGCCGTGCTTGTTGGACGGCCAGCTCATCCTCGCTTTCGGCGAGCTTGCGCCCATTCCACTCAGCGATCAGGTCTTGGATCTGTCGCTCGAGCTCGGTGTGCGGCCGGAGGAAATTCAGATCCATGCCCTTGGGAATCTTCGTGCCATCCGAGAGCTTGTGACGGACGCGGTACTTCTCATCGCGATCCAAGTACAACTGCCAGAACGCCTTGATGTCGATGTCCGCACCGAACTCTTTCACGTAGGCGTTGTAGAGGGTCCAAGCTTCGGCCGAGTAACACATTGAAACCTCCATGATTTCTCAGTCAGTTTCCAGAGGATCTCGCTTGGTTCAACTCAAACAAGCGACGCAATAATTCGTCATCAGATAACGGCCACTCCCAGTCATAAGCCGCTGCAACCGCGGCATCGAGCTCCTGGTGCAGGTTGTCCAACCACGCCGGCCGTGCGTTGTAGAGGTTGGTCAGCGTGCGCTTCTTCAACTCGGCCTCGTAACCTGGCTTGACGACTATGCGATCCGGGTAGCCCGGCACGACCTCGGGCACGCGTTCGACCCATTCTGTCGGATTGAGCCATCGGTCGCGGGCGTCTACAAGCGCGCGTGACGCCTCTCCGATTCGCACTGCGCGTGCGTCGCTGGCGTAGTCGACTGCGGCGATGTTTGGCGTCAGGCCATCGGGAAATGGGAAGGTTTCGAAACAGGTGGTTGGGGTATAGCGAGGATCGTTTCCAACCCCGAGCCGCGTGCCCATGCGGTCGGACCATATCTCATGCAACTTCGAATGCACGATGCCGAACGAAGCATCATCGTCCCGTGCGACAACAATAATTGCATGATCCGGCAGCACAAGCGCGGGCACCCAGCTCCACAGCCGATGTTTTGACACCGCCGAGGTCGCAAAGAACCGCGACTGACCCGCAATAACGCTTCGCATATCGGGGCGGGATCGCCAATGTAGCCACCAACATGCCAATGCTTCCGGCTGAACCATCGCAGCACGGTGTTGCTTTACAGGCTCGATGTATTTGAATGGAACCTCATACATCGCGGCATCGTGCAAATTCCGCGCAACAAAATCGACAATGAAGCGATCCCTCGGACGGCCCGTAATGTCATCGCCGTTGATGGTCGGCAGCACTACATCGCTATTCGGCCTCCCATTCGGGTTGCCAGTGGCCATCAACGCCTTGCGTCCTTCTGGTCCGGCAATAGTGAACGAAGCATCGGGCAGACCAAGGCGCATCGCCTCTTTCCTTTTGACATTGCTTCGAAGAACCACGCCCTGAAATGAGACGCGCTTGTTCTGTGGAAGCTTCTTTACCTTGCTCGGGTCGAACCCGCTGCTGGAACTCGCCTCCCTTAGGTCCGAGGTCAACTGTTCCACTAGCCGCCCATCCACTCGGTGTGTCTTGGCATTACTGTCAAACACGACGATCGAAACTCGCACGGCGGCACCGTCTACGATCCAAGGTTCGTCCCGCCAGACTTCTGAAAGCATGGATGCCTTGGCGATCGGGTCCAATACCTTGCGATTTGATCCGCCCGTGATTGAGTTGGTAGCAACTAGACCGACACGCGAAATCTGCTTGGTCGACATGAGCGACCAAGCCTTAGCAAACCAGAAGCAAACTAAATCCGCCCCATTCGGCACGGTCTTCTTGTATGCCTTACGCAGAGTGTCGGCGTAGTCACTGCCCAGTTCCGGTTTCATCTTGCGGCTACCTAAGAATGGCGGGTTGCCGACAACCACATCGGCATGTGGCCATGCTGCTGCGATCCCCGTGGAGGTCAACAACGCGTCACGGTTCTCGATCTGGTCAAGCGGTTGCAGAATCGGGTTTTTCTTCGCGCCATAACCGTTCTGAATCATCCACTGGATTTCGCCAATCCAAACCGTGATCCGCGCCAACTCCGCGGCGTAGTTGTTCAGTTCGATGCCCTTCACGCTCTTGGGGCCCACGGCAGGGAACTGCCGTCCTAACCCTAACGCCTCGCCCTCGATTAGCACGCGCTTTTCGATGTCTTTCAATGAGCGCAGCGCCAGAAATAAGAAGTTTCCGGAACCACAAGCCGGATCCAACACTGTGAAGGCACGCAGGCGTTCCAGAAACTCCGTGAACCGTTTTGTCGCTGCGGGCGATATGGTCTTCTTTGCCCGACCCGCCATCGTTGTGAGCGTTGCTTTTTCCGCTTCCCACTCTCGCAACCATGGCTCAATGATGACCGGGCTAATGATCTTCGTGATCGTGTCAGGGTCGGTGTAGTGCGCGCCCAACTGGCTGCGCTTGCTCGGGTCCAATCCGCGCTCGAACAGCGTGCCGAAAATGCTTGGCTCGATCTCCGACCAATCCAGCCGGCACGCCTCAGCAAGCACCTTCAACTCGGGTTCTTCCAACCGCAAGGTGGCATCGTCCTCGAACAGGCCGCCGTTGAACCATTCGACATTCTCGAAGGCGACATCACCGCCCTTGTTCATGGCAGCGAACAGTTCGCGACTGCGCTTCTCGAATAGGGCTGGGTCTGTCTGTGAGCTGCTAACCAACTTGGTGAACAACTGCGGCGGTAACAGGCCGATGTCCTCGGCGAACATGCAGAAAATCAGCCGATTGAGGAAGTGCGCCACCGCTTGCGGCTCGTGCTTGCGCCAGCGCAATACCTGCGCCAGGGTGGTGAACTTCTCGGCAGCCGCCTGCGTGATGGCGGCGCGGGTAGTCCCCGGCCGCAGGTTTTCCGGGCTATGGAACACGGCCTCAAGGATTTCACGGGTCTTGTGGTCGGCCAGTTCCTCTATGGTGAAGCGGTATTCGCGCTTCGCGGTATTGGTGAAGTTGGTATGGACAATGATCGTTTGCAGATCCGAGACCACGAGCAGCGGCGGGTTTTGCAGCGCATCGGCATACATCTTCAACTGCGCATAAGCGCGTTCAAGGCTCTTATGGGTGCCCTTAGCCTCCCATCCAAAAAAGCCCTTCTTCCACACATCGGCCCAGCCGTCGCCACCATCGGTCTTGCTGGCACCGTATTCGTAGGTGAACCAAGCATGGTCTGGATCGGCTTCGCGCGGGGTCGGATGCCCCACTAAGCGGCAGAGATCTTCGAAAAACGGTTGCGCGTCCCGACGCTCATCGCCCCCATTGCGCCATTTTGCGATGAACTCGTGCGGCGTCATCTAGTCGGGCCCTATCCCCCTGTCTCACGGATTATGCCCGAGTGTCGAGAACGGCCAGAACTCCTTGGCTGAGTGACTACCTCGCGCCTGCTCAGCCTCACTTCAAACCACGAACGGCCCATTCAGCGAAATACTAATGGCGAGCCGATGGCGGCAGCGCGTAGCCTACCGTCCCCGTGTCTCAATGTCTGAGCCGCGGGCGCCAGAGTATCCGCGCCATGCCTGCCCATGATCTTCCCGATCCGCCGACCTTGATCGGCCCCATTGACGTCTTCACCCAGCGCGCGCTGCCGATGCTGGCTGTGCATGCGGCCTGCGGGTTCCCATCACCAGCGGAGGATTTCTTTCGCGAGGATGACCGCCTCGACCTCAACGAGAAGCTCATCGCCAACCCCCCGGCAACGTTCTTGGTCTGGGCCGACTGCGGTGGCTCGATGGTCGACTTCGGCATCCACGATGGCGACCTGTTGATCGTCGACCGATCGATCAGCGCGCGCCCTGGGCATACCGTCGTCGTGCTCTGGGAAGGCGGTTTCACCGTCAAGAAGATCTATCACCGTGGAAACCGCATCGTCCTCGCAGCGAGCGAAGGCTTCACGCCCATCGTCGTGCCGGAGGATGTCGAGCTCGACGTCTGGGGCGTGGTCCGCAGCAACGTCCACTTCCATGTCTGAGCCGGCGCCCACGTTCGGCTTGATCGACGGGAATAGCTTCTACGTCAGTTGCGAGCGGGCATGGGATCCATCCCTACGCGACCGGCCGGCGGTCGTGCTGGGCAACGCGGACGGTTGCGCGATCGCGCTCTCGCAGGAAGCCAAGGCGCTGGGGATCAAGATGGGTACGCCGATCTTCCAGGTGCCCAAGGACGTGCGGGAGCGGCTGCAGGTGCGCTCTGCGAACTTCGCCCTCTACGGCGATATCTCGGCCCGCATCGTGACCATCTTGCGCGACCAGTTCCCGCGGGTGGAGGTCTACTCGATCGACGAGAACTTCGTCGACCTGGTCGGCCTCAAAGATCCCATTGCCACCGCCCTCGAAGCCCGGCGCCGCATCCTGCAATGGGTCGGGATCCCCTGCTGTGTGGGTCTGGGTGCGACCCGGACGCTCGCCAAGGCGGGCAACAAGCTGGCCAAGGTCCAGTCCCGGCGCGCGGTGAAGGCTGGCGAGCTCGCCGTGTTCCACGCCACGCCGGCGAACATCGACAGGCTGCCGGTCGGGGACGTGTGGGGCGTCGGGCACCGTTTTGAAGCCCGACTGGCCACGGAAGGCGTCAAGACGGCCGCAGACCTCGCCAAGCTGCCCAGCGACGCCGTACGCGCCCGCTATGGCGTCGTGCTGGCGAGGACGCAACAGGAGCTTCGCGGCGTGCCCTGCGGCGACCTGGAGCTCGAGGAACCCGACCGCGAGCATATCGTCGTCTCACGCATGTTCGGGCGCGACGTGGGCGATCCCGACGGCGTCCATGAAGCGCTGGCCACCTTCGCCACAGTCGGCTGCGAGCGAATGCGTCAGCGCGGCCTCGCCGCCGGTGCGCTCTGGATCTGGCTGGACGGCAACCCCCACAAGGGCGATACCACGCACGCCTCGCGCGCTGTGCCGTTGCCGTTCCCGACCCGGGATACCCGCGACGTCCTGTTCGCAGTGCGCGTGCTGGCCAAGTCGATCATGCGGCCCGGCCGACGGTACAAGCGCGGTGGCGTCGGGTTAGCGGACCTAGTGCGCGGCGGGCAGCGGCAGGCGGACTTCTTCTCGGCCGCGGATCCGCGCCGGGAACGCAGCATGGATGTGCTCGACCGGATCAATGCGAAGTACGGCCGCGGCACGATGGGACTTGGAACCTCGGGCTGGAAGGTGGGCGGTGCGCGGCCAGGCGAACTACGCCAGCGAAACCTCGATGCTCAATGGCGGCCCATGCTCAAGGCGCTGTCGCCGTCCTACACCACGAAGTGGAGCGACCTGTTGCGAGTGCAATAGCGCAAGTGTGATAAAGGGTGCGCGTTTCAAGTGAGCTCCCCACCGGCGAACTTACTTCAATCCTCTCCGTTGAACGGGTTGTAGGGCTCACTTGTGTCGGCATAAGGCGCCTCTAGCCCTTTGCCGCATGGTTCGAGACCCCGACGCTCGCGGCGCTCACAGGAAGAGGGGCAAAACAAGCGGTTGGAACTGGGTGTCCGCTCGGGAGCGGGTTCGTCCGCGCGCGCATCTGCGTGCGCTGCGGGGGGATTGGCCACGCCGTCCCGAATTGGCTGATCCCGTTGAAAGGCGTTGGCGCTCGCGGGCCTGTCATTCGCTGCTGCAATCAATTCCTCTAGCCCAAAGACAGACGCATCGACGTTCGCTTGCATTCGCAGCCGTGGCAAGCGGCGGTCCAGGATCATCCCCGCCGCCGTCAGGTCACCTTGCAGCGCCTTGGCGATAACTACGTCGACGATCCTTTGCAGATCGTTGTCGGCGATCATTTCCTTCCTGAGCGCTGTTACGGTCGACTTCGCACCAGGCGGCCGGCCGTTGGGGTTGCCGGACTCACCCGGCCGGAAGCGTGCCATCAGCCCTGTTTCTCCTGATTCGTGCCCTGATTGAAGAACGGCACCACGTTCAAGCGAAGGTTGGCGCGACGCTGCGCTGCGGCCACCACGTCTAAGCCTCGCTGCTCGAATGAGTGCAGCGGGCGCATCGGCCGGGGCTTGCCGTACAGCCGACGCAGGATCTCGACCTGCACGGCCGAATCGAAGGCGGGCTCTTGCTTCCGTAGACGATCGCGCCAGGTCATGCCGTCTCCTTTGCGCTAATGCGCCAGTTCTGCGCCAGTTCTGCGCTAATTGAATCGACGCACCGCCCAAGGGGATGGCGCGCCAATGCGCCAATCCCATAGGGGGTACGGGGGATTGACGCGCGCAGGATCGAGGTCATGCGCCACCGTCCTGACCCGCGACCGCGGCTCCGATTTGCGCCAATTCCCACCGTTCGCCGGCATGCCGGTTCGGCTTCGTGTACTTCGCGCGGACGATCCGCCCGGATTCGCTCAAGGCGAGCACCGCGGCGACCGTCCGGCGCTTCCCCTCGCGCCCGTGCAGGCAGTCGGGCAAAGCGGATTCGATGGCGGCATAGGTGGTGACCGGCCCGACGCTGGCCGTCGGGATCGTGGCGCCGAACTTCACAATGCGCGCGATGGCGGCCAATACCTCCTGCGCATCCTCGGCCTCGCGCTCCGAATGAGCGGCGGAGCGCTCGGGGATGAGGACGCCGTGATCAGTGAAGGCCAGCGTGATCGGATCGTGCGCACGCCCCAAGTTCAACTTTTCCTGCCGAAGGATCGGCGGGCCGTCCTCCCCCGCAGGTGCGAGCGCCAAACGCGACCGTGCCGAGTTATGCCATGCGGTGCTGCCCGTGTAGCTGTTGCCGGCAGCGCCGTTGCGCGCCGCGGCCTTGTCGATATGTGCCAGCAGCAGCACGGCCGCGTTCGTCTCGCGTGCGAGCTGTGCCAGTGCGCGCATGAAGGTGCGCACCTGCCGACGGTCGTTCTCGTTCCCATCGAAGGCGTCCGAGGCGTTGTCGATGACGATCAGCCCCACCCCAGCGGCGTGCTTGCGCAACTCTTCGAATGCCGGGGTGACCGCGAATCCGCCCATCGTCGGGCCGTAGTCGGTGAACAGCGCAGGCGCGTCGGTGCCGTCCAGGACCGTGACTGCCGCCTCGATGCTGTCCGCTGGCAGCCCGTAGGCATTGCACGCGTTGCGCAACCGGCGCAACACAAGGTCCGGGCCGTCCTCCATGGACAGGTACAGGCAGCGCGCCCGGGTCGCGTACAGGCCCGCCCATTCGCGGCCGCAGGCGCAATGCGCTATGAAAATCTCGGCCAGCATGGACTTTCCCATGCCGCCGTGACCGCCAAAGTGGGTGACGTAACCGCGCGGCAGCAGCCGGTCGATCATGTAGTCGGTGGTAGGAAAGACGCGATCCGCGAACCCGGACACGTCGATGATGCGGAACGCGTCCGGCGATTCTGGCGCCAGCCGCTCGGCTTCCATTTCGATCCGCGTCAAGGCGGCCATTACGGCGCAGTCCTCAAGGAGAGGTCGCGAACGCCAAGCACCTGCCTTGCCGCGAGGATGCGCTCGATCGCCACCAGCATCCGTTTGTAATCACCCTCCTGTAGCGGCGTACCTTTGCTGACCTGGCGGGCGGCAATCTCGACGATGGCCAGTTCCTTCGGCAGAGCCGCGACAGCGGCAGACCAGCGGGATTCGCGCATGCGCACAGCAACCTCGCGGCGCTGTTCCTGCGTCGTCGGATTCAGCGGCGCCGGGTACAGGTCTTGAAGCCGCAACCCGACCGAGCCCAGCAAGGACATGGGCGAACAGCCGCAGAATGCGTGCAGCAGCACGGCGCCGTTGTCGGCTTCGCCGATGCTGACTTTGGCGGACCTGCCTCCACAGGCGGGGCAACAAGCGCGGAAGCCGCGCCCGCTCTTGCGCACGCCTTCGAGCCTGCTAAGCACGCGATCCAGGGGACTCCCTGGCAAAGCATGTACGGCGTGCGTCATGGGATCGTCCTCGCGTTGTGCTGCAGCGAGGTTGAACGCGTCGAAAATCGCTTCAAGCGATTTTCGATCCGCACTGCCGGCGCCTGCTGGTCCCGGCCGGATAGCACAGCCGCGCAGGCCGCAAGCGCCTTGGCCGACCTGAGCGCTCGACTGGCCAGCATCGCCAGCGCCTCCACGGCATTCTCCGGAGCGCGCAGGTCGTCGGGGCGCAGGAGGGAGGACATCAGTGCGACGCATCGATCGTGTGACTATCCAGCCAGGCCGCGACCTTGGCCGGGTCGTAGACGACACGGCCGGACGGCAAACGGATGTACGGAGGGCCACAGCGCCGCTCGCGCCGCCAGCGTTTACAGGTTGCTTCGGAACGACTGAGCCGCTTGGCGAGTTCGGCAGTGGTGATGTACTCGGAGAAGTCCGTCATGACCGCACCCTTTGCTTCGGAGTGTGATCACCATGAACCCCTACGCTCTTCCCCGGGGCGCAAATCGCACCGCGTTAATTCATGATTTCTTGCGGGGTAGGTAGCAGTCGAGACCTAAGCTCTCAATTTGCGCGAAAGGTAGCCCGCGGATGTGTTTCCAGAAGCCAGCCTGCAACCGCCGTGCTTCCTTGCGTAGCGCTGTGCTATTGCCCTCGTTATGGCGCCGCGCGTACTCCTCGAATGCCGACCCGGGCTTCTTGAAGGGATATCTGCCCTCGCTCTCGTGCGCCAAGGGAAAACCTTCCTTATGCACTTCAAGAATGCCCTTCATGACGTACACCCATTCGCGGTTCGATTCCTTCGCCGGTCGGCCGCGACCTCGTGCCGGCGGGCGGACGTGGCCGAAGGCGGACAAGGGATCGTTAGCTTCCAAATGGTGGAGACCATCGCCCAGAAAATTTCGCAACTTCTCTGGCATGGCCAAGCCAGCAGCGATGCACAGGTTCGCGTGCACCAGCAGCGTGCGCGCTGCCTCAACCGCATGCATATTGCGCTGGATTTGCCAGCGGAGCTCTTCAACTTGTGCGTCTGAAATTCCTTGATAGATCGTTGCGTCCATCGCCATCCGCACTCTCGCGCCCCTGTAAAGACCGCGCCAGGCCGGCAGGGTGGCAGGCCGTTCGGGAGCTATCCCTAGACGCGATGATTGGTCAGTCCGCGAGCAACTTCCCTGCATCCTCAAGCAGACGAAGCGACACCTCACTTGCCCGCTGCAGCATGTCAAAGACCTCTTCGTTATTGCCTTGCACGCGGCTCGCCAATTCGTTAATCGCCGCGGCTTCGCTGATAAGGCTCCGAGCCTGCAGCATCTTTTCGATGTGAAATTCCATGTCAGCACATTCCGCTTATTTTTCCGACTTTGCCCGCGAGTTCCTCCAGCCCCATTAGCAGACTATGGGCGCGGTTGAGGTCCGTAGGATCTTTATTGAGAGCATCTTGAGCGCTGCGGATAATTGCATCCATCGGCCAATACAGCCTCGCAACCTCGCCGAGGCTGCAGGAATGGTCAAGCTGCTCAATTGCTACACTTTCATTCGCCATGATCGTTCTCCTTGGAACGGTTATGGAAGGCGTGGCCGTGAGCTCGTACCTCCCGGTCGCGCCGCTATGCCATTAGGCGATCGCCAAATTGCGATTCCAGTCGTTGTTTATATGCATCCATGCTCTTAACAACCTCTCTTAAGAGCTCGTGGAAACCGATGTAGTCGATCGAATCCAAGTGCATATACGTAGGCTTAGATATAGCTCGCGCAGCATGGGGGTTCGCAGGCGCCAACTCCTTTTCTTCGAAGTCTGAGTGCGCGATCAATTTGTCTCTCATAAATTCGATCTGTTCGTGAATCTTTCGGTGCTTTTCGCTCAATTCGACTCCGATCTCATACAAGCTGATTGATCGTGTCGCCCTGTCGTGCGCGCTGCTGCGTTTGAATGGCCGCATATACGCAACGACTGCGTAGCCGATTAAGCAGCGTTGCGTATTTTTTAGGTCCATCTCCCCGCCCAAATCCATAGGGAAGCAGCTCCGCGCAGTTTGGTACGAATTGAGTGCTGAAGCGGCTTCCATGAGGTCCCCGAGGGAAACCCATGCCCGGAGATAGCGGCGCCTCGCTTCAATCAAATCGTCCATCCTTAATCCCTCGACCTGCGAAGAATGGTGACGTTGCCAGCCTTTCCCTTCGGCTCGCACAGCGCGCGCAGCTTGCGCAATGCGCCGCGCTTCTCGTCGTCGTAGTGGTGCGCGTTGTAATTGCGCGACTGCACTCCGCCCAGGCCATGAGACAGCAGCCGCGCGAGGACTTCGTCCGGAACGCTCTTTGCGGCCAACCGCGTCTCGACGGTCTTTCGGATCGTGCCCGGCGTGAACAGGCGATCGACCTCGCCGGCCTCGAGCATTGCCTGGGCAACCACGCGCACGGCTTCCCATGCGCGGTGGTAGCCCGCGGCGGTCGCGCCAGCGTCCAGGGTGAACAGGTAGTCGCCGGCATCGCCTCGCATCGCCTGGAGCGCAGCTGCGGCTTCGGGCAGTAGCGGGACGACGTGGACATGGGCCTGCGTCCGGCGCCCCTTCGTATCGTGCAGGGTGATCGTCTGCTGGTCCCCGTCGTGATCCCGGTCGGTGAGCCTCGCCAACTGCTCGATCCGTTGCCCGCCTGTCAGCAGGTGGAAGCGCAGCATCGCACCTTCGGCAGTAACGTCGGCCTTAATCCGGTGCCAGTAGGCGGCCAGCTGCGCCTCGCTCAGCGCCCATTTGCGCTCGCGTGCGGCCTTGGCGGCATTCTCCGCGGCCTGCTTCGGCCGGCTTACGTCCAGGTCGGCGAGCGGGTTGGCATGGATCCGGAAGCCGGCGAAGGCGTGCAGTGTGGCGTCTGTCCGCGCCTTTCGTGCGCCCGTGTACGCGGCTCGCAGGTAGGCCCGCAGCTTCTCCGCCTCGCGCAGCTTCCCTTCTTTCGCGAGCGCATGGAAAACCGGCATCACATCGTCGACGGTGACCGAATCAGCAGGCGTCGCCGCCAGCCTC
>Ga0209023_10005980_pt1 | contig 13042 bp, 14 predicted proteins | sample LakOneMetagenome_FD_187468 | JGI IMG/M metagenome (GOLD analysis project Ga0209023, IMG submission 187468) | Freshwater and sediment microbial communities from Lake Erie, Canada (SPAdes) (version 2) | ecosystem: Environmental > Aquatic > Freshwater > Lentic | place: Lake Erie, Canada... | reverse complement strand
GTGACATCGATGATGATGAGATCCATCGAAACCCGCCCCAGGATCGGGCGCTTCTGGCCCGCCAGCACGCCATAGCCGTGCCCCGAGAGCGAGCGCAAGTAGCCGTCGGCGTAGCCAAGAGCGACGGTCGCGGTGCGCATCTTTTGTGCAGCAGTGAACGTGCCGCCGTAGCCGAACGCTTCACCTTCTTCGACATCGCGTACTTGAAGGATTGGGGCCTCGACCGTGGCCGCGACCGAGAGCGTGGGATTTTCTGTGTCGAGCCCGCCTGAGCCGTAGAGGCCAATACCGGGGCGAATGAGATCGAAGTGATAGTCTGGGCCGATTAACACACCGCCCGTTGAGGAAAGGCTGAGCGGCGCTTTGGGAAACAGCGTTGCCGCATCAATGAAGCGCTTCAGCTGCACCGCATTCTTCTCATGCTTCACATCGGACGCGCAGGCGAGGTGGCTCATCACCAGCGCCAAGCTCGTGCCTTTGAGCGCCACCATGGTTTGCGCGAGTTCTTCGGGTCCGATGCCCAGGCGGTTCATGCCCGTATCGATGTGCAGCGCCGCCGCGCCGCGAGCGTCCCAGAGCTTGATCTGCGCAATCGAGTTCAAAACCGGCGTGAGTTTGCCTGCCGCATAGTATTCGAGATCATCGCCGGAAGGGCCGTTCAGCACGAAAATCTGCGGCCCTTCGCCCAGCGCTTTGCGCACGATCAGCGCTTCGGGCGATGTCGCCGTGAAGAACGTGCGCGCGCCGGCTTGCGCGAGAGCGCGTGACGATTGCACCGCGCCCAGTCCGTATGCGTCGGCCTTCACCACCGCAGCCGTTGCAGCGCTCGGCGCCTGCTTCTTGAAGAAGCGCCAATTCTCAACGATCGCGTTGGTGTCGACCTTCAGCCGCGCTAGGCGCGGCCTAGGTGCGGACGGAGAGGTTGCCGAATCTGGTGTAGCGGCTGTCAAAGAAGAGCTTCACTTTCCCGATCGGACCGTGACGCTGCTTGCCGATAATGACCTCGGCATGATTGCGCACTTCGTCCACTTGCCGTTGCCAGGCGACGTGATCGTCGGTGCCTTCGCGTGGTTCGGCGCGTTCTAGATAGTAGCTTTCCCGGTACACGAACAAGACCGCGTCAGCGTCCTGCTCAATCGACCCAGATTCACGCAGGTCCGACAGCTGCGGGCGCTTGTCGTCACGGGTTTCCACCTGACGCGACAGCTGCGACAGGGCGATGACCGGGACCTTCAAATCCTTGGCCAGCGCCTTCAGGCCCTGGGTAATCTCGCTGACTTCCTGCACGCGGCCTTGGCTGTTGCGCGAAGACGAGGTCACCAGCTGCAAATAATCCACAACGATGCAATCGAGACCGCTGGTGCGCTGCAGACGGCGAGCCCGGGCTTGCAGCTGTGCGATACCGATGGCGCCAGTTTCGTCAATGTGCAGCGGCAGTTGCTGGAGGTTTACGGCCTCATCGGCGAGGCGCTCGTATTCTTGTTTCGAGATTTTGCCGCGCCTGATGCGGTCGCTCTCGATTTCGGCGGCATCAGACAACAAACGTGTCGCGAGCTGCTCGGCGCTCATTTCGAGCGAGAAGAAGGCGACGATGCCGCCCTTGTCGGGCGCTTCGTCGAGCGTGCCGTCCCTCGTCACTTTGAGGCGCTGACGGGCGATGTTGAACGCGATGTTGGTGGCAAGCGCGGTTTTGCCCATCGACGGGCGGCCCGCGAGGATGATCAAGTCCGACTTGTGCAGCCCGCCCAGCATGCGATCTAGGTCGTCGAATTGCGTGGCGATACCCGATACGTCGGATTTGCTCTCGTACGCGGCCGCCGCCATTTCGATGGATGTCGTCAGCGCACGCGAGAACGGAGAGAAGCCAGAACTTGACGTGCCGCTCTCCGCGAGCGTGAACAGCGTGCGTTCGGCTTCTTCGATGATGTCTTTGGCGTCGTGCCCATCAGGCGGCGTTTCGGCCAGATCAGATATGACGTTGCCGACGCGGATCAGGTCGCGCCGCAGCGCCAGATCGTAGATCAGATCTGCGTAGGATTGCGCTTGCGCTGACAGGGGCGCGGCTGCTTCCATCAGCTTCAGAAGATAAACGGCGCCGCCGATTTCCTTGATGCCGCCGTCCTTGGCGAAGCGTTCCTTGAGCGTCACGCCATCCGCGAGTTCGCCTGCGGCGATGAGTTCTTGGCACGCTTGGAAGATGCGGCCGTGCACTGGGTCGAAGAAGTGTTTTTCCTGCAGCGCAGAATTGATGCGGTTGTACGTCTCGTTGTCGAACAGGATCGCGCCCAGCAGCGCTTGCTCGGCTTCGAGGTTGTGCGGGTTGGCGCGCGGCTGCGGAGCATTCGGCACGGCCAAGGGGAGGGACGGTTGATTCGACATTGGCCAATAAGACTGCCGCGATTCGGATCGCGAGGCGGCCACGCGCTCACAAGCAAAGCGCAATTATCCCGATGCCGAGACGATGCGGACACGCTTGCGAGTCACGCGCGAATCGGAGGCGCAACGATCCTAGTGTGCGCTGGGCGCGTGGACCAAGCGGGCGATGTGGTCGCCGTCCACGTCGGCAATAAATATGTCGTTCGGCCAGCCATCGTTAGCGAGACGAAACGCAATCTTGGTTTCATCGCGCGTGAAGCGCAGATCGCGCGTTCCGCCAAACAGCGGGACGGCTTCTTCTGACGTTTGATCGACGATCGCGGCGTCGGCGATGTTTCCATGCGCGCCGCTGTAGTAGGCGCCGTAGTGGCCGGTCGGCGAGAAGGTGATCGCCAGCACATCCGCTTGCGTCTGCATCACCGGATAGTTTTGACCGTCGGCGAGAGCATAGCGATAGGCCTCCGCGAAACCGCTTCCTTGGCGCTGCGAATAGATCAGCGACTGGTTCGTGGGGGTGAAGCCGAGGACACTGTAGGTCGTGTCGCCGGCGTGCTGAAGGATTTGGCGTTGCGATGGCTGCGGCGCCGACAGGTCGGCGAGGTAGATGGCGTTCACGAGACTGGTGGTGATCGCGGCCCACCGGCAATCGCGCGAAACGGCGGTGATCGCGGTGTTGGGCACGCGCTCTTCCGGGAGCGGCAAAACGAGGCGGCGTTCGTAGCTTGTCGTGTCGAGCCGATAGAGCCCGCCAACGCCGGCAACGGCGGCGCTGCCATCGGCGCACCAAGTCAAGAAACTCGCAAGGCCCAAGTCGCGCGTGGTTTCATCACGCTCTCGAACGACGAGATGCGCACCGACGCGCAGCAGAACGCGGTCATCACCGGGGAAATAGCTGAGCACATGTGTGTCGCCAGTGCTTGCAAGCGCGGTCGGTTCTCCGCCAGTCAGTGGAATAGAAAACGCTTTCATCGCGCCGCCGTCGTTGGCTGAAAAGATCAGCGTTCGACCGTCGCGGGAGAACGCGTAGCCTTCTGGCGGCGCCATCTCGATTTGGGCCGCGTGGTCGAGCATGCGCACGGGCAGCGCCGCGGGCGCAGGCTGAGGGGCGCTCTGGCAAGCGCTGAGCAAAACGAGCAAGGCGGAGGCGAAGAGAAAAAGGCGCATAGCGAATAGCTTAGCCGCCCACGCGGAATGCAAAAAGGCCCGCGTGCCTTCCAGCGCGCGGGCCTTCGTATGCTTTTCGCCGGTTACGCTTATTCGCGCGGACCGTCGTCCTTGAAGGCTGAGGCGGCCAAATCCTTGGCTTGCGCGTCGGCGTCAGCACGTTCGGCCTCGGCGGCCGAAGCGATGACGTTTTCGCCCTTGGCTTGGCGTTCAGCTTCGTCGGCGCTGCGAGCGACGTTGACCTTCACGTTGGCGGTGACTTCCGCGTGCAGGCGCACACGAACGTCGTAGACGCCAATGGTCTTGATCGGCTTGTCCAAGACCACCGCGGCGCGGTCGATCTTGGCCCCGCCCTTGACGATCTCATCAGCGATGTCGCGGGAAGAAACCGAACCGTAGAGTTGGCCAGCTTCGCCCGCTTGGCGGATGAGGACGTAGGACTTGCCGTCGAGCGCGCTGCTGGATTTCTCGGCCGCCGAACGCGCTTCCGCGTTACGGGCTTCGATATCGGCGCGGCGCGCTTCGAACAGTTTCTTGTTGGCGTCGGTGGCGCGAAGCGCCTTCTTTTGCGGCAGCAAATAGTTGCGCGCAAAGCCGTCGCGGACTTTCACTTCGTCGCCAATGGCGCCGAGATTGTCCACGCGTTCAAGTAGGATGACGTGCATTGGCTTGTCTCCTTACTGAACAGCGAACGGCAGCAAAGCGAGTTCGCGGGCCAATTTGATGGCCTTGGCGAGTTCGCGTTGCTTCTTAGCGGAAACCGCAGTGATGCGCGCGGGGACGATCTTGCCCTTTTCGCTGATGTAGCGCTGGAGCATTTTCACGTCCTTGTAGTCGATCTTCGGCGCGGCATCGCCCGAGAACGGGCACACCTTGCGCCGGCGGCCGAAGGGACGGCGAGCCGGAATGTTCGAGATGTTGAACTTGGGAGCGCCCTTTTGAATCTTCTGAGCCATGATTTAGTCCTCCCCGCCTTCAAACTCGACGCCATCCTCACCTTCGCGACCTTCGCGGCGCGCACGGCGGCGCTCCTCACGGTCACGGCGAGCGAGAATAGGTGACGGCTCGGGATCAAGTTCTTCGACGCGGATGGTTTTGAAGCGCATCACGTCTTCGTTGATCTTCAAACGCCGCTCGAGTTCGTGCACGGCGGGGGCCGGGCAATCGAGATTGAGCAAAGCGTAGTGACCTTTGCGGTTCTTGCGGATCCGGTAGGTCAGATTGCGCAAGCCCCAGTACTCGGTCTTGCTGACGCGGCCGCCGAGATCGGTAACCGTCTTGGTGATGTCTTCGACGAGAGCGTCGACTTGCTGCGGCGAGATTTCAGGCCGCGCGATAAGCACGTGTTCGTAGAACGCCATTTTTCCCTTCCTGACTAACCCGCGGCGCCGAGACCGGAGGAAGACCGGCCAAAACGATGGACCCCGGGCAGCGGATGCTCCCGGGGCCGCGGATCGCGAAGGCGCGGAAAATACGCATTTCGGCCCCGGAAGCAAGGGGTGGATAGGGCATCAAACGCTGGCTAGCTTGGCGTTTCGGGGGTCTAAGCCGCGAAAATGCAGTCCATCGAGGTCCCGGCCAGTCCTAGGCGCCCATGCGCTGCCTGACCCTCGTTCATTGGCTCATCGGCTATGGCGGCCTGCACGAGAATGTCCTCGATGTCTCAGCCGCGTTTGCGCGCCGGGGCCATGAGGTCACGGTGGTGCATCCGGCTAGTCCGATTGATGCGCGGTTGGCCGACGCCGGGTGCGCCTCGATAACTGACGATCTCTCTAACCCGGTGCGCACGCTTGTGGCGGCGCTGAAGTCGGGGCCGTACGACTTTATCTACGCCCATCCTGGATTGGCGCGGCGTGCGGCCCTGGCGATTGCGCGCACGACTGGCGCGCCGCTCTTTATGACTATTCACGGTCAGTATGATGATCAGCTGCAGACCTACTGGCAGGACGTCGAACGCATCATCACGGTGTCGGACGAGATAAAGAGCTTCATTGTCAGTCGCGGTGTTCCACAGGAGCGCATACGGGTTTGCCCGAATTGTGTGGACTTTGATCAGTTCAGGCCGAACGCGAGCATCGCCGCTGATCCGAATTCCGTGCTGATCGCCAGCCGCATTGATCCGGACAAGCATGTGCTGCTTGACGTGTTGCGCGATGGCGTCGACGAAGTCGCGCGGCGCGGCTCGCCATTTGAGGGGCCAGTACGTTGGCGCGTCGCGGGCGCGGGATTTTATGGCGATGCTGCGGACCGTTTGTTTGATGACATCAGGGCGAGACTTCGCCCCGACCAGCAAACCTTCGACTCGGCTGGCTGGCTCGCGGATCGCGCGTCGCTGAACACAGCGTTCCAGTCGGCGGCTGTCGTCATTGGCTCGGGGCGCGCGGCGGCGGAGGCGATCGCGGCAGAACGGCCCACAATCGCGGTCGCTTCGCGCGGTTATGAAGGACTGATCCGCAAAGCGAATTTCCACGCAGCACTCGGCCGCAATTTCGGCGGCTGCGCGACGCCCGAAAGCAGCTATCGGCCCGGCGCACTCTACGCCGATCTCGCGGCGGCACGTGCGACAGAAGACGCAGAGGCGCTGTCCAAACGCCTGCGTAAGTTGCGAAGCTTGGACAAAATCGACGAACACGTGTGCGAGATCGAGGCCATTGTCGCGGCTCGGCGGGCCTGACTGCGCTTGTCCCCGCGCGAGCCATGGTCTACCTCGCCGCTTATGACGATAGCCTTCATTTTCCCGGGCCAAGGCGCTCAGACGCCGGGCATGGGCAAGTCGCTTTACGATGCCTTCGGTTCGGCGCGCGAGGTGTTCCAGGAGGTGGACGACGCGCTCGGCGAAAAGCTCTCGAAGCTCATCTTCGAAGGTCCCTCTGACGAGCTGACGCTCACCGCCAACACACAACCAGCGCTCATGGCTGTGAGCCTCGCGGCGATGCGCGCGCTGGAGCGCGAGTTCGGCGTAGGTGTGAGCAAGGCGATCTACGTGGCGGGGCACTCGCTCGGCGAATATTCGGCGCTTGCGGCGGCGCGCGCGCTTTCAATCAGCGACACGGCGAAGCTGCTGCGTACACGCGGACGCGCCATGCAGGCGGCTGTGCCGGTGGGCGAGGGCGCGATGGCGGCGCTGATTGGCAAGGTCGATGTAGCGACGGCCGAAGCGATCGTCGCCGAGGCCTCAAGCGCTGGCGTCGTGGTCGTGGCCAACGACAACAACGTCGGCAACGTGGTGATCTCCGGCGACAAGGCTGGCGTCGATGCGGCGCTTGTGGCCGCGAAGGCAAAAGGCGTGCGCGCCATTCCTTTGAAGGTTTCCGCGCCCTTTCATTCGCCGCTGATGCAGCCAGCGACCGACACGATGACTGCTGCGCTGACCGACACCGACGTGGAGCCGCTGCTGGTGCCGTTGGTTGCGAACGTAACGGCGCGGCCGGTCGGCGAACCGACAACGATCCGCCGATTGCTGGCTGAGCAGATCACCGGCCGCGTCCGCTGGCGTGAAAGCGTCGAGTGGATGGCGGGCGAAGGCGATGTCGCGCGTTTCGTCGAAGTCGGAGCTGGCAATCAGCTAAGCGGCATGGTCAAGCGCAATGCGCCGGACGCCGAAGCGTTGGCGCTGAACGAACCGGCGGATCTCGAAGCGTTCGCGAAAACGGTTTGAGCCGCCAAGTCGCCTTGCTGCGCGGCGTCAATCTGGGCGGCCGCAGAGTGGCGATGAGCGAGTTGCGCGAAGTTTGCTCGGCGGCGGGCTTCGAGGACGTGCGGACCCTAATCGCCAGCGGCAATCTCATCCTAAAGAGCAAGCTGAAGGGCGAAAAGCTCGAGAAGAAGCTTGAGGCGGTGATCCTGGAAGAGCTTGGGTTGAAGACGGACGTGTTCGTGCGTGATGCGGGTGAGTTGGAAGCGGTCCTCGCCGCCAATCCGTTCAAGGCGTTTGCAAAATCAAAATCGAGCTATTTGGTCGTCAACTTCATGCGCGCGCCGGCGAGCAAGGCTGAACTGGAAGCGATGGAAAAGACCGCGCTGCTTGGCGAAGAGGTTAAGCAAGGCAAAGGCTGCCTCTACATCAAGTTTCCCAAGGGCCAGGGTGTGTCGAAGCTCAAAATGCCGAAGCTTGGCACGGCGCGGAATTGGAACTCGGTGACGAAGCTTGCGGCGATGGCTGGCGAAGAATAGGTGAGCGGGATGATGTTTTCATTGAATGGAAAAACCGCGCTGGTCACCGGCGCTTCAGGTGGCATTGGCGGCGCGATCGCTAAGGCGTTGGCGGCGCAGGGTGCGCGCGTCGCGCTTTCGGGGACTCGGGTTGAGGCGCTGGAAAAGCTGAAAGCAGAGATGGGCGGCGATCATCCCATCACCCCGTGCAATCTTTCCGACTCTGCCGCGGTCGATGCGTTGGTCGGGCAAGCTGAGCAGGCGTTGGGCGGCCGGCTCGACATTCTCGTCGCCAACGCTGGCATCACCAAAGACGGCTTGATGCTGCGCATGAAAGACGAAGACTTTCAGAACGTCATCCGTATCAATCTCGAAAGCTATTTCCGTCTGTCGCGCGCGGCGCTGCGCAACATGATGAAGAACCGCTGGGGACGCGTCATCGGCATCACCTCGGTCGTTGGCGTCACCGGCAATCCGGGTCAGGCCAACTACGCCGCATCGAAAGCCGGGATGATCGGCTTCACCAAAGCGCTCGCTGCGGAAGTCGCCAGCCGCAACGTGACCGCAAACACAATCGCGCCCGGCTTCATCTCGTCGCCGATGACGGATGTTTTGAATGAATCGCAAAAAGCCGCGCTGCTGACCAAGATCCCGTCGGGCCGTTTGGGTGAGGGCGCGGACGTTGCGGCAGCGGCCTGCTATTTGGCGAGCGAAGAAGCGTCCTATGTTACGGGTCAGACGCTGCATGTGAATGGCGGCATGGCGATGATTTGAGCCGGTTCGCCCAGAAGGCGATCCGGAGACTTTTCCAAGGCGCTGGGCGGCTCTGCCCTAAAAAGTGAAGGATTGACGCAGGCGCCCTGTTCACAACCTGCCCGCCATGCCGTAGAGGCTCCGGCGAAGGCATTTTTCCTAAAGCGAGGCAGTCGAATGTCGGAAGTTTTCGAACGCGTGAAGGCCATTGTGATCAAGCATCTCGAGGCCCCGCCGGAGAAGGTCACCGAGAAGGCGTCCTTCATCGACGACCTCGGCGCAGACAGCTTGGACAACGTCGAGCTGGTCATGGCTTTCGAAGAAGAGTTCGGTATCGAGATCCCGGACGACGCCGCTGAGCACATCCAAACCGTGGGTGATGCGGTGAAGTTCATCTCGGAGAAGCAGGGCTCCTGAGCGCCGGTATGCGGCGTGTCGTCATCACGGGCATCGGGCTGATCACGCCGCTTGCGGCGGGACGCGAAGCGTCGTGGGAACGGCTGATTGCCGGTAAGTCCGGCGCCAACAAAATCGAGCATCTGAAAGTCGACGATCTGCCGTGTAAGATCGGCTGCCTGGTGCCGCGCGTCGATGGACGCGGCGGCGGGGCAGGCGATCCGCACGCGTTCGATCCCGACAAAACGATGTCGCCGAAAGAACAGCGCCGCGTCGACGATCTCATTCTCTACGGCATGGCGGCGGCTGACGAAGCCATCGCCGACAGCGGCTACGTCGCCGACACCGAAGAAAAGAAGGTGCGCGCTGGCGTGCTGATGGGCTCCGGCATTGGCGGACTTGGTTCAATCGAAGCCAACGCGATCCTTCTTGAGAAAGAAGGGCCGCGGAAGATCAGCCCGTTCTTCATTCCAGGCGCGCTGATCAATCTGATCTCTGGTCAAATCTCCATTCGTCACGGGCTCAAGGGCCCGAACCACGCGGTCGTCACGGCGTGCGCGACTGGTGCGCATGCGATCGGCGATGCGTCGCGGTTGATCGTGCATGGCGATGCGGACTTGATGGTTGCGGGCGGCGCGGAAGCGGCGATCGTGCGGCTGGGTATGGCTGGCTTCTGTGCGCTGCGCGCGTTGTCGACCGGCTACAATGAAATCCCGGAGAAGGCGTCGCGTCCGTACGACAAGGATCGCGACGGCTTCGTCATGGGCGAAGGCGGCGGCGCGGTGGTGCTTGAGGAATACGAGCACGCCAAAGCCCGCGGCGCGAAGATCTACGCCGAGATCAAAGGCTACGGCCTCTCGGGCGACGCTTTCCACATCACTGCGCCCGAAGAAACCGGCGACGGCGGCTTCCGCGCCATGACAGCGGCGCTGAACGATGCGGGGCTCGCGCCAGGCGACATCGATTACGTCAATGCGCACGGCACGTCGACGCCGCTGGGCGATGAAATCGAGTTGAAGGCGATCGAGCGTCTATTCGGTAATTCCGCAGCGAACTTGAATCTGTCGTCCACGAAATCTGCGATTGGCCACTTGCTTGGCGCGGCGGGCGCTGTGGAGGCCATCTTCTGCGCGCTGGCGATCCGCGACAGCGTCGTACCGCCCACGCTGAATTTGGAAAATCCGTCCGTCGAAACCGCCATAGATTTGACGCCGCTCAAGGCCAAGAAGCGTCCGGTGAAGGCAGCGATGTCCAACTCGTTCGGATTTGGCGGCACCAACGCCGCGGTCATCATCACCGCGGTGGAATAATGGCGAGAGCGCCCGCGCGCCGCTCAGGCGGTGGATTCGGATCCTTCTTGTTTTGGCTGTTGGTGCTCGCTGGCGCAGCGGCTGTATTTGCGTACTTCTTCTTCACCAGCGCCATTCAGCGCCCTGGCCCGTCTGCGCACAACGCAACGTACATCGTCCAACAGGGCTCCTCCGGTGTCTCGATCGCACGCGGGCTGCAGCAACAGGGCCTCATCACTGACGCTCTGTTGTTCCGCATCGGCAGTCGGCTGTACGGCGGCGGGCACACGTTGCAGGCAGGCGAATATGAAATTCCGGCGCATGCGTCGGTTCGCCAAATCGTCGAACTTATGGCCAGCGGCGCCGCCATGCAGCACGCAATCACCTTTCCCGAGGGCATCACCGTCAGCGCGGCGATGAAAGTCATTCAAGAGAATGACGTGTTGACGGGGCCGATGCCCGATGCGCCCCCCGAAGGGTCTATTCTGCCTGAAACCTACAATGTTGAACGCGGGATGACACGCGTCGCGCTTGTTCAGCAGATGCGCGATGCGCGTGATCGCGCACTCGCGGAGATCTGGGCGGGGCGTGATCCGACAATTCCTGTCACAACGCCTGATCAACTCGTGAACCTTGCATCCATCGTCGAACGCGAAACGGGCATCGCCAGCGAGCGACCGTTGGTGGCTTCGGTTTTCACAAACCGTTTGCGCCGGCCGATGCGCCTGGAGAGCGACCCCACGATCATCTACGGCGTTTGCAAGCAATACCCCGCGCGCTGCCGTGATGGACGCTTGATCGATGCTGCGGGTCACATTCGGGTGATCCGCCAAAGCGAGATCGCGCTCAACACCGGCTACAACACTTATCGCATCGATGGTCTGCCGCCGACGCCGATCTGCAATCCTGGACGCCACGCACTCGAAGCCACCGCGCACCCTGCACAATCCAACGCGCTGTTCTTTGTGGCCGACGGAACCGGGGGGCACGCGTTCGCCGCTACGGTCGCCGAGCACAACGCCAATGTCGCGCGGTGGCGCACGATCGAAGCGCAACGTTTGGCGGCGGAGCACGCCGAGCAAAGCGCCGGCGCAGGAACTCACTAGCTACAAAACGCCCCCTTATGAAGGGGACGCGAGGTGTTGCGGGACGGGGTACGGAGCCCGCCAACGACCACGCTCAGGCTGGTTCGCGGCATCTTGAGTCAGTGTCGGCGCCAGCAGCACGCTTGCCTCACGTGATCGAAACCTAGCGCTCCTGGCGGATTCCCATAAAGGCTGCGTGACACTTGGCCGACAAGTACGCGACAATACCCGCATGAGCATTTCCGGAATGACAGGATTCGCGCGCGCCGAGGGCGAGCACGCTGGCATGCGCTGGCTCTGGGAAATCAAGAGCGTTAACGGCCGTGGACTCGACGTGAAACTTCGGATGCCTTCGGGCTTCGACGCGCTTGATCCGCCTGCGCGCACTGCGGTGTCCGCTCGGTTCAAACGCGGCTCGGTGCAGGCGACGCTCTCGATCACGCGCGACCCCGCGCAAGGGCAGGCCGTGCGCGTCGATGTGCAGCTCGTGGAGCGGCTGCTAGAGGCGGGCGAGCCGTTCATCAGAGACAACCGGGTAAAGAAACCGACCTGGGATGGCTTGCTGGCCGTGCGCGGCGTCGTCGTCAGCGAAGAGGCGGCGGAGCTGCCGGAAGTCGAGCGCGAAGCGTTGAACATGGTTCTGCTGGCTGGCTTTGAAGCGGCACTGGCCGATCTTGAAGGCGCGCGCCGCGCCGAGGGTCGCATGTTGGCTTCGGTGTTGGGTGACGGCGCAAGCCGTTTGGAAAGCCTCACCGCCGCCGCGCGCGCCACAGCAGCCGCCGCGCCAGCCGCTGCGCTAGATCGCATTCGTCTGCGTTTGGAATCGCTGGCGCCGGAGGTGAAGCTTGATCCTGCGCGGTTGGCGCAAGAAGCCGCTGTGGCCGCAACGCGCGCGGATGTGCAGGAAGAGTTAGAGCGGCTTGCCGCACACACAGCGGAGTTGCGGGCGCTTCTCACCAAGCCAGAACCGGCCGGCCGGCGGCTCGATTTCCTGGGTCAGGAATTGACGCGCGAAGCGAACACGCTCTGCTCCAAATCGTCTGATATGGAGCTGACGCGCATCGGCCTCGACATCAAAACCGTGGTCGATCAGATCAAGGAGCAGGCGGCCAATGTTGAATGAACACGTCGCCCGGCGCGGCTTGATGTTCGCGTTGTCGAGCCCGTCAGGTGCGGGGAAGTCTACGTTGGCGAAGAAGCTGATCGAGGACGATCAGAACATGGCCCTCTCGGTCTCGGCGACCACGCGGCCGATGCGTCCCAGCGAAATCGACGGGCGCGAATACAAATTCATGGCGCGCGAACATTTTGAACAAATGGCCGATCGCGGCGAGTTTCTCGAACACGCGATGGTGTTCGGGAATCACTACGGCACGCCGCGCGCGCCGGTTGAAGCGCTCTTGATCCAGGGCCGCGACGTGTTGTTCGATGTCGATTGGCAAGGGGCGCGGGCGTTGCGTGCTGCCGCGCCGGAGGACGTTGTTGGCATCTTCATTCTACCGCCCTCAATGGCGGAGTTGGAACGCCGCCTGCATACGCGCGCCGAAGACAGCGAAGATGTGATTCGAAAGCGCATGGCGCGGTCATTGGATGAGATCAGCCACTGGGACGAATACGATTATGTGCTGGTGAATGCGCTGCTCGAGCAAACGCTCGCACAGATAAAACAAATTCTCGCCGCCGAGCGCCTGAAGCGCCACCGTCAAATGTGGCTCGCGCTGCACGTCGAGCGGCTGAAGAGCGGCATCTAAAAGCGTGGCGCGCGTTCTGATTCCAATTCCGCGCCGCGACTTCGATCACACCTAAGTCGCCGTGCCGTGGCGGCTT
>Ga0209023_10005979_pt1 | contig 13043 bp, 10 predicted proteins | sample LakOneMetagenome_FD_187468 | JGI IMG/M metagenome (GOLD analysis project Ga0209023, IMG submission 187468) | Freshwater and sediment microbial communities from Lake Erie, Canada (SPAdes) (version 2) | ecosystem: Environmental > Aquatic > Freshwater > Lentic | place: Lake Erie, Canada... | reverse complement strand
GGTAGAAGATGGGCTCGAAAAACCCACTCACGACCACCAGCCAGTTGGTGCTGCGGGTGGCCTGCCAGCCGCGCTGCATCACGCTGCGCGCGTTGCCGGCGTACAGGCCGCTCCGGGGCGGCCGGTCGGGGCCGACGGATGCCGACCGCTCGGTCGTCGCGCGCGTCACGTGTTGAGCCTCCCCACCGTGATTCGTCGAGCGAGCACCCAGCCGACGGCGAGCATCGCCGCGAGGTACAGCACGTGCACGACGCTCAGCCAGAGGGGTTCGTCCAGTCCATAGGCGAAGACACGGGAGAGTTCGGTGCCGTGCCAGAGCGGCGAGATCCAGCCGATCCACTGCAGGTACGGCGGCAGCACGCTGAGCGGGAAGAACGTGCCCGAGAACAGAGTCATCGGCAGGATGACGAAGCGCATCACCATGGCAAGCTGACCGGCGTCGTCTTTCAAGGTGGCGGTGTAGGCCATGAACAGGGCACCGAACGCGAGGCCGGTGAGCAGGGCCACCGGCACGGTGAGGAAACCGAGGGCGCCGGGAACAGCACCGAAGATCAGCATGAACACGTAGTAGATCAGGCAGGTCACGAGCATGCGCACGGCCACCGAGATGACGATCCCGTTGATGATCTGCCCGGGCTGAATACTCGAGGCGTTCATGCCGAAGAACACCGGGTTCCACTTGAAGCCGAGCATGATCGGGTAGCTGAACTCCTCCGAGGCGACCGTGATCGCCGCGCTCGCGAGCAGGGCCGGCGCCACGAAAACAAGGTAGCTCACGCCGTTCACCCCGGTGCCGCCGAGGTTGCCGTCAACGAGGGTGGCGAGGCCGACCCCCATGGCGTAGAGGTAGATGATCGGATTGCCGACCGCCGTCACGATCACGGTCTGCGCGTAGGAGCGCATTACCCGAAACCGGTGCTCGGCCACGTACCACGATCCCCACCGGCGGCTGCGGGCCATGAGGTGCGGAATGACGGGATCGGGAACGGCGGCCTCGGTCATTCGATCAGAGCCCGTCCGGTGAGGCGCAGGAACACATCTTCCAGGCTGGAGCGGCGCACCAGGCTCGTGATCGGGTGCAGGCCGGCCAGAGTCATCCGTTCGAGCTCGGCCTCGCCGTTGTCGCTGTAGACCAGGATGCGGTCGGGTAGCACCTCGACCCGCTCGCCGAAGCCGGCGATCTGCGCGGCGACACCGGCGTTGTGGGTGGAACCGAAACGCACCTCAAGCACCTCGCGGGAGGAATACCGGCGAATCAGCTCCGCCGGTGACCCCTCGGCCATGATGGCTCCGTGGTCGACCACGACAAGGCGGTCGCACAGCTGCTCGGCCTCGTCCATGTAGTGGGTGGTGAGCAGCAGCGTCGTGCCCTGCTCCTTGAGCCGGAACAGCCGGTCCCACAGAATGTGCCGGGCCTGCGGATCGAGGCCGGTGGTCGGTTCGTCGAGCAACAGGATGCGCGGGTCGTTGATCAGGGCGCGGGCAATGGTGAGCCGGCGTTTCATGCCGCCGGAGAGGGCATCCACTTTGGCCGTCGCCTTGTCTTCGAGCTGGGCGAAGGCGAGAAGTTCGTCGGCGCGACGGGCGATCTGCGCCCGGGGGAGGCCGAAATAGCGACCGTACACGAGAAGATTCTCGCGCACCCGCAGCTCGGTGTCGAGGTTGTTCTCCTGCGGCACGACGCCGAGGCGCGAACGGATCTCCGGGCCGTGCCGGTCGGGATCCAGCCCGAGCACGGTGAGTTCGCCGCTCGTGCGGGTGGAGACCGCGCCCACCATGCGCATGGTGGTGGATTTGCCGGCGCCGTTGGGCCCGAGCAGGCCGAACGACTCCCCCGGCGCCACCTCGAAGGACACGCCGTCGACCGCGACGAAATCCTTGTATTGCTTCTTGAGCTGCTTCGCTGTGATCACGGGCTGGGGCACAGTTCCCTAGCGTAGACCGCGGCTGCGACAAACGGATGCTTCAGGCCGGCGGCACCCACTCCGGGCACTGTCAGCTTCAGTGTGGCTGGGTGCGGTTAAACTCGTGGGGTGAGCATCCCGATCAACACAACCAGCAGCCCCCTGCCCGCCGACGACGCGACACCCGGCGAGCGTTCCCCGGGGTCTGCGCAGGGTGGCCGGAAGACGCGTGCGCCGCGCACTCCGCGCACACCGCGACCCGGCCGTCGGGGGCCCGGCGGATCCCTCACCGACGTGGGACCACGCGCCACCTTCAGCCAGCTGCTGCCGTATCTGCTCGAGCACAAGAAGGTACTCGGCTTCGTGATCGTGCTGAGCGTGCTCGGCGCCGCCACGAGCCTCGCCCAGCCGCTCCTGGTGAGCCAGGTCATCACCCGGGTGCAGAATAACACGCCGCTGGATTCCCTGGTGATCGCGCTGATCGCTCTTGTGGTTATTTCGGGCCTGATCAGTGGTTACCAGCATTACCTGCTGCAACGCACCGGTGAAGGCGTGGTGCTGTCCAGCCGGCGTCGACTTGTCGCGCGGATGCTGCGCCTGCCGATCAGCGAGTTCGATGCCCGCCGCACCGGCGACCTCGTCTCCCGCGTGGGCAGCGACACCACGCTGCTGCGCGCCGTGCTCACCCAGGGCCTCGTGGAGGCTATTGGCGGCTCGCTCACGTTCCTCGGCGCGCTCATCGCCATGCTCGTGATCGACCCGGTGCTGCTCGGACTGACCGTACTGGTGATCGCCGTATCCGTGACCACGGTCGTGTTGCTGTCGCGCCGCATCCGTACGGCCAGCCAGGCCGCGCAGGCCAAGGTGGGCGACCTCGCCGCGAGCGTGGAGCGCGCGATCAGCGCGATTCGCACCGTGCGCGCGTCCAACGCCACCGAACGTGAAGTCGCCGTCATCGAAGAAGACGCCCGCGGCGCGTGGCGCATGGGCATCCAGGTCGCCAAGATCTCCGCCCTGGTGGTGCCGATCGCCGGTATCGCCATGCAGGTGTCATTCCTCGTGGTTTTGGGCGTGGGCGGCTTCCGGGTGGCCAGCGGGGCCATCACTATCGCCGACCTGGTGGCGTTCATCCTCTTCCTGTTCATGATGATCATGCCGCTGGGCCAGTTCTTCGGCGCGATCACCTCGGTGAACTCGGCGCTCGGTGCGCTCGGCCGCATCCAGGAGATCATCGACCTGCCCTCTGAAGACCAATTCGACCGCGACCTCGCGCCGCTGGCGATGACCGTGGGCGCCGCGAACGAGAAGGTGCGCCCCGATGCCGCGGCGATCGCCTTCGAGAACGTGCAGTTCGGGTACACGGCCGTTCCCGTTCCGGTCGACCCGCTCGCCGAGGCCGACTCCGAAACGGTCGACGGCACGTCGGCTCCCGCCCCGACAGAACCCCGCGCCGTGCTGCACGGGGTCTCGTTCAGCGCCCCGCGTGGCCTGCGCACGGCCCTCGTCGGCCCGTCCGGCGCCGGCAAGAGCACGATCCTGGCGTTGATCGAGCGGTTCTATGACGCCGATGCCGGCGTGGTGCGCCTCGGCGGACTTGATATTCGCACCCTGGACCGCACCGCGCTGCGGGCCCAGATCGGCTACGTGGAACAGGACGCCCCGGTGCTGGCCGGAACGCTGCGGGACAACCTCACGCTCGCGAGCCCGAACGCCACCGACGAGGACTGCATCACGGTTCTGCACGCGGTGAACCTCGGTGAGGTACTCGAGCGCGATCCCGCAGGGCTCGACGCCACCGTCGGCGAATCCGGCGTCAAGCTCTCCGGCGGCGAGCGTCAGCGCCTCGCCATCGCCAGAGCCCTGCTCTCCGCGCCGCCCATCCTGCTGCTCGACGAAAGCACCTCAAGCCTCGACGGCGCGAACGAGCAGATGATGCGCGCCGCCATCGACGCCGTGGCGCAGGATCGCACCCTCATCGTGATCGCGCACCGGCTGTCCACCGTGGTCGATTCCGACCAGATCGTGGTGCTCGACCACGGCCAGGTCATCGGAACGGGAACGCACTCCGAACTCGTGGTCTCCACTCCCCTCTACCGCGAGTTGGCCAAGCACCAGCTGCTCGTTTAGGCTCGCGCCGGCCCCGCCCAGGTGGCGGATTACCGCGGCCCGGAACGCCAACGCGGAACGGCCCCGCCACGGGAAGTGGCGGGGCCGTTCTCGACATGTCAGGCGAGCGGGGCTACTCCTTGAGGTGGTAGCGCACGCTCGCCAGCTCGGCGAGCAGTGCCGGCGGCGTGCGCTCACCGAACTGGGAGAAGTACTCTTCGGTGAGGTCGCACTCGGTCAACCAGCTCGTGGTGTCGATGTGGAACAGCTGCTCGAGGGCTTCCGGCGAAAGGTCGAGGCCGTCGAGATTGAGGCCGTCTTCGGTCGGCAGCAGGCCGATCGGGGTGTCGATGGCGTCCGCGTCGCCTTCGATGCGGCGAACCATCCACTCGAGAACCCGGGAGTTCTCGCCGAAGCCGGGCCAGATGAAGCCACCGTCGGGGCCCTTGCGGAACCAGTTCACCTGGAAGATCGCGGGGGCCTTGTTGCCGAGCGCCTTGCCCACCTTGAGCCAGTGCGACCAGTAGTCGGCCATGTTGTACCCGCAGAACGGAAGCATCGCGAACGGGTCGCGGCGCAGCTCGCCGACAATGCCATCGGCAGCGGCGGTCTTCTCGGAGGAGATGGTTGCCCCCATGAACACGCCGTGCTTCCAGCTGCGGGCCTGGGCGACCAGCGGCACGTTGGTGGCGCGGCGTCCGCCGAAGATGATCGCGTCGATCGGCACGCCGTCGGCGGCTTCCCACTCGTCGGCGATCGACGGGCACTGGGCGGCTGCCACGGTGAAGCGCGAGTTCGGGTGTGCGGCGGGACGGCCCGACGCGGGCGTCCAGTCCTTGCCCTGCCAGTCGATCAGGTGATCGGGAGCCTTCTCGGTGAGGCCCTCCCACCAGACGTCTCCGTCGTCACGCAGCGCCACGTTCGTGAAGATCGTGTTGCCCCACATGGTGCTGACGGCGGTGGGGTTGGTGAGCTCACCGGTGCCGGGAGCCACGCCGAAGAAACCGGCTTCGGGGTTGATCGCCCACAGCCGACCGTCTTCGCCCTGACGCAACCAGGCGATGTCGTCCCCGATGGTTTCAACCTTCCATCCCGGAATGGTGGGCTGCAGCATCGACAGGTTCGTCTTGCCACAGGCGGAGGGGAAAGCGGCGGCGACGTGGAACGTGCCGCCTTCCGGGGAGATCAGTTTGATCAGCAGCATGTGTTCGGCCAGCCAGCCCTGGTCGCGGCCCATGACGGATGCGATGCGGAGCGCGAACGACTTCTTCGAAAGCAGCGCGTTTCCGCCGTAGCCCGAGCCGTACGACCAGACTTCGCGGGATTCCGGGAACTGCACGATGTACTTGGTGTCGTTGCACGGCCATTCAACGTCGGGGCGGCTGCGGCCGTCGGATCCGACCAGCGGGTAGCCCACGCTGTGCACCGTGTGCACCCACGGGTCGCCGGCTTCGATCATTTTGATGATCTGCTCACCCATGCGGGTCATGATGCCCATGTTCAGCACCACATAGGCGGAGTCGGTGATCTCCACGCCGAGCTGGGAAATGGGGCCGCCCAGAGGTCCCATCGAGAAGGGCACGATGTACATGGTGCGACCGCGCATGCTGCCGGTGAAGACATCCTTGAGTTCGCGGCGCATCGCTGCCGGCGGCGCCCAGTTGTTGGTGGGGCCGGCATCCGCTTCGTCCGTGGAGCAGATGAAGGTGCGGTCCTCGACCCGAGCGACGTCCTTCGGGTTGGTGCGGGCCAGGAAGCTGTTCGGCCGCCATTCCGGGTTCAGGCGGATCAGCTGGCCCGCGGCAACCAGTCCCTTGGAGAGTTCGTTGGCCTCACGTGACGATCCGTCGCACCAGACGATCTGCTCGGGCTGGGTCAGCTTCGCGATCTCATCGACCCATGCCTGCAGGACCGGGTCGGTGGTGCCGGTGCGCTTGGGAAGGGTGATGGTGCCGGTCTGTACGGACGAGCTGGTGAGCGTCATGGTGTGGCCTTTCCAATGTCACCTGGGGGCGAAATCGATCGGGGTGAAAGTCTTCGGGACCGTAATTTTTATCCCGTGAAGTAAGAATGCTCCTGTTTTCCTCCCATTTCTCGGAAACCTTTGGTTAAGAATGATCATTCTTTAGCTATCGTTAAGGAATGTCGACTCAAGCCTCCGACCTGATCACCCTCGGCCATCGCATCCGGCACTTTCGCACGGAGCGCAGCCTCACCCTCGACCAGCTCGGCGAGCGGGTGGGCCTTGCCGGCAGCCAGTTATCGCTGATCGAAAATGGCCGGCGGGAGCCGAAGCTCTCGGCGTTGCAGGATCTCGCCGGAGCCCTCGGCGTGGAGCTGGCCGAACTGCTCAGCCGCGAAGCCCCCAACAACCGGGCAGCGCTGGAAATAGAACTCGACCGCGCCCAAAAGAATCCGCTCTACGGTGCGCTCGGCCTGCCGCAGGTGAAGGTGACCAAGGGCACGCCGATGGCGGCCATCGAATCGCTGATCGGCCTGCACCGCGAGCTGGCCCGCCGCGCCAGCGAGGCCATCGCCACCCCCGAGGAGGCCCGTCGAGCGAACACCGAATTGCGCGAGCGGATGCGCGAACAGGGCAACTATCTGCCCGAGATCGAAGAGCTGGTCGAGGAACGGGTGAAGGCCTCCGGGCACACCTTCGGGGCGCTCACCCACCGCGAGGTGAGTGTGATGGCCGAGCAGCTCGGCTTCGACCTCGTGTACGTGAACGATCTGCCCAACTCCACCCGGTCGGTGACCGACCTCGTGACCGGCCGAATTTACCTGCCGCCGGCCTCGATCCCCGGCGGCCACGGGCTGCGCTCGATGGCCCTGCAGGCGATGGGGCACCGGCTCCTCGGGCACGAGCGGCCGGGCAGCTACGCGCAGTTCCTCTGGCAACGCCTGGAGATCAACTACTTCGCCGCGGCGTGCCTGATGCCGCGCGGGGCATCCGTCGCGTTCCTGTCCAACGCCAAGGCGGAACGCACACTCTCGGTGGAAGACTTCCGGGACGCCTTCGGGGTGACGCACGAGGCGGCATCCCTCCGGCTCACCAACCTCGCCACCTCGCACCTCGACATGCCGCTGCATTTTCTGCGGGTGAACGGGGACGGTGCGCTGCAGAAGGGCTACGAGAATGACGGCCTGCCGTTTCCGAGCGACGTGACCGGCTCCATTGAGGGCCAATTCGTGTGCAAGCAGTGGTCCTCGCGCAGTGCCTTCACCCACACGAACCGCACCACGGAGTATTACCAGTACACCGACACTCCGGCCGGCACCTTCTGGTCGGCGACGCAGACCGGTGTGACGGATGCGGGCGAGTATTCGATCAGCGTCGGCGTGCCTTTCGCACAGGCCAAGTGGTTTCGCGGGCGGGAGACCGTGCAGCGTGCGGTCTCGCGGTGCCCCGACGAATCCTGCTGCCGGCGTCCCAACTCGGAGGCGGCCTCACGCTGGTCGGGACGGGCCTGGCCGAGTGCCCGCCTGCACGCCAATGTGCTCTCGCCGCTGCCCTCCGGCACGTTTCCGGGCGTCGACGACATGGAGGTCTACGAGTTTCTGGAACGGCACGCGGCTGAGTAGCCGAGCACCCGCATCCGTCCCGCTCTTCAAACCTGCACGCGCGCCCCGGATATCGCCTGCGCGAGCAGGTTTAGGGCGCGCCAGCCCACGGTCAGTGGCGGAAAACCGCCGAAAAGCCGTGCCGGACAGGCCGTTGTTCAGCATTGTCCCCCTAGAGTGGGGATGTTGGCGCCTACAGTGCCTGTCACTCTGACAGGCGGTGCCGACTGAATGAAACACCTGAACGGAAGTACATGAGCGCCCCCGGCGACGCCCTTGTCCATCTCTGGTTGCCCACGGGCGCCCCGACGACAGGGTGGGTGCGCTGATGGAAATCGCTGCCCTGATCGCCGCGGTATTGCTTATCCTGGCCTGCGGAGGCTTCGTCGCGGCGGAGTTCGCGCTCATCACCGTGAACCGCAACGACGTGGAAGCCGGCGCCGAATCCGGCGATAAACGCTCCATCGGCGCGCTGCACGCCATGAAAACCATGTCCACCCAACTCTCCGGCGCTCAGCTCGGCATAACCGTGACCAACCTCGGCATCGGGTTCCTGTCCGAACCCGCGATCGCCAACCTCGTGGACGGGCCGCTCGCAGCGGCCGGACTCTCGGACGCCGCCGCCACGACCGTCTCCGTGACGCTCGCACTCGTGCTCGCGACCGTGCTCACGATGATCTTCGGCGAGCTGATCCCGAAGAACCTCGCCATCGCCCGCCCGCTCGAAACCGTTCGAACCGTGCAGGGCTTCCAGCGCGGCTTCACCACGATCATGGCGTACCCGATTCGCCTGTTCAACGGCACGGCCAACAAGGTCGTGCGCCTGCTCGGCTTCGAGCCGCAGGAGGAGCTCGCCTCCGCCCGCTCCCCCGAAGAACTGCTCGGCCTCGTGCGCCATTCGGCGAACAAGGGCGCCCTCGCCGTCGACACCGCCGACCTCGTGGAACGCTCCTTCGCCTTCGGCGACCGCCGCGCGAACGACGTGATGACCCCACGCGGCCAGATGCTGAGCCTCGAGCCGGACGACACCGTGCACGAACTCCTGATCCAGGCCAAGGCCACCGGACATTCCCGGTTCCCCATCATCACCGGCGACGGCGAGGGCACCGTTCGCGGCCTCGTGCACGTGCGCCACGCCCTGGCCGTGCCCTACCTTGACCGCGACACCGTCACCGTGGGACAGGTGATGGGCCCGGCAACGATCGTGCCCGACACCGTTGAGCTCGACCACCTGATGGACACCCTGCGCCACGGCGGCCTGCAGATGGCGGTGCTGATCGACGAGTTCGGCGACATCGCCGGCCTCGTCACCCTCGAAGACCTGGTCGAAGAACTCGTCGGCGAGGTGCGAGACGAGCATGACCCCGAAGAGGAGACGTTTGACATCGACCCCGACGGCACCTGGGACCTCGACGCGTCCCTGCGGCCCGACGAAGCCAGCGAACACCTTGGCGCCACCGTGCCCGAACACGAGGACTATGACACCCTCGCTGGGCTCGTCACCCTCGAACTCGGCCGCCTCGCGCAGGTCGGCGACGCCGTGGAGATCGACGGGGAGGATGTGCCGGGAGAGCCGGATTCGCGCATCCGCTTCGAAGTGACCGCCATGGACGACCACCGGATCGACCGGGTGCGCGTGCTGGTGAGTGCCACCGACCCCGAACATGACTCCGAACGTGAACTCGACCGAATGGAGAGCCGCTCATGAGCACCACCGCAGGACTGCTCCTGACCGTCGCGCTGCTGCTCGTGAACGCGTTCTTTGTGGGCGCCGAGTTTGCGCTCATCTCCGCACGTCGCACCATCGTGGAACCCAAGGCCCTCGCCGGCTCGCGCGCCGCCAAAATCACCCTCGGCGCCATGGAGAACGTGTCGCTGATGATGGCCGGCGCCCAGCTCGGCATCACCGTCGCCTCGCTCGCCCTCGGCGCGCTGAGCGAACCCGCCATCGCCCACCTGCTCGAGATTCCGTTCGCGGCGCTCGGCGTGCCGGCGGCGCTGCTGCATCCGATCTCCTTCGCCATCGCGCTGTCGATCGTGACCTACCTGCACGTGGTCTTCGGGGAGATGGTGCCCAAGAACATCGCCCTGGCCGGCCCCGAGCGCATGGCGATGCTGCTCGCACCGCCGCTCGTGCTGATCGTGAAGATTCTCTTCCCGCTGCTCTGGGTGATGAACGCCATCGCGAACGCCTTCCTGCGCCTGATGAAAGTGGAACCCAAGAACGAGGTCACCAGCGTTTTCACCCGCAACGAGGTGGCCGCGCTCGTGGAGGAATCTCGGCACGGCGGCATGCTCGATATCAGCGATTCCAAGCTGCTGCTCGGCGCGCTCACGTTCGAGGAACGGGACGTGTCCAGTGTGCTGATCCCGCTTTCCGGGCTCACCACGCTGGCAACGGATGTGACGCCCACGCAGGCGGAACACGTGGCCGTGGGCGGCTTCTCGCGTTTCCCGGTGCGAGCCATTGACGGATCCCTCACCGGGTACGTGCACATCAAGGACCTGCTTGAGATCGAGGCCGAGCGCCGCGACCTCCCGATCGACCCGGCCCTGGTGCGCGCGCTTCCCGCGGTGCGCACGAACCTGCCGCTGCGCCAAGCACTGTCGATCATGCAGCACTCGGGTGCCCACCTCGCCCGGGCTACCGACGAGAACGGTCACGTGACCGGCATCGTCACGCTTGAGGATGTGCTCGAGGAGCTCGTGGGCCAGATCCGCGACGACAGCCGCAGCCTCAAGCTCGGCTAGCACTTCGGAGTCGTTCGACCGGCGCTGAGGCGTTCCCGCGGCTCAAACCTGCACGCGCGCCCGCACTTGTGGGCGCGCGTGCAGGTTTGGGACGCGCGGGCCAGCTGGTCAGATCAGTGCCGTGAGCCGGTGCGTCCCCCTCACGTGAGTCGATTCCCGCGACCCTATCGCGCGCGATCTACCGCGCGGCGGCAGCAACCCTGCGGTTGTGCCACAAGCGCACCACGAGGTACGGGCCGAGAACGACCACGATCAGGATCACGAACACCCACGGGCCGATCACGTCGTCGGCGAGGTTGCCGCCCCAGATCATCAGGACGAGGGCCCCAATGGTGAACACCGTGCTCAGGCGCGAACGGCTCGGCGGATTGCTCATCAGCGGAATGAGCACCCCGGGGTTGGACTTCGAGGTCAGCCGCACGGCGGCGACCGAGCACACGGCACTCGCCACGATCATGATGAGTCCCACGATGAGCATATTTCTCCCTAGAAAACGGATGCTTCGAGCCTAGCCGGGCCACCGGCATCCGTTGTCAGGATCAGGCTTCGTCAGGGGAGAACCGGGTGACGGCCGCGTTCACGGCGGCGGCCAGCTCGGTGGCGGTGGCCAGTTCGGAGAGTTCGATGGCCGCCGCCCAGGCCTCGATCGATTGCCGGGCATAGCGCTGCAGGGCCGGCGTGTGCTCCCACGCGGCGGGGTCGTCCACGAATTCCCCGCGCAGGAACAGCCCGAGCCCGAGCACGCGCAGGTCCCAGGCCGGTGCCACGACGAGGGCTCCCGCCCCGCTGCCCGCCATCGACAGCGGAACCGTGTGCGTGAGGGTGAACTCGGTCGCGTCCGGCCCGTTCGCGCGCAGGCGCACCTCGACGATGCTCGTGTCGCCGCCGAAGGTGACGCGCAGCAGGCGTCCGGGTTCGCACGCCAGAACGGTGCCGCCGGCGTTGCCCTCGAACTGGAACGCACCGCTCAGTCGCAGGTCGCCGCTGACCGGCAGCAACCAGCGGGCCAGTCGATCCGGGTCGGTGAGGGCCGTCCACACGTCGGCGACCGGGGCTTGGTATTCGTGTCCGAGGCGCACTTCGACGCCGGCGTCGTGGCCGGCGAGTGCTTCGGAGACCTCGCGCACGGTGGGGTGTTTGTTGATGTCCATCACTTCGCCTGCATCCTGATCGCTCCGTCGAGACGGATGGTTTCACCGTTGAGCATGGAATTCTCCACGATGTGCCGCACGAGGGCGGCGTACTCGGAGGGGTCGCCGAGCCGGGACGGGTGCGGCACCTGGGCGCCGAGGGAATCGCGCACCGGCTGTGGAAGCGCTTTCAGCATCGGGGTGTCAAAGATCCCCGGGGCGATGGTCATCACGCGAATGAGCGACCGTGCGAACTCGCGGGCGAGCGGCAGCGCGAGTGAGGCAACCCCGCCCTTCGACGCGGCATAGGCCGCCTGGCCGATCTGGCCGTCGAAGGCGGCAACGGATGCCGTGTTCACGATCACGCCGCGCTCGGCGGTTCCCTGCCCGCCTGTGCCGCCGATCGGTTCGGTGACCTGCATCGCCGCAGCGGCCAGCCGGATCACGTTGAAGGTGCCCACGAGGTTGATGCGGATGGCCCGTTCGAAGTCCGCCAGCGGCATCGGCCCGTCACGGCCCACGGTGCGGGCGCCGGGAGCGACTCCGGCGCAGTTGACCACGATGCGCAGCGGGCCGAGTTCGCTCGCCGCGGCAACGGCGCCCTGCACGTCGACCTCGCTCGTGACATCGCCGGCCACGAAGTGCACGCGCGGGCCGTCAGCGCTCAGCCGCGCGGCGATCTCCGCCCCGGGAGCGCCGGGCAGGTCGAGCAGAACGACCGCCGCACCGGCCGCATGCAGGGCCGTGGCGGTGGCGAGGCCGAGGCCGGAGGCCCCGCCGGTGACGAGTGTTGAACATCCAGCGATCTGCATTCAGTGCCTTTCCATCGTGGTGACGGCCGTGCCGCGGGCTCTCATGGCCGCCCCGGCGCATCCGCTGTGCGGCATCACAACCGCTCGATCACGGTGGCGTTGGCCATGCCGCCGCCCTCGCACATGACCTGCAGCCCGAAGCGCCCGCCGGAGGAGTCGAGTTCGTTGACCAGGGTGCCGAGCAGCCGCGTGCCCGACGACCCGAGCGCGTGGCCGAGGGCGATGGCCCCGCCGCGAGGGTTGAGCTTGGCGGGATCGGCGTGCAGCTCCCGTTGCCACACGAGCGGCACGGTGGCGAAAGCCTCGTTCACCTCGTAGGCGGCGAAGTCGTCGATGCCGAGCCCCGTGCGCTCGAGGATGCGGCGGGTCGCCGGGATCACGCCGGTGAGCATGAGCAGGGGGTCGCTCCCGGTGACGGCGAAGGCGTGAAACCGGGCCCGCGGGGTGAGGCCGAGCTGCTCGGCACGCGCGGCACTCATGATCAGCGCCGCGGATGCCCCGTCGGTCAGCGGTGAGGAATTGCCGGCGGTCACCTGCCAGCGCACTTCCGGGAACCGCGCCGCGAGCTCCTCGCTGTAGAACGCCGGTTTCAAACCGGCAAGCGATTGCATGGTGGTCGTCGCCCGGATGGTCTCGTCCACGGTAAGGAATCGCCCGTCGGCCGTGGTGACGCCGACGACCTCGCCGGTGAAGTCTCCCCGCGCGGCCGCGGCATCGGCGAGCCGGTGCGAACGCTCGGCGAAGGCGTCGAGCTGCTCGCGTTCGAGGCCCCATTT
>Ga0209023_10005978_pt1 | contig 13043 bp, 11 predicted proteins | sample LakOneMetagenome_FD_187468 | JGI IMG/M metagenome (GOLD analysis project Ga0209023, IMG submission 187468) | Freshwater and sediment microbial communities from Lake Erie, Canada (SPAdes) (version 2) | ecosystem: Environmental > Aquatic > Freshwater > Lentic | place: Lake Erie, Canada... | reverse complement strand
CCGATCTGGTGACGCTGCATCATCGCGCGCCTGCACGAGGTTGATGATCGCGGCGGCGGTTTCCTCGATCGAGCGGCGGGTGACATCGATGATCGGGACGTCATGATCGGCGAACAGCCGGCGCGCGAATGCAACTTCGGCGGCGACGACGCTACTATCGACATAATCGGTATCAGGGGCCTGGCCTAGCGTCAGCAGACGGTTGCGGCGAACGGCGACAAGGCGATCGGTCGAGGTCGTCAGCCCCACGAGCAAGGGTTTGGTCAGGCGGAACAATTCGGCCGATGGTGGTGATTCGGGGACAATCGGCATATTGGCAGTTTTATAGCCACGGTTGGCAAGGTAGATCGACGTCGGGGTTTTTGACGAGCGCGAGACGCCGATCAGCACGATATCGGCGTCGTTCCAGTCATCCTGTCCCGCGCCATCATCGTGCGCCATCGTGTAGTTGATCGCATCGACGCGCCGAAAATACGCGGCATCCATGATGTGCTGACGGCCCGGACGGTTGGTGGCATCCTGACCAAGCAGCAGCGACAACGCATCGATCGTCGGATCGAGCGCCGAAACAAACGGCAGCCCAAGCGCGATGCAGCGCGATTCGAGCAGGTTGCGGACGCTGCCGGTGACGAGCGTGTAGAGCACCAGCCCGGGGCGTTTGGCGACTTCGTCAAGGACGCGTTCGAGGTGACCTTCGGAGCGCACCATCGGCCAGAAATGTTTGATCGCCTCGACGCCTTCAAAGCGCGCCAGCCCGGCCTTGGCGACCGACTCGAGCGTTTCGCCGGTCGAATCGGAGACGAGGTGGAGGTGAAGCCGAGTGGTCAAACGCTGAATCCAGAAAATATGGGCGCACAAGCCTGTGGATAAGTTCGGGGCCGCATCGGTGAGCGCGGTTGAAGCACTGTTGTGCAACGCCGGGCTTGGCAAGGTCAACGCAGTACCGGGGATTTATCCACAGCGGCTCCACAGGGCAAAGAATCCACAGATTGGCCTGTGGACAATGGGGACAAGTTGCGCGACTCGCGGACTCTCCAGACTGCGGCGCGGCGCATGATTGTGGAGCGAATCCGGCAAGGCTGCGGACAAAGGCTTGTCCACAGCACTACAACCTTCACTAGAATCTTTTCTAGAATCAGATTGAAGAAGTGTGGCGGTGTGGGGCTTGACGCGCGGCGGCGCATGGCGTGAGGGAGAGGGATGAACCAGATGTCTTCACCACTGCTTGCCGTACTGTCAGGCGAGCGCGTCGATCCGCCGCCGGTGTGGTTGATGCGCCAGGCCGGGCGCTATCTTCCCGAATATCGGGCGTTGCGTGCTGAAAAGGGCGGGTTTCTCAACCTGGTTTATGACAGCGCGGCGGCGACCGAGATCACCTTGCAGCCGGTCAAGCGCTTTGGTGTCGATGCGGCGATCCTGTTTTCGGACATATTGATTGTGCCGCATGCGATGGGTCAGGCGCTGAGTTTCGGGGTTGGTGAGGGGCCAAAGCTTGAACCGGCGCTGCTCGACGGGTGTTTCGAGGCGCTGATGCCGGCGCCGCAGCATTTTGCGCCGATCTATGAAACCGTGCGCCGAGTGCGCGCGGCGCTGTCGCCTGAAACCGCGTTGATCGGTTTCGCCGGTAGCCCGTGGACCGTGGCGACCTATATGGTGGCGGGGCATGGCAGCAAGGACCAGGAGGCGGCGCGGCGGCTCGCGTACCGCGATGCGGCGGCGTTTCGTGCGCTGATTGACCGGATTGTTGCGGTGACGGTCGATTATCTGTCAGGACAGATCGAGGCTGGTGCGCAAGTTGTGCAATTGTTCGATAGCTGGTCGGGGAGTCTGGCGCCGGCCGAATTCGAGCGCTGGGTGATCGCGCCGACCGCCGATATTGTCGGGCGGTTGATGGTGCGGCATCCGCAGATTCCGGTGATCGGGTTTCCCAAGGGCGCAGGGGCGAAACTCGGGGCTTATGCGGCGCAGACGGGGGTTGATGCGGTCGGGCTTGATGAGACGGTTGATCCGGCATGGGCGGATGCGATCTTACCGCAGGGGCTGCCGGTGCAGGGCAATATCGATCCGCTGGCGTTGATCGCCGGCGGGCGGGCTTTGGCAGAAAATGTCGCGCGGGTGCGCGCGGCGTTCGACAAGCGGCCGCATATCCTCAATCTCGGCCACGGGATATTGCAGGACACGCCGATCGACCATGTCGAGCAATTGCTCGCGCTGGTGCGCACGCGTGCTTGACGGCCTGATTGGCTGGCTCGGGGCCGGCTATCTTTGGGTCAAGGCGTTCCATGTCATTTTCGTGATTTTCTGGATGGCGGGGCTGTTCATTCTGGCGCGCTATCTGGTGCACCACACGGAAACCGCGCCGCGATCGGCCGAAGACGCGCAATGGATCCAGCGCGAGAAATTGTTGCGGCGGATGATCCTGACGCCGGCAAGTATCCTGACCTGGGCGCTCGGGCTGTGCCTCGCGGCGAGTCTGGGCTTTGGCTATCCTTGGCTGTGGGCCAAGCTGGTGTTTGTCGTGCTGCTGACAGGTTTCGACCATTGGCTGATGGTGGCCGCAAAGCAAATGGCGCGCGGGCTAAGGCCTTATAACCAACGCCGGCTGCGGCTGTTGAACGAACTGCCGGCCTTGTTGATTATCGTGATTGTCATTCTGGTCGTGGTCAAGCCGGGCTAAGGCGCGGTGCACGCGATTTCTCTATTGACCTTGTTTAGCTTCCTATTAAGGTACAACCTGTTGATAAACAGGGGGTATTTATGAAGATTCATTTACAAATAGCCGGCGCAATTTGCGTAGTTCTGGGTACGGCAGTACCGGCCGCTGCGGTTCAGCACTACCGCATCACCGATCTTGGGCTCGCACTGGGAACACAATCGACCGTGGCGCGCGCCATCAGCAGCAGCGGCGTCATCGCCGGCGAAGCTGGCGGATCAACCGCTAACACCGGCTACCGGCTTGATGGCGGCGTTGCGCCGCTGGTTTCAATACTGGGTGCAACCAATTTTGTGACGCGCGGCGTCAACGATTCCGGTCAGGTTGCTGCAACTGTGCAGACCAATGGTGGCGACGATGTCGCGGTGCTGTCGACAACCGCCAGTGTGACGGTTTTGGGCAGTGTTGCCGGATTCGCTGCGGCGGGGGCGCTTGATGTCAACAACGCCGGTGTGGCGGTTGGTTATGCGCTGGTTTCCGGTAGCAACGCGGGTATCGAGGGGAATTTGCCGCTGCTCAGCAACGGCGCAGGCAGCCAAAGGGCGGTGGTATGGAACGCTGGTATCGGTAGCGAACTCTCAGCCGTCAGCGGATCGGTCAACAGCTTCGCAGCCGCAATCAACGATGCCGGTCAGGTCGCGGGGATGTATCGTCAGACCAATAATATCACGCAAGGTGTCATCTGGACGGGCGGCGTTGCGTCGACGCTCGTCAATCCGGTCGGACAAAATCAGGCGCGCGTCCGGGCGATCAGCGAAAACGGCTGGGTTGCCGGGCAAACCAGCGGCACATTGGGGTTCATCGGAACCGTCTGGTCGCCGACGAGCGCCTTTTTGTTGCCGCTGCTTGGAACCACCAACACAATCATCAGCATGACGCGCGGTATCAACAGTGCGGGCACAGTTGTCGGCTTTACCCAGTCGTTCGACGACAATACCGGCGACCTTGTCGCGCAAAACCAAACGCTGTGGAGCTTTGATGGCAGCGGCTTTACCGCCTTTGACCTTAGCACACTGATCGTTAATTTCAGCGGCTGGGATTTCAGCACCGGCGCTTCGCAGGCCATCAATGACAACGGCGATATCGTCGGCTTTGCGACAGCCGCGGATGGTTTTCAGCACGGCTATCTGCTGACCGCGGTGCCCGAACCGGCGAGCTGGGCGATGCTGATTACCGGCTTTGGCCTGGTAGGTGGCACGTTGCGCCGCCGCCGCGCCGCGGCAGCCTGATCGGACAGGGTGCAGGTTATCGGCCCTGCACCCCGTAAAATAATCGGGTGCAGGCGTCACGCCTGCCCGCCGGAGGCCCTTGACGGCCTTGCCTATCGCGCCTAGTGCGGCTCTAGCGCCGCCATCCTGACGGCTCGCTCCCCCGGCCATCGCTATTCCCCATAGACGACAGCGCCTAGGCTATCTGACGAGACCAAACCCCCATGCATCTTAGCGATTTGAAGCGCAAAACGCCCGCCGAATTGGTGGCAATGGCCGAAGAACTCGGCGTTGAAAACGCTTCCACACTGCGTAAGCAAGATATTCTATTCTCTATTCTCAAGGCGTTGGCCGATAACGGCACGCTGATCATGGGCAGCGGCACGATCGAAGTGATGCCTGATGGCTTCGGCTTTTTGCGATCGGCGGAATCGAACTATCTTGCCGGTCCCGATGACATTTACGTCGCGCCTGTCCAGGTCCGCAAGTTCGGCATGCGCACCGGCGACACGATCGAGGGCGAGATCCGGGCGCCGAAGGATGGCGAGCGCTATTTCGCGCTGACCAAGCTGATCGCGATCAATTTCGACGACCCCGATGTTGTGCGCCACCGCGTCAATTTCGACAATCTGACGCCACTGTATCCTGATGAGAAGCTGCGGCTCGATACGCTCGATCCGACGATCAAGGACAAGAGCGCGCGCGTCATCGACATCGTCAGCCCGCAGGGCAAGGGCCAGCGCGCGCTGATCGTGGCGCCGCCGCGCGTCGGCAAGACGGTGCTGCTGCAGAATATCGCCAAGGCGATCAGCCACAATCACCCCGAAGTCTATCTGATCGTGCTGCTCATCGACGAGCGGCCCGAAGAAGTCACCGATATGCAGCGGTCGGTCGTCGGTGAAGTGATCAGCTCGACGTTTGACGAACCGGCGCAGCGCCATGTCCAGGTTGCCGAAATGGTCATCGAAAAGGCCAAGCGGCTCGTCGAGCACAAGCGCGACGTGGTGATTTTGCTCGATTCGATCACGCGCTTGGCGCGCGCGTACAACACCGTCGTGCCGAGTTCGGGCAAGGTGCTGACCGGCGGTGTCGATGCCAATGCGCTGCAGCGGCCGAAGCGCTTTTTCGGTGCGGCGCGCAACATTGAAGAAGGCGGCTCGCTATCGATTATCGCGACCGCGCTGATCGACACCGGCAGCCGGATGGACGAAGTGATTTTCGAAGAGTTCAAGGGCACCGGCAACAGCGAAATCGTCCTCGACCGCAAGATCGCCGACAAGCGCATCTTCCCGGCGATCGACATCGGCAAGTCGGGCACGCGCAAGGAAGAACTGCTCGTCGACAAGAATGTGCTGTCGAAAATGTGGGTACTGCGCCGCATTCTGATGCAGATGGGGACGATCGATGCGATGGAATTCTTGCTCGACAAGATGAAGGATTCGAAGAGCAACGACGATTTTTATGACGCGATGAATCACTAGCCAACGCGGCCAGCGCGCAAGATGAAATTTGCCCTTCGCGAATTTCGACTTGCGTGCGGACTCGCGCGCAGCTCGGCCAGCGGGGCAGAGGCAAAGCCGACGAACCCGTCGGACGGCGTGGCTTTGCCACGAAGCACTTGCTGCCTTTCGTCCAACACGATCCGCACCCCTCACCCCGCCGCGCTGACGCGCGAGTCGCCCTCTCCCGCAAGGGGAGAGGAACTTTGGGCGTGGCTTTGCCGCGACCACATACCCAGATTTTCACGCGCCGCGCTTGCATCGCATCGACACCTGCCTAGTGTGACATCAAATCGTCAGACCACACCGGGGGTTCCATCGTGAAGCGCTTCATCGCCGCCGTCGCACTCTTGCTCGCCACAACCGCCGCCGCGCAAACGCTCCGCCCCGACCAGAGCCAATTCCGCGGCCTCTACAAGGAACTCGTCGAAACCAACACGACGCTCAGCGCCGGCAGTTGCACGCTCGCTGCCGAGCGGATGGCGGCGCGGCTGAAGAGTGCAGGTTATCCCGACAGCGACATCAAATTGTTCAGCGTGCTCGACCACCCCAAGGAGGGCGGGCTGGTCGCAGTGCTGCCGGGGACCGACCCCAACGCCAAGGCGATCCTGCTGCTCGCGCATATCGACGTCGTCGAGGCCAATCGCGCCGATTGGAGCCGTGACCCGTTCGTGCTCGTCGAGGAAGATGGCTGGTTCTACGCACGCGGCGCCAGCGACGACAAAGCCCAGGCGGCAATCTTCACCGACACGCTGATCCGTCTGAAGACCGCAGGTACCAAGCTTCGCCGGCCGCTCAAACTTGCGCTGACCTGCGGCGAGGAAACCGGCGGCGCGTTCAACGGCGCCGAATGGCTGGTCAAGAACCACAAGGATTGGATCGACGCGCAATTTGCGCTGAACGAGGGCAGCGTCGGCATCCGCGACAAGGACGGCAAGAAGGTTTCGCTCGGCATGCAGGCGGGCGAAAAAGTCTATCAGGATTTCCGTTTCGAGGCGGTCAACCCCGGCGGGCATAGCTCGCGGCCACGCCCCGACAATGCAATCTATGAATTGGCGGCGGGACTGGTGCGACTGGGACAATATGAATTCCCCGTGCAGTTCAGCGACACGACACGCGCCTATTTCACCGAAACGGCGAAACTGACCGGCGGCGCGACGGGCGCGGCAATGATCGCGCTGCTGGCGAATCCCAACGACGCGGCGGCGAACGCCATTGTCTCGAAGGACCCGACATTCCATTCGATGCTGCGCACGACGTGCGTGGCGACGCGCATCGACGGCGGCCATGCCAATAATGCGCTCGCACAACGTGCCGGTGCCAACGTCAATTGCCGGATGTTTCCCGGTGATTCGGTTGAGAAGGTGCGTGCGCAACTCGTCACGGCGGTCAACAATCCGGCGATCAGCGTTGCGCCGAGCGGCGAAATCAGCCCGACGCCACCACCGCCACCGTTGACGCCGCTGGTGTTCGGCAACGCCAAGACTGTCGCGGCGAAATATTTCCCCGGCGTGCCGATCCTGCCGGCGATGAGCACTGGGGCGACCGACGGGCGCTATCTCAACGCCGGCGGCATCCCGACCTATGGCGTGCCGGGGCGGTTTTCGGACCCCGATGGCAACGGCGTACACGGGCTCAACGAACGCAAATCGGTCGAAGGGCTGTACACCGAGCGTGACTATCTGTTCGACCTGATCGAGGTATACGCCAATTCAAAATAGGAAACCGGGGGAGACAAAAATGAAGACGACTTTGAGTGCGGCGCTGATTGCGGTGTTGGCGGCGGGCGCGCAGGCGCAAACCATCCGCGCTGATCAGACGACGTTCCGTGAATTGTACAAGGAACTTGTCGAGACCAACACCACCTTGTCGTCGGGGAGTTGCACGGCTGCGGCAGCGAAGATGGGCACGCGGCTCAAGGCGGCGGGCTTTGGCGACGCCGACATCACCTATTTTGCGACATCGGAAAAGCCCAGGGAGGGCGGACTGGTCGCAGTGCTCAAGGGGAGTGATGCGAAGGCTAAGCCGATACTGCTGCTCGCGCATATCGATGTTGTCGAGGCCAAGCGCGAGGACTGGACGCGCGACCCGTTCACCTTGGTCGAGGAAGGCGGCTATTTCTACGCGCGCGGTGTTGCCGATGACAAGGCGCAGGCGGCGATCTGGACCGACGCGTTGATCCGCTACAAGACCAGTGGCTACAAGCCGGCGCGGACAATCAAGCTGGCGCTGACCTGTGGCGAGGAAACCACCTATGCGTTCAACGGCGCGCAGTGGCTGGCGCAAAACCGCCCCGAACTGATTGCTGCCGAATTCGCGTTGAACGAGGGTGGCGGCGGCATGCTCGACGCCAGCGGGCGACCGGTGCTGTTGGCGATGCAGGTTGGCGAAAAGGACGTCCAGAATTACTGGCTCGAAGTCACCAACCCCGGCGGCCATAGTTCGCGCCCCGTTCCTGAAAATGCGATTTACCGACTTGCTGCTGCCGTGACCAAGGTTGGCAATTACGAGTTTCCGGTGACCTTTACGCCAACGACACGCGCGTTTTTTGGCGGGATGAGCAAGATTGTCGGTGGCGAAACCGGTGCGGCGATGACCGCGCTGCTCGCCAATCCGACCGACGTGGCGGCGAACACCCTCATTTCGAAGGACCCGTCCTTTCATTCGATGCTTCGCACGACCTGCGTGGCGACCTTGCTCGATGCTGGCCACGCCAATAATGCTCTGCCGCAGCGCGCGCGCGCCAATATCAATTGCCGGATCATTCCGGGCGAGACCAAGGCGAGCGTGCTTGCCGAACTGACGCGCGTCATTGGCGATCCCAAGGTTTCGATCACGCCCGAAACGACGACGCGGCCGGTTGCTGTCGAGCCGCCGCTCAATCCGGCGATCGTCGGGCCGGCGAAAGCGCTGGCCGCCAAATATTTCCCCGGTGTGCCGATGCTGCCAGTGATGTCGACGGGCGCCACCGACGCGATCTTCCTGACCGGCATCCCGACCTATGGCGTGCCGGGCGTTTTTGGCGACATGGACGGCAACGGCGCCCACGGGCTCAACGAGCGCATCCGGGTCAAATCCATCTATGAAGGGCGCGACTATCTCTACGATCTGGTCAAGCTCTACGCGGGCGGCAAATAGTCTCGGGGGGTTGCACATCTTGTTGGCATAGACGACAGCGGAGCGATGGATTTTGCAGCGTTACTGACCCCCGCCGCGCTGTCTGCCTTTGGGCAGGTGGTGTTGATCGATGTCGTTCTGGCCGGCGACAACGCGATTGTCGTCGGTGCGCTCGCCGCGGGTTTGCCGCCGAAGCAGCGCAAGCAGGTCATCATGATCGGCATCGCCGCCGCGCTGGTGCTGCGTATTATCTTTGCGCTGACGGTGAGCTGGTTGCTGCAAGTTGTCGGCTTGATTCTCGCAGGCGGATTACTGCTGCTGTGGGTGGGCTGGAAGATGTGGCGCGAATTGCGGCACCAGGGCATTGTTGCGGGCGATCGCGATCCTGACGATTTCGGCATGGGCGTTGATGACGCCTCGCCGATTTCGTCCCCCAAAAGCTTTGCACAGGCCGCCTGGGCGGTGGCACTCGCCGATGTTTCGATGAGCCTTGATAATGTGCTCGCGGTGGCGGGCGCGGCGCGCGATCACCCCGGTATCATGGTCGCGGGACTGGTGCTTTCGGTGGCGCTGATGGGGCTCGCTGCGAATATCATCGCGCAATATATCGAACGCTACCGCTGGATCGCCTATGTCGGATTGGCGGTCATCATGTGGGTCGCGGTCAAGATGATCTGGGAGGGTTGGCACGAAATCGCGCCGCATATCGGGCCGCTGATGGGGTGATGTGAAACGACCGGACGCTGTGACGCCCGGCCGTTCATATATGCGCAGCGCGCGCTATGCGCTGACGTGCTTGACTTGCCGGCGGCGTAGTGAATAGCCGACCAGTCCGAAGCCACCGAGCATCAGCGCCCAGCTTGCCGGTTCGGGAACCGCCGATCCGTTGAACGCAACCTCGCCAATCGCACATGACGGGTAGCTGCCTGGATCAGCTTGTGGACAGCCACTGCCGACCAGCGTGTACCAACCACCCTTAGTCGGCGCGATGCCGTAGACGTCTGCAAAATAGTTTGGCCCGAGCGGGTTGTCGGTCGGCGAAACGCCGCTGAGCAGCAGCAGGCTCGTGTCACCCGCGAAGCTGCCCCACCACAGATCGAACTGGCCGATGCCCGAGCTTTCCTCGTTCCACAGTTCGAAGCTGTTGATATAGGACAGACCACGTGGCAGCGTGACATGGTAGCTGACAGTCGCCGCCGTGGTGCCAAAGTCGCTGAACCACTCGTAGCCGGCAAAGATGTTGGTATGGTCGGCAATGCTGAGATAGGGCTGCGTCAGGGTGACGCCGCTGACATAGCCGACGCTTAGGCCTGCCTGGTTGTAGGTATCAACGATCGAGCCCGAGCCCACACCGCCTGAGAGAATAACGGCGCCATCTGGCTGGATCATATAAGACGGCGCAGCATAGGCTGCAGTGGTACCCATTGTGGTGATGAGCAACGTAGCGATGAGATGTTTGATCACAATTCGCTTCCTTCTATTTCGTTGCACCGCGCGGAAGTCGCCACGGCGATACGCGGGCGAAACATTGCCCCTATGTCAATTTACGCAAGTTTTATGCCAAGCGCCTTCTGGCTATAATTATCAATCAATTAATTAGTTTGTTAGAAATAGATTCGGGCAAGAGTGTAACAAAATTTGACACTTTTAGCTGAGTCATACTCAGCATGCGGTGCGGCCAGTCGATCGCTGTTCCGTATTGTGCTTCTGGTCAACAAAGCAAAAAAAAGGGCCGCGCGTTTCCGCCCGGCCCCAAACTTGCGCCGGAGCGCCGTTATCAGGCGGTAACAGCCGTGCGGCGACGACGCGCGGCGGCGCCGACCAGGCCGAAACCGGCAATCAGCAGCATCCACGCCTGTGGTTCGGGCACTGCGCCGGTGCTCGCGCCGCGAACAACCCAGCTGTCCGCGACAGAATCGGAACCGTTGGTGGTGATGCCATAGCCATAATCGAATAGATAGCCGATTGGCTTGACACCGGGGACGGGGCCGCCCGGATAGTCGGGATCACCGAAGTCGCAGTGTGAATGGGCGGTGCTGAACCATGCCGAGGCGCAGGCGCCGCCGAAATCCGGCACTTCCGGGCGGTTCAGGAATTCGGCGTAGGTCGGAAAGCGCCAACCCTGCGTCGATTGATAGCTCATGTCGACAACACCGCACGACGAACCATAGGCAGCACAGGGCGCAGCCCATGCCCAGTCAAGGCCGCCATAGGTGATATAGTTCGTCGTCGGCACTGGCGCATTGGTGATCGCCTGCGATGGTGCAGCGAACGCCAGCGCTGCGACGGCTGCCGAGTAAAATAACGCCTTCATAACAATTTCCCCCTATTCTGATTTGAATCGTGAGCTGGCACAACGTGTCACTCAAAACATATATAAGCAATAATCATGCCAAAATCGGCAAGCATCATTAAATCAATATGTTGGCAATGTAAAACTGCGGAAATATTTGAAATTATGTAATAAAAGTTGACACAATTTGACCGGCGGCGAGGCTCAATAGCACCGCCGAAAACGGGTCAATCGGAGGTGGTTGTCGAAATCTGGCTTAACACATCAGCAAGGTCGAACCCGTTGTGGCGCGGGCTTCGAGATCGCGATGCGCCTGCGCAGCGGCGGCCAGCGGGTAGCGTTGATCAATGCGCACATCGAGCACACCGCGCGCCACCAGATCGAGAACACGGCCGCCATAGCGCTCGATTTCGTCGCGGTTGGTGTAATAGTCGAACATCGTCGGGCGCGTGACGAACAACGAACCCTTGCGCGCCAATATCCCGAAATCGACCGGCCCGACCGGCCCGCTGGCATTGCCGAAGCTGATGTGCAGTCCACGACGCTTGAGCGAATCGAGTGAGCCATCGAACGTCGATTTGCCGACGCCGTCGAACACCACGTCAACGCCGCGTCCATCGGTGAGGTCGCGGACGCGCGGCGCGACGTCCTCGCGGCTATAGACGATCATCGCATCGGCGCCGGCAGCGGCGGCGAGTGCGGCCTTGGCATCGTTGCTTGCGGTGCCGATGACGCGGACACCCAAGTGCCTGAGCCATTGCACGAGCAATAGCCCGACGCCGCCAGCAGCCGCCTGGACAAGCGCGGTCTGGCCCGCTTCGACTTTGGCGCAGCGTTCGACAAGGAATTCGGTCGTGCAGCCCTTGAGCAACACGGCGGCCGCGGCATCTTCCGATATTGCATCGGGCAGTTTGATGACGCTGGCTGCCGCAATCAGCCGGTGCGTCGCATAGGAGCCGATCGGCCCCCAGCAATAGCCGACGCGGTCGCCGGCGTGCAGCGTTTCAACGCCGGTGCCAACCGCCTCGACAATGCCAGCGCCTTCGAGTCCGATGCCGCTGGGCAACGGCTGCGGATAGAGCCCGGTGCGGTGATACGTATCGATATAGTTGAGCCCGGCAACCGACTGGCGGAGCCGCACCTGGCCCGGTCCGGGATCCCCGACTTCAACATCGACGAGCCGCAGGACCTCGGGACCGCCCAATGTGTCGAAGCGCATTGCCTGTGCCATTTTCAGTCCTTCAAAATGCGTTGCATGAACACGAGATCGAGCCAGCGATCGAACTTCCAGCCGACTTCGGGCAGGCGGCCGGTTTCGCTAAACCCCAACGACGTGTGGAAGCCGATGCTCGCCAAATTCAAAGCGTCGATGCCGCCGATCATGACATGGCGCCGGTCGGCAATGGCGTGCGCGACCAGCGCCTCCATCAACGCGTGGCCAACACCTTTGCTGCGATTATGCTGCGCAACATAGACCGAGTGCTCGACCGTTGCCGCATAGGCTGCGCGCGCTCGAAAGCTAGCGTAGCTGGCGAAGCCGACCGTCTCACCCTCCGCGTCTGCGACAAGGACCGGCCAGCCGTCACGGTTGCGATCAGCGAGCCATTGGTGCTGTTCGGCTAGCGTCCGAGGCGCATATTCAAAAAGTGCCGTGGTATTTAGAATGGCTTCATTGACGATGTCGAGAATCGCCGGCACGTCATGCGCCAGCGCCGCGCGTATGCGCACAATTGGCCCGCCTACGTGCGCGGATGTTTTCGGTGCACCTAAGTGCACGGTCACCGAAGATGCGCTTCGAAGAAAGCCCGCGAGCGTGCGTCGGCGACTTCTGCCAGCGCCGGGACGCGCGACGAGCCGCTATGTCGGGCAAAGGCGTGGTCGGCGGCATAATCATGGATTGTGACGTGGCGGTTGCTATCGAGCGCGGCATGGACGGCGGCCTGCGCTGCGGGCGGGACGAAAGCGTCAGCGGTGGCGATGTGGAGCATCAGCGGTTTGCCGATGGCGTGACACTCGTCGAGCTTGGTATCGATGCTGACGCCGTAATAGCCGATGCTGGCGTCGGAGTCGGTACGTGTGGCGCTCAGATAGGCGAGGTAGCCGCCGAGACAATAGCCAATAACGCCAACTTTGCTGCAGCCATTGCTGCGCAGCAATTTTATGGCGGCTTCGATATCTGCCACGGCTTTCGTGCCGTCGAATTTCTCGAAAAA
>Ga0209023_10005977_pt1 | contig 13044 bp, 11 predicted proteins | sample LakOneMetagenome_FD_187468 | JGI IMG/M metagenome (GOLD analysis project Ga0209023, IMG submission 187468) | Freshwater and sediment microbial communities from Lake Erie, Canada (SPAdes) (version 2) | ecosystem: Environmental > Aquatic > Freshwater > Lentic | place: Lake Erie, Canada... | reverse complement strand
TTCGGTAAAAATTATGGTGAATTAAGGAGATAAAAAAAAGCACCTTATACGAGAAAGGTGCTTATTAAGCGGATTCATTCAAATCTGAATGAATGTATTCGATTTATTTCTTTGTTTTATTTCTTCGCTTTCATATCAATGATTTTACAAACTAATTTGAGTTTCAACTGCAAACTCTTATTCACTTTCACGCCCACAAAATAATCCGCACAGTTAAAATCTTTATCAAAAAACGCTTCTTTGGAAAACACAGCACCGAGGCTACGATATTTTTTAATCAATGACGGTACATCTTTTTTGCGGTATTTGAGCGAAATTTCATTATCTTTACTTTCAAAGAAATTCGCCTCTTCATTTTCCATCAGCAAATATTCTTTGAGATTAAAAGCTTTCAAGCTGACAATTTTTTTACTTTTGGCTTTGTCATGAATGTAACCTTCTGTCGCGATGATTTTTTCGCTTTTAACACCAAGGTTCACACTGACGGTACCAATGAGATATTTGGCATCCAGTTCTTTCACAATTAACGGCACCATGCCCATCCACAACACGGATAACGCTTTGCCGCCTCGGTACGATTCGTCAACACAGGTACGACCAATCTCATAGACTTGGTCTTTCCCTTTCAGATATTCACCGAGATTGAACTCTAATTCCGAGTAATAGCTGCCGAGTTTTTCTTTTGCTTTAGGTGTAACTACGCGGGTACAGGCGGCTATTTCATTGGTTTTTGTGTCGCGCACCACGATGTGAATGCTGTATTCGTCAAAGCGATCAATGTCCGTACCTTGATCAAAATAAATTCCGTAAGCCGAACCAAAAACACGCGCGCGAAAGCGCTGAACTTCGGCAATGGTTTTGGCGTCACTGACGACTTCGCACTTGAGTGCAGGGACTTTTTTAGGGGGTTTGTTTTTAAAATTTTTTAACGCGCCCTTAGGCATAAAACGTAAAACTGGACCAGTTCGTAATATGGTGGCCTGCATACTTAATACTCGATGTGTAGACTATTATTTGTACTTCATCGTAGCGAGCAAATATGACAGTTTTAAGAAGGTTGCTAACGGGTTAGATTAAGCATTTGTAGTTAAATATTATTTTCATATAATACATGTGAATTATTGTTCGTTTTATGGTTTTCAACTTCTTTGGTATTAGAAATAATACCGCATATTTCTACCCTTGGTAAAACAACTTAAGGTATTCTTTCCTTTCTAAAAAAGAATGCCGTAAGTGAGGAAATGTTATTCTTTTTCGCACTGCGATAAATCAACTCAAGGGAAATTATGAAAAATATTACATTACTTGCGTTAGGTGTCTGCTTGGCAGGCTGCGCCACTGAAAGCTCACGCGTGATTGTTGCCCCTCAAGTCACTGCTGCTGTTTCTAATTACAAAGGATCTAGAGTCAGCATTTCAATTGGCAAATTTGATAATCGCTCCGCCTATATGAATGGTATTTTTGCAGACAGTAATGATCGTTTAGGTAGCCAAGCGAAAACCATCTTAAAAGCACACTTACAACAATCTAAACACTTCAATGTGTTAGACCGTGAAAACATGAGCGAAACCAAACAAGAAGCGGCTTATTCAGGCGTTGCACAAACCATTAAAGGTGCAAAACTTGTGATCACAGGCGATGTCACTGAATTTGGTCGTAAAGAAGTCGGCGATCAACAACTTTTCGGCATCTTGGGTCATGGTAAGTCTCAAATTGCCTACGCAAAAGTCAGCATTAACATTGTGAATCCAAAGACCTCTGAAGTTGTCTACTCGACTCAAGGCTCAGGAGAGTTTGCTTTAAGCAACCGCGAAATTATTGGTTTTGGCGGCACTGCTAGCTATGACTCAACACTAAACGGCAAAGTTCTAGATTTGGCAATCAGAGAAGCTGTGAATAACCTCGTCGCAGCTATTGACGACGGCTCATTCGACTCATCGAACTAATTGGCAGACACTCTTTTGAAATATTTATATATTGTTAGTTTAGGATTTGCCGCGACCCTGTTCAGTGGTTGCGTAGCCAATCACAATCTCTATTACTGGGGGAGTTATGAAGATCAAATTCATAACTCTTATGACTCATCGGGTAAATTCTCACCTGAATCACGTGTAATACAATTCGAAGCCGAAGCTGAGAAAGCCAAATCAAAAGGCCAAAGCCTCCCTCCTGGTTTTCATGCACAACTTGGCTATGATTACGCAGTGACGGATAGAAAAGATCTCGCTCTTGAACAATTTACGATGGAAAAAGAATTATTCCCAGAGTCGAGCGTGTATATGGATTTATTGATCAACCAGATCAAACCCAAAAAAATAGTCGCTCAAACAAACTCAGAAAAACCTAAGAAGCAAGGATAAAATTATGATTAAATTTAATTTATTAATTTTATCCTGTTTTGTATTATTGACAGGCTGCGTGACTGCACCGAAAGTCGATTACAGTGCTTTCAGACAATCACATCCTAAATCGATTCTGGTGTTACCTCCACTCAACAACACCAATGATATTCGCGGTTCGACGACTATTCTCTCAACAGTCACTGTTCCTATTGCAGAAGCTGGCTATTATGTTTTCCCTGTAGGAGTCGTCAATCAGACATTCAAAGAAAATGGATTAAACAATGCTGGTGAGATTCATCAGACTCCTTTAGACAAACTTCAAAATATCTTTGGTACAGATGCCGTACTTTATCTCACAGTAGAAAAATACGGCGCGATTTATCGTGTCATTCAATCTGATGTGACGGTTACCGTAAAAGGCGAATTGGTTGATGCGCGGACTGGGGTTTCTTTATGGAAAGGGTCTGCCTCTGCATCTAGCGCAGAGAATCAGCAAAATGGCGGCGGTTTAGTAGGCATATTAGTCATGGCGGCTATCAATCAAATGGTCAATAGCATTGGTGACTCAAGCTACCCCGTTGCAAGGATGGCCAGCAATCGGTTGCTCATTAACCCTACAACAGGTCTGCTCTATGGACCTCGCTCACCACTCTATGGAACTGATGCGAAATAAATCCTGAATCCATATAATTTGTTATCAACATGTAAAAAATCCGCCAAAAGACGGATTTTTTACTTTTACTGATACAAGGATTAAGCGCCTAACGCACTCAACAATTTAGAACGTTTTGCTTTAGACGTTGGTTCTTTATTATCGAATCTTAAGATCCCGTTTTCAAACGAACTCTTGCGCAAATGCACGCGATCAGCCAGATAGTTATTCATCACCAACCACGGTGCTTTTGAACCTTGACGCGGTAACGTACTCGCTGCACGCGCGATGTAACCCGCATGAATGCTACCCATGACCGTATCCTTAGTTTTGCAACCTTCGTGATCTTGCGCGAGAACGGTTTGATAACCTTTCTTGTCCATGAAATTCAGCAAGCGGCAAATATATTCAGCGGCAATATCTACCTTCAACGTCCATGAGGCATTGGTATAACCGACGATCAGTGCCGCATTCGGTACATTTTCAACCAAGATACTCTCATACATCAAGTTATCATTTGGATTGAATGTATTACCATCAACGATGACCTCAGTACCACCGAGCATTTGCACGTTCAAACCCGTCGCTGAAACGATGATATCGGCAAGCAACACTTTGCCTGACTTGAGAATAATGCCATCTTCAGTGAAAGACTCGATATGATCGGTTTCAATGCTCGCCTTGCCTTGCTTCAACACTTTGAATAAATCGCCATCAGGCACAACGCACAAGCGCTCATCCCAAGGATTGTAGTTCGGCGTGAAATGACGCATATCAATGTTTTTACCGACTTGATGTTTGACTGCGCTCAACAATAACTTACGCATGACTTTCGGTTGCGCGAGCGACATCTCATAGATGGCTTTTTGTAGTCCAATATTGCGACCACGAGTAATTTTATAAGCCAGCGCGCCCGGCATGACTTTTTTCAGTTTGTCGTAAACAAAATCAACCGAAGGCACTGACGCAATATAGGTCGGTGAGCGCTGCAACATGGTGACATGCCCAGCTTTATCCGCCATGGATGGTACCAGTGTAATCGCTGTTGCACCGCTACCAATAATCACGACACGCTTGCCACTGTAATCCAAACCTTCTGGCCAATGCTGCGGATGAATAATTTGACCTTTGAATTTATCTTGTTCTGGAAATTCAGGGCTATAGCCTTTGTCGTAGTTGTAATAACCTGTACAGCCGAGCAAGAAATTAGCAGTCCACTCTTCAGCTTGTTTGGTCGCGCCGTTATAGACAGTTAAGGTCCACAATTTCTGTTTTGACGACCACGATGCTTTCTTAACGTGACGTTGATAATTAATATGTTTTGGGATGTCATTTTCTGTTGCGGTATCATTCAAATAACCACGGATCGCTGCGCCATCGGCAAGTACTTTTGACTCTGTCCACGGTCTAAATTGATAGCCAAATGTAGACATGTCCGAATCTGAACGAATACCTGGATAACGAAACAGATCCCATGTTCCACCCATGGCTTCACGGCGCTCTAAAATCGCAAAGGTTTTTTTTGGGCAATCGCGTTTTAAATGACACGCCATGCCAATACCAGAGATACCCGCACCAACAATTAACACATCAAAATGATTCTGGCTCATATGTTACTCTTATCAATCAGGATGGACTGGCGTTAACATAGCACAAAGTTGACAATAGTCAATGTCAGTTACCCGACAATCTTTGAAATTACACCATCCATCACAATATTTTTATCAATTAATCATAATCTTAACTATAGATTTCAGTTTTCAATTAATTCATTATTTTATCAAAACTCTGATTAAACCGTTTTTTGTTCTAGGTCACTTGGCCACATGAATGAACCCATGACGCCTGATTTATTAGCATACTCCTTTATTGATCGCCCATAAAAAAATCCGCCAAGCGGCGGATTTCTTTACATCTTAGGCTTTGCCTAAAATTATGCAGCAACTACAGGATCAACGATCACGTAGCGACGACCGAATGCACCTTTAACCGCAAAGCGGAGGATGCCATCAGCAGTTGCGAACAAAGTATGATCGCGACCCATGCCGACGTTAGCGCCTGCATGAAATTCAGTACCGCGTTGACGCACGATGATGTTACCAGCGATGATCTTTTGACCGCCGTACATTTTTACACCGAGCATCTTAGGATTGGAATCGCGACCGTTGCGGGTTGATCCACCAGCTTTTTTATGTGCCATGAGTTTTAGCTCCTCAAGCGAAAAATAAGTTTAAAAACAAAGTTTGAAATGATTACAAAATCAAAGAATTAAAGCGTGATCGCAGTAATTTTGATTTCTGTATACCATTGACGATGACCTTGTTCTTTGTGGTAATGCTTACGGCGGCGATGCTTAACGATACGGATCTTGTCATGGCGACCATGGCTCAGGATTTCGTAAGTTACGCTTGCACCAGCAACAGTAGGCGCGCCGATTTGGATGTTATCACCATCCACAACCATCAAAACTTCAGAATCAGTGATGCTATCGCCAGTTGCTGCTTTTAACAGTTCAACTTTCAAGTACTCACCAACCACTACACGGTGCTGTTTACCACCGCTTTTAATTACTGCATATGCACTCATATCACACACTCGCTTTAGACCCGTGTTCGCGGTGCCGACACTAAAATTGTCTCGGGCTTCAAACCTGCGTCACTGGGTTGATTCATACAAATCATTAGACCGCGCATTGTAGAGATTTTGCATGGCGACGACAAGCGATATTTCGAACATTTTATCACCAGCATTCACTTGAATTTTCACAATGAATCCTACTGCTGATACTTTTTGCATAAAAATTGAATGTATAGACTAGAAGTTCCGCGCTAGGGCGGTTAGCATGGACGCGGCTTCACCTAGACTTAGTAAGTTTACGCCTAGAAACTTTCTAGAAAAGCTAAATAAATACTTCCTAGAAAAACTAAGCGCATGTGAAGCCCATTTCATTGCAATTTTCAAGACAAATTGTCGCGAATGGAATCTCAAACCTTTATTTTAAGATCAATTTGTTTTAAGAGCAGCTTTATAAATGACCGACTTCAATAGCATCTTACTTCCCGTCGCTGATGACTTTACCGCTATGGATCATTTCATCCAAACGGGGATTAACTCTAAAGTACCACTCGTACTGAGTGTAAGTCGCTATGTCGTTGAAGCGGGCGGCAAACGCATGCGTCCACTCATGTCATTGCTTGCCGCGCGTGCTTGTGGTTTTGCCAATAGTGACAATCCCAAACACATTGATCAACACCTCAAATTTGCAGCAATCATCGAAATGCTACATACCGCAACCTTAGTTCATGATGATGTAGTCGATGAATCTGGTTTACGCCGTGGTCGTCCAACTGCGAATGCGACATGGACCAATGCGACAGCAGTTTTGGTGGGTGATTATTTGATTGCGCGTGCGTTCGATTTATTGGTCAAACTCGGTGATTTAGAACTTCTTCATATTATGTCTAGCGGCACCTGTGAAATTGCCGAAGGTGAAGTGCTGCAGTTGCAACATCAACATAATCCTGATTCCACTGAAGCGGATTATCTACAGATTATTTATGGGAAGACCTCACGCCTGTTTATGCTGGCGACTGAAGGCGCTGCCCTACTGACGCATAGTGAACATCTGCGTTTGCCATTAAAAGCTTACGGCGAACATTTTGGTAATGCGTTTCAGATCATTGATGATATTTTGGATTACACCTCGGATGCGGAAACGCTCGGTAAAAATATCGGTGATGATTTGGCCGAAGGTAAGCCAACATTACCTTTGATTGCCACAATGCAACGGGTACATATTAAAGACAACGAAATGATTCGCCTCAGCATCCAAACGGGCGGACTCAATGACTTGGACAAGATTGTTGATTTAGTCAAAAACAGCGGCGGCTTGGAATATTGCCAAATGCGCGCCAAACAAGAAACAGAATTGGCGATTGCTGCACTCAACCCATTGCCTGAATCGATCTATAAGCAAGCGCTGATTAATTTGGCAAAATTGGCGTTGGATCGTTTGAAATAAGACTTTCTCGGGCTGCATGATTTTTATATAAGCTTGATCAATGCAGCGCCTTCGATTCATCACAGCGGGTTCAGCTCCAAAAAACTGTAACAAAACAATAAAAAGCACTCTAACCAATAAAAACACAACAAGATCAATTACTAAAAAACTCAATCACATCCAATTCATGCAGTCATTTGATCCATCCGACGTATAGAACGCACCCAATCTCAGTTTCGATACAGACATCACAACAAAGTTGCTCTACTGTGTTTTAAGCAGATGGCCATCTAAATCACTTGCACCAAGCAAGATTTCTTGCAATCAAAAAAATTGATTCAAAAGGTAAATCCGTTATTTATGCCAAAGCACTCAACCAATATTACAACGACCACAAAACCGAAGGCACCGATAGAAACTCTGGGATTCACTTTATCCTCATGTTTCGACGACATGGTGTCGCAAATCGATAGCACGACGCCATCGCCTCAGCCATTATTTGATTTAATTGAACAAATTCGCCCAACGTCCCTCATGAACACAACTGAAGTCGTAGATCGTTTTAGTGGATTAACAGAACTATTAGAAGAACGACCTGCCCTTGCAACCATTTGCACCGACTATGTACTAACATTATTGCGCTTGTACAAGCCCGACCAGTTTTATAGTGATACAGGTATTCTTGCCAATGATGGTTTTTTCACCACACTCAGCCAACGACTCGTCTGGCGTGTCATTCCACCACTACCGTCAGCTTATCGAGTAGATACGCTCTTTAATGCAGCATTCAATCAACCCTGTGATGCCGATTGGCTCGATCAGATTCCCTTAGAACAATGGCATTGTCTGTCGTATTGTCTATCTGCGGCGACACCTCACGTCGAGCTCATGCAATCCACACAGCACGAGCTATTGAATGCACTCATGATCTTGTCTTATCGCGTCACTGCGATGGGATTAGAACGTGAGTTAATGCGTATTGATCCCAGCATTGATGATTTTGAATCACCTTTTATGGCGCAAAATCGTGAAGTGCTGGCATTTGTCCAAAGTTATCAGCCTTTTTATATTAATGAAACTCAAACGCCTCCGATTCAAAACTCAAATACCGTTCAAGATGAATTTATTCAGATTCCTGACGAAAGTGCCACTGCCGTCATGATTGAACAATGTCGTGCTATCTTGGCAAGGGTACGCAAAAATACGCGGCGTTATGGCGTGAGCATTCGGTTGACCAATTTGATGATTCGGATTGAGCAAAGTTTGACGCGAATGGAGTTGTTATTTGACTTACTGCTAGGCTTTCAACGTAGTCCATACCTTGAGCTACCGATGTCAACCGATAACGCGCCATCGAATGGGCAAAAAGACACGGTCAAGATTCCCAGTAATAGCATACAAACCGCCCTGCAAATACTCGTGGGCGATCAAAAAAATCATGCCAGTATTCATCATCTTATTTCGACCAACACCGAACTACTCGCATTACAAGTGACAGAAAATGCAAGTAAAACAGGTGATCACTATGTCACTGATGATCGACGTGGTTACTTTAATATGCTGCGTTCAGCGATGGGTGCAGGTGCCATTATTGCTGTGATGGCGACGATAAAAGTATTGCTGGGACGTTTTGTATTAGCGCCTTTCGTCAAAGCTTTCTTGAACAGCATGAATTATTCACTGGGTTTTATGATGATTCATATGCTGCACTTTACTGTGGCAACCAAACAACCTGCGATGACTGCGGCAACCATCGCCGCAACCGTACACGAAGCTGAAAAAAATAACCAAGCGCAAGCCAATCAACTGACAGAACTCGCACAACTTACCGTTAATATCATGCGCACACAGATCATTGCGATTATTGGCAATATCTCGATTGCGATGCCGATTGGTGCATTCATTGCCTATCTTTGGCAGACGGCTCTGCATAAGCCGCTACTTTCTGCTGATGACGCACATACTTTATTGCATAACATCAACCCATTCACTTCCCTTGCACTGCCTCATGCCGCTATCGCAGGTGTCTGTTTGTTTTTATCAGGTCTGATTGCTGGATATTATGATAATTTATCGGTTTATCATCAGGTTGGTGCACGATTACGCCAGCATCCACAGTTAAAAAAACGGATTGCACCTGAACGATTATTCAAAATGTCGAACTATATTGAGAATAATCTTGGGGCTTTAGCGAGTAATTTTTGGTTTGGGGTGATGTTGGGCAGCATGGGAACGCTGGGTTATATTTTGGGCTTACCGCTCGATATTCGGCATATTGCCTTTGCCTCGGTGAACTTTGCCCAATCCGTGTATACACTCAGTTCTAATGTGGATCTCACGACAATTATCCTGTCGTTTGTCGGTGTATTATTAATTGGCCTCACTAACTTACTGGTCAGTTTTTCATTGGCTCTCTTTGTCGCACTCAAAGCTCGGCGCGTATCATTCGGTCAATGGTTATCACTGGGTAAAGTGATTCTGGGACATTTCTTTACCCGACCAACGGACTTCTTTATGCCGCCTGCACATCCTAATATATTGCAAGATGATCGCGAGCATACTGAGAAACCGCCGTCTTAATGAGAATTATAAAACAGATTAAATCGATGCATTTTCACCCACAACAACAAATACCAAACGATACTCATTAATGGCTTGAGGAGTGATGCCTTGAATTCACCAAAAACGATCGTTGACTCACTCTTTATTGGAAGCTTAAAAACGCTCTCACCCGACGGCCAAGGTCAACAAACTGGCATTTATAAACACAGCATTTCCAGTGCACAGGTCAATGAACTTGGACTCATTGGCGATGTGCAAGCCGATCAACGCGTGCACGGCGGCGTTGAAAAAGCAGTACATCAATATGCTCTTTCTAGCTATGCCACGATCATTACGCAATACCCAGAATTAAAAGACATCGCCATTGCGGGCTCGATTGGAGAAAATATTTCCAGCCCAAATATGGATGATCGGAATGTCTATATCGGCGATATTTACCACATCGGTTCTGTCATTGTTCAAGTCTCGCAGCCGCGTAGTCCCTGCTGGAAAATTAATCATCGTTTTGATAAACATCAATTGTCCAAGTTTATTGCTGATAATTACATCTCTGGTTGGTACTACCGCGTTTTACAAGCGGGGGAAATCAACGAGGGGGATTCAATCACGCGGCTAGAACGATTTAATGACAGTCTCAGCGTCGCAGGTTTCCTAGAAATCGTCACCAGCCAACGGCCTACCTATGAAATGCTTGCCCAAGCAGCAGCGTGCCACGGCTTAAACGTGGACTGGAAAGTTCGTTTAGAACACCGAATGAGTTATTTAAGTAAAAACACACTATCAACCAAAAATAAATAAATTCATTAAATATCAATAATTAAATCAAATAAATGAAGCTACAGAAGAAATGTTACTTTTTGAAACTTAATTCAAATTGTCACTTGCGAGACTCTGTACTAAGTAGTACTCTTTACAAACTATACTGTTCAGTACTCTTTTTGAAACAGCGTGCAGTGCTCCCGATGACTTCATGCTGACTCTATGTTGCAATCTCATCCATTCAACATTAACAAAAACGATCACGGACATTTTCTCATCTAATTTTTCACACTACCGTCTTCAACAGAACGTTATCGTTCTGCATTATTGATTCAATTATGTATTGGCAAAGTAGTGTTTTACCCGCGCCGACAACCACAAAAGATTAAAGAGGTCGCCATGAAATCGCGTCACACGACACAAAATTCTTCGTTCTATAGCCGCCAAAAAAATTGGTCTAAAGTCCTTCTGCTCTCTACCCTATCAGTCAGCATTGCGCTAACTGCGTGTGGCAAAAAAGATGGCGCGGCGGCCGGTGCTGCTGGTGCTGGTGCAATGCCTCCTGCTGAAGTGGTGGTGACGGTTGCTGAGCGTCAGCCTGTTTCTCAATATGTCGAACTGGCTGGTCGTACTTCAGCTTATCAAGTGTCTCCTGTGATTCCACAGGTGGGCGGTATTATCTTAAAACGCCTGTTCCAAGAAGGCAGTACAGTCACAGCTGGTCAAGCGCTGTATCAAATTGATCCTGCCACAGCGCGTACTGATGTTGATGCCGCACAAGCAGCCGTACAGCGTAACAAGGCGAATCTTGCTGCACTTAAAGTCACTGCAAGTCGCTATAAGGGTTTGATTGCCAGCAATGCGGTGAGCCAACTGGACTATGACAGTGCCTTACAACAAGTAGCACTGTCTGAAGCTGATCTTGCCGCCAGTCAAGCGACACTGCGCAACAGCCAAATTAAACTGGATTACGCAACCGTTCGTTCACCAATTACTGGTCAAAGTGGCGTTTCCAGTGTGACAGCTGGTGCGCTCGTCGTTGCCAATCAAGCAACGCCTTTGGTCACGATTCAACAAAATGATCCGATGTATGTCGACATCAGCCAATCCAGTGCGGACATGCTGAAATTACGTCAACAAATTTCAGCGGGTAAACTAGGCAAACCACAAAGTACCCAAATCAGCTTAACGCTTGAAGACGGTAGTAGCTACCCGATTCAAGGTCGTTTGGAATTCTCAAACGCAAGCGTCGATCCGACAAGTGGCTCGGTCATTCTGCGTGCAGTTGTGCCAAATCCATCAGGCTTATTACTTCCAGGTATGTATGTCAAAGCCAAGATTAATCAAGGTGTTGTGCATAACGGTATTCTATTGCCACAACAAGCAGTGACCCATAATCCGAAAGGCGAAGCGACCGTCTTGGTCGTCGGAGCAGATGGCACAGTCAGTCCGCGCACGATTCAAACCTCAAGCACCCAAGGCGACAAATGGATTGTCACAGGTGGATTAGAAAATGGTGAACGTGTGATCCTCGAAGGTTCACAAAAAGCCAAACCAGGTTCTAAAGTGCATGCGACCGTTGCACCGACATCGGATGCAGGTTCGACGCCAGCAGCTAATGCACCTGTAGCAACCGTGAAACAGGTACAAACTACGACAACCAAAACCGCTTCGGCTCAATCATAAGGAGCGGTCGCTATGTCACGTTTTTTTATTGATCGCCCCATTTTTGCATGGGTGCTTGCTGTACTCGTCATGCTTGCGGGTGCGATATCCATCATGACCATGTCCGTGTCGCAATACCCAAGTATTGCGCCGCCAACAATCTCAGTAAATGCATTCTATCCAGGTGCATCAGCAAAAACTGTTGAAGATTCAGTGACTCAAATCATTGAACAGCAAATGAAAGGGCTGGATGGACTGTATTACATGTCCTCAACCAGCTCCTCGAATGGCGCTGTGTCGGTGACATTAAGCTTTAAAGCTGGCACCAATCCAGACATTGCCCAAGTTCAAGTGCAAAACAAATTGCAATCAGGTATTACCCTCCTGCCAACTTCAGTGCAGCAGCAAGGCGTGACGGTCAGTAAGTCTGGTCGTACCTTTATGCGCGTGCTCGGTTTTGTGTCGACTGACGGCAGCATGGATCGTAATGCAATCAATGACTATGTGGTCAGTAAGATTGTCGATCCTTTAAGTCGTGTGCAAGGTGTGGGGGATATTCAAGTATTCGGGACACAGTACGCGATGCGTATTTGGTTAGACCCTGCAAAACTGAATAGTTATCAGCTCACTACCGCCGATGTCATTACTGCGGTTCAAGCGCAAAACACACAAGTTTCTGCGGGACAATTGGGCGGAACACCTGCTGTTGAAGGTCAGGCATTGAATGCGACTGTGACGACACAAAGTCAATTACAAACGCCTGAGCAATTCCGTCAGATTTTCCTCAAAACCAGCAGCAATGGCGCCATTGTTCGTCTCGGTGATGTCTCACGCATCGAGTTAGGCGGCGAAAGCTATGACACGATTGCGCGCTATAACCGCGAACCTGCGACTGGGGTTGCGATCAAACTGGCGGCGGGTTCAAACGCGCTGAATACAGCAGCAGCGATCGACACAAAGATGGCTGAGCTGCAGAAAAACTTTCCGACAGGATTGAAAGTCATCGTGCCTTATGACACGACGCCTGTTGTTAAATTATCGATCAAAAACGTACTCACGACGCT
>Ga0209023_10005976_pt1 | contig 13045 bp, 14 predicted proteins | sample LakOneMetagenome_FD_187468 | JGI IMG/M metagenome (GOLD analysis project Ga0209023, IMG submission 187468) | Freshwater and sediment microbial communities from Lake Erie, Canada (SPAdes) (version 2) | ecosystem: Environmental > Aquatic > Freshwater > Lentic | place: Lake Erie, Canada... | reverse complement strand
CGAAGCGCTCGGCGTGGACGCCAACACGGTGAACCAGTGGAAGTCCCGCCACCCAGAGTTTCCAGAGCCAGTTCGCGTCCTGAAGGCAGGGAGCGTGTGGGACCTTCGCGACGTTGTTGCCTGGGCGAAGCGGACAGGCAGGTTGGATGGTGACGGCGAAAATGGGGGGGCGGAGGTCTCCACCCGGGCGCACAGTCAGCCGACGTGAGTACGAAGGCGCCCGCGGTCCTCGTGGACTGTCCCCATGGCGTACATCTCCTCTCATCGGTTCAGTGTGCGGAGGGGGTCCGACAGTGAACACCGGGCGACTACGGCCCGCCCAGATCTAACGCAGGCGGTTCCATAGGGGATCACTGGCCAGTGCGTCGAGGCAGGTCCGCTCCAGAGCAAGGGCCGATGTCTTGTCCGGCGTGGCTGCCCAACGTATGTGGAGGTCCGACCTGACAAGGGCCGCACGGCCCCACGCTTTAGCCCGCATCGGTTGGCCCGCCTCGACTTCTGCGATGCGCGTGCGCAGCCAGACAGGATCGGCCAGTGCCCGGTCGAAGATCGCCTCACCGAGACCGGATATCAGCCCTTTGCCTGTGAGGTAAACGGCCAGGCGGCCTCGCAGCCCCTGCGGCCGCTTACCACCGGCTCGCTCGCCAGCCATCCCGACATAGACCACCGGACCAGCTTCACCCTCCCGAGCCAAGTACACGCCCGGGACCCTAGGGGCCACTGTCAGCGCATCACTCAGGGGCATCCACGGCGACCAGTCGGCGAGGCTGTCGAGGCCCTGAATCCTGTCTCCGTCGTTGCTCACCGAGAAGAATTTATCGGCGGAGCGCGCTGCAATCACGGCAGTTCACCGCGGTTGGCACCGGTGCCTTTCGCTACGGTGCCGCGGTGGTTGTAGCGGGAGCTGTGGCAGTTCTCCTCGGCGTGGCCAGAGTGTGGACCGTCCACAACAAGCGCACCAGCCAAATCGCCTGGAAGACCCCCAGTCGCAGCAGCCGCTGATCCCCAGCGATGGGAACCAACCGCACTGCTGCCCGACCGGCCACGGCCAGCCCGCCGATCCGTCCTTCGGCCTCCGTTCGAAGGACGGGATACCGTCGGCACCGTGGACGTACCCCGTCTGACGGATACTGAGCTGGCCGAGCTTCATGCCCGGCCGACCCGCTACTTCCTCGATGACTACTTAGGCACTCTGCACCGGTTCGCCTTCAATCCGGATCACTTCATCGGCGGCGACCCAAACGGCAGGTTCTACCCCCAACGAGGCGAGTGGGTACCGGACGAGTCGCGGACTGCAGACGAGCACATGATGCGCGGCGGGTACCTGACCGAGATCACCGCCGAACAAGCGGCGTCGTTGCGGACACGGGAGGAAGGACTCGCCCTGCTCGCGTCGCTCGGCCACAACCGGCCGTACCTGTAGATCCGCCGCTCGCCTTGGCTGCGAGGACCTTGGCTATTTGGCGCATTCCGAGCGCCCGCTCGGATGCCCGGAATTGACGTGGCGCACTGAGCGGCCAAAACACTGCTTACATGGGTCTCATGCCCGCCAAGAAGACAACACGAGCCATGACTGCGAACCATAAGGCCGCCCTTGCCGAGGGGCGAGCGCAGGGCCGATCGGTGCGGCTCTATCTCGAAGCACTGGAAGGCAATCGTCCGAAGCGAGGCCGAAAGCGCACTCCCGAATCGATCGAACGTCGACTGGCCGCAATCGAGGAGACGTATTCGAACGCAGACGCGATGGCCCGCCTCCGCCTTGCGCAGGAGCGGATCGATCTGGAAGCGGAGCTGGCTCGCCTATCAGAGCCGACGGTGGACTTGGAAGCGCTTGAGAATGCCTTCATCGCCAGCGCTGCGCCTTATGCCGTGCGGAAAGGCCTGAGCTACACCGCCTTCCGCGAGGTTGGCGTGGCGCCGGCAGTGCTGGCGAGGGCAGGGATCAAACGAGGTTGATAGCGGCGGTCGGGTAGTTCGCCCCGGGTTCTGGGGTCGTGGAGCCCCACTAGCTCGACCATGTCAACGCCGTCTCGCAGCGTGGCCTCCGTCGCTCGGGTAGGCGTTGCCCGAGCACTTGGCGTGGACCTTTGGCATGCAATTGCTTGAGTTCACGGGCGACGATCTCCTCGGAGGTCTGGACGAGGGCCTCTAGGGCGGTCGAAGCGTCGGTCCCTTGAGGTGGTGCAGCACGGGGAGGCGGCGGAGATGGCCTCGGCGGTGCAACAGGCTTTGCGGCTGGCGGACGCGGACGGTGTGGCTAGGGTGTCTCGAACCACGGGAGCGGAAGGCGGACGATGTTGGAAGAATCGCTCGAGGGGGCTGAGGCTGAGCCCTCCGTAGCAGCTCGTGTCATAGCGGCCGTGTGCGTGACGGGTGTCGTTCTAATCCTGGGCGAGAAGCTTCCCGAACGGGCTCGAATCGGGATCGCGTTGCTCGCGCCGGCCCTACACGAAGTGGGGCGTGCCCCGCTTGCCCGGTGGTTGAGCGCTCGCGGTATCTAGCGTCAAAAGTCGACATCGTGAAGTTCCACCTGGGCATCGGTCCACTCGACAACCATCAGCTTGCCGGGGACCGGTGACGGGATCAGGCTGGAATGGCGGTGCTTAACCTCAGGCGGCGGTAGTGGCGGGAATGCCTTTGGCACGATCGCCAGGTTCCGGTCTCCGCTGAAGCTCTGCAAGATCCGCACGCGGATGAGCTTGGCCTTGGGGTACCGAGAGTGGAACATGCCTAGCCGACCGTAATCCCTGGACATTCGCGGGTGGGCTGACTGCTAGCTTTATCTGGTCGGGGGGTAACTCCGGACACGGTGGGCGTCGGTGGGAGTCCGTGCGCTCGGACGCGGGGCAGGGAGTGCGGGTGGCAAGCAGACGACGTAAGCGCAGGCGAGGGCGAGGGCGTCGCCGCAAGGGGCCGGTCGCGACCTACTGGCCGTACATCCTCGTGGTTGGACTTCTCGTCGTCGCTGCCGTGGCGTGGGCAGCCACCCGGCCGCTAAAAGGTGGCCAACAGGCGGTCTGTGTGCTGGTCATCGACCGGACCGGCTCATCTGCGGTACCTGAGGCGGCAGCTCGCTACAAGGCGCTGGCCTCAACGGCAGTGGATGGCTGTGCGGCGAAGCACGCCAAGTTGTCGATCTACTACTTCGACAACCAGAGCCCCAAGCTCGTGCTCGTCAACGACACGCCCTACGACCTGTTCCTGCCCAAGGCCCGTGTCGAAGCCAAGTCGGGTCGAAAGAAGGCGCTCGAACAGGCGAAGAAGGATGCCAAGGCAGATGTGGCCTCGGTCTTCGATGAGACGTCGAGCGGTGAGGCTCGGGGAAGCGACATCCTGACGGCATACCAGGCCGCGGCAGCCAACCTGGTGAACCAGGCATCGGCCGATGACGTCGACCAGAAGTACCTCATCATGCTGACGGATGGGATTCAGACCAGCGCGGACATCAACTTTGAGACCTTCTACGCCAGCAAGAACGCCTCAGTCGCCAAGGCGATCGCCACCGCCAAGGCGAACGGGCTACTGCCCAACCTGGACGGCGTGCAGGTCAGCTTTGTCGGTGTGAAGGGCGGTGCTGACTCGTCGGCGGAGCAGCTGCCGGAGTGGTTCGAGGCCAAGGTCGAAGACTTCTGGAAGGGCGTGTCAAAGGATCGGTTGTGCGCCTACGTGGTGGACTCCCAAGTCATTCCGGTCGGATGTTGAGGGCCTGACGATGTTCGAACGCTTCACCGTCGATGCCGTGGCTGCCGAAATCAGCCGGCAGGTCAAGGGCGCCAGCCCCTCGCCCAAGGTTGTCCACAAGTTTTTCCGCAAGGGTCGGCGAGACGGCAAGAAGCAGCTGCCCCACCTCACGATGGAGTCCTTCGTTACCGAGGCCGTTGAGATCGCGACTAGCAAGCTGGCCGAGGAGTTCCTCCAGGCCCGTCAGAGCCTGACCAACCAACTCAGCCGGCTCAAAGCCGAGCGGACACAGGCCGAGGCGGACCTCGGCCAGACGAGTAGCGCAGCTGAGGATTCAGCTGAAGGCGTCAATCCGGGTGCCGCCAGCGGTGCTGGCGCTGACCTGGACGCGTCGTTGCAGGCCCACAAGGCCGCTCGCAAGGCCAAGGAACAGGCGGCGAAGGACGCCGAGCGCAAGACCAAGGAACACGAACTCGCCGACACCAAGCAGGAACAGGCGGTGCTCGAGACGGACCTCGCTGAATTGCCCAGTCGGTACCAGCAGCTGGTGGAGAGCGCCCACCATACCGGGCAGCTGTTCTGGGCTCGCTACTGCAACGGCTACGTGGTGGGGCTGGCCTCTCGCGGAGCACCCGACGATGAGAACGACAGTCCGTCGGAGGAACTGGAATTCGACACGCCAGAGGTACTGCGGACCAACCCAGCCGAGACGACCACGCCTGAGCCTGCGGCGTCAGAATCCCTCGAACTGGACACGCCCAGCCCAGCTACTCCAGACACTGAGGTGGCGACGTAGCCATGGCACTCAAGGACCTGTTCAAGCGCCGCAAGGTAAAGACCGGCATGGACGCGCCCATCGGGATGGGTGGTGACAGTGACGCGGGCGAGCCCGGTGAGGGAGGGCCCTCCGTCTTCATGCAGGAGTTGGCCGAGCTTCGTTGGTCGGCTCAGCAAGAGGCTGTCAACCAGGCCCGCAAGACGATGGATCCCGAGGCTTGGGCCAACGGTCAGTTCGCATTCGAGTACGAACGGACCTTGGCGCATGAGCACGAGGGGCTCCGCGATCGGCTGTCCAACTACGTCGGTGGCCGGGTGCGCGACGAGGTCCGTGAGCTGTACTCGCTCGCCGGTGACGTGGCGACCATTCGGGACGAGCTGCGGGTAGTGGATCGGGATCTGGTGCAGGTCACCCGAGACTTCAACGAGCGCTTCGAGGAGGTGCGAGAGGACCCCCAGGAACTCGGGCGCTACTACCGGTTGCGCTCGCCGACTAAGCAGGCAGCCAAAAAACTAGTCGCTGGGGTGTTCATCCTGAGTGAGTTCATCATCTCGGGGTACATCTTCGACCAGATCATCACCACGGACATCCCCCTACTCGGCTGGGTGTTCGCCTTGGGGCTGATGGTCATGCTGGTGGTCGTGCCGCACTTCGCCGCCCAAGGCATCAAGTCCGGCATCACGAGATACCACAGCTTCGACGAGAAGCATTACGAAGATGACGGCGAGGAGGCTCCGAGCGACGCTCGTCGACGCAGCCACCAAGAGGAACAGGATGACCGGGGCTTCCGGATCGTTGCCAGCATCGTCGGAATCCTGCTCATCTGCCTGATCCTGCCGTTGTCCTCGCTTCGAGCCACAGAGATCGACGGCGGGGTCTTGTGGTTCTTCTTCTTCCTGTTCCTCCAACTGGGGATCTCCGGCTACTTCTTCCTACGGGAGTGGCTTGACTTTGGGGAGGCATCGGACAACCTCTGGAAGCTCGCCGAGGCGAAGGACCTGCTGGAGGACGAACGTTCAGGCGTGCTGGCCGACCATGCCGAGGCAATCGCCGACTTCCATGACGAGGCCGAGGATCTGCTGTTCACGCTCCGCGAGGCACCGCGGTGGGATAGCTACATCGTGCAGAGCTACCTGGGCACGATTCACTACTTCCGTCACCTCGTGGCGGTCGAACGACCGGACCTCGATCCGTTCGTCACGCTGGCGAAGGTTCCATACCTTGGCAGCGAGGACGATCTGGAGCACTCGAATGCCTACCCGCTCGATCCGGTCAGTCGTGAGCACCGCTCGCTGGAGGCAGACAACGCCTTTGGCCGAGAGTGGTGGATGAAGCGCATGAGTGATGCGCTGGTGGAGATACCAGAGTCGGAGCTGGAAGACAACGACGGAGACGACCTGACGGATGCATCGTGGCTAGTCACGAAGTCCCCGTCGCTGATCCTGCGAGAGTTCTTGCGGCGCTACTTCGATCTCGATGATTGTTACAAGCGACCTTCAATTCTCGATCTCGAAGCGCCCGACTCATACGAGGCGAGCACCTCGGTCTCGAACATAACGCCGCTTGCTCCGCGACCAGAGCTCCACACAGCCCCTGTGACGGAGGTTCCTTCGATCGGCGAGGCGTCGGGAAGCGATCGCGACGACCGTGGAGACGGTGGCTGATATGTACAGGCCGTCCGTACGTAGGTTCGACGACTTCGCTGGAGTTCGCTGATGGTCGACCAGCGCGCAATCGCCGTCGGGTCGTCGTCGTATCTGTTGCTCCTAGATCGGCTCAAGGCAGGTGGCTACGAGGTAGGTCCGATGTCTGTTGGGCTGTCGGTTCACCCGCGCGTTCGCCTGCGGCATGATGTCGAATTTAGCATGAGCGCTGCCCTGGCTCTCGCGCGACTCGAAAACTCGCAAGGTTATGTTGCAACCTACTACTTCGCTACTCGTTCACCATTCTTCAATTTATTATACCCAAGGAATCGGCTTGTCATCGAAGAGATAGCAGGCTTGGGGCACGAGATTGGAGCCCATCTCGGCAGTGACGTATTCGACAACAGCGACCACTATGTCGATCGAGAATTGGTGCTTGCACGCGATCTGATACCGCGCCTTTCAGACAACCTGGTTTCCCTCCACTCTCCACCATCCCTTGAACAAACCAGATCTAACCACGCTAGCCTCGCTCTCACCTACGAACCCATCCTCGCTGGCACGGAGACCTATGTAGCCGACTCCCAAGGTCGCTGGAACGCCCGTCCTGAGGAACTCGATTCAGTCAACAACAGCCAGGTTCAACTCCTAACACACCCATTGTGGTGGGCTCAGCTTGCCCAGTCTGCGACCGAACGCCTTCAGTATCTGTGGGGCCACATATCAGCCGACATGATCGACGCAAGCCGTGCGTTCCTACCGAAGCTCACCGCTTCGGCCACAGCGGAACATGAGGTATAATGGTTCAAATGAAGGAGCCCCAAGTGACATCGTACTTAAGCGAACTCGGAAGCGCATGCGCGATCGGGCTTGGCACGTTTCCGTTTGCGTCTCCCTTTCGGGAGGTTAGTCCGGACGAGATGGATGCAACGGTAACCTCATTCCTCGAGGCCGGTGGCAAGTACATCGATACTGCCCCTACCTACGCATTCGGTGAAGTCGAGAGGCGCTTGGGAAGGATCCTGGCTCGCTTTCCACGAGATCAATATTTCATCAACACAAGCTGCGGTTACGTCCGCGATGGCGACGGATATCGAGTCTCAGCGCGAGCCGAAGACGTGGTCGCCGATGCGGCAGAGAGCCTCAGCCGTCTCAATCTCGACTTCTTCGACTCATATATCCTCCACATTCCCGATCCCGCTACCCCGTTGGAAGAGACCGCTGCGGCCCTACGCCAGCTAAAGGAAAGTGGGATTGCCCGAAGGCTTGGGCTCTCGAATGTGACGCCAGCGCAGCTAAGGGCATACGCCGATGAGATCGAAGTCGACGTTGTGCAGCAACGGTTCAGTTTAATCAACCGATCAATGGACCAGGCCTTCATCGAAGCCTGTTACGGATCGGGCGCGTGTGTCGTTGCCTATCAAGTAATCGAGCGTGGGCTCCTCACAACGACCTTTGGACGATCCGGTGTCGATATTCCGGTCTACGACTTGCGTAGCAAGAAGCCAGAGTTCGCCGAGGATCGCCGGTCGATCGTACGCCGATGGGTTCACGAGTCCCTCGCTCCCATCGCAGAGAACTATTCGGCCACCGTCGAGGCGATCGCAGTCGCCTGGGCCTGTCAGCAAGAGCAAGTGGGTATAGTGCAGTGCGGGGCATCGACGCCTCAACAAGTAGATATGTGGATGGCGGCGTCAGCACTCCTCGGTAATCGCCAGCTTCTGACGGACATCGAGCGCGCCTATGAGACTCTCACTGGGATCGTCATCCAGCATGGTTTCACGAGCGTACGGGACCTCTTGGGCCTCGAAGGGGTGGACCCACTACAGGGCCTGAGCGCTAGCGGCAAGTAGCAGTTTCGTGCCGGCCGAACGCCCGTACCCCGTGGGGCTTGTGATGGGGGTTAGGCCACACTTCATTAAGGCCGCAGCAATGCAATCAGCCTGGTCGCGGATGGGCGACGCTAGGCCACCTGTTGATCCGGTGTTCGTAAACATTGGCCAGCACTACGACGATGAATTGGCTGGCGTCTACTTTCGCGAACTTGCTGTGAATGTGGACGTCGACCTGACTCATCGCCACCAATCGCACGACACTGATCAAATCGTACTCCACAGTATCGATCTGCTGATGCATATCGCGAGAGAACGCGGGCTACGAGGCCTTGTTGTATTCGGCGATGCCAACGCAGCATTAGTCGGTGCGGTGGCAGCCCGCCTGCTAGGGCTACCGTTGGCTCATATCGAAGCAGGTCTTCGGCGTGGAGATCGGTCTACGGCAGAGGAGATAAATACGTGCATCGCCGATCAGGTGGCGTCGCTCCACCTGGCCGCTAGTCATGTTGATGTACTCAACTTAGAGAACGAGGGCTTCGCTGACTCCACCTACTTCGTGGGGGACGTGGTCCGTGACCTCGTAGCAGAGTTGTGCGACGCAGGGCTCGTCAACGTTGATCGTCACGTCAACTCCAACGCGCCAGTCGTGGCCACTTTCCATCGGGCCGAATCGATGAATGCTGAGACCCTGTGGGCCTTCTCGAAGCTCCTCGCAGCTACGGAGCGGCCTGTCGACCTATACGCGCACCCGCGGTTGGTCGCGGAGCTGAAGAATTACTGTATTCAGCTCCCAGACAACGTCACCGTCTCGAAGCCGATTGCATACGTTCCGATGTTGCAGGCTATTGCAGACGCCTACTATGTCATAACGGATTCAGGTGCACTTCAGCGCGAGGCGTTCTACCTTGGTCGTCGGGCGCTAGTAGCCCAACGGATCCCGTTTTGGCGCTCTCTCACAAATGCGGGCTACCACCTGACCATCGATCTAGGTGCCGGAGACGTGGATGCTGCGCCGCAGCGAATGAGGGAACTCCTTCTCGACCCGGCCCCGGCGGTTGACGACTTCGGCGAGCGTGGTGTGTGCCGCAAAGTATGGTATCGCCTTGGTGAGTGGATCGAGGGGTTCGTCTGATGAGTCCCTTGCCTGAGTACTTCGCTCAGCTCCGGGCGCAGCTCGATCGCGTCGATCATCAAGGCACGCGGTGGGGAATCGTTTCCCTTTCGGATCTCTTCACCGAGTTGGAGTCGACGCTTATGCTTGACGTCGAAATGGCGTCAGGCCGAATCCAACGCCTCCGGGCAAGCCCAACAAGCTCTGAGAGTGTTGAGCTGGCAGCCTTGATCAATTCAGGCTCCGTCGAGACCGGACCGTTGCTGGCTTCGCTGGAGCATCGGGTGGCCCATAGCCGACATCTGGACCTACAGGATCACATGGCGCCTCCGGTGCCCTTCCGACCGCTGCACGAAGACGGAATCAAGTTGCGTGCACTGGCTCCTACGATTACCGAGTTGTTCGGCTGCTGCAGCCGGCTCGCGGTTGCGGCGGCACCTGGGTCGGGAAAGACGATGGTTGGTAGACGTCTGGCGCTGCAACTAGCCCGAGTTTACGAGGGGGAGTCGATTGACCCGTTTTCATCGTGGTGGGGATCGTCGCCACCAATTCCGGTTTACGCTGAGCTGCGCCAACTCGTAGATCACGCGTCGTGGCCGGACGTCGATTCGACTGGAATCGGGTCCGAGGACCTTCTCGACTATGTTGTCAGCCGTTATCTCGAACAGGCTTCAGAGGGCGAACGTGCGCAGGTCCGGCAGCACATCGTGGACGGGAACGCCGTCATAATCCTGGATGGCATCGACGAGGTCCGCCTGGCAGAGGTTCCCGACTCGATTGGTAGCCGGCGCGGGCAACTTAATGCATTCGTTAACAGGGTTCATCTTGAGTTGCGGCCACTTCGCATTCTGGTCACTGCTCGTGACTACGCCTACAGAGAATGGGCCCTTGACGATTTCGTCGCAACCGGAATTAGCGGTCTGTCAGACGCCTCGGTGATGGATATTGCAGTCCGCCTGGTTGGTCGGTCGGCCGGCTTTCGGGGCAGCCCTAGGGGCAGGCCGCTCTTCCGAGCCACCCAGGATTTCCTGGAGGAGCTTCACGATGCCGTACCTCCCGACTTGAGATCGCGTGCGTTTTTTGTATCACTTCTGAGCGCGGTTTTCTCCGCCAGGCTTGAGCGAGGCGAGACAGGCCTTCCAAGCGACCGAGCCGAACTCTACGAGGAAAGTGTCCAGACGTTCCTGGATCGGTGGTCGAGAGTCGATCCGGAAGGGTCGCTCCTCGCACGCCTGGGGTGTGACATCAGCGAACTGCGCGTGCGCCTCGAATCACTCGCACTTCGAGTTCAGGTATCGGAGGCCACCTCCGGCCCGGGACCTGGATTTGCCGAGGTCTTTCTGATGGAAGAACTCACACAGATCAGAGGGCGGATCGACTATCGGGCAATCGTCGCCTACCTGAATCGGGAGGCAGGGCTCCTGGTGTCCCCTTCGCCCGGGCAATATGCCTTTGCCCACCGTACGTTCCAGGAGTATCTCACCGCCTGCTGCCTCTCGAGGCAAGGATACCGCTCCGCGGAATGGGCCGAGGCACTTCAGGCTATGTCGCAAGCGCCCTCGCATTGGGTAGAAGTAGTCCGATTCCTTGGTGCTGTGGCGGCGCGGCCAGATGGTCCGAGTTCTGGGGCGGGTATCGCGAGTTTGCTTCTGGAGGCGAGCGAGGCCAACCCGGCGAGTAGAAGCTGGCTGCTTCTCTTTGCCGGTATGATCGCAGATAAAGTCGACCTCGATTCATTACTGCGCGGTGAACGTCGCGAGATGGAAGAGGTTTACCTCGGCTTGTCGACGTTCCCAGATTGGGCCCTGCCAGTTATTGACCGGTGCACGGCAGCCGCCACGTACAGCCGCCTTGGGCACGGACTCGGCTTGGCTCGTGACGATGCCGCCGAGGTAGTCAACATCCCCCCGGGAGAGATCGAGCTCGGGCTCAGTCGCGATGAGGAGTTGCGCATGCAGCAGCTCAACGGTGCGAGCTCATGGCAGGTTGGCCGAGAGCTCGCAGGTGGGCGCATACTTCGTGTCGAGAGCTTCTCGATCGGTCGGGCGCCAGTGACACGCCTGCAGTTTGGCGAGTTCCTGCAGGCCGAGGACGGTGCGCGAAATGTGGCGAACTGGACGAACGGCAGCCGACCGACGGAAATCGACGATCTGGAAACGTTGCTAACTGACCCGTATGGTTCGTCTGATCCTGACCTCCCGCGAACCGAGGTTACGTGGTACGAGGCAAATGCGTTCTGCAGGTGGCTTGGCCTTCGTCTGGGCGCAGACGTCCGGCTCCCCACCGAGCTCGAATGGGAGTTTGCCGCTCGGGGTGGTGACGGTCGATTGTTCCCCTGGGGCGACGAGTTCCGGTCTGATTTGTGTAACTCGCTCGAAACCGGATACGGCCGTCTTGCTCCGGTCGGGACGTTTGATCGCTCGGCCGGTGCGTGGGGCTCGGACAGCCCGTGGGACATGTCCGGCAACGTCTGGGAGTGGTGCTCAACCATATGTGAGTCGGCTCAGGGGGACGAACGGTTCAGGTATCCCTACGATCACACCGATGGCCGAGAATCGCCCGATGGCGGCGAATCCTGGTTACGAATAGTCCGCGGCGGTAGCTACTTGAACCCGCTCCATAATCAGATGACGACCTTTAGGGGTCGCGACCTACCTAGTATGCGTCAACTGCGTCAGGGTTTTAGATATGTGATTGGGGCTCCAGTTGATTCAGACGACTGATAACAAGGTAGGTTCAGGCCCGAAGACTCGTCCCGGCGACATTGTCGAGATGCACTATCAAGTCGGGCTGAGCGATGAAGACATCGATACCCCTGCCGTTCTTCAGACGACATGGCGCAATGGTTCGCCGATCGTCGCGCAACTTGGCTCAGGAGCGCTCCGAGCCGAGATCGATCAGGCATTGACTGGAGTTCCCCTGGGCACGGACCGCTGGATGCGCATTCCGTCGGGGACCTGGAGCGACATCGATCGCGATGTCTCGCTGGCGGTCTATCTGCAACGAATCCTTGGGCCGAGTGAGCGGTTCGACCCGGACAGTATGAGTGAATTTGCTGCGGGAGCGTGGACTGTGCCCCAGGCACCTACCACGCCATCGGCAAGGGTGTCCATGGCCACCTACCTAGCCGCGGCGCTCGCCGCGAGCAAGAAGAAGCGTGGGTCCGGCGGATATGGGGCGGACGTTATAGCCCTACGTCTCCCTGCCTCGGAGGTCGACGGCGTAGCCTCGCTCCTGAATAGCCTGTTGATAAGCCGAGTTATTCGACATCAGCCTATACGTCTGGACGACGGGAGCGGCCCTGTCGAATTGCGGATGGCTCGGGCTGACGCCGAAGCAGTCCAGAAGTGGCTGAGCGAATCGTGAAGGCAGACAGCGCGACGGCGCTCTCGCTACTCGCAACATACGGGACTATCGTTTCGGTGATCGCGGTGTACCACCTGTTTGCCTTACAAGCCTGGGTCCAGCGATGTGATCAAGCCGTCGACAACGCAGATATGGTATTGGAATCGACGCCGGCCACGAGTATTCAGCGTGTTCACGCCGCGTCGCGCTGTCGTAGCGCGGCGCGCTCGCTTCCTCTCCTGCAGGTGTCAGTTATACTCTGTGCGGTCAGCGCAGTCTGCATGCTAACGGTTGCCGTGGCCCACAACATCCAGAATGTGGCTTTGTTGTATACCGCAGGTCCAGTTCTGGGTCTAGCACTACTCTTGGTAGTTGCCACGGTAGCTGCGATCGCTCGGTGCGAAATCCAGCTCCGACGTCGGGGGCAGCGGCTGCTGGGGGAGGCTGACCTGCTCTAGGGAGGATCTGTGTCCCTCCTCGCCTGTAGTAGGGTCGAAGAATTCGAGTCGCCGAGGCGTAGCGATTCGGGGTGGGAGACGGTCGATGTCTTTGTTGGTGTTCGTGTACGATTTTCCTCATGCCAAGTCGAACGACGGACTAGAGGCGCTCCTTCTTGCTGGGCTCCCGGTTGTCGGCGCCATAGCGGCGCCGT
>Ga0209023_10005975_pt1 | contig 13046 bp, 11 predicted proteins | sample LakOneMetagenome_FD_187468 | JGI IMG/M metagenome (GOLD analysis project Ga0209023, IMG submission 187468) | Freshwater and sediment microbial communities from Lake Erie, Canada (SPAdes) (version 2) | ecosystem: Environmental > Aquatic > Freshwater > Lentic | place: Lake Erie, Canada... | reverse complement strand
ATCTTCGGCCATCAGTCTGTCGGCGCCCGGCTGGAGGCATGGGCGTCGGCCGCCCGCATGATCAGGAAGCCGGGGAGCGCCATCAGAAGGAACAGGGCGACGGCATAGGCCAGAAGCTGGCTTTCGGACCCGGTCATCAGCGCCAGCAGCGGAGCCGAAAGGAAGGAGGCGATGGCCAGCCACATCAGACGCGAGGAGCGGATCATCGCCGCCGAGACGCCCCAGCCGAGGCCGTAGAAGACCATGACCATCGAGGGCAGCAGCCAGAGCAGGGTGAACCCGGACGCGTCAAGCCGCCAGCTGACCACAGCCATGGAGGCGATGCACGCGAAGATGCCGGCGCCGACGCACGACCAGGCCGCTCGCGCCGCCCGGTTCGCCGCAGTCTTCAGGCCCGAAGGGGGACAGAGGAAATAGCGGTCGAACAGGGTGAAGGCGAGGAACAGGGCCGTCCCCGCCAGCCAGACCCAGTTGGCCCTTTTCGGGTTCAGGGGGATGAGGTCCACGACGGCCGCCCATTGAAAAAGGCTTGCCGCGCCGTAGACAAGACCCGCCGCCAGCAGGATACGGCCGCCCCCGAGCGGAGCGTTCGATCCTTCCTCGGCGAGGCCGCGCAGGAAGGCGAGGTCGGCGGCCTGATCGGGGCGGATGTCGAGATTGTCGGTCATGGTGCGATCTTCTCTAGAGCGATTCAGGCCTGACGAGTCAGGGTCAGCGACAGGCCGGGGATGAGGACGAAGGCGATCAGGCCGGCGGCGTAGGCCAGATAGGCCGGGGCGGTTCCCAGCAGGGAGGCGACGACGCCGGCGACGACGAAGGCCCCCAGAGACGGGGCGACCATCCAGGCGCGTCCGCCGCGCACCGCCGCCGTCATCCAGGCGAGGCCATAGATGACCAGACCGACCGGCGAGGTCCAGTACATGAAGCTGAAATCGTGGCGCAGGAGGCTGACCCCGAGCAGGGCCAGGGCGATCAGAATCTGGGCCCCGATGGCCATGCGCGACCAGACGGTGACCCGGCGGACATTGGCGCCGCCGCCGGCGCGCAGCCGGGCCAGGACGCCGAAGAAGACCGCCAGGGCGATCGGCCAGCTCAGCGACAGGGCGGCCGGATGCAGGTGCAGGAGTCCGCTGATGACCCCGTACTGGAACAGGTTTGCGGCGGCGAAAACGGCGCCCGCGAGCGTCATGACGCGGCCGGCGCAGACGGCCAGGGCGGGCTCGGCGGCCCGAGGCGAAGGGTCGGAAAATGCAGTGGCGGTCATCGGCTTGTCCCCCGGTGTTGATGCCCCGTTCGTAAGATATCTACTTTGGAATGTAAAGTGCTTTCTATGATCCGGATGGCGACAATCTGTGGCGCAGGGTATTGAGGGCGATGCGTACGACCTTTCATCGCATCGCCTATGAGGCGCTCGACGTCTGCAACGCCGTAGAGATGTCGACGCTGGAAGCTGCTGTGTCGTTGACCGGCCTGACGCCGCACGCCCGGGCGTTCGACATCGGCAGCGGCAACGGGGCGGTGGCGATCCGGCTGGCGGAGCGCTTCGGCTTCGAGGTGACCTCGGTCGAGCTGGATCCGGCCATGGCCGAACTGGCCCGGGCGCGGATCGAGGCGTCGCAGGCCTCGTGCCGGATCATCCTGCATGAGGCGCGTTCCGATCTGGTGCTGGAGGTCGGCGCGCCGTTCGACCTGATCGTGGCCCTTGGGACGACCGAGCCGATCGGCGGCGGGGTGCGTGACCCGCGCAACATGTTCCGGGGGCTGGCGCGACGGCTCACGCCGGGCGGCTGGCTGTTGTGGGGCGACCTGGTCTGGCTCACCGAGCCGTCCCAGCCGCTGAGGCAGATCGTGGAGCTCAACAACAGTTATGCCGACCACCAGGGTTGGCAGGCGGCGGCGCGCGACGCGGGGCTGGAGGTCGTCTCCGCCGAGGTCTCGTCGCCTGAACTCTGGAACCGCTATCGCACGACCATGATGGAGGCGGCCGAGGCCTGGCTCGCGGCCCGCCCCGACCACCCGGCCGCCGCCTCGATCCGGAGCCGGGCGCATCAGCTGAAACTGATGTTCGACTTCGGCGAGGGGGCGCTGGGCTTCGGCCTCTATCTTTTGCGCCGACCGCGCTCAAGCAACGAGCGCTAGCGTCCTACCGGAACGGCGGCTCGTCGAAGGCGCGCAGCTTGCGGGAGTGCAGGCGCGAGCCTTCCTGACGCAGCAGATCGATGGCCTGGATACCGATCTGGAGGTGCTCCGAGATGGAGCCCTCGTAGAAGCGGTTGGCCTGGCCCGGCAGTTTGATCTCGCCGTGCAGCGGCTTGTCCGAGACGCACAGCAGGGTCCCGTACGGGACGCGGAACCGGTAGCCTTGCGCCGCGATGGTCGCGGATTCCATGTCGATCGCGACCGCGCGCGACTGGTTGAAGCGCAGGGCCGACTTCGAATAGCGCAGCTCCCAGTTCCGGTCGTCGGTGGTCACCACCGTGCCGGTGCGCAGGCGGCGCTTGACCTCTTCGCCCGGCGCGCCGGAAACCATCTTGGCAGCGTCGTAGAGGGCGCGCTGGACCTCGGCGATCGAGGGGATCGGAATGTCCGGCGGCAGGACCGCATCCAGCACATGGTCGTCGCGCAGATAGGCGTGGGCCAGAACGTAGTCGCCGATGGTCTGGCTGGGGCGCAGGCCGCCGCAGTGACCGATCATCAGCCAGGCGTGCGGCCGGGTGACGGCCAGATGGTCGCAGATGGTCTTGGCGTTGGACGGTCCGACGCCGATGTTGACCAGGGTGATCCCGGTCGAGCCCGGCGCCGTCAGATGATAGGCCGGCATCTGATGCTTCTTCCAGGCGGCGTCCATGACGGCCGTTTCCGGATCGGCGGTCTCGCGCGTGATCACCACCCCGCCGGCGCAGGACAGGGTCTCGTACGGGCTGTCGGGATCGCGCAACTGGTCGCAGGCCCAGCGCACGAAGTCGTCGACGTAGCGATTGTAGTTGGTGAACAGGACATAGGACTGGACGTCCTCGACCGGGGTGCCGGTGTAGTGGCGCAGCCGGGCCAGCGAGAAGTCGGTGCGCAGGCCGTCGAACTGCGACAGCGGGAAGTCCTCGTCCGGGGCGAACAGGCCGTCGGAGATCTCGTCGCCGATATGGGCGAGGTCCGTGGTCGGGAAATAGCGGGCGATGGCCGCCGTCTGCGACGGGTTGAGCACCACGTCGGACCCGTCCAGCACATAGGGGAACGGGATTTCCTGCTCCGACGGCTCGACCTCGAAGGTGGCGCCGTAGTCCTGCTCGAGCAGGGCGAGCTGCTCCATCAGATAGGACCGGAACAGGTCCGGCCGGGTCACGGTGGTGGCGTAGACCCCCTGACGCGACATCCGGGCGTAGGCGCGGATGGGCAGGTTGGTCGGCCGGTCGCCGAACCAGCTGATCTTCAGCGAGGGGTAGGAAAAGAGGCCCTTTGCGCGGGCCTCGGCGTCCGCCCGTTCGCCGGTGGCGAGGAAGTGGCGAACCGCGCCGCGCAGATTGGCCACGGACTGGGTGTAGAGGGTTTCGAGGCGGTCCAGAGCCGCCTGTGCTGTCATCGTTTCTGTCATGGCCTCCTCTAACGGAAGAAGATGACCTTGGCGAGACGGCGAAGCTTTGCTTCCCCCTTCTTGTTTGAGGCGGCCTGCCGCCGCGCTAAGGCGCGCTCCGCGGGGCTGCGCTGCTTGAGCGCATTCCTGCTCGCGCTATCGGGTCCCGTCCCCTTCAGGCGGCTTGATGATGATGGTCTTCAGCACGAGGACGTCGTTCTCGATCTCGAAGGACAGCCCGGCGGTTCCGCCGCCGGGGCAGCAGTCACCGTCTTCCGATCTCCACAGGCTCGCGTCGGCGCTGATCCAGCCCGACGGGGAGTAGTTGAAGCTGACGCCCTTGTTGATGCTGAGACCCGCCGGAAGCTGCTTGCGGACGTCATTCCACCAGGTGACGTTGTCTATAGGAACCAGTGGCTGCGAACCGTCGCTCCAGCGGAACAGGGCGTCGGCATTGTAGTGACCGTTGCCGGTCATGGTTCCGGCGATCGCAATGACGGGAACCGGGGTGTCGAAACCGACCCACATCAGCTGGGGCGGATTGTAGTCGTGGGCCTCGTGCGCCCAGAACACCGGCGTCAGGACGCCAGAGGCCTCGGTGAAGAAGGCGAAGCCCGCCCGGGCCGCATTGTCATCATACTCGCCTTCCTGAAGCTGCCAGTACAGCCGCTTCCCGTTCGGGCCGTTGAAGTAACCCCCCATGGTGGTCCGGCAGTTCTCCAGGTGGCGGGGGACGCAGCCATACGCGAGGGCCTGGATCATCGGGGGCGAGACCTGATCCTCGGCCATGCGCTCGGCCCGCTCCTTCTGCAGTTGATGCCATGCGGCGGCAGGATCAGGATCGATGAAGACCGTGGAATGTGGGGCCGCGCCCTGTTCGGACGTCGGGGAGGCGGATTGGAGCGGGAATGCAGACGCCGCCGACCGGGCGGCGGACAGCGGCAGTAACAGCGCCAGGGCGGCGATCGAGAGGGCGTTCATCGGGAAGGGTCTCCGGGAGCGAGACTGATCTCCCTGGATGCGTGTGTCTAGCGGGTTGCCTACCGTTCCCGCGACGCGACCAACGCCTTGATCCGGTCCGCATCGGCCGGGTTCACGGGGTTGTAGACGACCATGGCCAGTTCGGGGCGGCCCTCGACGGCGTAGGTCGAGAACTCGAGTTCGAGCAGGCCCAGTTCGGCGTGATGCAGGCGCTTGAGGCCCTCGCCGTGGGCGATGACGTCGTTCTCGGCCCACAGGGTCTCGAACTCGGGGCTCAGGCGCGACAGTTCCTCGACCCGTCGGGCGATCTCATCGCCTGCGCCCCCTTTCGCGGCATTGGCGCGGGCGGCGTCGGCGCGGAAGGCGGCGACCACATAGCGGGCCACGGCCCACCAGTCCTCCTGCGCGGCCCTTACCCTCGAATGGGAAAAAATCAGGCGAAGGACGTTGCGGCCTTCGGGCGGCAGTTTCGAATAGTCGGTCAGGACGGCGGCCGCGGCGGCGTTCCAGGCGACCACGTCCCAGGTCGCGTTCTTCACGATGGCCGGGCTGAAGGTCATCACGTCGAGAACCCGCTGCAACCGCGGCGTCACCCCGTCGACAGCCCGGTACCTGACCTCCGGCGGGCGGCCGAGGCCGAGGATGAACAGGTGCTCGCGCTCGGGCTCGGTCAGCATCAGACCCGCGGCGATCCGGTCCAGCACATCGGCGGACGGCGCTCCGCCGCGACCCTGTTCGAGCCAAGTGTACCAGGTCGGGCTGATGTTGGCGCGCTGGGCCACCTCTTCGCGGCGCAGGCCCGGGGTGCGCCGCCGCCCGACCGGAAAGCCCAGCGCCGCGGGATCGAGCCGGGCGCGGCGGCCGCGCAGATAGGCGCCCAGTCGGTTTGCAGTCTCGGCGGTCATCGACGATCCGGGTGGCTTTTATACCATGATAAAATGACTACTTTAACAGGATCAAATCTGGACGCAGAAGGCTCCGCGAGCAAGCCCTCCCGGCTCGACGGAGATGTTCCATGCGTGTTTTCCTGACCGGCGCGACCGGCTTCATCGGCTCCCGGATCGTGCCCGAACTGATCGGCGCGGGGCATTCGGTGCTGGGCCTGACGCGGTCCGACGCGGGCGCCGCGGCCCTGATTGCGGCGGGCGCCGAACCCCATCGCGGCGACATCGAGGCTCTGGACAGTCTGCGCGCGGGCGCGGCGGACGCGGACGCCGTGATCCACACCGCCTTCGACCACGACTTCTCCAACTTCATCGCCAATTGCGAGAAGGATCGGCGGGTGATCGAGGCGCTTGGCGGCGTCCTGAAGGGATCCGCCCGGCCCCTGATCATCACGTCCGGCACGGGGATGGGCGGCGGGGCGCCCGGACAGTTGGCCGTCGAGGCCGTCTTCGACCGCAGCCATCCCAATCCACGGATCGCCTCCGAAGACGCCGGCGAGGCGCTGAAGGCCCAGGGTGTCGATGTTCGCGTCGTCCGGCTGCCTCAGGTCCACGATCCGCTGAAGCAGGGGCTGATTTCGCCCCTTGTCGAGATAGCGCGTGAGAAGGGCGTCTCGGCCTATGTGGGCGACGGGCTGAACCGGTGGCCGGCGGCCCATGTGCTCGACGTCGCCCGGCTGTACCGACTGGCGCTCGAGAAGGATGCGCCAAACGCCCGCTACAACGCGGTCGCCGAAGAAGGCGTCACCGCGCGCGAGATCGCGGAGGTGCTGGGGGAAGGTCTCGACTTGCCCGTCGTCGGCCTGTCGCCCGAAGACGCTGCGGCCCATTTCGGCTGGATGGCGATGTTCGTCGGGCTGGACATGCCCGCCTCGAGCGCCTGGACACGCGAACAACTCGGCTGGCGTCCCGAGGGCCCCGGCTTGATCGCGGACCTGCGGGCGATGGAGTACGGCGTCTAGCCCAGTTCGCGGTGGAGGAAGGCGCTGAGGTCCTCCAGCACCGGCGCCTTCTTGCGGAACAGGGGCGAGAAGGTCGCGATCAGGTCGGCGTGGTTCAGGCCCGGATAGAGCTTCGCTTCAGATCGGCCACCGACGGCGTGCATGCGCTGGTTCAGGATGAGGGTGTCGTCGTCATGGACCACAGTGTCGTCCGTGCCGTGGCCGAGCCACAGGGGCGGGGCGTCGGCGCGCACGAAGGTGACCGGCTGGGTCAGGGTCGGGTCGGGCGCGCGGCCGAAGGCGTTGATCGAGGCGGGCACGTCGAACGGCAGGAACTCGTAGGGCCCGGCCAGACCGGCGGCGGCCTTGATCAGATCGGGCTGGCCCACAGCCGCCATATAGCGGCGATCGAGGGTGATCATCATGGCCAGATGGGCGCCCGCCGAATGGCCTGCGACGCCGAGACGGGCGGGGTCGCCGCCATACTGGCCCGCCACCTCGGCCACCTTCGCCGTGGCCCGGGCGGCGTCCTCGATGAAGGCCGGGAAGACGACCTGGGGCACGACCCGATAGTCGGGAAGGGCGACGAGGAAGCCTTTGGCCGCCAAGGCCTGGGCCGCCCAGCCGTACTGGGTGCGCGAGCCCGAATCCCAGCCGCCGCCGTAGAAGAAGACGATGACCGGGAGGGTCGGTTCGCCGGGGATCCAGCGAGGGCCGTAGAGATCGAACCTCTGGCGCGGGTCGTCCCCATAGGCGAGGTCGCGGGCGACCCGGCCGACGCCCCGGTCGCGGGGACCGAGGGTGTTCAGCATGCCGAGGGGCGAACAGGCGGCGGCGAGGGAGCCGAGAGTGGCGGCGAGGATGCCTCTGCGGGTCATGGAGTCTCTTCAGGCGAACGGGTCAGGTCGCAGATACGCACGACGACGCGTACCGGCTCAAGCGCGCTGAAAATTATCGCGCGTGCTGCATCAGGGCGCCGCAGTCGGCGTCCTTGGCCAGGCCAGGATCGACGAAGGCGAACAGGGCGGCGACCGGGGCGACGACCGCGCCGAGGATGGCCGTCAGACCGCCCTGACCCACCAGTTGGGCCGTATCCACGCCGATATGCGGGGCGGTCAGCGGGCCCCGGACGAAGATCGGCGTCCACAGACGCAGCAGGCGCGGCTTCTTCGACTCCCCGTCGATCTTCAGGTTCAGCGTCTCCTGACCCAGGTCGATCGAGCCCGAGCCTTTGGCCAGCACCACATCGGTGTCGATGATGAAGGTGCGGGCGCGGGCGATCCCGCCCGAGACGTCGAAATCGGCGACGGCGCAGCGGATGTCGCTCTTCGACTGGTCGCCCCGGAGCAGTTTCAGCAGGCCGGCGCTGGCGTTGATGCCCAGCAGTTCGGCGAAGGCGGCGCGCATCTCGCCGTGCGGCACGATCAGGCTCATGGAGCCCTTTGATCCCGCCGCAAACCGGTGAATGGAATCGCCGGATCCTTCCAGCTTCACCCGACCCAGGGCCCGGCCGCTGATCGGGGTCGAGCCGTTGGCGGCAGAGATGATGGATTCCAGCGGATAGCCTGCGAGGCGGAAATCGACCGCGCTGTAAGGCGTGTCGCGGGTCGCATTGATCTTCGCCGTGCCGTTGAGCTCGCCGCGATTGAAGGTGAAGGAGACCGGGTCGAGGTCGAGGACCCCCGCCTCCAGTTTCGCCCCCAGATTGACGGCGCGGATGTCGAGGTCGTTGGCCTTCACCGTGGCGGCCCGATAGGTGAGCGTGCCGTCCATCGACCGCAGGCGATCGACCTGCAGGGTGGCGTCGGGCAGCAGCTTGCCGGGCGCGCCGGAACTGACCGTCGTGGTATTCGTCCCGGCCGCATTGGTCCGGGTCTTCGCGCCGAGGATGGCCGTCATGTCGTTGATGTCGAGGTTGCGCGAGGCCAGTCGGGCGTCGACGCGTAACCGGCCCTTCGCCTCCACCTTGACGTCACCGGACAGATCCGACGCGCCGACGCGGCCCTTGAAGTCGTTGAACGTCCAGGTGCTGTCATCGCGCCTCAGCGACCCGGCCAGGCGATAGGGCGGGGTGTTGGGCAGGGCGATGCCGGTCAGCAGATAGAGGTCGTTGAGGTCCTGCCCCTGCAGGCTCAGGGTCGACTGGAACTGGCCCAGGTCGAAGGGCCGCGTGATCGACCCGTCCGCCACCAGCCGCGAGCCCGCGCCCGACAGGTTGGCGGTGAAATGATAGGGCCTGTTGCGCCGGATGTTGATGAAGGGCCCGCCTTCGATCCGCAGGGTCAGGGGCGAGCGATTGACGCTGCCCTTGCCGTCCAGCACGAAGCCCGCGCCGTCGTTGGCGGTTTCCCGCGCATTGACCGAGGCGTCCAGCGTCAGGCCGCGTTTCTGCTCGTCGAACGTAATGTGACCGTCGGTGATGATCAGTTGCTGAATCACCGGCAGCTTCATCCCCTGGCCGTCGTCCGGCCGGGCCGGGCCGAGCGTCCAGCTGTTCCTGCCGTCCTTCGTCGCGATCAGGGTCACGTCGGGGCGTGTGAGGGACAGCAGGGGCATCTCGATCTGCCCGGCGAGCAGTTTTCTGAGCCGCACCGACGCCTCGATCTGCGCGATGTCGGCGGTGTCCTTGTCCTTCGCCCATTCCGGACCGCCGAATTTCAGATCGCGGATGACGACGGACGGGGTCCAGCTGAACAGCTTGACGTCCAGGTCGCCCCGGAGCGCGATCTCGCGGTCGTATTTGGCCGAGGCCCAGCGGCCGATCGGGCCGCGCAGCATGTTCCAGTCAAACAGCAGCAGGAAGATCGCGATGGCCGCGATCAGCAGGAGGGCGAGGCCGCCGGCGATCTGCTCCGGTCGACCGGGGCGGCGGAAAGCCTTGTAGACCGGGTCGTTGGCCACGACCCAGTCGCGCCACTGACCCGCCCGCGCGCCGGCGGGCACAAGGGCGTTTTGCCGGAAGCCGTTCCAGTTCAGGCTGTTTTTCAAGTCGTTGGCCAAATCGTCGATCCCGGGCGAACCGTATCAACGCATCACGGGCCGGATTGGCGCCATCACACGCGCCCATTGGCCGCCGGAGTCCCGGATTACCATCCGCTTGAAGATGATTTGTCGTACTTTGGTCTTGTCGTTGTCGTAATAGCTTTACAAACACGAGGAAGCGCGCATTATTCTCCGGACCCTGACGTAATTCAGGCCTTGGGAGGAGCCCGCCATGACCCGTTTCGCCACCCTCGCCGTCGCCGCCGCGACCCTTTTGAGCGCTGCTGCGCCCGCCTTCGCCGGACAGGCGACCCGGGCTTCCGAGCCCACGGGCCGGATCAGTGTGAACCTTTGCGAGCGTGACGCCATGACCCAGGCGGCCTTCCGCCGCAACTACGGCGGCCAGCCGACGTTCGTCACGGCTGATCAGGTTCTGGCGGCCCGCGCCTCCGGCGAGCGGTGGTCGGCCCCGCGCTGCATGAACGTCGGTGAGCATCAGCGCCTGACCCAGGCCCTGGCCCCGCGCGTGACCCGCAGCGCCGGCACGACCCGCCCCGCGCTCTAGCGCGCGGCTGTTGGTCAAAAAAGAAAGGGCGCTGCCTCGCGGCAGCGCCCTTTTTCGTGTCCCGTTTCCGGTTCGTCTCAGTGAGGGGCGGGCGCCAGATATTTGTCCAGCCAGCCGAACACCTCGTTGTGCCATTGCAGGCTGTTGGCCGGCTTGAGCACCCAGTGGTTCTCGTTCGGGAAGACGATCAGACGGCTGTCGATGCCGCGACGCTGAAGCGCGGTGAAGGTCGACAACCCTTGCGCGGTCGGAATGCGGAAGTCGCGGTCGCCCTGGACCACCAGCATCGGCGTCTTCCACTGGTCGACGTGGTTGGCCGGATTGAATTCCTGATAGCCGCGCGGGTTCTCGTACGGCGTGCCGCCGTATTCCCACTCGGTGAACCAGAGCTCTTCCGACGAATAGCCCATGCCGAAGGTGTCGAAGACGCCGTCATGGTTGACCAGGCATTTGAATTCGTTCGGCCAGTTGCCCGCGATCCAGTTGATCATATAGCCGCCGTAGGAGGCGCCCAGCGCGCAGGCGTTGGAGCCGTCGAGGAACGCGTACTGCTTCCGGGCGGCGGCCCAGCCCTTTTGCAGATCCTCGAAGGGCCGGTCGCCCCAGTGCTGTGAGATCGCGTCGGTGAAGGCCTGGCCGTAGCCGGTCGAGCCGTGAAAATCGATCATCACGACCGCATAGCCGGCGCCCGCATAGGTCTCGGGGTTCCAGCGATAGGACCAGCCGTTGCCGAACGACCCTTGCGGCCCGCCGTGGATCAGGAAGGCGACCGGGTATTTGCGGCCCTCGACATAGCCGGCGGGCTTGATGACGTAGCCGTGGACCTCTTCGCCGTTCCAGCCGGCGAAGGTGAACTGTTCGGCGGCGCCGAACACCTTCGCGTCCAGCGACGGGTTCACATTGGTCAGGCGGCGCGGCATTTCGCGGCCGCGGAAGGTCTTGGCGTAGAGGTCGCTCGGCTCGGTCAGGCTGTCCCGGGCGAAGATGAAGCCCGAGGGGGTCTGGACGAAGGCCGAGACATGGCCCGGTCCGGTGATCGGCACGACCGAGCCGGTGCGGACGTCGATCGAGAACAGGCGGCTCTGACCCACGTCGCCGGCGGTGGTGTAGAGGGTCGAGCCGTCCTTCGACCACTGCAGGCCGTCGGCCGAGCGGTCCCAGTCGGCGGCCAGCTGGCGGGTCCTGCCGGTGGCGACGTCACGCAGGAAGATCGAATATTTGTCGGCCTCGAAGCCCGGGCGGGCCATGGCGCGGTAAGCCAGGGTCTTGCCGTCCGGCGAGAAGACCGCGCCCGTGTCCCAGGCCTTGTTGCCCTCGGTCAGGTTGGTGAAGTTCCCGTCGCCCGTGGTCAGGCCGTGGGTCTGGTACAGGTCGAAATTGGTGCTCCACGGCTCGGAGCGGCCGGCGAGGCGGGCCGAGAAGACGATGGCCGAACCGTCGGGGGTGAAGGTGTATTCGCTCTCGTCGCCGAACGGCTTGGAGGGGTTGTCGCCGTCGAAGCCCTTCGTGACCCAGACAGCCTCGCCGCCAGTGGTCGGAACCACGAACAGGTGGTTCTGGGTGCCGTCGTTCCAGGTGTCCCAGTGGCGCACGAACATCCGGTCATAGACCTGGCCGGTCGACTTCTTCTCGCTGTTGGCCTTGAAGCGGTCGACCGAGCACTGCAGGTCGGCGCAGTCGCCGAATACGGCCAGCGACACCGCGATCCTCGAGGCGTCGGGGCTCAGGCGATAGGCGTTGACGTCGAGCGGCAGGCTTGTGACCTGTTTGGCGCCCGTCCCGTCGGCGGCGGCGCTCCAGACCTGGCTGGTCCCCGACTTCGACGACAGGAAATACAGGCGGCCGTCCGACCCCCAGCGCGCGGTGTTGGCGCCGTCGTCGGAAATGGCCAGCCGATGCGCCTCGCCGTCGGTCTGCAGATCCTTGATCCACAGGCTGCCCGACCGCTTGTTGGCGGCGACGTCGGTGGCGGTGACCGCATAGACCAGCCAGCGGCCGTCGGCCGAGACCTGCGGGTCGCCCAGCCGATTCAGCCCGATCATGTCGGTGTAGGTGAAGGCGTCGCCCGGGACCTGGGCGGCAGCCGATGCGGCTATCGGGGCGGCGGGCGCTTCGGCCATGGCCATCGAGGCCGTCGTCAGGGCGAGGGCGGCGCAGGCGCCGGAAAGCAGGGAGCGATAACGCATCGGGCGTGTCCTTAAGAACGATGGCCGCAGGCGTAGCACCCTCGCCTGCCGGGCGAAAGTTGCTGTTCCTGTGGAACGGACGGCGTCGGCGCGCTTGCTCCGGCGCTCCGATCCGGCGACAACCGGCCCGCATGAATTCCTCCGTTCCCGCTCCTGTCGATCCGCATATCTGCGATGTCCTGATCGCCGAGCGCGCGCCGCGTCTGACCGCGTCCTGGGCCTGGCCGATCGTGCGGCCGGCCCTTTACAAGCTGCTCAACTACAAGGCGGCGCGGCGGATGGCCGAGGGGGTCGCCGGGCTCTCGGGGCAGGGGGCATTCGACTATATGTCCGACCTGCTGGACCTGAAGGTCTCGACCCTGAATCTTGAGCGGATCCCGGCGACGGGTCGCTGCATCATCGTCTGCAACCATCCGACCGGGATCGCCGACGGGGTGGCCGTCTACGATGCCATCAAACAACGCAGGTCGGACGCCATCTTCTTCGCCAATGCCGATGCGCTGCGGGTGTCCCCGCGATTGGGCGAGATCGTCATTCCGGTCGAATGGGTGGTCGACAAGCGCACCCGCGAGAAGACGCGCGCCACGCTCGACGCCGCCCGCGCCGCCTTCGAAGGCGAACGCTGCGTCGTCATGTTCCCGGCCGGGCGTCTGGCGCGCGTGGGCAAGGACGGCTCCGTCACCGATCCGGAATGGGCGCCGACGGCCGCCTCGATGGCGCGCAAATACGGCGCGCCGGTGGTGCCGATCCATGTGGCGGGGCCGACCTCGACCCTGTTCCACCTGTTCGACAGGATTTCGCAGGAGCTGCGCGACATCACCCTGTTCCACGAGCTCCTGAACAAGCGGAAGAAGGCCTTCCAGCTCAAGGTCGGCCTGC
>Ga0209023_10005974_pt1 | contig 13047 bp, 12 predicted proteins | sample LakOneMetagenome_FD_187468 | JGI IMG/M metagenome (GOLD analysis project Ga0209023, IMG submission 187468) | Freshwater and sediment microbial communities from Lake Erie, Canada (SPAdes) (version 2) | ecosystem: Environmental > Aquatic > Freshwater > Lentic | place: Lake Erie, Canada... | reverse complement strand
CGTGGCCCAGCCACAGGGCGATGATGTTGAAGGGCACGCCGCTTTGCAGCAGGTGCATGGCCGTCGTGTGCCTCAGGCTGTGCGGCGATACGCGCTTGGTCTTCAGGCTCGGCTGCTCGGCCGACGCACGGTCGACGGCCAGGGCCAGCCGCTGCGCCACGTTGCAGCGCGTCATCGGATGGCCGGATGGGTTGGGCAGCAAGGCTGCCGAGCCGCGCAAGTCCGGGTTGGCATGCAGCCACGCGCGCACGGCCGCAGCAGTCGACTGCCACAGCGGCACCGAGCGATCCTTGCGCCCCTTGCCATGCAGATGGACGCAGGCCGTACCGCCCAGCACCACGTCGACGACGCGCACCCCCACGATCTCCGACACCCGCGCGCCGGTGTTGTAGAGCAGGCTCAGCAGGAGATGGTCGCGCTGCGAAGTCCAGTCGCTGCCCGGTTGCCCCAGCACGGCAATCATCTCTGGCCGGGTCAGGTGGCCCAGCAGCGGCCGCTCGAAGCGCTTCATCGGCACGGCCATCACCTGTTCGACGGCGTGCAATGCGCTCACATCGCGGCGGCCGGCGAACTTCAGGAACGCCCGCAGTGCCGTGAGCCGCAGGTTGCGGCTGCGCACCGAGTTGTGCCGCTCCCGTTCCAGATGCGCCAGGAACTTGAGGACCAGCTCCGGGGTGATGTCCGTCAGCCGCAGGCTCATCGGCGCCTTGCCCAGGTTCTCGGTCACGTACGCCAGGAACAGCGTCATCGCGTCGCGGTAGCTGGCCACCGTCCGCGGGCTGAGCGCACGCTGCGCCACCAGGTACTCGGTGAAGAACTGCTGCACCAATGCCGGGAAGCTTGGTGGAGAACCCTTGCGCAGGCGTGGCTCAGCCATGGCTGAGTTCCGGCATGCACGACTCGAAGCGCTTCGCGGCCACTGCCATCAGCTCCGGCACCGCCTGCATGTACCAGTAGGTGTTGGTGACCATCGCGTGCCCGACGTACGTCGACAGCGCGAGCATCGCCTCGTCCACGTCGACGCCGTGCTGTTGCCACAGCAGGATGCGCCTGACCACGAAGGTATGCCTCAGGTCATGGATGCGCGGCGCATGGTGAGTGCCGCGGTTGATCCAGCCCAGTTCCGTGCGCAGCGCGACGAAGACGCGCTCTACCTGATGCCCGCTGATCGGCTTGCCGAACAGGCGACCCCGCGTCCCGATGAAGAACGCAGCGTCCTCGTCGCGTCAGGCGCCGGCAACGTCCCGTGTCCATCGGTAGCGACCCAAGGCCTTGGCCGTGCTGGGATGCAGCGGCACTTGGCGTGACTTGGCGAACTTGGTGCGCCGGATGGTCAGCACCGCACGGCGCAGGTCGACGTCGGCGATGGTCAATGACAGCGCCTCGGACAGGCGCAGGCCGCAACTGGCGATCAAGCCGAACAGCGTCTCGTAGACCAGGCCCCGCAAGCCAGGGCTAGGCCCGAGGTCGCGCGCAGCAGCCAGCAACTGCTGCACCTCCTCCGGGCTGTAGATGTGCGGTGCCTGGCGCTCGGGCAGCCGGCCGAAGATGGTGTCATCGGGCACCTCGGTGGCCGGCTCGAACTGCTGCATCCAGCGCGCGAAGGAGCGCAGCTGCTTCAGACGCCTGGCCCAGGTTCGGGGATCGACGCTGGCATGGGAGTCCTGACGTGCCCACGCGGCCATGACTTCCAGGGTCAAGGGGCCTCGATGGCGCGTGACTCGCACGTACTCGGCCAAGCTGCGCAGGCTGTAGGCGGGCGAACGCAGCTGGAAGCCCAGCGTGCGGCGTTCCGTGAGGTAGCGCTCCACGAGCGCGGTCAGGCCGATGGTCATGATGCCCTCCCGGTCGTGGCAACCGCAGGGATGCCGGGCCACGGCAGGGCCACTTCGACGAGGCTGCCGCTGTCGAGCTTGGCGTAGATCAGCGTCGTGTTCAGCGAACGGTGGCGCAGCACGTCGGCCACTTCCTTGAGCGAGGCTCCTCCGGCCAGCAGGCGGCCGGCCATCGTGTGGCGCAGCAAGTGCGAGCGCGTGTACGGCAGGCCAGCGCGGGCGTAGGCCTGCCGGATGGTCTTGCGCACGAGGTCCGGCCCGATCGGCTGTTCCCGCGGCGTCATGTGCCGGGCGAAGATCATGCGGTGCCGGGTCTTCGGTCGTTCGCCGCGCAGGTACGCAGCGATGGCCTGGCCGGTGGCTTCGGGCAGAGGCATCACGTCCTCCCGCCGGCCCTTGGTGTGACGCAAGGTGATCGTGCCGGCGTCCCAGTCGATGTCGTCCATGCCCAGTCGTGCGACCTCGCCGCTGCGCAGGCCCAGGTCGAGCATGCAGCGCACCATCGCATCAGCACGCAGCATTGACGGCCCGCTCTGGCCAAGGGCCGCCTCCAGTTGTTCGACCTCTGCCGGCTCCAACGACTTCGGCAGCGATGCCAGTTGCCAGTTCGCCGGGTACGCCAGCGCGCCAACCAGCGCGTGGGTGCAGTCACCCAGCGTCGCACGCCAGCGGAAGTAGCCGCGCAGGGCCGCGACCACGGTGCCCAGGCTCGTCGCAGCCTTGTAGTTCTTGGCTTGGGCGGCGAAGAAGCGGCGCACGCGCTCCGGCGTGATGACCTCGAACCGAATGGCGTCATCGCCAAAGTGCTGGCGCAGCAGCGCTCCGACGAGGCGCAGCGCTCCATCGCGCGTGTTCGCGGCAAGACCTCGAACATGCTCCATGTACTGGTCGTAGTGGCGCAGTTCCTGACCCACCTCGGTCATGTCCAGCGGCCTTGGCGCGATGGCGCCGGCGGTGCGCAGGACAACGAGCAGGTGGCCCAGCGCGGCACGCACGCTGCTCGGATGGCGGGCACTCGTGGGGCAAAGGCAACCGGGAAGGTGGTGGTCGACGAACTCGGCAACGAGCCCCTCGTCGACATCGGCCAGGCTCCTCTTGGCGCCCTTCATCCACATCGACAGATGCGCCACCGCCGCTTCGCAGCTGCGCGCGTAGCCGGCGGCATTGCCACGATCCGCGAGGTACTGGCGGTAGGCCTGGATATGGCGATCGAGCTGTGCACAGCGGCGAGTACGGCCGCAAGGATCGAGGGCAGAACGAGGCTTGGATGCCATGGCAGTCTCCAGGTTGTGGAGCCGCCAGTGCACGCCCAGTCGAGAACTATGTATAGATGCTCAGGCCATCGAAAGCGCGCGAGCCGCGTCGCGCTTGGTCAGCGCCCGGACCTCGAACCGCACCTACGCATAGTTGAGACCTATGCATAGGGGTCGCTATGCAAAGCTATCCATAGCGACCCTGAGGCGACATTCGCCTTCCCAATCTCGAAGCAGCAAAGCTGCCAGTCGGAACCGTGTATGGGCACCCTGACAACGCGTCAAGGCGTCAAGGTGTGGCCGCGGCGTAGCGTCGCCAACAGCGCTCTCGCCGTGGATCGCACAAGCTTCATTCGCGACTTCATGGCCGCTGGGGAACTCACGGCAGCCCTCACGCAGCGACGCGCAGGACGACCTTGCCGCGCACCTGGCCCGATACCAGAGTGCGCATCGCGGTCGCTGCCTCCTCGAGCGGGAAGACGCGATCGACTGCGGGCGTCACGCCCGGCTGCCCGAGGATGTCGGCAAGCGAGCGCAGCGGCTCTGACTTCACGAAGCCCACCAGCATCGCCAGCCGCTGCTTGAGGAACATCGACCACAGCGCCGCGCGAAGCGTCCGACCCATGCCGCCGAAGAAGCGGTCACCGCCTTCACCGCCGCCAAGCACCAACGTACCCTGCGGCGCAAGCGCCTCGCGCAGCACGCTCAAGGGCCTGTTGCCCGCGAGATCGAGGATGACGTCAAAACGGCCATCGGTGGGCAACGGCATCCTCGTGAAATCGATGACCGAGGTGGCGCCGAGCGAGCGCACGAACTCGACCCACGTCCACGCCTAGCACGCGCTGCTTCGGCCGGCTCAGGCCCGTGGCAAGCCTCATCACGTAGGGCCTGCCGGTCATCAGGTGCCACTGGCCGTAGTCCAGCCCGGCAGCCATCACGCGGATCAGCACTTCGTCCTTGCGCGGCACTGGCCGCTCGACCCGCGCGACCTCGAGAGCGTCGGCATCACCGTACCGTGATCGCACGACGGCCCGCATGGGCATGGCCGGCGTGTTCATCGAACACTCCGTTGCTCTGCCGAAGGCGCTCGGCTGGCGCGCACCCGCATGAGCCGGGCCGCGAACACGGCGGCGGTCACATCAAAGGTTCCGCAGAAGCCCGGCCACGCGGCCGGCACGCCTTCGTTGTGCACCAGCAGGTGGTGGAACGCGTCCATCACGCCATGGCCGCCCAGCGCGACGAGGGCAATCCATGGGCTGCGCTTGAAACCGAGCACCGCCGCGGCGATGAAGACGGCGGCGATCGCGAGCTCGGACAGCCATACCTCGCTGCGCCCGTCGGCGACAGTGAACGCCAGGTAGTAGGACGTGACCGCCATGGCCACAGCGGGATAGAACACCCGCTCGCGGTCCATGCCCAGCGCCGCAGCGGCGGCGCAGAAGACGATCGCGAGGCCGAAGCCGACGATGTATTCCATGGCGCGGTCTCCCCGGTTCAGGGCACGAGGTGCCGAAGGTCTTCGGGCACGTGCATTGGCGCGAAGGCGCTGACACGTGCGCGGCCGCTGTTGCCGCGCGGCACCCACAGGCGCGAGAACAGGATCGACGCCACGATCCGCGGCACCTGGCCGGCCGCCTCGCGCAGGTCGCGGCGGCGCAGGCCGGCGATCAGCATGCGCCAGTGGACCAAGGTGTGACGGACCGTCATGCGCTGGGCCAGCACGTGCGCCCGCTCCAGATGCCGGAACGCGGTCTCGAAGTCCTCTCGCCGCAGCGCCTCGTCGGCCTGCCGCACTTCCCGTTCGTAGGTCTCGTCCACTGGAGTTCTCCTGTTTCGGCGGACGCGACATGCGTTCGCTGCGCGGCACTGTGTCCGCCGTATGCTGCAGGCGACAGCGGCATGCGCCCGAGCGCCGAATCCGGTGCGGCAAGGGTCCGCGCATTCGACCGAACGGTCGGTGCAGGAGTCCGCCACAGGTCGTACGCCCCGTCGGAACTGTCGATGGCAAGGGCGCGACCACTCGGTCGACCCGACGGACCGCCGAGGCACGCGTGGCGCCCGTTCGTCCCATTGGGCTGGCCGGGCGCCCGGGGAGCGCCGACAGTGCCCTCCATCGACGACATCCCGTCGTCCATACCAGAGGTGGCCCGAACCCATGAACCTGCGCTACCTTGCGCCGAAGCGAACTGCTGGCCGGCGCGGTCTGCGGCGTCGCATCGAGGGCGACGTCGCTAGGCTGAATCTGCTTCGCCTTCCGTGCTCGGGCACCACGCGGCCGCGCTCGAAGACGCGCGGCATCTTCCCTTGACCGAAAAGGCCATCCCGACCGGGTCGGCCGCAACGACACATGAACAAACTCAATGCAAACGGAGTCGAAGTTGCCTACGACGCCTTCGGCGATGACACCAGCGAGACCGTGCTTCTGATCGCCGGCCTTGGCACTCAGATGGTTCGTTGGGCCAATCCCTTCTGCGAGGCCTTGGCCGCGCGCGGCTATCGCGTCATTCGCTTCGACAACCGCGACGCTGGGTGTTCCACCCACTTCAGCCATCTCACCGCACCGGCTCTCGAAGCACTGGTTGCTGCCGCCATGGCCGGCAAGCAGCCGGATGTGCCGTACACGCTCCACGACATGGCCGCGGACGCCGTCGGCCTGCTGGACGCACTTGGCGTTGGCGCCGCACACGTGGTCGGCCGCTCGATGGGCGGAATGATTGCGCAGATCGTGGCCTGCGAACACCGCGAGCGGGTGTTGTCACTTGCGTCGATCATGTCCAGCACGGGCAATCGGAACCTGCCGCAAACTCCCCCGGACGTGATGGCAATGATGATGCGCCCGGCGCCCGACCCGGCGACGGATCAGGAGGGCTTCCTGGCGCACGGCCTTGCCTTCGCGCGTCGCATCGCCGGCAAGGGCTTTGCGTTCGACGACCAGGCACATCGCGCCCTGATCCTGGAAGAGTGGCGCCGCGGACACGATCCGGCTGGGACGGCGCGGCAAATTGCTGCCATCGCGGCGACTGGCGATCTCCGACCGCGGCTGGCCTCGATAGGGGCGCCGACGCTGGTGGTCCACGGGGCTGACGATCCCCTCATCCTACCGGCCTGTGGACGCGATACCGCAGAATCGATTCCCGGCGCGAACTTCCTACTTATCGACGGGATGGGCCACGATCTGCCTGTGGCAGTTTACGACCGTGTCGTCGAGGCCATACATGTCAACGCGCAGCAAGCGCGCGAACGCGGAAGCTTGGGACGCGCTGATCAGTGACCAACGCGAGACCGAAGGCCGCTGGTGATCTGCGCCAGGCCGAATCGGGTCCGATCCGCCGCGATGGGCGCTTGTTTCCACCCTTCTCCGAGCGGCTTTGCTCATGCAAGACGACCTCGGGCCTACATGCCCATCAGGGACCGCTTGGCAGTCACCAAGTTTGCCAGCCGGAACAGTGCGAACAGCTGCCCGGATCAAGCGGCCGCGACACCCGTGCTGTTGCTTTGCATGAGAGCGGCTCGAATGCGACACCGATCGATCGAGCTCCAGGCTTGCGAACGACGCACCCTGGAGCGGATCGCCGCGATTGGCGGCTGATGGCCGGCAGTGTGAGTACGAGGCAGCGCGAGGAAGCTGACGTCTGACGCGATGAAGCTGTCGGCGGAAGTGGCCTTTCGGGCGCCCCGGGGGAACCCGGTCCCGGCCAAGAGGCGTCAGTCAAACGACCACCAAATACCGGTCTTCGGTGAACCAGTCGAACCGCCGCGCGCCGAAGTTGGCCGACGCGCCGACGCGCCGACGCGCCGACGCGCCGGCGCTTGCCGCGATGTGCCGGGTCTCCTCTTGCTCAGCCGAGCATGAAGCTGCGCCCGGCGTTGCGCGCAACGCCAGCGTCGAAGGCCTCGTTCACGCACGCCCAGCTGCGCAGCGACTTTATGCGTCGCATCCATGCCTGCGCGTGCGGGTAGGCGCTGTCGTCGAAGCCGATCAGCTCGCCCAGGCTGTAGACCGCGGCACCGAAGTAGTCGGCGATGCTCACCTGCTGGCCGCAGACGAAAGGGTTGGCCCCGCCGAGGAAGTGCTGGTCCAGCACGGCCAACCAGCGGCGCGAACCGGCCAGGCCCCAGGCCAGCGTGCCCTCGGTGGCCTCGTCGCTGCGGCGGCGGTGGTGGGCCATGATTTGCGGGTAAACGAGCGCGTAGCCGAAGTCCCGGTAGAACTGCGAGTTGAACCACGCCAGCCGCTCGTCGACGCGGGCGCGTTCGACCGCAGCCTGCGGATAGATGGCCAGGCCGTGGCGGGCTGCCAGGTATTGCAGGATGGCCACACCCTCGGTCAGCCGCAGCGCGCCGTCTTCCAGCATCGGTACCATGGCATTGGGGTTCAGCGTGAGGTAGGGCTCGCGCCGCTGCTCGCCGCTCATGATGTCCACCAGCACCTCCTCACAGGCGATGCCGTGCTCTGTCAGTAGCAAGCGCACCGGGCGCGACGCGGTGGAGAACGGGTGCATGTAGAGCTTCATGGGGCCTCCTCGTTGCTGGCTGGCGTGCGGTGGAAGCATAGCGGCGGCGCGCACCGTGAAGGCCGCGCCGAGGCACTCAGGGCTGGGCCGGGAAGCCCTTCTTGAACTCGATGCGGATGAGGTGCAGCGGCTCGGTGCCGTGGTTGCGCACCGAGTGCGTGGCCTGCGGTGGCAACTTCATCACCAGCGGCAGTTCGATCTTTTCGGGAAGCGGCAGCTGGACCTCGCGCCCGCTGGCGTCGTGGTCGGTGATGCGCGGCAGCGAGTCGATCACCAGCACGCTGGGCCAGAGGTGGTGGTGCGCGGCTTCGACCTCGCCCGGTGCCACGGTCACCGAGAGCACGCGGATGTCGGCGTTCTCGAAGATGACGCGGTGGTTGTGCGGGGCGGCGTGTAGCGCTTCCAGGCGCGGGTCCCAACGGCTGGGTTCGGTGCCGTCGGTGCTGACGGGCAAGGCGGCGTGCAGCGAGAGGGCCGCGGTGCCGAGCAGTGCGACGGCGAGGAGTCGAGCGGTCTGCATGTGAGGTCTCCGGTCAGGGTGATCAGGACGTGCGTTCGGGCGTGGCACTCAGGCCGCGATCTCGACGCGGTGGCGGGCGGCCAAGCTCACCAGGCGCTCGAGATCGGGGGCGCCTGCCAGTTCGCGGTCTATCTCCTGGAACATGCGCGCGGCACCGGCCCCGGAGGTGATGGAGACCATGCGCGAGAGGCGGCCGTGCAGGCGGAACCAGTGCACCGTGCCCGCCGGTACGTGCACCAGCGTGCCCGGCAAGGCCGTGCACTCCTCGTTGCCGATACCGAAGGAGACCTCGCCGTCGATGACGAAGAAGGCCTCGTCCCAGGGGTGGTGGTGCGGCGGGGGGCCGCTGCCTTCGGCGCCTTCCTGCAGGAAGATCTCGTAGCTGCCGGTGTCCTGGCCGGTGGCCAGCACGGTGATGCGCTCGCCCACCACGGCGCAAGGCCGGGCGTAGTCGCGGGGTGAGGCGACGATAGGGTGTGTCGGGCGGTTCGGGTGGGCGGTCGGGTTCATGGCGGGCTCCAGGTGGTGTTGCGGTTCCCTCGCCGCTTTTGTTGGGGTGAAGGCAATTTATCATTCGATGCGGTTCAGATAAACGTCCTAAAAAGCGACGCATTGTTTGATATCGTTAAACGATGGGTCTCGACATTGCCCAATCGATGCGCGTGTTCAGCGCCGTGGTGGAGGCCGGCAGCTTCGCTGGTGGCGCCGACCGCATGGCGCTCTCGCGCGGCATGGCCACGCGCTACGTGGCGCAGCTGGAAGCGCACCTCGGTGTGCGGCTCCTGCACCGCACCACGCGCTCGCTCTCGCTTACGCCGCCAGGCAACGACTACTACGCCCGGGCCCAGCAGATCCTGGCGCTGATCGCCGATGCCGAGTCCAGTGCCGCCTCCGAGTCGACCATGCCGCGCGGTACGCTGCGCGTGACCACGCCTTCTATCTTCGGCATGCGGCACCTGGCGCCGGCCAGTGCGGCCTTCGTGCGCGAGTACCCGGCCATCGAGGTGGACCTGTCCATCAGCGAGCGGGTGGTCGACCTCGTCGAGGAAGGCTTCGACCTGGCGCTACGCGTCACCCGCGCGGTGGCCCCAGGGCTGATCGCACGGCGGTTGGCGCCGGTGCGCATGGTGGCCTGCGCTGCGCCCTCGTACCTGCGGCAGCACGGTTCGCCCCGCGAGCCGGCAGAGCTGGCGCGCCACGCCTGCCTCTTCTATTCCGGTTCGCAGTACCGCAACGAGTGGCTGTTCCGCCGCGGCGAGGACGTGCGCACCGTGAAGGTCTCTGGCCCCTTGCGCAGCAACAGTGGCGACGTGCTGCTGGCCGCAGCGGTGTCCGGCCTGGGCGTGATCTACGAGCCCAGCTTTCTGGTCTACGAGGCTTTGCGCACGCGCCAGCTGGTGCGCGTGCTGCCACGCTGGACGGCAGACGAGTTCGGCCTCTTTGCTGTCTACACCAACCGGCGGTTCCTGGCGCCCAAGGTGCGCCGCTACATCGACTTCCTTGCCGATCGCTTCGGGCCTGAGCCCTACTGGGATGCCGAGCCGTCGCGCCAAGCCGTCGGCGCGAATCGGAGGCAATCGCGATGAGTGCCGCGGTGTCGGGCCGCATGGGCCCGTGTCACAGCCAGGGTGGGTTTGACGTCCGGTCCTTCCAGGCTTGTTCGACTGCTGAGGGTCGATTTGGTGAGTTCAACCCGCATTGAAGCGGTCGTCCGCCCCAGGACCTTGGCCTGACGCCTCGACTGACCGCTTTATGCGGTACACCGGTCATACGCTGCAGCCAGCGACCTCCGCGCCGCGCCATCGACAGCTTTCTCATCGCCTGGACTGGCGCTGGCAACCGTGGTCAGCGGGTGATGAAGTCCAGGTAGGCCCGGGGCCCTCCGTCCAGGCCGAACTTGCCACCGATGTAAAAGCTGTCGCTACCGGCGACGAAGCTGTCGATGGATCCATCGGTCACCAGCAGCGAAGTCTGCTTCTGCCCGGTGCTGCTCAGCGTGGCCAGCTCGGACGTCGCGACGCCCTGAATGGTGAAGCCTGAAAGCACGCCGTAGATCTTGCCGTCGGCCAGGAAGATGCGGCTCAGCGAGATGAAGCCACCCTGCATCCACGGCTGCAACGTACCCGTCAGAGGATCGACAGCCGCAGAGCGGCCCGGGAGGTTGACTCCGTTCACGCTGTCGAAACCGCCCACCAGATAGACCGCCGAGGGCGAAGCGACGAGCTGCCAGACCTCGGTTGGATTGCCGTTGAAGCGTGCATCGACCTGCCAGGGCAGTGCATTGCCGTTAGCCGTGTCGAAGGCCTTCAGCGAGCCGTCGCCCGCAATCGAAACGTAGGCGCGGCCGCCGGCCACGGACAATGCATTCACCCGCGGCACGGCCGGCGCCCAGGACCGCAGCGCACCGGTGGCGACGTCGATCGCAGCGAGGTTGGTACGGGGCTGGCCAGCCAGCGCATTGAAGCTGCCCCCGACGTACAGCGTGCTGCCGTCGGTCGCCATTGCGTTGATCAACGCGGTCGGGTCCAGGCCGAAATCAGGGCTCAGCACGGCGCCGGTCTGGCCGTCCAGCAAGGCCAGTCCGGACCGCGCTTGTCCCGAGATGGTGTCGAAACTCCCGGCGACGGCCAGCGATGAGCCGATCGCGACTATGGTCGAAACGGGGGCAAAGCCGCTGCTGGTCTTGTGAGGATCCGGATTCCAGGCCGTTGCGGCGCCGCTGATCGTGTCGAAGGCCGCCAGGCCGTTGCGCTTCAGGCCGCCATAGAGCACGAAGCTGCCGCCCACAGCCAACTTGCCAGAGTCCATCACGAGCACCGAGGCGCTGCCGGCGTCGGCATCGAGTTGCCCGGCGTCGAAATCCAGCCGTTGGCCGGTGCCGGGAGCAACGGCCGCCAGCCCGGCCTGGGGCGTGCCATGTGACGACGAGAAGCTGCCGGCCAGGTAGATCGCGCTGGCGCCGACGACGATGGCGCGGACCGTGGACGCTCCGCCCGGGCTCTGCAGTCCCGCATCCCAGGGCTGCACACTGCCGTCGGTTGCCGAGAGGGCGGCCACGGCGTTGCGCGCCGAGTTGCCGATGCTGCTGAACAGGCCTGCGACATAGACCGTCGATCCGTTCGTGACGATCTGCTGGACGGTGGCGCCGCGCCCGGGCGCCGGGTTCCAGGGCAGTACCGTTCCCGATGTGCGGTCGAGCTCGGCCAGCGAAGACCGGGCAACCCCCGAAACGCTGTCGAAGTAGCCGCCCAGGTAGATGCCATTGGCGCTGAGGGCCAGTGTCTGCACACTGGCGATGTTATTGGTCAGCGCCGGCACCGGCGACCAGGCCTGCACGGCGCCGCTGCCGATATCGACCGCGGCCAGCATCGAGCGAGCGGTGCCGCCCACTTGGCTGAACCGGCCGCCCAGGTACAGCGTGTTGCCCGCCAGCGCCAGCGTGGTGACGTTGCCGCCAGCGATGTCGACGCTCAATGCAAGTGCGCTGCCAGTGCCGGCATCCAGTGCCGCCAACCCCTTGCGGTTGGCGCCACCGATCTTGCTGAAGCTGCCGCCGACGTAGAGCGTCGATCCTGACAGCACCATCGCGTTGATGGCGCCCGTCGGCTCGGCGTTGAAGGCAGTGTCGATCTTCCCGGTGCTGTCCAGGTGCAGCAGCCGGCTGGTCGGGCCCAAGGACGACGATCGCAGGATGCGGCCTTGCGTCGCTACGTAGAAGCCGCCGTGGCCGTCACCGATGGCCGCGACGACGTTGTCGTTGATGGTCGACAGCGCCGTTTGTGCGACACCCGTGCTCGCATCGAGCGGAATGAAGCTGCCTGTGGGTGCCCCCACACGGCTGAAGTTGCCGATCGCATAAAGCGTGCGGCCGTCGGCGGAGAGCGCAGTCTGCGTGATCGGGCCGTTGGTGATCCAGTTCAGCCCGCGGCTGCAATCTACCGCGATCGAGGTGACGTCGGCGCCTGCGACCTTCCCGCTGCCACCGGCCACAAGGCAACGGCGGTCGGTGGGGGCGACGGCGGTGGTGGTGTAGGTCGTGCCGTCGGCATAGGTCTCGGTCGACGAGAACGCCCCGTTGGCCGTGACGACCATGGTGCTCGCGTTCACCACCACGGTGACCCGCGAACCCGCCGGCAGCCCGGACACCGTTCCGCCCAGGTGGTAGGCGGGAGGCGGAGGCGCGGGCGGAGTCGGAGGCGGGGGTGGGTTCGAAGTGCCGCCGCCGCCACAGGCGGCCAGCCAGGCGCATTGCGCGAGCACAGCGATCACTCGCTGCAGCGATCTAGTCATGCTCTCTCTCCCTGCAGACTTTTGGTGCGAGCGAGTCTAACCGCAAGAATGCATCCTTCGCTCGCCCCTTTGCTGCGCGTCTTCATCGATGCCGGGCGGTGTTCCGCCGCCGTTGACGATGCCTCCCCAGGATGACCCGTTACACCTTCGTATAACCCCCTCTCGAGATGTCCACATCCCTGATCTGCAATTGACCTTGCCCGGCGCTATGCCACGCAAAGGCGCAGCCCGCCATCCCTGTGCCTTCACATCGACGGGCCCAGCCTGCAAGCCGCGCTGCGGATGGAGGCACACAAATGCAAACGGCTGGAAACGTCTGAGGCGCTACATCGCCTGGCCAGCGCTGCCCGACGAGCGCCTGCAGATCAACGCCACAGGGCGGGTGTAACTCGAGCCGAAGATTTCTGCCGCACCCCCAGGGGGTCAGGTTGTCTTGCCGCCTGACAGAAGAGCCCGAAGGGAAGGGCGAACGGACCTGATGGCTGCTTCCTGTGCAGAGCAGCCCCAGGCCAAGGCCGAAGTCGAACATCCGGTTCCGGCGACCGCCGACACTCGACTTATTGGATCGAATGACCGTCCCTAGTCTCTTGCCGCCCTCCACGCTGACCGGACGAGTCTGCGTCTGGCAAGTCCAC
>Ga0209023_10005972_pt1 | contig 13047 bp, 8 predicted proteins | sample LakOneMetagenome_FD_187468 | JGI IMG/M metagenome (GOLD analysis project Ga0209023, IMG submission 187468) | Freshwater and sediment microbial communities from Lake Erie, Canada (SPAdes) (version 2) | ecosystem: Environmental > Aquatic > Freshwater > Lentic | place: Lake Erie, Canada | collected... | reverse complement strand
CCCGCCGCAACCGACGAACCCGCGCAAAGCTCGCCCGAAGATGCCGGCACAAACGCCAAGGATCCCGGCCTGACCGAAATCGTCGTCACCGCGACCAAGCGTGAAACCAACCTGCAGAAGACCCCGATCTCGATCTCGGTGATGGGCGCCGAAACGATCCGCGAACGCAAGGTCCAGAGCCTGCTCGACCTTTCGGACGGCGGTGTGCCCAGCTTGCGCGTTGCAACCTTTGAAGCCCGCCAGTCGGCGCTGACCATCGGGATCCGCGGGATCGTGCCGCTTGATGCCAACCAGCCCGCGCGCGAACAGGGCGTCGGTGTCTATATCGACGGGGTCTATCTCGGTCGCCAGCACGGCCTTAACACCGCGCTGTTCGATATCGAGCGGATCGAAGTTCTGAAAGGTCCGCAAGGCACGCTGTTCGGCCGCAACACAGAAGGCGGCGCGCTTTCGATGGTCAGCAAGGCTCCCAGTGGCAAGTTCGATGGCCGACTGGAAGGCGGCGTCGGGACGATCGGCTCGTACAATCTGGGCGCGCACCTGGATCTGCCCGAAGTGGCCGGTTTCTCGGTCAAGCTCGATGGTGTGATCTCGCACCAGGGCGCGGTGACCAAGAACCCGCTCGCCGGCCAGGCGGGCTGGGGCTTTTACCACCGCAAGGGCGGCCGCGCTGCGGTGCGCTGGAAGCCGGTTGACGGCATCACCAACGATTTCGCATTTGACATTGCGCATGACGAGAACACCCCGTTCTACAGCCAGTTGCTGAACTACAACCCGAACAACTGCGTCAACGGGGGCACCAACCTGGCCCCCAATGCGATCCCTTCGGGCAGCACGTGCGTGACCCCGGGCACGGCCTTCACCGGCACCCAGGGCACAATCCGTGCCTTACCGCCGGGCGTTGTGGTCAATGGTACGACCCTGATGCGCACGGCCGATATCGGCGTGCCGCAGAAGAACAGTGTCGATGAAACCCACGGGTTCACCAACCTGTTCAAGTGGAAGATCGCTCCTGAAATCGAATTCCGCTCGATCACGGCCTGGCGCGGTGTCGACGTGGAGCAGTGGGACAATTCGGGCGGTTATCACCGCGTGCCGGTGGTCAACCTGACCACGGCTTGCGCCGGTGCCAACTGTGCATTCAGCCGCTATTCGCTGGCGGACTTGCGCCAGCGCCAGTTCAGCCAGGAATTCCAGGCGGTCGGTTCGATCGGCACGGTCGACTATGTCGCCGGGCTCTATTACTTCAACGAACACGTCAGCGATGATGCTGCTACGCCCAACTCGATGGGCGTCACGGCGATCGTCAACGGCGGCATTGTGACCGGGGCAACCTTTGCGCCGATCCCGTTCTGCACCGGCGCGGCCAACGCCTCACTGGGCGTTGCTGTCCAGGGCTGCTCGATCGACCGCGCTTCGGAAGTGTGGTCGAAAAGCTATGCCGCATACGGCCAGGTCACCTGGAACGCCACCGAAGCGCTGCACATCACTGTCGGCGGGCGCTATACCAAGGATAAGAAGCGCGGCGTGCTGCACTGGTCGCGCAACATCAATTACGATACCAACCCGGCCGCCGCAGCAATCAATGGCTACACCCCGCTTGACAAGGAATGGACGCGCTTCAACCCGACCGCGACCATTGCCTATGACTTCAGCGACAGCATGCACGGCTATGCCAAGTATTCGACCGGTTACCGCGCCGGCGGTGCCAGCTCGCGCACGTCAGACTACCGGGCCTTCAACCCTGAAAGCGTGAAGAACTATGAGCTTGGCTTCAAGGCCGACTTCTGGGATCGCCGCGCACGTTTGAACCTGGCGGCCTATATGATGGACCGCAAGGACAGCCAGGTTGACCTCAGCACGGTACAGCCGACCGCGACCGGCAACTTCAACAACCTGGTCACCTTCAACGCGCCGGGCACCACCAAGATCCGCGGGATCGAAGCCGACCTGACCATCAAGCCCACCAGCCGGCTGACCATGGGCATGTCTTACGCCTACACCTACACCGACATCCCGCTGGTGGACGTGACCTATAACGCGTTCTGCACCGGGGTTGGCACACCTTCGACTGCCTGCACCGCGAACGGCCAGGCGCTCAATTCGACGACTGTTCCGCAGAAGTTCTTCATCGTGTTTACCCCGCGCAATGCGGCGAGCGGCTCGATCGACTATGAACTGCCAGTGTTCGGCAACGGCAACCGGATCAAGTTTCACCTTGATGCGAACTATGCCCAGGCGACGCAGGCATTTGACCAGTTCGCGACCAAGGCGGACGCCTCGTTCATCGTCAATGGCCGGATCTCGTTCCTCGACATTGGCCTTGGCGCTGGCGATGCCAAGCTGAGCGTCAGCGGCTGGGTCCGCAACATGTTCAACGAACAGCACGTCTATCGCCGCGATCCGTCGAACAGCCTTCCTTCTGTCCAGGTCAGCCCGGTCACCGGCGTCCCCAACGTGTTGTTGATCGGTAACGTTGGCAACATCCTGGGCGACTACGGCAACTTCAACACCCCGCGCACTGCCGGCCTGGACGCGACGATCAAGTTCTAATCCTCCCTCGATCCTTCCACCCTTTGCGGGCGGGCGACTTTGGTTGCCCGCCCGTCTTTTGTGCCGGGCAGGGCCACTGATTACACTGCTGAAAGTTGCAAAATGGAATGATTTGCATGATATAACATTATGCAATAGGCTCCGAGTCCTTGATTGGAAGAGGAGGCGAAGACATGGCTTACATTGGTCTCTCGCGGACCCGCCCGGCGGGCCTCGCACTCACTCTCGCGCTGGCGCTGATCGCACCGCCAGCCTGGGGGCAGGACACCAGCACTACCAGTGATGACGACAAGGATGCGCAACTCGAGACCATTGTCGTCACCGCCACGCGTATCCGCCAGGGCGGGGCGCAGGACATTGCGCATTTCCGATCGGTTTCGCTGAATGGCGATTTCCTGCCGGCCACCAACGACCTGACAATCGAGGGCTTGATGGGTGAGCACGACCTGACGCTGCCCGAAGACAAGCCCTGCAAGCAGACCTTCTGCCTGACCGGTGCGGCCATGCCCGCCGCCCTGCCGCTGCGGCCCGATGACCAGTGGTTTGTGGGGCTTGGCTTTTCGTCCAACGTCGATGCCGAAAAGATGCGGCGTGAACCGCTCAGCCTGATCATGGTCGTCGACCGCTCGGGGTCAATGTCGGGCTGGCCGATCCAGCAGGTGAAGGGCGCGCTGCATGCAGTGACCGGCAAATTGCGCAAGGGCGACCGGATCGGGATCATCATCTACGGGGATGAGCCGCTAACCCATCTCGCAATGACCGAGTTTGACGGCAACGAGGACAAGATCAGCGCCGCGATCGATGGAATCGAGATCGAAGGCTCAACCGCGCTCGAAGACGGCTTGCGCGCAGGCTATGTCATGGCCGCAGCCGAACAGCCGCACAGCCACGGCAAGACCCGGGTGATGCTGTTCACTGATGAGAACCCCAATGTCGGCGATACCAGTGCCGAAGGCTTCATGGCCCAGGCCGAGGCCGGATCGCGCAGCGGGGTGGGGCTGACCACTTTCGGGGTCGGGGTACAGTTCGATGCGGAACTGGCCACCCATGTCTCCAGCGTGCGCGGCGGCAACCTGTTCTTCGTCGACAACGAAGGCTCGGGCAAACAGCTTTTCGAGCGCGAATTCCACAACATGGTCAACGAAGTTGCCCACGATATTGACCTCGCCTTCGTGCCGCCGCCGGGCTTCAAGATCACCGGGGTGTTCGGGGTTCCGGACGATCTGATGACCAGCGTCCCGGACGGTGCGATCAAGGTTCATATCTCGACCGCATTTCTGTCGAGCAACGGCGGCGGGATCTACCTGACGCTGGGCAAAGACAGCCAGCACGCCGACTTGCCGGCGGCAGCCTTGGCGCAGGGCGCCCCGCTGCTGACAGGCACGTTGCGTTACAACGATGCTCGTTCGGGCAAGATGGCCGACGACAGGATCGTTGTGCTTCGGCCTGCCGATGGGCCCGCCCCCGTTGCACTGGCAAAAGCGCAACTGCTGGTTGACGAATTCGTCACCATGCGCACGGCTCTGGCGAGCTATCATGAGAAGAACGACAAGAAGGGCGCGTTCCACCAGCTTGACGGTCTCTCGAAGCGGTTGGCGCTGAGCGGGGTCCCGGGGCTCCAGGGCGAACGCAAGCTGGTCGATGGCCTGCGCGACCGCGCGGCCTATGTCGCGGGCTATGCCGGGGAGATGCCCAAGGCGCTCCAGCCTTTGGCAGTCAAGGGCGAATGGAAGGTCGTCAGCCATGCCGGGCTGGCCGACATCGCCCGCGGCGACAGCGTGGAGATCACCGAGGACGGCGAATTCATAACTTCTCGCCAACATGGCGACGACGTGACCCAGAACGTCCAGGTCAACGAAAAGCAGCTGAGGCTGGCCGATGTCGGGCTGGTCTTCAACTACAAGATCAAGGGCGACCGGCTTGCCCTGGTCAGCGAAGACGGGATGAGCGAACTGCTGCTACGCCGCGACACTGTCGACTAGGGGCAAGTATCAGGCTTCCACCCTCCGGGCGGGCAGTGCAGACTGTCCGCCCGCTTTTTTTGGGTGCTGCAGGCGGATTGAACGGGGTACTTGAATATAACTGACCAGTCAGTTATAAATGGATCATGCCACGCCCCTCAGTTCCCACACGCCGTGCCGATATCCTGCTGGCGGCGCGCGACGTGTTCAATGCGCGCGGGTTTGCGGGCACGCGGATGGACGACATTGCGCGGGCTTCGGGCGTGTCCAAGGCGGCGCTCTATTTGCAGTTCGATAGCAAGGATGCCTTGTTTCAGGCGCTGGTGGTGGAGCTGATCGAATCGATGCTGCCCCAGGCCGCTCCGGCGGAGTTTGGCGACATGTCGGCCGAGGCGATCCTGCGCCAGTTCATCCAGTTCATGGCCGCGCGGTTGACCGAGCCGGGCATGGCCTTTGTGCCGCGGGTGATCATCGGCGAGGGGGCGAACTTTCCCGACCTTGCCCGGTTCTATCACGAGCATGTAATCAGCCGGGGGATGGGGATAGTCGAGCGGATCGTCGAGCACGGCATCGCGCGCGGCGAATTTTCCTGCGCCGATGTGCCGCAGGCCTGCCGCACGGTGATTGGCGGGGTGCTGATCGCTGCGATTTGGAAGACTACTTTCGAGCCCGTTGGGGCAGAGCCGATCGAACCCCGTGCCATGGCCCAGGCGCATGCCGATACGGTGCTGAACGGACTGCTGAAAAGGAACAGCGCATCATGAGCGGACCTCCCAAACCCGTCATCGCGATAGCCGTGCTGGCCTTGGCAGGCGGAGGTTACTGGTACTTAAGCCGCGCCGACGAGAGCGCCCAGTGGCTCGGCTATGTCGAGGCCGAGACCGCCTATGTTGCTGCACCCGTTTCGGGCCGCCTGGCGCAGCGCAATGTCGAGCGCGGGGCCACGGTGGAGGCGGGGGCGGTGCTGTTCTCGCTCGACCCGGAAACCACCGATGCCGATACCGCGCGGGCCGAGGCACAAGTTGCTGCGGCTTCCGCACAGCAGGCGGACTTGACCCAAGCGCGCCAGCGTGCACCCGAACTGGCGGTCAGCCGCGCTGCCGAGGCAGCGGCGCAGGCGCAGCTGACCAAGGCCCAGGCCGATTTCAACCGCGTCGATGCGCTCGCCCGGCGCGGCTTTGCCAGCCGCTCGCAGCTCGATGCAGCCCGCGCCGCGCGGGACGGCGCCGCAGCAAATCTTGCCCAGACCCGCGCGCAGATTGCCGCGGGAGAGCTGACTGCCGGGCGTCAGGGCCAGATCGCGGCGGCCGGGGCCGATGTCGCCGCCAGCCAAGCGGCCCTTCGCGCCCAGCGCCAGCGTCGCCGCGAAATCGCGCCGGTTGCGCCCGAAAAAGGCGTGATCGAGCAGACTTTCTACAATCCCGGCGAATGGGTACCGGCCAATGCCCCGGTGGTCTCGGTGCTGCCCGATGGCAGGCGCAAGCTGCGCTTCTATGTGCCGCAGGACCGGATTGCGACCCTCAAGCCGGGGATGGCGGTGACCTATAGTTGCGACGGCTGCGGCGCGGCGCGCCAGGCCAGGATCAGCTACATCGCGCCGCGCGCCGAATTCACCCCACCGGTGATCTATTCCGAACGGGCCCGTGCCAAGCTGGTCTTCCTGGTCGAGGCCACCTTGCCCGCCGAGGCCAAGCCGCTGCCGCCAGGCCTGCCGGTGGAGGTTGTGCCGCAGTGAATGACGCACCTGCCATTTCGGTTCGCGGGCTGACCAAGCGGTTCGGCGGGCGTACCGTGGTCGATCATGTCGACCTGACGGTGCAGCCGGGTCGGATCTGCGGGTTTCTGGGCCCCAATGGCTCGGGCAAGACCACCACCCTGCGGATGATCTGCGGGCTGTTGATCCCCGATGAGGGGGAGGGCGAAGTGCTGGGGCTGGACCTGGCCACCAAGCGCCGCGCGATCAAACACCAGATTGGCTACATGACCCAGAAGTTCGGGCTGTTTTCCGACCTGTCGATTGCCGAAAACCTTGAATTCATCGCCCGGGTCTATCGGCTCGACAACCGCAAGGCGCGGGTCGATGCCGCGCTCGAGCGGCTCGGGCTGGCGAGCCGTTCGACCCAGTTGGCGGGCAAGCTTTCGGGCGGGTGGAAACAGCGGCTGGCACTGGCTGCGGCAGTACTGCACGAACCGAAAATCCTGCTACTCGACGAACCGACCGCCGGGGTCGACCCACAGGCCCGGCGCGAATTCTGGGATCAGATCCACGGCCTCGCCCGTGAAGGCATGACCGTGCTGGTTTCCACCCATTACATGGACGAGGCCGAGCGCTGTCACGAGATCGCCTACATCGCCTATGGCGTGATGCTGGCGCGCGGTACAATTGCCGAAGTGGTTGCCGGGTCGGGGCTCAAGGCACTGCAAGGGGAGGGTCATGGTGCAGACCGGCTCGCCGCCGAGATCGAGGCACGCGAAGGGGTCGAGATGGCCGCGCCATTTGGCACCACGCTCCACGTCTGCGGGCCGGACCTGGCCGCGCTCAAGGCGGCGGTTGCACCCTGGGCCGACAAGGTCCGTTTCACCGAAGCCGAACCGACACTGGAAGATGTCTTCATCCACCTGATGAAAAACGCAACCGACAATTCGGTGCTGGAGTCCGCGTGATGGTGGGACGCACGCTCTTCTTCCCCCTTGATGGGGGAAGGATGCGAAGGCTTGGCAGCTTGCTGCCTAGTCGCAGCTGGATGGGGGTGATCTCGCCCAGCACGCCACATCACCCCCATCCAACCTGCGCTAACGAGCAAGCTCGCAAGCTGCGGTATCCTTCCCCCATCAAGGGGGAAGGGCAGGTCAGGGAAACCCCCTGATGTGGGAACGGATCGCCGCGATGGTGTTCAAGGAAGTGCGCCAGATGGCGCGCGATCCGGGCACGATTGCGATGATGCTGATGTTCCCGATCATCCAGCTGCTGATCTTCGGGGTCGCGATCAATAATGATCCGCGGCACTTGCCGCTGGCGATCGAGGCGAATGACAATTCGCAGTTCAGCCGGGCGATTGTTTCAAGCCTGCGCGCCACCAGCTATTTCGATGTGATCGAGGTGACCGGCGGCTATGGCGAAGGCGAGCGGCTGATTGCCGAAGGCAGTGCGCAGTTCTTGCTGACGATCCCAACCGATTTCGCTCGCGGAATTGTCCGGGGCGAGCGCCCGCAATTGCTACTGACCGTCGATGCCACCGATCCCGCCAGCACCGGCCCGGCCACTGCGGCGGTGAACGAGGCGGTGAACCGGGCCATGGTGCAGGAACTGGTTGGCCCGCTGGCCGTCCGGCAGTCAGCGCCGCCGCCGGTCAACCTGGTACTGCACCGCGCCTACAATCCGGAGGGGATTACCAGCCACAACACCGTGCCGGGCCTCTTGGCGATCATCCTGTCGATGACCATGGTTGCGCTGACCGCCATGTCGGTCAGCCGTGAGGTTGAACAGGGGACGATGGAAAACCTGCTGGCCACGCCGCTCAGGCCCATCGAGGTGATGGTCGGCAAGATCGTGCCTTATTTCGCGATCGGGCTGGTCCAGACCGTGGTGATCCTGATCGCTGCCAAAGTGATCTTCGCCGTGCCGTTCGAAGGCTCGATCGTGCTGTTGACGGCCTGTACCTTGCTGTTCGCGCTGGTCTGCCTGGCGCTGGGCTTTACCATGTCGACGCTGGTTTCCAGCCAGGTCCAGTCGATGCAGGCCAGCATGTTCTACCTGATGCCCTCGATCCTGCTGTCAGGCTTCGCATTCCCGTTCCGGGGCATGCCGGTCCCGGTACAATGGCTGGCCGAGCTACTGCCGCCAACGCATTACATCCGGCTGGTGCGCGGGATCATGCTCAAGGGCTGGGACTGGCGGCTGGCCGTGCCTGAAAGCGGGGTACTGCTGCTGATGCTGGTCGCTTTCGGGACAATCGCAGTGCAGCGGTACCGGGATACGGTGGCCTGAACCGTTACTTCGCAGGCGGATCTACCCCTTCGGGCAACACCGTCACTTCGACCGCGCCACTGGCAGTCAGGTATTGCCTGGCCAGCGCTTGCAAATCCTTGGCGGTGATCGCCTGGACCCGTTCCTTGCCATTGACCAGGCGCTCGATCCGGTCAGGTTCGGTCTGGGCGCGATCGACCAGGTTAAGCCAGCCGGAGTTGTTCTTGAGCGCGTTGTCGTAGGCTTCGAGCAATGGTGCCCGGGCGCGAAGCAGCACGTCGTCGCTGACCGGCTTGTCGCGCAGTTCGGCCACAGTTTCGCCAATCGCGGCGCGCGTTGCCGGCACTTCCTTTACGTCGACCGATGCGTTGATGGTGAACAGACCCCAGTTCCGATAAGTGCGTGAGGTACTGCTGCCTGCGCCCGGCGAATAGGTCTTGCCCAGCTTTTCGCGCAAGGTGTCGGTCAGTTCGATCTGGGTCACGCGCTGAAGCAAGGCAAGCCGTGTCTCGGCCACCGGATCCTCGCCATCGCGGGTCGGCCAGATCAGCGCTACCAGTGCCTGGTCCTTGGCCCCGGTGTGGCGCAGTATGTGCGGTTTGCGGTCGGCGGTGAAGCTGCGGTTGCGGCGGTCGGTGTAGGGTTGGAATTGGCTCTCACGCTTGGGCAAAGCGCCGAAAGTGCGCGCCACCAAGGCAATCGCGGCATCTTCGTCGAGATCGCCGACCATCCCGATCTCGATCGCGCCGTTCTTCAGGCGGTCCGAGATGTCCTCGCGCAGCTTGGCGAAGGTCAGCTTGCGCCAGTCTTCGACATTGCCCAGGCTGAAGCGTGGATCCTGGTCCGAAATGATTCCCGTCAGGTCGGCCGTCAACGCAGAGCCCGGCGTTGCCCTGAGCGATGCGAAGAAGTTGTTGATCGTCTGGCGGAACAGCACTTCGCCTTCGGGGCGGTAGCCCGGATCGCTGACCTGCGCGGTCAGCAGCTGCAGTTCCAGTTCAAGATCCTTGGGGGTGGTCGCGGCGATGCTGACAAAGCTCTCCTCGCCAGCCGAGAGGTTGGCCGAAACCGTCCGCCCGGCCAGCAGCGTGTCGAGCTCGTCCTTGCTGTGCTTGCCCAGCCCGCCAAGGTTGAGCACCCCGGCCATCCGGGTCGCCAGCGGATTGTCGCGGGTGTTGAGCAAGTTGCCGCCATCGATCGAGACCTGGACCAACACCTGGTCCTTGGCGAGGTCGGTATGCTTGAGGTTGAGCCGCACCCCGTTTTCAAAGCGCACCGTACGGATCCCGAGCAACGGCTCACGCGTATCGCTGACCACTTTGCCGGCCGGGCCGAAATCGGTGTAGCCAAACTGGGCCGCGGCCTTGCGCTCGGGCGGGGCGATCGGTGCCTGCATCGCTTCAGCCCAGGCTTTGCGCAGTCCTGCGGCGCCATCTTGCGGTGGAACCCGGCCCTGGAAACGCAGCAAGGGCTTGTCGAGCGGCACCGCATCGCGCTTCAGCGCGGCAAGCACGGCATCAGGGGTAATCTCGGGAATCATCGCCTCGAGCCGGTTGGCGGAATTGCTGGGCAAGTCGGGCACCTGCTCGTCGGTGACCAGCGCCATGGCGGCATTGATCAGGGCCCCATTCGACCGGGTGCTCTCGGCATTGGCGGCATTGCGGGTCGCGGTGCGGGCATTGGCGACCTGTTCGGCCACTTCGGCATCGGTGAAGCCGAAAGTCATGGCCCGGCGGTATTCCTTGCCCGCCTCGACCAGCCCACGCCGCCATTTACCATCGACGGTATCGACCCTGAGCTCGGTCTCGCGGCCTTCCTTGAACAGTTCGTCGCTGCCGAACCCGGCGGCGCGAAACGGCGCATCGGCATCGCGGGTGCGGCGCAGCAGGCGCCGGTTGATGATTGCATAGCCGATTTCGCGCAGCAGGTTCTCTTTGCGCTGGGCCAGGCTGTCGGGTTCGACCAGCCACTTGCCCTTGCGGGTCACGGTGACCGTTTCGGACAGCGCCGGATCGATGTGGACATCGCCCAGGTCGGCCATTTCCGGGCGGATCGGCCCGGCCTTGGGGCGCGGCTCGGCCGGAGCTGCCTGCCAGCTGGCGAACCGCTCGCGCAGCTTGGTCTCGACCAGGTCTGGATCGAAATCACCGATCACATAGACCGTGGTGTGCGCCGGGACATATTCGCGCTTCCAGAAGGCCCTGATCCCTTCGGCGGTCGCGCCTTTGAGCGATTCGTGCGTGCCGATCGGCAGCCGCTTGCCAACCCGGGAGCCGGGTAGCAGGAAGTCCAGCTGATCGTTGTAATTGTCCATTTGATAGCCGGCGCGATCGCGCATTTCCGACATCACAACGCCGCGTTCGCGCTCCACAGCCTGCGGCGAAATGGTCAGCTCGCTGACGGTTTCGCGCATCAGCATCAGCGCGGTTTCGAGCAGTGCCGGATCGTTGCGTGGCAGGTCGAGTTTGTAGGTCGTCCGCTCGTAAGTGGTCGAAGCATTGGTGTCCGCGCCAAATGCGAGGCCGTCGCGTTCGAGCAGCTTGACCATTTCGCCCTCGGGCACATGGGTGCTGCCGTTGAAGGCCATGTGCTCAAGATAATGGGCATAGCCGCGCTCGCTGTCGCTCTCGTCGAGCGATCCCGCTTCGATCTGCATCCTGACGAGGGCGGTACCCTTGGGCGTGGCGTTCTGGCGGATCACATAGCGCATGCCATTGGGCAGCTTGCCAAAGCGATAGGCCGGATCGACTGGCACGTCGCTTTTCTCGAAGGCCCAGCTCGGCGGCGGCGCGGCGGTGCTGGAAACGTGACTGACGCCAGGGGCGCAAGCGGCCAAAGCGAGGGTCGAAATCGAAAGGATGAACAACAGTTTGGGTGAGCGCATGCGTACTTGGTGGCCCAGTGCGAGGACTTGAGCAAGCACTACTCAGCCGCTGAAACCACCGTGATCGAGAAATTCCTGCTCTTCGTCGGTTGTTGCCCGCCCCAGCGCGGCGTTGCGGTGCGGGAAGCGGCCGAAGCGCTGGATAATGTCGTGGTGCAGGCGCGCCCATTTAGCCCAGTCGCTGCCGCTGGCCGCATCGAGCGCCTCGCACAGTTCGATGCAGCGGTCCTGGTCGGCGAGGTCCTCGCTATGTTCAAGCGGGAGGTAAAAGAACACCCTCAGGTCTTCGGGGCATTGCTGGTCGAGTCCTGCACCGATCGCCGCGTGAGTGATCCGGCGGGCCAGCGGATCGGTAGCGAAGGAATGCGCTGAGCCGCGGAACATGTTGCGCGGGAACTGGTCGAGCAGCAGCAGCAATGCCAGCGCACCCTCGCTGTTGGACTCCCAGTCTGCCAGTTCGCCGCGCGCAGCCTGGTGGTGTGCCTCCCCAAAGCGCGCGCCGATGTCTGCATCGAACGCCGCGTCTTTGGCGTACCATTTGGCAGGCCCGGCATCGCGCCAGAAAGCGATGACTTCGGCGGGGCTAACCCCTGCTGTCATTACTTCCCCCGCAGCTTGCGGTGGGCGTTAAGGTCCAGCACTTCGCTGGGGCCATTGTCGGTATCGAGCAGGCCGAGCCGCCGGGCGACTTCCTGATAGGCCTCTTCCTCGCCGCCCAGGTCGCGGCGGAAGCGGTCCTTGTCGAGCTTTTCGCCGGTGACCATGTCCCACAATCGGCAGCCATCGGGGCTGATCTCGTCGGCGAGGATGATCCGGCTGTAATCGCCATCCCACAGGCGGCCGAACTCGAGCTTGAAATCGACCAGGCGGATACCGATGGCGGCGAACATTCCGCACATGAAATCGTTGATCCGGATCGCCATCGCCGAGATGTCCTGCATCTCTTCGTTGCTGGCCCAGCCGAAGCAGGCGATGTGTTCCTCTGCGATCAGCGGATCGCCCAGCGCGTCGTCCTTGAAATAGTATTCGATCAGCGTGTGCGGCAGCGGCTCACCCTCGGGAATGCCCAGCCGCTTGCTGATCGAACCCGCGGCGACATTGCGCACGACAACCTCGATCGGCACGATCTCAACCTGGCGGACCAGCTGTTCGCGCATGTTTAGCCGCTTGATGAAGTGGGTCGGGATGCCAATGTGGCTCAGTCGCGTGAAGACGTACTCGCTGATCCGGTTGTTGATCACGCCCTTGCCGTTGATCGTGCCCTTCTTCTGGGCATTGAAGGCGGTGGCATCATCCTTGAAATACTGGATGATCGTGCCCGGTTCGGGGCCTTCATAGAGGATCTTGGCCTTGCCTTCGTAGATCTGGCGGCGACGGGACATGGAGACGTTCCTTGGAAGCGAAAAGGTAAGCCCCGGCCAATGCCAATTCACAAGGAATCGCGCAGCCGGGGCAGTCCCTCGTTCCTTACGCGAATTGGCTGCAAAGCGCAATGTGGCGGGTTGGCGGGGATCGGCCAGCGGTCTGTGGCAAGGGGGGCACAGGGTGCTGGCTAATTGCTCGGATCATTCGCGGCGATGTTTGAAGAGCGCGGTTAATAGGTTAGGGATTGCAGCACTTGTCTGCAAATGGACAAGTTTTGGGGTTCATCCGCGCCAAAAAGGGGGCGCGCGATATTCACC
>Ga0209023_10005971_pt1 | contig 13048 bp, 12 predicted proteins | sample LakOneMetagenome_FD_187468 | JGI IMG/M metagenome (GOLD analysis project Ga0209023, IMG submission 187468) | Freshwater and sediment microbial communities from Lake Erie, Canada (SPAdes) (version 2) | ecosystem: Environmental > Aquatic > Freshwater > Lentic | place: Lake Erie, Canada... | reverse complement strand
CAGCTACCACATGATCAACCTCGACAACGACCGTGCGCACGCCGCCGCGAAGATGGTTCAGTTCATCACCGATGCGCCCCGCCTGCGCGGGCGGACGGCGTTCGCCGGCGCTTGAGCCGGGTCCGGAAAACGCAAGACCCCTTTAATCACGACAGGAGATGTCTGCAATGGATGCAACGTTCGAAAAGGTGAAGGCGCTGATCGTCGGGGAGTTCTCCATCGCTCCGGAGAGCGTCACCCGTTCCACCGCCTTGAGCGACCTGGGTGTCGATTCGCTGGCTGCGCTCGAGTTCGTGTTCCTGCTCGAGGATGCCTTCCAGGTCGCCGTGCAAAGCGATGCGGATCTGCGAGGCGGCACCGTGCAGGACGTTGTCGACCTCGTGAATGCGGCCAGGCAGCAGGGAACCCCGATCAAGGCGGCAGCCTGATCCATGCAACACCGCCGCGTGGTCATCACGGGACTGGGGGCCATTACCGCCATCGGCAACTCGGCCCAGGAGACGTTTAGGAGCGCGCTCGACCGCCGTTCGGGCGTGCGCCTGGCACCCGAGCTGGCGGTGGGCCCAACGGTGCCGCTGGTGGCAGGCGCGACCTTCGCGGCGTCGGACGTGGTCCTGCAACGGCGCTCCGCCCCGATGGACAGGGCGACGGCACTTGCGGTGGCTGCGGCGCACCAGGCCATGGCCGATTCCGGACTCAGCACCGTCGCGCCCGAGCGGACCGCGGTCTATTGGGGTACTGCCATGGGCTCGCCGTCGACAATCGAGGATGCCTACGAACGGATCTTCACCACCGACAGCTGGCGCATCAAGCCAACGATGGTCGTGACGGCCATGAACAATGCGGCGGTCGCGCAGATCGCGCTGGAGTTCGGCATCACCGGGCCTTCGCTTACATACTCGATTGCCTGCGCGTCGTCTGCGGTCGCCATTGGCGAGGCGATGCGCGCGATCAAGTACGGAGTGGTCGACCGCGCCGTCGTCGGCGGGTCCGAGGCGCTGCTGACCAAAGGGGTGGTGGCCGCATGGTCGGGTCTGCGGACGCTGGCGACCGCGGATCCACGCGACGCATCGCGATCGTGCAAGCCGTTCGCCGCCGATCGGTCCGGGTTCGTGCTGGGCGAAGGGGCCGCGGCGCTCGTGCTCGAGGCCGCGCCCATGGCAGAGGCACGCGGTGCGTCCGTCTATGCCGAGCTCGCCGGATACGGCGTCGCGTGCGACGCCATGCATATTGCCGATCCGTCGAGCGAAGGCCAGGTGCATGCCATTACGTCCGCGTTGCGCGACGCGAATCTGCTCCCGGCCGAGGTCGGCTATATTAATGCTCATGGAACGGCGACAGCCATTGGTGATCGCACGGAGGCCGAATCGATCTGCCGCGTCTTTGGTGAACGGGCAGGCAGGATCAACGTGAGTTCGACCAAGGCGCTCCACGGGCACGTCATGGGCGCCACGGGAGCAATCGAGCTGGTGATCACCACGCTGGCCGTTCGCAGCGGGCGGGTACCGCCTGCCGCCCATCTGGACAGGCTCGACCCGTCGATCGACCTGACCTTCGCACCCGCGCCCGGCTTTCCTTCCGGCGGACGGCGCGCCGCCGTCTCCCATTCGTTCGCATTCGGCGGCACCAATGCCGTGCTCGTGGTGACACACGACGAAGCGCCGGGCGCGTCGCAACCGATCTAGCCTGTCATGCGCATCCTGGTCGTCGAAGACGATTCACTCCTGGTGGAGGGCCTGGTGAAGATGCTCACCGGCTCCGGCCATGCCGTGGAACACACCGGCTCGGGTCGCTACGCCGATGCCCTGCTGGAGCGCGAAGCCTACGACCTCGTCATCCTCGACATCGGCCTGGCGGACATCGACGGGTTCGAGGTTCTGCGCCGGCTGCGCTTGCGCCGCTCATCGGCGGGGGTGCTGATGCTGACCGCGCGCGATGCGATTGACGATCGGGTGCGCGGGCTCGATCTTGGTGCCGACGATTACCTGACCAAGCCGTTTTCCCTGAGCGAACTCGAGGCGCGGGTGCGGGCGCTCCTGCGTCGTCAGGGAGCACCTGACACCAACTGGTCGGTCGCAGGTCTTGCCGTCGACATGGCGGCGAAGCGCGTGCGCGTCAACGACAAGCCGGTCGACCTCACGCCTCGCGAGTGGGCGCTGCTCGACTTGTTCCACAGTCGGCGCGGGCGGGTGATGAGCAAGGCGCAGATCGCTGACAGCCTGTTTGGCTTCGACGAGCAACTGTCGCCCAACGCCATCGAAGTGCATGTCTCCCGCCTGCGCACGAAGATCGAGCCCGCCGGTGTCCAGATCCAGACGGTGCGCGGTTTCGGCTATCTCTGGGACCCAGGTGATGAGTAAAGCGGCAGTGGCGCGCATCAGCATCCGTTCGCGCCTGCTGCAGTTCCTGCTGGGTTCGCTGCTTCTCATGGTCGTCGGGGCGGCGGTCGTCACCTATTTCGTGGCGGTGCATGCGGCGAACGATGCCTACGATCGCTCGCTCCTCGATCCCGTCGTTGATATCGCGGAGAACATCGCGATCGGCGCAAACGGACCTCAGATCGACCTGCCGCGAAAGGCAATCGAGGCGCTCACCTATGACCAGATCGACCGGGTGATCTATCAGGTTCGGGCTCCCGACGGCCGCGTGCTGGATGGAGTGGAGGACCTCCCCGCTCCGCCGATAGCCGAAAGCGGCAGCTCTGTCTTCTTCGATGGCGTCCATCGGGGCGAGCCGATTCGCGTGGCGGCGCTGCGCACGGCCGGTGGCTTTGTCGTGCAGGTCGGCGAGACGCTGCACAAGCGGACCCGTCTCATTCGGGAGATTCTCATTGCCGAACTCATCCCGACGCTGCTGGTGGCCATCGTTGCGATCTCGCTCGCGTGGCTCGGTGTGGCCCGTGGCCTGCAGCCGCTCGAACGCGTTCGTGCCTATTTGTTGAGGCGGACCACGGGAGACCTGCGGCCGATACCGGAGCTGGGGGCGCCGCAGGAGATCGCGCCGGTCATCGATGCGTTCAACGGTCTCATCGCCCAACTGCGCAACGCGATCGAGACGCGGCAGCGGTTCCTCGCCGATGCGGCACATCAACTGCGCACACCCCTTGCAGGTCTGCAGATGCACCTTGACCTCCTGTCGATGCGCGAGCTCGACTCGGAAGTTCGCTCCGAGATCGAGCGCATGCGCACGGCGACGGCGCGGGCCGGCAGACTCGCCAACCAGCTGCTGATGCTGGCGCGCGCCGAAAGCGCGCCCGAGGAACGCCGACCGCAGGAAATCGTCGACTTGGTGGCCGTGGCAGAGGATGCCGCACGCAATTGGGCTGCGAAGGCGATCGCGCGAAAGATTGATCTCGGCTTTGAGCTCGAACCCGCCTTGATCTTTGGCGAGGCCTCGCTGATTCCGGAGATACTCGACAATCTGATCGACAACGCCTTGCGCTACACGCCTGCCGGCGGCGCGATTACGGTTGCAACCGGCACCGACGATGCCACGGCATACCTGCTGGTGGAGGACACGGGACCGGGCATTCCCGTGTCAGAGCGCTCGAAGGTCCTTGAACGCTTCTATCGCATCGACGGTGCACAACCCCACGGTTCGGGACTTGGTCTTGCCATCGTGCGGGAGATCGCAGAGTCCAATGGAGGACACGTTGAAATCAACGAGGGCCCCCAGGAAAGAGGAACCTCCGTCCGCGTTGCGTTCCCACGGTCGAAGGGCACGGCGTAATCATTCCAGCTTCGGCTGACTCGACCCCGGCCCGACGCGAAGGTAGCGAGCCTGCAAGAAAGCCGAACCGCTGGCATTTGCGGTCTGCACGGTAGCAAGCAGAGAGCGACGTGCCGTGCCGAAGGGGGCGCTCTGCATTCAGCGGTTTACGGCAGGACCACAGCCTAGGTCGGCATCTTGCTCCCCACTCATCTCGATTTGGAGGTGGTAGCGGGACGCGGCTCATCGGCGGATGAGCTGGCCTGGAATGCGTGTGTGCAACCGCTCGGTAGCGCTCATATTCGCTTCCTACGCTCGGCATCCGCCCTCGCCGGCTATCGCGATTGATTGGCGAAGCGGGCAGAGGCACTCGCAGCGCTGCCGCCAGCATTTGCGGTGCCAACATCTCTCCGGTTCGCGCGCGTCCCCGCCGAAATAGGTGGCCGGGAAATTCGTCTGTTGGCCTATTGCAACCAGGCACTGCGCCGATATACCGCCTATTCGTTGACCATCGTCAAAGGCTCGGCCGACCTTTCTGCAGCACATTCGGTTACCGCCGCCGCCAAGAGCGACAGAGAGAGATTCGGACGGGTCATGCACCCGCCAGCCAAGGCGCGGTGATCGCGATCGACCGCTGCTCGTACCAGCACGGTCGCGGAATACCGGGCCTGTAGGGGGCAAGCGAATATGCCCGGTGACGGCTCCTTCCAAATTCTGGCGTCGCTCCACGACACCGCCGTGCCTGCCACCTCCACCGGTAAGCCCTCGCGCTCCGCAACGCCTGCTCTATCGGGTATTGTTCCGGATAGCCCTGCGCTGCGCATCGCCGAATCGCGCAGCCTCCGATTCGACAACGTCGGATCGATGCCTGAGTTCTCTGATGGCCTCCAATAGCACCCGCTGGTCGATCCGCGCGAGGCTCCTGCTGTTCGCGCTGGTGTTGATGGTGCCAATCATTGGCGTCTGGATCGGTTACGTGGTCGCAGAAGCCGAGGAAGCGCGGGCAAACGCCTACGCCAACGTGTCGGCAGTCGCCGTGGAGATTGCGAGGGATATCGACGCAACGCTCGGCGACTACGAGGTGTTGCTGCGCACATTGGCCGAGCAATTTCGTGGCACTCCCCCGGCCATGGCCAGGAACTTCGACGCGGATCAGTTCCTCCGCCTGCACCCCCAGTTCGTCAGCCTGGACGTACGTGACCTCTCGGCCAATTCCATCTACGCGCATCTGCCGAATCCGATTCCCGCCGCGGAGGCGCAACGTCTTCCGTGGATCGAGGCGGCCACGCAAAGCGAGTCCTTTGCCGCCAGCGATGCGGTCCTGGGCAAGCGGAGCGGCCGTTGGATTTCCATCCTGACGTACCCGGTGCGTGACCAGGACAGGAAGCGGTCTGGGTTTGCCTCGCTGTCGGTCGACCTACAGGCGCTGGGGCAACGTGCGCTGCGCTCGGTCCCGGCCAATACGATCGTGCCCGTCTTCGACCGGAAGGATCGGTTTCTGATGCGATCGCAGGATGCTGCGGCATGGGTGGGCAAGCCGCTTCCCGCCCCGCAGGCCGAGTCGGTGCGCGGGAAGAACGAAGGATTCGTCAGGACCGTCGACATCCATGGCATTGCACGCCTCTATGCCGTCGCCACCGTTCCACGCACCGGTTGGCGCGTCTTCGCCGGCATTCCCGAGGACGAGGTGCTCGCACCGGTACGCACCCTGATTCGCACCAGCGTCGCCGTGGGCGTCGCCGGCCTGCTGCTGCTGCTCGCGTCGGCGTGGGCGCTGTCGGCGACGATCGTTCGGCCCATCCGCCGCCTTGCCGAGGTCGTCGAGCGAATTGGCGCGGGCGAAGTCCACCTGCGCGCGCAGCCGGGAGGTCCGACCGAGATCGCGGCGGTCGCAACCCGGCTCAACGCCATGCTCGAGGCCCAGGAGGCGGCGCAGCGCGTGTTGCGCGAGCGCGAGTTCTTCTTCAAGGAGTCGCAGCGTGCTGGCCGCGTCGGCTCTTACAAAGCCGACTTCGTGCGTGGCCGCTGGGAATCATCCGAAGTCATGGACGACATCTTTGGCATCAATCAAGGCTACGACCGGACCATTCAGGGTTGGCTGAACCTCATCCATCTCGACGACGCCGAGATGATGCGGCAATACCTGCAGGAGGAAGTGATCGGGCAGCGCAAGGCGTTCAACAAGGAATATCGGATCGTCCGCAGGTCGGACGGTGCGACGCGGTGGATGCTTGGACAGGGACAGGTGGGGGTCGACGCAAACGACCACGTCGTCCTGCTGACTGGAACCATCCAGGACATCACGGCCCGCAAGGAGACCGAGCGGGAACTGGCTCGTCACCGCGAGGACCTGGAAGGACTCATCGTGGAGCGCACGGTGCAGTTGACGCAGGCCAAGGCGGCGGCGGAAGGCGCCAACGTGGCCAAGAGCGCATTCCTCGCCAATATGAGTCACGAGATCCGGACGCCGCTCAATGCGATCGTCGGAATGGCATACCTGCTGAAGCGGACGAGGTTGACATTGCAGCAGGAAGATCGAATCGACAAGATGGTTTCAGCGGCGCAGCACCTGCTGCAACTCATCGACGCAATCCTCAAGCTGTCCAAGATCGAGGCCGGCAAGTCCGGGCTGCGGGAGGTCGAAGTCGACCTCGAGCGCGTCACGGCCGATGTGGTGTCGATGATCGTGGAACGGGCGAGGTCCAAGAACCTGCAGTTGATCGTCGATTGCCAGCCGGTGCCGGCCGGTCTGCGCGGCGACCCGACCTGTCTGGAAGAGGCGCTTCTCAACTACGCGGCGAATGCGGTCAAGTTCACGGAGCAAGGCAGCGTCACGCTGCGCACCCGGCTCGAGGACGATTCCGAAGGCAGCGTGCTCGTGCGTTTCGAGGTGCAAGACACCGGCATAGGCATCGATCGGGAGACGGTTGCGCGACTGTTTACGAACTTCGAGCAGGCGGACAACTCATTGACCCGAAAGTACGGGGGAACAGGGTTGGGACTCGCCATCACGTTGCAGCTTGCCCGGATGATGGGAGGCGATGCGGGCGTCGAGAGCGCGCCCGGAACCGGCAGCACGTTCTGGTTCACGGCGAGGCTGAAGAAGGTGCAAGTTGCCGACGACACGCCGTCAAGCTGCTCGGAGGGTTCTCCCGAGGCGATCCTCGAGCGTGACTTTTCTGGACGCCGGATCCTGTTGGCCGAGGACGAGCCGACCAATCGGGAAGTCGTGGTGGAGTTGCTGGCGGCGCTGGGCCTCGCGATCGAGACGGCGACGGACGGTGCCGAAGCAGTCGAACTGGCGTGCCGCAACCGCTACGACGCCATTCTCATGGACATGCAGATGCCGCAACTCGACGGGCTGGAGGCGACCCGGCAAATTCGCCGGCTGGAGGGATACGCCTCGGTGCCGATCATTGCATTGACGGCCAACGCCTTTGCGGGCGACAGGGACCGGTGCATCGAGGCTGGGATGAACGACTTCGTCGCCAAGCCGGTCGATCCGGAGGTGCTGTTCAGGACGATCCTGAAATGGCTGGCGTTTGACGCCGTCGCCAACGCCTAAGGCGAAATGTGCCAACCGGCGTTCCGGTCGGGTGGCACGGGAGTTGTTTCTCGTTCGGCCACCGTTTGGCGACCGTTGCTGTGGCTGGATGCAGCCAGGCGAACCTCAGCACCCGGACCGCGATTCGACGGTGAGGCGCAAGGCCGGCCGCCGACGCGACACAACTCGGCGAGTCAACAAATGGCGTGTGACCCGCCCTTGCGCGCAACCAACGCGTGTCTGCATGCTGCCTGGAGCGGCAGCAGTTGCATCAAAGCGGAAGCAGACATCGACCCGCGCCTTGTCGACGGCGCCACGCAACCCGAAGCGGACATCGATGGATGGCGCGTTGGCGCATGACACCGGCGCTGCTATTTCGTTACCAGTACCAATTCGTTTCGATGGTCATCGATCGTCACGCGGAAGTGCTGCAGAAAGCTCATTCCCAGCAACATCGTCCCGCGCAGCTTCTCGTCGGCGACGAAGCTCACCTGGACTTCGTCGACCGATGCGGCTCCCACTCGGACGACGCGCAGCCTTCCGACCAGGATGGCCATCGCTCCGCCGAGGCCCCAACCCATGCCTGACCGGAGGTCTTGGGGCGTAAAGCCCAGGTCGGCAATCAACGATGCCGGCAGAACAACGTTAGTGGCGCCCGTATCGATCAGGAAGCGTACGGTCCTGACGATGCCGGAAGGTCCCGCAATGGACGCGTCCACGTAATGGTGGTTGTTCAATCGGACGGTGTAGACGGTGTCGTTGGATGCGGAACTCGTGGCCTGCGAGCTCTTGCGGCTGGTGATGAGAACTTTCGCGATCCCCCCGAGCCTGTCCTGGATGAGCACGTAGTTGTAGTCCTGCAGCAGGACGTTCAGCCGGTCCGAAACGCTGCCGCGCGCATTGCCCGCCGCTTCCGGTCCGATCCACTGGAGGCCTTCGATGGCGAAGCCGCGTTCCGTCGCGAGATTGGCCAGCCGTGACCGCAGATCATTGGAATCGGCGAAGGCCACCCCGCCACATAGGCCGAACGCGAACATCGCGAGGGCGAAGTGGAACCCGGACGCCCGGTTCGGATGTCGGGAGACGGAGGCTCTTGGGAGAAATCCGAACGTGCGGCGTCCGATCATCGCATCCCCCGACCGTGGCGAGTTACGGCGCGTTCGATCGTCGCGGGACGTCGTAAGTTCAATGCACCGGCCGAACGGCACCGTCGCTTGCCGCCTCGTCCACTTCTGGCCGGCCACTACCTTCTGTCGTCAAACTTGGAAGGTCCGCTGCCTGTCCAGAGTCGCCGCCCATACAGAGATTGCAAGGGCCCGGAAGTGGCCGGTTCTGGCCATCCTGCGTTTGGACAATGCGACGTCCAGCGCGACAGCCCGGTCAGCCCTACCACGTCGCTCTCATTGGAGACGGGCGTGCAGTTGTGATTGTGCCAACGGCACATGTGGGCCCAACCTCGCGATTTGCATTTCTCGATCGGGCGCCTGGCTTTGTGGGATTGCACAGCGGCGGATGTCAGTCTGCGGCGCTGCGGTCGGACAAGAACCGATATCCGGCTCTGGTCGAGCCGGGGCGCCCAGCAATTTCAGCTACCATTTGGCCCTTTGCAATGACCATCCTTCGCTTTTCCAACTACGGGTGAATGGATACTATTCGATCCTTCCTCGCCGGAGAACATTATGAAGAAGTACCTCGTCTTGCTCGCCAGCATTTTCACCGTCGTCTCGTCCTGGGCTCAAGCGCCTGTTGAAGTCACTCTGACGCGGCTCGATTGCGGCAATGGCTTCAACGACCAGCGGCGCTTCAGCGACAGCTTCGCTTACTCCAATCCGAAGGTGCCGTTTACATTCAGCTGTTACGTGATCAAGCACGGCTCCGACTACATGGTTTGGGACACCGGCTACCTTCCGGGTTCGACTGAGAACGCGACGAACAAGCCGATCACCGAGTTGCTCGGGCAGATGAATGTCAAGCCCGACCAGGTGAAGTTCGTCGGCGTCAGCCATTTCCACGCCGACCACACTGGCCAACTCGCGCCGTTTGCCAATGCGACGCTCCTCATCGGCAAAGGTGACTGGGACGGCATCAATGCCAATCCGCCGATGGGCGGCGCCAATGTCGCCGGCTTCAAGGAGTGGATGGGGACCAGCCGCAAGGTCAAGCCGCTGACTGCAGACGAGGATGTATTCGGCGACGGCAGCGTAATTGCTTTCCGCACACCCGGGCACACGCCGGGGCATACCGCGCTTCTCGTGCGGCTGAAGGAGAAGGGGCCGGTGGTTCTGATGGGCGATGCCGCGCACTTCCATGAAAACTACGAGAATAACGGCGTGCCGAGCTTCAATTTCGACCGCGCCCAGACCATCGCGTCCCTTGAGCGCATCAAGGCGATCGAAAAGAACCTGAAGGCGACCGTGATCATCCAGCACGACCCGCGTGACATCGACAAGCTGCCCACGTTTCCCGGCGCCGCAAGGTAGGCACGAGCCAGTCCGCCGGCGTTGCGCGCCGACCTGATGATCGAATAGCGGTCTGCGGGAGACCGCTCCTGGCCGAGTGGCGCCGTGCAATGCAACGGGACGCAGGTCAGGTGAATGTGCGTGACCTGTCGTTCCGATAGCGACGCCCTACGCGAACAATCGACCCTGAGCGGACATCAGCGAACCTGCGAAGCCGTCAATCAATGACTTGATCCGCGCGTAGCAGCAGTGGCTGAGAGATCGTGAGCCCAAGTGCTTTGGCCGTCTTGAGATTGATCACCAGCTCAAACTTGGTAGGCTGCTCCACCGGGATCTCGGCGGGCTTCGCATCCTTGAGAATATTGTCGACGAAGCCGGCTGCGCTGCGCCAATGCCACGTACCGGTTGAGCTATAGGACATCAGGCCGCCGACCTCGACATATTCACTGCGGCCGAAGACCGACGGCATCCGCAAATTAAGCGCCTGCGCCGCGATGTGCTCGCGGCGACGCAAGAACATCCGGTCGTTTACGATGATCAGCGCGCCGCCCCTAGCGCGCGCAACGGCGCGTCGAGTTGGCCGTCCGCCGCCACGTCGATGCGGTCAACTTTCAGACCAAGGGTGTTGGCACGCCGCGACATGGCATCGAAGAAGAACCCGTTCAAAGGGTTGACGCTATTCATCAATACGCCGACCCTCTTGACCTTGGGCACTGCGACCGACAGCAGCTCGACTTGTTTGGAAAGTACCTCTTCGCCCGCCTGCGATGTACCGGTAAGGTCGCCGCCTGGCCTTCCCAGGCTGGCGACGAATCTCGAGCCGACCGGATCTCCTGCAGCGATTATGACGACGGGCAACCTCGGGGCACCATCACGCGCCGCGGCAATGGCAGCCGTTCCGACCGCCAGTATCAGCGCCACAGGGAGCGCCTTGAGTTCGGCGGCGAGCTCGCGTTGGCGCTGTGGATCCGCGCTCCAACGCGCTTCGATGATGATGTTCTTTCCTTCGACCCAGCCCAGATCGCGCAGACCCGATCGGAGCGCTTCCAACTCGGCGGTGCGGACCCCAGATGTCGCGTCGGTCTCCGGGATGAGCAGTCCGATCCTGAAGACCACCTCCGTCTGCTGCGCGCAAACCGCGAGCGGATCGAGCACACATGTGCCGGCGACGAGGTTGATGAATGTCCGGCGGTCCATCACTGAATCACCTCGTCGACGAAGAAAGCCCAAGCATAGTATGCCTTGCGGCGTATTTTCACGCCCGTTGCGGCTGACTGCCTTTGCGGTATCTTCGCGTCGCTGTTGAATGACTCCAGTTGGCCGCCTGGCGTCACTCCTGGATTGAAGGGCTCTTCGATATCCCCGAGAATGATCCTACATGACGTATCCTACGTTACCGCCCAACAGCCGCGCCATGGACCGACGATCGTTCTTGCTTGGTTTGCCGATAACGCTCGGTGCGATTACCGCGAACGTGGAGGGCCAAGCCGTTCACAGGCCTCTGCGAATCGGCATTCTCTCTGCAGGGGGCGAAAACGCCGACCTGCAAGGGCCGCAACCCGCTAGTCCCTCGGCCGCCGCCCTGCTCGACGGACTGCGCAACCTCGGCTATCGGTATGGCGCGGATTTTGTTCTTGAGGGGCGTGGCGGACAAGGCAGCCCGGAACGATACTCTGTCCTCGCGCGCGAGCTCGTGTCTGCAAAGGTCGACATCATCGTTGCCGCCGGTCCGACTATCGATGCGGTGAAGCGCGCCTCGAGCCAAATACCGATCGTCATGGTGGGTGGCGCAACCGATCCTGTCGATTCGAAATTTGTGCGGTCTCTCAGCGCGCCCGGCGGCAACATCACAGGACTGACGCTGCAGCAGTCCGACCTGGTTGGAAAGCGGCTGGAGATCCTCAAGGAACTCGTACCCGCGGCAAAGCCGATCGCCGTCCTATGGGAGGAGTCAAGTGGCGGCTCCTGGAGAGCCAGTCGAACTGCCGCCAAGGATCGCGGCTGGACCCTCTTACCTTACAAGATTGCGGATCGATCCGCGATAGGATCGGCATTCGCATCTGCCAAGACCGCAGGGGCCGGGTCGGTGCTCGTGATCAGTGGAGGAATACTATTCGAGAATGTTCCACTCGTTGTCGAGGCAGCAACCACGAATCGGCTGCCGACGATGTACGCGCTTCGCATTTATCCTGAACGCGGAGGCCTGGTGTCCTACGCAGCCGATCTGAATGAGCTCTGGCGAAGAGCGGCGGCGTTCATTGATCGGATTGCAAAGGGTGCGAATCCAGCGACAATGCCGATCGAACAGCCAATCAAGTTCGAACTTGTGATCAACCTTGCCGCTGCGAAGGCAATCGGGCTTGCAATCCCGCAATCGATCCTCCTGCGCGCCAACGACGTGATCCAGTAGAGGCGCGTCAATCGATTTCTCCACGCCGCCGCTTCCGTTCGAGTGTCCGCTCTCGGCGGGTCTTTGCGCGTGACTGCTCTTGGCCGACCCCGGACCTTCCCTCGACGTTGGCAATTGCCGGCAGATCGGTCCTAGAACTACGCCCGAGAGTACTTGCGGCCGCCCAGCCGCGCGATGCGTCCGGCAAACACCCGTCCTTTCGGTTGACCGCGCCTGGCAATGACGCGACACTCCGCCTCGGCCTTAGGGAGGGTCCGGGGATGAACGATGCAAGCATCACGCGCTCAATCGAATCGGATCGCGACGGGATCGGATTGCGTGCAGCGCAGCACATGGAACGCGTCTTCCGTAAGCTCACCGCTGGATATGGCGGTGAGTCGAAGGAGGACTACTTTCGCTGGATAACGCGGGAGCCCCATCCGCTTGGCAACGTAGTCTTCCAGTCTGTCGAATCCGACGCTGCCAGCGCACGCGAAGCCGTTGAGCCGCTGCTCGCAGAGGATCTCCCGTCGGCGGTGCTCTTTCCGATGGGGCTCTCCGCGGATGCGGCGACCGCGCTGGTCGCCGCCGGGTTCTCCGACTCACCATCGATTCCTGCGATGGCAGTCGACATCGAGCGACTGCCGCCGACTGGGCTTCCCGGCGGCTATTCGTTCAGGCGGGTCACTGTTGGTCGCCAGGGGGAGGGCTGGGCCGAGACGCTGGCCGTCGGCTACGGGCTTCCGATTGGACTTGCACGCCGACTCTCCCCTGCGGTGATTGGTGCAGACATGGCTGACGATGCCCGTACCCAGTTCTTTGCGGTTCTCCATGAAGAGCGCATCGTCGCCACGTCAATGCTCTTCCTGGACGACGGGCTCGCGGGCATCTACTCGGTAGCAACGCTTCAGAACGAGCGTGGGAAGGGCATCGGCGGCTATGCCACCG
>Ga0209023_10005970_pt1 | contig 13051 bp, 11 predicted proteins | sample LakOneMetagenome_FD_187468 | JGI IMG/M metagenome (GOLD analysis project Ga0209023, IMG submission 187468) | Freshwater and sediment microbial communities from Lake Erie, Canada (SPAdes) (version 2) | ecosystem: Environmental > Aquatic > Freshwater > Lentic | place: Lake Erie, Canada... | reverse complement strand
GGCCTGCGGCTCCAAGCCTGCCTGCGCAGGCTTGGACAGGCCGAAGAGGCCGCGCCTCTGGCGCGTGCCACCGAGGCGCGCAGCGGCTCAGGGGGCTTCACCTGACGGCTTCACCTCCTCGCCAACATCTCCGCCGTGTTGGTCTTGCGGTCCGCATTCACGCGCTGCACGTGCGGGCGTTCGGCCATGCGGGCCAGGTAGTCGCGCACCGGCAGGTCGGCCAGATAGTCGCGGCCATAGATGATCTTGGTGGCCGAACTCACCAGCGGCAGGTGCACGATGGCCGCGCAGTCGGCCAGCGTGAAGGTGTCGCCGCCCACGTAAGGGCTGAACTGGGCCAGCTGGGCAAACGCAGCGATGTTCTTGGTGAGCTGCGCACCGGCCTTTTCGCGCGCGGCCTCGCTCACGGTGCCGCCGAAGAAGGCCTGCGGATACAGGTTGCGTGCGACCAGTTCCAGGTGCAGCTCCAGAAAGATGATCAGCTCGCGCACCTTGGCAGCGGCCAGCGGGTCGGCGGGGATCAGCGGGTGTTCGGGGTAGGCCGACTCGATGTAATCCGCGATCACCGCCGATTCGCACAGCGTGCCGTGCGGCGTGCGCAGGTAGGGCACCTTGCCCAGGGGCGACGCGCTGCGGTCGGTCTCGCCGACCCAGGCCAGCTCCTCGGTAAAGGGCACGCCCTTTTCCAGCAGAGCGAGTTTGACCTTGTTGTAGTAGTTGCTGGCCGAAAAGCCGCAGAGCGTGAGCATGGTGATGTCTCCGTTGTTGTCGTTGAGGGGGAGGGGCAGCGGTGCAGGCAGGCGCCAGGCCGGATCGTAGGCCCCGCCCGCCAGGGCACCCGTCGCCCAGATGACGCCCGTCAAGGCCCCTGCAGGTGCGGCATCTACAATCGGGCCTCCATGGTGCCGTCCCTGCAAACCCTCCGCAGCCTTCGCTGGCTCGCCCGCTCTGTGCTGGCGTGGTTTGTGTTGTCCATCGGGGTGGCAGTGGCGTCGCCCCTGGTCAGCCCGCAGGCCATGGAGCTGATCTGCTCGGGCTCGGGCGCGATCAAGCTCCTGGTCAAGACCGACGACGGCGTGCAGGAAGTGACGAGCCACGCGCTCGACTGCCCGCTGTGCGCCCATGTCGGCGCACCGCCGCCCGCCGCGCAGGCCCAGCTGCCTGCCGTTCATCCCCTCGCGCACGCCCTGCGCCCCATCCCCGCCGCGCACATTGCTGCGCGCACCGCCGCGCCGCTGCCGCCGCGCGGGCCACCTGCATTCTCCTGACTTGCTATTGATTCAATAGCTGCTGGCGCTTATCCATAAAGCGGTAGCAGCCTGTTTGGCTTGAATTTCAGGAGTTTCCATGCGCAAAAGCCGCAGGGTGCTGGCCGTGGCTGGTGCCTTTCCTCTCGCCCTGTTCGGGGCTGCGCCCGCGTTGGCCCAGTCTGCCGCCGACGGCGCCCCCGTCAAGGAGTTGGGCGTCGTCACCATCACCGGCGGCCAGCCCACCTCGCTGCCCACGCAGATCCCCACCACCATCGAAGGCGTGACGCGCGAGCAGATCGAGCACTCGATCAACGCCACCGACAGCGAAGACGCGCTCAAATACCTGCCCAGCCTGCTGGTGCGCAAGCGCTACATCGGTGACTACAACCATGCCGTGCTATCCACCCGCGCCTCGGGCACGGGCAACCCGGCGCGGTCGATGGTGTTTGCCGACGGCATCCTGCTCAGCAACTACCTGGGCAACGGGCCCACCAACGCGCCGCGCTGGATGCTGGTCACGCCCGAGGAGATCGAGCGGGTGGACGTGCTCTACGGCCCGTTCTCGGCTGCGTATGCCGGCAACTCGGTGGGCGCGGTGGTGGACTACGTGACCCGCATGCCCACCCGGTTCGAGGCGCACGGCAAGGTCAGCGTGCAGCACCAGCCGTTCGATTTGTACGGCACCAGCGCCAGCTACGGCGGCAAGCAGGCCAGCGCGTCGGTCGGCAACAAGAACGGCGACTGGTCGTGGTTCCTCAACTTCAGCAAGACCGACAGCGAAGGCCAGCCGCTGACCTTCCCCACGCGCCTGGTCTCTGCCGGCACACCGAGCGGAGCGGGCACATCCGGCAATGCGGGCACGCCGGTCACCGGCGCCGTACTGGGCAACAACCGCAGCAACCAGCCGTGGTACCTGCTGGGTACCGCCACGCGGTACCGCACGCAGCAAGACCATATCAAGGCCAAGCTCGCCTACGACGTTACGCCCACGGTGCGCGCGGCCTACACCTTCGGCTGGTGGCACAACGAGTCCGAGGGGCGGCCTGCCAGCTACCTGCGCGATGCGGGCGGCAACGCGGTCTACAGCGGCAGCGTGAACATCAACGGCCGCTCATTCATGCTCATGCCGACCGACTTCAATGTGTCCAACGAAGAGCTCACGCACTTCATGCATGGCCTGTCGGTCAAGAGCCGCACGCAAGGCGTGTTCGACTGGGAGGTCGCCGCCAGCCGCTACGACTACCACCAGGACACCCTGCGCGCAGCCACCGTGGCCCTGCCCGCCGCACTGAACGGCGGCGCGGGCCGCATCGTCGACGGCAAGGGCACCGGCTGGACCACGCTGGCGGCCAAGGGCACCTGGCGGCCCGACGGTCTGCAGGGCACGCACATCGTGGACTTCGGCCTGCAGCACGACAGCTACCAGCTGCGCAGCATCGAGAACGCGACCGCCAACTGGATCAACGGCACCGCCGGCGCGCGCAACCAGGCGTTCAATGGCGACACCGAACTGATCGGCCTGTGGGCGCAGGACACCTGGAAGATCGCGCCCCGGTGGAAGGCGGTGCTGGGCGCGCGCGCCGAGCGCTGGAGCGCCAGCCACGGCCAGACGGCCAATGCCAGCACAGTGCTGGGCCACCCCGAGCGCACCGAGAACTACCTCTCGCCCAAGGCCGCCGTGGCCTACCAGGCCAGCGCGCACTGGGTGCTCAAGGCCTCCACCGGCCGCGCGGTGCGCATGCCCACTGTGTCCGAGCTGTACCAGGGCGGCATCAGCGGCAGCGGGGTGCTGGTCAACAACGACCCGAACCTCAGGCCCGAAAAGTCATGGACCACCGAGCTGACCGCCGAGCGCGACCTGGCCGGCTGGGGCGGCGAGGGCCTGCTGCGCCTGACCGCGTTCTTCGAGCGCACGCGCGACGCGCTGTACTCGCAGACCAATGTGCTCGTCACCCCCAACGTGACCAACGTGCAGAACGTGGACGCCATCCGCACCCAGGGACTGGAGGCGTCCTACCAGGCCGCCAACGTGTTCGTGCGCGGCCTGGACATCGGCAGCAGCCTGACCTGGACCGACTCCAAGATCACCCGCAACGACAAGTTCCCGGCCAGCGTCGGCAAGTGGCAACCGCGCATCCCCGCGTGGCGCGCCAGCGCCGTGGCCACCTACCGGCCGGACGCCACCTGGTCGTACACCCTGGGTGCGCGCTACAGCGGCAAGCAGTACGGCACGCTGGACAACACCGACACCAACGGCTTTGCCTACCAGGGCACGAGCCGCTACTTCACCACCGATGTGCGCGTGCGCTACCAGGTCAGCCAGCAGGTGAGCGTGGCGGTGGGCATCGACAACCTCAACAACTACCGGTACTGGAACTTCCACCCCTACCCGCAGCGGACTTACATCACGGAGATGAAAGTCAGCCTCTGAGGGCTGAGCGTGTGCTGTGGGTGGACCCCCCAACAAATGAATGGACTGAAAGGAAACATGATGAACTTGGATACTATGAAAAAGATAGCTGCTAGCGCTTTATGGATCAGCGGTAGCGCCCTTTTTATGCCTGCATGGGCCCATGTGGTGCTCGAATACCAAGTGGCCCCGGCGGCCAGCAGCTACAAGGCGACCTTCAAGGTCGGCCATGGCTGCGGCGCGGCGCCCACGCGGCAGATCGTGGTGGACATTCCGGCCGGTGTGCGCGGTGCGCGGCCCATGCCCAAACCGGGCTGGGCGCTGGAGGTGCAGCGCGACAAGCTCGCCCAGCCGTATAGCAGCCATGGCCGCAGCGTCACCGAAGACGTGGTGCGCATCACCTGGACGGCGAAGACGCCGGACGACGTGCTGCCAAGCGCGCACTACGACGAGTTCGTGGTGGTGGCGACCACGCCCGAGCAGGCGGGCACCGTGTACTGGCCCGTGCGCCAGGTCTGCACCGAAGGCCGCAGCGACTGGACCGAGGTGCCAAAGCCCGGCCAGAAGCTGTCGGACCTGAAGTCCCCTGCGGCCGCGCTGGAGATTCTTCCCGGCGGCAGCGCGGGTGGCCACAATCACTGACAGTTGCCGCGTTCTCATCTTTGTCTCTAGCTATTTCTCTCTTCCTGCCACGCCGCACCGAGCGTGGCGCTGCACCTCTTCTGAACTGAAGGACAACACACCATGACATCCACACGCTTTCACACCGCCGCCCAGGCCTGCCTTCTGGCCGCCACGCTCGTTGGCGCCTCTGCCTGGGCACAGACCGCCGCCGCCGTCAAGGTCGAGGGCGCCTGGGCCCGCGCCAGCGTGCAGGGCCAAAAGGGCACCGGCGCTTTCATGCAGCTGACCGCCAAGGACGGCGCCCGCCTGGTGCGTGCCGAGTCGCCGGCCGCGGGCGTGACCGAAGTGCACGAGATGAAGATGGAAGGCGACGTGATGAAGATGCGCGCCGTCCCTGTGCTCGACCTGCCTGCGGGCAAGACGGTGGAGCTCAAGCCTGGCGGCTACCACGTCATGCTGCTCGACCTGAAGGCCCCGCTGGCCAAGGACAGCACCGTGCCCATCACCCTGGTGTTCCAGGACGCCAAGGGCGCCGAGAGCAAGCTCGACCTGAGCGTGCCGGTGGGCACCTCCGCCCCGGGCGGTGCAGCGCCAGCGCAGGGCCACGGCCACAAACACTGACACCTGCCAGCCAGCCACCCGCCAGTCTGCCAGCCAGCCCTTCGCGCGGTGTCGCATCCGCCGCGCCGGGGGCCGCGCCGCCATGCCGTACCCGGGATAAAACCGTACATCGTCCGGACAGGCATTGGAGTAAGCTGTGCCTCCATCACAGACACCCCAGTCCCCACCTCTTGCGGAGCGGCCATGAGCGACACATCCAACTTCGGTTTCGGCAAACTCGTCCCCGGATTCGACTTTCTGCAAAGCCTGGCCAAGGGGGCATCGAGCAGCATTCCCCAGCTGCCCAACCTCTCCAACTGGGTGGCGCCCACCATCAGCGTGGAAGAGCTGGAAAAGCGCATCGATGAGCTCAAGGCCGTGCAGTTCTGGCTCGAACAGAACTCGCGCGCCCTGGCCGCCACCATCCAGGCGCTGGAGGTGCAGAAGATGACCCTGGCCACGCTCAAGGGCATGAACTTCAGCATGGGCGACGTGGCCAATGCCTTCAAGCTCAAGACCGCCGACACGGTGATGAGCGGTGTGCAGAAGGCCGCCGGCACCGTGAGCGGCGCAGCCGACGCCGTGGCAGGCGCCGCAGCCCGCGTGGCCAGCCGGGCTGCCGACGCGCAGGCTGATGAGGCCGAAGAAGGCGAGGAAGGCGAAGAGGAAGACGACGCCCCCGCAGCCGCCCCGAAGTCCAAGGCTGGCAAAGCGAAGGCCGCGAGTGCCGCCGAGCCCAATGTGGTCGACCCGATGCAGTGGTGGGGCGCGCTCACCAGCCAGTTCCAGCAGATCGCCACCAACGCGATGAAGGACGCCGCCAAGCAGACGGCCATCGACACCACCAAGAATATGGCCACTGGCCTGGCCAAAGAGGCGTTCAAGACCGCGTCGGGCATGGCCAGCCAGTTCGCCGCCAAGGGCCTGCAGACCGTCCAGGGCACTGGCAAGCGCGCCTCCGCGTCCAGCGCCGCCAAGAAAGCCGCGCCGGCTGCTGCCAAGAAGTCCGCACCCCGCAAGGCCGCCGCCAAGCCTGCAGCCAAGAAATCCACCTCCCGCACCAGCGCCTCGCCGCGCAAGCGCGCGGGCTGACGGGGCCGGGCGCGGCCGGTGCAAAAAACCCCTTCACCGGTCCGCCTGCCCGCCCGCCCTCAGAGAGACCACGATGAAACTATTCCCCTCCGGCCACGCCACACATCCGCAGTGGCGCATGGCTGCCGCCCTGGTGCTGGCCCAGCTGCGTGCCCAGATGGCGCTGCCCGGCTACGCCGCGGCGCCCACGCTGGGCCTGCTGTACATCACCGACCACTACGCCAATGAAGCGCAGGCGCTGCTCGACTACCTGAGCGGCGAACTGCCCGAGGTCACCGATTGGAGCGGCACGGTGGGCGTGGGCGTGTCGGCCAACAACGCCGAATACTTCGACGAGCCTGCGCTGTCGGTGCTGCTGCTGGACATTCCCGCAGACCAGTACCGCGTGTTCTCGGGCGTGGCACCGTTGCCAACGCATCCGGCGCACCCCGCGCACGGAGGCGGCGGCTTCACCGCGCACACCGCGCTGGTCCACGCCGACGGCCACACACCCGAGCTGGCCGAGCTGATCCTCGAGATGGCCGAGCGCACCGACACCGGCTACCTCTTCGGCGGGCTCACTGCCAGCCGCAGCGCCAGCGTGCAGTTCGCGGTCGGCGGCAACGGCAACCTGGCGGGGCAGGGCGCGGCCACCGGCGTGTTCGACGGCGGCTTGTCGGGTGTGGCGTTCGGGCCCGGCGTGGCGCTGGTGTCGCGCGTCACCCAGGGCTGCCAGCCGGTGGGCGCGCTGCGCGCGGTCACCGCCGCGCAGGAGAACGTGGTGCTGGAGCTTGACGGCGAGCCCGCGCTCGACGTGCTGCTGGACACGCTGGAAGTCTCGCTGGACGGCGACCCGCAGCCCGCGCTGCGCAAGGTGCGCGCTACGCTGGCGGGGCTGGTCAACGCGGGCGAGCAGCCCCAGGGTCAGCGCCGCACCGGCCACTTCGGCACCGACACGCGCGTGCGCCACATCGTGGGGCTCGACGGCTCGCGCCGGGGCGTGGCCCTGGCAGACCGGGTGGAGGCGGGCATGCACCTGGCGTTCTGCCAGCGCAATGTGGCCGCGGCCCGCGCCGACCTCATGCGCATCTGCGCCGAGATCCGCGAAGAGCTCGAGCCTGAAGAACTGGAGCCGATGCACCTGGTGTCGGACGCCGACAGCGACACCCTGCCGGCGTCGCTCGCACCCAGCACGGGGCCAGGCCAGGGCGCATCGCCCAAGGCCGGGCAGCGCATCTGCGGCGCGATCTACGTGAGCTGCTCCGGCCGCGGGGGGCCGCATTTCGGCGGGCCCAGCGCCGAGCTGCAGATCGTGCGCCACGCCCTGGGCGATGTGCCGCTGGTGGGCTTTTTTGCCGGTGGCGAGATCGCGCACCACCACCTGTATGGCTACACCGGCGTGCTGACAGTGTTCGTGGGGGACTAGGCCCTAACGACGGGTCCAGGCTGCTCAAAGCCAAAGAAAAAGGCGACCCGCGGGTCGCCTTCGTCATGGGTGCGCCTCAGTGAGCATCAACCTGCGGGCAGCCCTTCGGGCTCGTCCCGCTCTTCATCGGTGAGCTTGGTGGCCAGGATCTTGTCGATGGTCTTGCCGTCCATATCCACCACCTCCAGCTTCCAGTTCTCCCACTTCACCGTGTCGGTCACCTTGGGCAGGCGTCCCGTCAGCAGCATGATCATGCCGCTCAGCGTGTGGTAGCGGCCGCGCTCTTCTTCGGGCACGGTGTCCAGGTTCAGGCGGTCTTTCAGCTCGGGCACGGGGATGTGGCCGTCCAGCAGCCAGCTGCCGTCGTCGCGCTGCAGCGCCCAGGATGTTTCCGGGTCGCGCGGCTGGAACTCGCCGGTGATGGCTTCGATCAGGTCCTGCAGCGTGACGATGCCCTGCACCTCGCCGTACTCGTCGATCACGAACGCCATGTGCACGTCCTGCAGCCGGAAGTTGTCCAGCAGCTCCATGCCGGTGATGGTCTCGGGCACATACAGCGCCGTCTGCAGCGGCTGGTCGGCCAGGCCCTGCTGGCGGTCGCGCAGCGCACGCGACAGCCACTGGCGCGCGTTGATCACGCCCACGATGTTGTCCATGCCGCCACGCACCACGGGGAAGCGCGCGTGGTCCGATTCTTCGATACGGGCCAGGTTCTCCTCGAACGGCGCAGCCACATCCAGGCACACCACGTCGCCACGCGGCAGCATCAGCGAGCCGATCTGCCGGTCGTCCAGCCGGAATACATTGCGCACCATGGTGTGCTCGTGCGACTCGATCACGCCGGCGGTGGTGCCCTCCACCAGCATGGCGTGGATCTCTTCCTCGGTCACCGGGCTGCCGCTGGTTTCCTTGACGCCCAAAAGGCGCAGCAGGGTGCGCGTGGACGTGGACAGCAGCAGCACGAACGGCTTGGTCGCCAGCGCCAGAAAGTTGATGGGCCGCGCAACTAGGCGGGCAAAAGTCTCGGGGTACGACTGGCCGATGCGCTTGGGCACCAGTTCACCCACCACGATCGAGAAGTACGTGATCAGCACCACCACCAGGCCGGTGGCGGCATAGTTGCCGTAGGGCTGGGGCATGCCCAGCGAGTACAGCCACGATGCCAGCGGCGCAGCCAGCGCGGCCTCGCCGACGATACCGTTGAGCACGCCGATGGACGTGATGCCGATCTGGATGGTGGAGAGAAAACGCGTGGGGTCTTCGCCCAGCTTCACGGCAGCGGCGGCGCCGCTATCGCCCTCGTCTATCAGCTTTTGCAGCCTTGCCTTGCGTGCGGTGACCAGGGCGATCTCCGACATGGCAAACAGGCCGTTAAGACAGATGAGGGCGAACAGTATTGCTATTTCCATACAAAGGGCGCCTTGCGCGCCCTTGGGTGTTGAGAAGCTGACGATTGTAGGGACACAACCGGTGACACCCCGGGCAGGGTGGTGCAGGGCCGTGGGGAATTGGCCCTGCGCGGGGTGTGCAGGTGCTTGTGCAGATGCCTGTGCAGCGGCCCGCAGCAGGCGGTTCCGGGCGCTGTGCAGGGGCTAGCCGCCCTCGGTGGGCAGCCCGTTTTCATCCCACTCCGGCAGGCCGCCGCGCAGCCAGTACACCGAGGTGAAGCCCTTGCCCGCCGCCACCTTGGCGGCCTTGTACGACTTCCAGCACTCGGCGCCGTTGCAGGCAAAGATCACCGGCTTGCCCTTGTCCAGCTGCGGCACCTTGTCGAGCGCTGCGAAGTCGTCCTGCGCGGCGTTGAAGGCCACGTCCTTCAGGCTCTTTTCCACATAGGCCGCAAACACCGCGCCGCGGATGCGCTTGGCCTTGTATTCCTTTTCGGTGCGGGTGTCGACCAGCGTGGCGCCGCGCGCCAGCAGGTCGCGCGCCTCCTTGGCGCTCACGCGGTTCACGCCCGGCAGGCTGCTGGGCGTGAACAGGCCCAGCTCGGCCAGGCGCTTGTACTCGGTGTTTTCAGGCCGCACCGCCACGGCGGGCAGGCCCACGTTGGTGGACGATGTGCCGAACCACTGCGCCAGCTTGCTGCGCGTCTCGGCGGGCAGGTCCTTCTTGACCACCACCGAGAAGCCGCCGGGCACGGGCTGCGACGTGGCCAGCACGCGCGCGGTCTTGGGGTGGGCTGCCGACCATTCGGCCCATTCGTCCTCGCGCACCACGGTGGCGTCGGCCGAGCCCAGGGTCAGGGCGGTGAGGCCCGCCTGGGGAAATTTCTCGTACTGCACGCTGCGCAGGTCCTGGAATGACAAGCCCGCCTCATTGAGCATGCCGCGCGCCATGTAGGTGTAGACCGAGTCCTGCTGCGGCAGGTACAGGCGGCGGCCCTTCATGGCCGCCACGGCGTCGACCTGCTGTACGCCCACCAGCAGGTATTTGTCGGATTTTTGTGTGGCGCCCACCAGCTCGTAGCCGCGCTGCAGGGCCGACGCAGCCACCTGGGGCGGCCCGATGAAGATGTCGAAGCCCGCACTGCGCGTGGCGCGCATCACGTCGGACAGGTCTTCACTGGTGGTCACCGTGACGGCCTGGCCGGCGGCCTTGGCCAGCCCGGTTTCGGCCGCGCTGCGCAGGATGGAGTGCGCCGCCTTCTTGGCCGTGGGTTCCACCGCGACCAGCGCCGTGAGCTGTGCCTGCGCACTGAATGCTGCGCCAGCCAGCAGCGCCGCCCCCAGCCTCATTCCGATGTCGATGTAAGTCCTGTAGCGGTTCATGGCGGCCCCCTTCTTTGGTCAACCGAATATGCCGCAGACCTTTTGGCAATGCACGAATGTTTCCATATGCTTATTACTATTACATCTGATGACAAACCCAAAGCGGGTGAGACGGGGGTCTTGGCGCACAGAATGCTGCTTACTGGGGTGCGACTGCGCAACATCGGGGTTCGCGCGCCATCTCCACCTGTAGCTCTTTGTGTTGACCCGTTTACAACTTTCCGGAGACTGACCCATGAAGGACTCGATGACTCTTCCACGCCGACACCTGCTGGCCGGAAGCGCCGCCGCCCTCAGCGCCATCGGCCTGGCCGGCTTCAGCGGCCGTGCTGCAGCCCAGGCCGCAGCAGCTAATGCTGCCGCCAAGCCCCTGCCCGCCTACGCAGGGTGGAAGACCTCCGACGCGCTCATCGTGCACAGCAGCAGCACGCTGGAGACCAAGCGCTCGGCTTTCGGCACCAGCGTCATAACGCCATCGAACCAGCTGTACGTGCGCAACAACCTGCCTACGCCGGACGCAGCCATCCTGAACGACCGCGACGCGTGGACCGTGGCCATCGAGGGCGTGAAGAACCCGCGCAGCCTCACGCTGGCCGAGCTCAAGACTTTGGGTGTGGAAACCGTCGCCACCGTGCTGCAGTGTTCGGGCAACGGGCGCGGCTTCTTCCCCAGCAAGCCCAGCGGCACGCCCTGGGCCGTGGGCGCGGCAGGCTGCGTGGTGTGGAGCGGCGTGCCGCTGCGCAACGTGGTGGCCGCTCTGGGCGGGCTGGCCGATGGCGCGGCGTACCTGACCGGCACGGGCGGCGAGAAGCTGCCCGAGGGCGTGGACCCGCTGTCCGTGCTGGTGGAGCGCTCGGTGCCCATCAAGGCCACTGACGACGCGCTGCTGGCCTGGGAGATGAACGGCGAGCCGCTGTCGCTGGCCCATGGCGGACCGCTGCGGCTGGTGGTGCCAGGCTACCAGGGCGTGAACAACATCAAATACGTCAAACGCGTGGCCTTTGGCAACGCTCAGTCGCAGGCGCGCATCATGTCGCACGGCTACCGCATGTCACCCCCCGGCACCAAGGCCGCGCCCGACCAGCCCTCGGTGTGGGAGATGGGTGTGAAGTCCTGGATCAACGGCCCGCTGCCCGAGAAGGGCACGCTCAAGGCTGACCTGGTGCAGGTGCACGGCGTGGCCTTCGGCGGCACGCAGGCCGTCAAGGGCGTGGAGGTTTCGGTGGACGGCGGCAAGACTTGGCAGGCCGCGCGCCTCATCGGCCCTGACCTGGGCAAGTTCGCCTGGCGCCAGTTCGTGCTTCCCGTGCAACTGGGCGCGGGCACCCATGTGCTGGCCAGCCGCGCCACCGACATGGCAGGCACGGTGCAGGGCGAGCAGCGTGACGAGAACGTCGGCGGCTACAACAACGCCAGCTGGCGCGACCACGCCGTGACCATCACGGCAGCATGATGGGGCGCTTGTTTGCAACATTGGCTCTGGCCTTGCCCCTGGGGCTGGGGGCGGGCACCGGCTGGGCCGCCGATGCCGCTGAGCTGGCGCGCGGCAAGGAGCTGTTCACCAAGATCCAGCCCGCCTGCGCCGTGTGCCACACGCTGCAGGCCGCCGGTGCCGAAGGCCAGGTGGGCCCGGTGCTCGATGAGCTCAAGCCCGATGCGCCGCGCGTGCTGCGTGCGCTGAAGGCGGGCATCGGTGTGATGCCGTCGTATGCCGAGCGGATGAGCGAGAAGGACATGAAAGCCGTAGCGAGCTTCGTGGCGCACGCCACCGGGGCTGCCAAGTAGACGAGGCACGGCGGCGCTGGTTCGTCGCCGTCGCCGCGGTGCATGGCAGCAGCGGGACCGCACAGGAGCCGCGCGCCGTGGTCCTGCTGTGATCAGGCCGTGGTGCGCGTCGGCAGCAGCGCAGCGGGGCGCGGGCTGCGCTCCAGGCCTTGAAAGTCGAAGTCCACCTGCGGCACCCGCCCGCTCACGATGTCGGCCAGCGCCTGGCCCGAGCCGCAGGCGTGCGTCCAGCCCAGCGTGCCGTGGCCGGTGTTGAGGAACAGGTTGGCGAGTTTCGTCTTGCCGATCAGCGGTACGTTGCTCGGCGTGGCGGGGCGCAGGCCGGTCCAGAACTGCGCCTGGCTGGCGTCGCCCGCACCGGGAAACAGCTGCTCCACGCGGCGCACGATGGCGTCGCAGCGCACTGGGTTCAGGTGGCGGTCGTAGCCGTTCAATTCCGCCGTGCCTGCGATGCGCAGCCGGTCGCCCTGCGCGCTGGTGTAGCGCGAGAACACGAGCTTGAACTCGTCGTCCGTCAGGCTCACCTGGTGGGCCTTAGCCGCGTCCTTCACCGGCATGGTCACCGAATAGCCCTTGGCCGGGTAGATCGGCAGGCGAATGCCCAGCGGCTGCGCCAGCAGCGGGCTGAACGAGCCCATGGCCAGCACAAAGGCATCGCCCTGCACGCGCTCGAAGCGGCCTTCTGGCGTGGTCACCTCCACATGGTCGATGCGCCCTGCGGCCTCGCGCAGCGCGGTGATGTGGTGGCCCAGGCGGAACTGCACGCCCGCCGCCTTGCAGAGGGCGGCCAGTTCGCGCGTGAACTGGTTCGCGTCGCCCGATTCGTCCTCGGCGGTGAAGGTGGCGCCTGCGAGCTGCGGGCGGATGTGGGCTAGCGCCGGCTCGATGCGCACGGCCTCGTCGGCGCTGATGACCTGCCTCTCGCAGCCCAGGGCGCGCATCTGCTCGGCCGGGGCCAGGGCGCCGTCGAACTCCTTGGCGTTGGTGTAGAAGTGCAGGATGCCCTGCGTGCGCTGGTCGTACTGGAGTCCGGTGGCCGCGCGCAGCTGCTGCAGCACGCTGCGGCTGTAGGTGCCCAGGCTCACGATCTGCTCGATGTTGTGGCGCGTGCGCG
>Ga0209023_10005969_pt1 | contig 13052 bp, 12 predicted proteins | sample LakOneMetagenome_FD_187468 | JGI IMG/M metagenome (GOLD analysis project Ga0209023, IMG submission 187468) | Freshwater and sediment microbial communities from Lake Erie, Canada (SPAdes) (version 2) | ecosystem: Environmental > Aquatic > Freshwater > Lentic | place: Lake Erie, Canada... | reverse complement strand
CGGCCAGCTCAGCGAGGCGCCGAGCGACCCGCACGTCGCACGCGTCGAGGCGCCGACGCACGAGCGCGAGCGAGGTGATCGCGCGCTCGCACCCCGCCCGGTCGACCGAGGACACGTCGAGCCGTGCGAGCGCATCGGCGAGGCGGCCGAGGCGGGCCAGGGAGTCGTCGAACAGCGAGGCCGACGCCGACCCGCACGCGGACGAGTTCGCTGTGCTCATGTTCACCCCCAGACGTGCAGCAACCAACAGTGGGGACCGAGGTCCCGATGCCGCTCCGGGGGAAGTCGGAGCTTGCCGATCATCGTAGACAGGGGGTGTGGCAGGGTTCCCGGCCTTGGCGCCGGCGGCGGTCGATCTGTTTCACTGGGACCATGCTGCTCACCGAGATCGATCACGTCGCCATCGCCGTCCGAGATCTGGATGCCGCGATCGACTACTACCAGCGGGCGTTCGGCGCCGAGGTGCACCACCGCGAGATCGTCGAGAGCGACGGTGTCGAGGAGGCGTTGGTGAAGGTGGCCGACAGCTACATCCAGCTCACAGCGGCCACCCGCCCCGACTCGCCGATCGCGAAGGCGATCGAGAAGCGCGGTGAGGGTCTGCACCACGTCGGGTACCGAGTGGCGAACTGCGCGGAGGCACTGGCGAGCATGGTGGCGGCGGGCGCCACGGCGATCGACAAGGCCCCGCGCCCCGGCAGCCGCGGTACCACCGTGGCGTTCGTCCACCCGAAGGGCAGCTTCGGCACGCTCATCGAGCTCGTCCAGGAGTAGCCACATCGGGTCGGGTCAGCTGGGCCGGTCGACGCGCATCAGCAGGGCACGTAGCCCCGGCCCTCCCGGGTCGGCGAACTCGACGACGCGGTGGAAACCGCACCGCTCGTAGAACGCCTCGCGCGTGGTGAGGCACTCGAGCACCACGCACGTCGCGCCGTCGGCGAACACCTGGGCGACCAGCTCGCGGACGAGCCGCCCGCCGATACCGGCACCGGTGAGGAATGGATCCGTCGCCACCGTGGTGATCCGCGCATGCGTCGGCAGCCCGTTCCCGAGGTGCGCGTCGCGGCAACGGCGATGGAACTCGTGGTCGATCACCTCGCCGGCGCCATCGCCCGGGGCGGAGGCCGGATCGAAGTCGGTGCAGAGCCAGCACTGGCCCGGGGCGTTCGCGGCAGCCACCGCCAGCACGACGCCGTCGCGTTCTGCCACGAGCACCAGCAGTTCCGGCGGCTGCGGCCACGAGGCGTACTGCAGGGAGGTCCCGACGAGCCGATCGAGCGCGGACTCACCGAACATCCCGAATGCGAACGGTTCGGCGGCGAACGCCGCCGCCACGATTCGTCTCACGAGCGGGTGGTCCGTCAGCACGAGGGGGCGGATGGTCACCGTGGAGGCTGCGTCCATCGCCGCATCATCCTCGCATCGGCGACGTGGTACAAGGCGGCTCAGTCGGCGCGGAGGACCAGGCCCTTCAGGTACTCGGCTTCGGGGAACGCGAGCGGCACCGGGTGATCGCTGGGCTGCGCGAGCCGGTCGATGATGCGCACCTCGCGGCGGGCATCGAGCGCGGCGCCGGCGACCACCTTCTGGAAGAGCTCGGCCGTCATCGCGCCGCTGCAGCTGAACGTGAGCAGCACCCCGCCCGGCGCGAGCAGCTTGATCGCCAGCAGGTTGAGGTCCTTGTAGGCGCGCGTCGCCTTGTCCACCTGTTGTTCCGTGTTCGCCAGCTTCGGCGGGTCGAGGAGGATCAGGTCGTACTGGCGGGCTCGGTCGCGCAGGCCGCGCAACGCCGTGAACGCATCGGCCTCGACGAGCTCGCCGATGTCGATCGAGTTCAGCGACGCGTTGCGCGCCGCGACGGCGAGCGCCGGCCCGGACGAGTCGATGCTCGACACGCTGGCAGCGCCGGACGCTGCGGCGATCACGCTGAACGCGCCGGTGTACGAGAACACGTTGAGGACGCGGGCGCCGGCGGCGAAGTGAGGGATGGCCCGTCGGGCGTTTCGCTGGTCGAGGTAGAAACCGGTCTTGTGCCCGCCGGTCACGTCGATGCCGAAGCGCCGACCGTCCTCGTGCACGACGAGATCGGATGACGGCGCGTCACCGCGCAGCAGGCCGATCCGCGGCTCCAAGCCTTCGCGCTCGCGTACGTCGGCGTCGCTGCGTTCGAACACCGAACCGACGCCGTCGAGGCCTGCGAGCGCGTCGGCCATGACCTCGCGCCACCGTTCGGCGCCGACGGTCGTGAACTGCACCACGACCGTGTCGCCGTACCGATCGGCGATGAGGCCCGGCAACCCGTCGGCTTCGCTGAACACGAGGCGCGCACCGTCGGTCGAGCCACCGGCGAACAGGTCGGCGCGACGGGCTGCGGCCGCGACCACCCGCGCCGCGACGAACGCATCGTCGACCGTCTCCGCGATCTCGCCACCGTTGGCGAAGGTCCACATGCGGGCGCGGATCTGGGAGTGCGGGCTGTATGCGGCGAGGCCCAGCGGTTCCTTCGACGACGACTCGATCAGGACCGTGTCGCCGGGTTGCGGGTCATCGCCGACGCGGGCAATCGCTCCGCTGAAGATCCATGGGTGGCGGCGCGAGAGGGACCGCTCTCTGCCAGGTCGCAGCGTGATGACAGGAGAAGACACAGGGCCACCGTAGGGCGGCGAGCGCCGACCCGGACAGGTGCGATCCCTCGAACGCTGTCGTCGGGCGCTCCGCACGGCGTGGTCTACCGCAGCGAGAGCTCATCCGCGGAACCGCTGCTGACGAGCCAACCCTCACGTTGCATCCGCTCCTGCATCAGCGTCTGCACCATCTCCATCAGGTGCCGCTGGGTGTCGAGGGTGGTCGTGAGCAACGACTCGATCGTCGCCATCCGAGCTTCCATCGCGCTCATCCGCGCGGCATCGCCTTCGGGTCCGCCGCCGAGACGGGCCTCGACGCCGTCGATCGAGTCGGCGCACTCGCGGCGCACTCGCTCCATGAGGCCGATCATCGTGGACTGCGAGCGGTCGAGCTCGTGGCGTGCCTCTGCCTTCACGGTGTCGATGCCCTGCTGCGCGATGGTCGCGTACGCCGCCATCGCCGAGTACTGCGCCTGCAACTGCGATTCGAGCTTCGTGGTGCGGTCGATGAGGTCGATCACCAACGCGCGAGCGCTCTCGCTGCGCTCGTCGGGGAGGAACGGCTCGTTCAGCTCGGCGATGTCGTCGAAGGGGTTGTCACCGTGCTTGCCCTTGCGCCGCATGGTCACCTCCTGTCGCTCATCGTTCGAACACTCGCCACTACCACCACTACATCGGCGCGCTCTCCGGCGGGCTTGAGCCCCAACAGGTGGACCGTGGGTGATCCTGCATCGGCTTCCTTGAGGAAACCTTGTACGCACTTGGCCTCAAGCCCAGGTCGCAGCGTTCCGATTCATCTACTGCGTTTGCGGGTGCAGTGCTCCCCAGGCGTTGTTCGTGAGACACAACATTGCGGGAGGAACGCACAACATGGAAGCTCACATCGAAGAGAAGAAGTCCGAGAAGCGTGACCGGGGTTTCACCCTCGTCGAGCTCCTCATCGTCATCGTCATCCTCGGCATCCTGGCCACGGTCACCGTGTTCGCCGTTCGTGGCATCACCAAGAAGGGCCAGGACAGCGCCTGCGAGGCCGACAAGAAGACCCTGTCCGTCGCCGCCGAGGCGTACTTCGCCAACTACAGCGACGTCGTCATCCCGTACACGGGCTCCGGCAGCGTCCCGACGGGCGCCACCTGGGTCCTGGGTGCCGACCCGGCCGGGACACTGGAGAACGCAGGTCTGCTCCGCGACGTGTCGACCAAGAACTACACGATCAACGCTGACGGCACGCTGACCGCGACGGTCGGCGGGCCCTGCGCCTGATCGCCAGTTCCACAGCAACCTGAGCGAGGCCGGGCCTTCGGGCCCGGCCTCGTTCGCGCGCACGGACCGATGCGTCGGCCCAGCAACCGACCTGCGCTCCCGGTCGCTGGCCAGGTGGATGCCGACACCGACGCCGATGCATCGGCTCCCAGGCGCGGACGCGGCCGAGCGCCGTCCGAGGGAGCGAGCGCCATGTCGTCCACACGGCTTCCCCGACGTCGTCGATACGGCACTCCTCGACGTCCGACGTCCGACGCCCGACGTCCGACGTGCCGGACATCGGGCGAGCACGGACGCCGCTCGGAGGCCGCTCGACCACGGCATCGCGCGACCAGGGCCTCGCGAGTCGGCGGACCGACTTGCCGCGAAGCGGTGAGGCCCGACGCGGGGAACACCCACTCCGAACGCGAAGCAGCCCGCCACCTCGGCAACCCGTGAGGGCGCCTGGATGGCGGGCTCGATCAGCGGCCGGCTGTCAGCGGACGAGCTCCATCCGCAGGCCGGTCGTGTCCCAGTTCGGGTCGGTCGGCAGACGGTTGATCGCTCGTCCGGCTGCTCGCCGAGCGGTCCACAGCAGGCCGGCAGCCTGCAGCAGGTGGATCTGCCCCGCGCCGGCCGGGGGGTTGCGGGTGACCGCGTCCTCGACACCGGGGAGCTTGTTCTTGATCAGGTGCATCCGCTCGAGCACGCCCTCGGGCTGATAGGGCGACGTCTTCAGCGGCTCGTCGCCGTTGAGGACGACGAAGCTGAGATCCGGATGCGCGGCGAACCAGTTCCGCTGATGGAACGGCTGGAAGTTCTGCTCTGCCTCACGGATCCACTTGAAGCGACGAAGGTCGTCGTTCGTCAGCCACGGCTCGATCTCTCGCGCCTCGGCACGGGTGCGGGCGCGGAGCGCAGCGCGTGACGGCACCGGCTTGACGGCAACGGATCGCGGCCAGCCGATGAGGTCCTTCGCCTCCGCATCACACGGGCGGTACGGGCCGTTCGGCTCGTCCTCGAAGCCGACCGGTGCGTAGATCGCGGCGGCCTCGAACTTCGGCTTGTACTCGAGCACGTCGAGGAGCGTCTTGACGACCATCGGTTCCTCGACGATCACCGTGACGCCGGCGAGACGTGCCGGCAGGATCAGCCAGCCGCCCGGGCACGGCGTGACCCCGCCGAGCATCTTGTAGGGGAGTGCCTGCATCGCCATGTCACGCCCTCCTGATCAGCGCTGGCCGACGAGCTGGCCCGAGCCCGTCGACGCCGACTGACCGGCGGCGAGCGTGGCCTGTGCCTGTGCCTGCGCCTTCTGCGTCGCGGCCAAGGTCATGATCTCCTTCGGGTACTGGCTGATCGATGACGCGACCTCGAAGCTGAGGATGCCCGAACCGACGAGACGGGCGAGGTCCATCTCGAGGGTCTGCATGCCCTCCTGCTGTCCGGAGATCATCACGTTGCGGATCTGACGGCTCTTGCCCTCGCGGAGCAGGTTGCGCACGGCATCGTTCGCCATCAGCACTTCGTACGCAGCGACGCGACCGCCGCCTTCCGCCGGGAGCAGACGCTGGCTGATGACGCCCTGCAGCGCCGCGGCGAGCTGGATCTGGATCTGGTCGCGCTTGTCGGCGGGGAACACGTCGACGATGCGGTCGAGCGCCTGGGCGGCGTCGTTCGTGTGCAGCGTCGCGAACACGAGGTGACCGGTTTCGGCGAGCGTCAGCGTGATCGCGATGCTGTCGAGGTCGCGCATCTCACCGAGCAGGATCACGTCCGGGTCCTCACGCAGTGCGCTGCGCAGGCCGTCGGTGAAGCTGACCACGTCGGTGCCCACCTCGCGCTGGTTGATCATGGCGGTCTTGTGGTGGTGCAGGTACTCGATCGGGTCCTCGATGGTGAGGATGTGGCACGGCTTGGTCTCGTTGATCCGGTCGATCATCGCGGCCAGCGTCGTGCTCTTGCCGGAGCCCGTCGGACCCACGACGAGCACGAGGCCGTAGGGGCGGTTGAGGAGCTCGCTCGTGGCCCATGGACAGCCGAGCTCCTCGAGCGGGCGCACCCGGTGGGGTACGACGCGCAACGCGAGCGCGTAGGAGTTGCGCTGCCGGAAGGCGTTGGCACGGAAGCGGCCGATGTTGGGCAGACCGAACGAGAAGTCGACCTGGAACTGCTCCTCGAGCTCCTCGCGCTGGACGTCGGAGATGACGGACAGCACCATCCGCCTCGAGTCCTCCGGCGAGATCTCGTCGACGCCCTCGAAGGGGACGAGCACGCCGTCGCGGCGCGCCGTCGCGGGCCGGCCCGCGGTGATGTGGAGGTCACTCGCGCCCGCGGCGACAGTGGCCTCGAGCAGCGCGTGGAGCATCGGATCGATATCGGGCATCGTGACCACCTCGTGGTGTGTCGATCGTCCATGGCGATCGTCGATCGCCGCGTTCGTCGTCGGGGGATGTTTGACTTGGCTTCCATGAACGGGGAGCCATGACAGTGCTGTTGATCGTCTACGCCGCGGTGCTCGGGCTGCTCATCGGGTCGTTCCTCACCGTGGTCGTCGATCGAGTGCCCCGCGGTGCGTCGATCGTCTCCCCCGGCTCGGCCTGTGGGGCGTGCGGCCTGCGCCTCGGCCCCCTCGACCTCGTTCCGGTGTTCAGCTGGTTGGTGCTCGGTGGCAAGTGCCGCCGCTGTCGTACGAGTATCGGCATCGAGCCGCTGGTCCTTGAGCTGACCACGTGCGGGTTGTTCGTCGCGATGGCGGTCCACTTCGACCGTGTCGCCGAGACGATCGCGTTCTGCACGTTGTCCGCCGGCCTGGTCGCACTCAGCTGGATCGATCTGAAGACGAAGCGGCTGCCGCGCCAGATCACCTACGTCACCGCGGCGCTCGGTCTGCCGGTGCTGGTGATCGCCGCGCTCGTGCGCGAGGAGCCTCGGCGGATCGCGACGATGGCCGGTGGGGCCGCGATCGCGCTGGCGTTCATGTGGTTGCTGTACGTCGCCAGTCGCGGCGGAATGGGAGACGGCGACGTGCGGCTGTCGCCGCTGCTCGGCGCCTACCTCGGCTGGATGGGCCTGCCGTACGTGCCGATCGGGCTGTTCCTCGGGTTCCTGCTCGGCTCCGTCGTCGGGGTCGGCGCGATGGTGGTCGGGCGTGCGGGCCGCAAGACAGCGTTGCCGTTCGGGCCGTTCCTCGCAGCGGGCACGTTGATCGCCGTGTTCGTGGGCCGTGCCGCGATCGATCGGCTCTGGCCGAACCCGTGACCCCCGACTGAGGTCTTGGTCAGACCTGTTCCTTCATGCTGCCGAGCACGCCGTACATGGCCGACACGAGCGCGATGGCGACGAAGCCCACGATGAGGCCGACGAACACGATCATGATCGGCTCGAACATCGTGGTGAACTTCTTGATCCGGCTCTCCAGCTCACGGTCGAAGTAGATGCTGGCGACGTGGAGCTGATCGTCGAGCGTGCCCGTCTCTTCGCCCACCTTGAACATCTGCTTCGCCGCGCCGGGGAACAGGCCGGTGTCGGCGAGCGGTCGAGCGAAGCCGCCACCCTCCAGCATCACTTCCTGCGCTGCTTCCAGCTTCGAGCGGAAGTGGATGTTGTTGGTCGACTCCGTCGTGGTCTTCAGGCCCTCGGGCAGCGGCACACCGGCCTTGACCATCGCGCCGAGGATGCGGCAGAACCGCTCGAGGATCGCGTACTCGACGATGCCACTGATCACCGGGATCTTGAGCACGATCTTGTCCTTGATCGGGCGGCCGCTGTCGGTCTTGAACAGCCAGTACAAGGTCCCGGCCGTCGCTGCGAAGAAGCTCGCGGGGATGTACCACATCACCGTGAACAGGTCGGCGAAGGCGAGCAGCATCCGGGTGGGCAGCGGCAGGTCGGCGTTCAGCTCGGCGAACAGCGGCTTGAACTGGGGCAGCACGTACCCGGCGAGCACGCAGACGGTGAACAGTGCGAGCACCATGACGACGCCCGGGTAGGACAACGCGGAGACGACCTTCGAGCGGGTCTCGACCTCACGCTCCAGGTAGCCGGCCAGGTTCTCCAGCGTCTCGTCGAGCTTGCCGGTCAGCTCGGCCGACTGCAGGATGCCCATGTAGTAGATCGGGAACGCCTCGGGGTGCTTGCGCGCGGCGTCGCTCAGCGTGCCGCCGTTGCGCAGGTCCTCGAGCATGCCGGTGATCGTGCGCCGCAGCGCGACGTCGCTCGTCTCGTCACCGATGATGTCCAGCGCCTCGGTGATCGGGATGCCGGCCTTCACGAACACGGCGAGCTGACGCGTGAAGTGCATCAGCTCCTTCTTCTTCACCTTCTCCTGCGTCAGTTCGAAGCTCAGCGCGCCGCGCTTCTCCTCGATCTTGACCGGGTACAGGTTCTCCGCGATCAACGCGGCGCGCGCATCACCGATCGTGTCGGCCTTCTGGAACCCCTCGACGGTGGCTCCGCTCGTATCGATGGCGGCGTAGGCGAATCTCGGCATGACGAGGACCTCTCGGGTCGGGGTCGGATCTTGGTCGGATCTGGTGCTAGCTGGCGAACAGGGTGCGGATGACTTCGGGCACGGTGGTGACGTCGTTCTCGACGAGCGCCATCGCTTCGCGGAGCATGGTGCGCATGCCCTGTGCGACGGCCAGGCGGCGGAGCTCCTCGGTGGTCGCCCACCCGACGATGAGGCGGCGCAGCTCGGGCGTGATCCGCAGGAGCTCGTACACGCCGATGCGATCCCGGTACCCGGTGCCGGCGCAGTAGTTGCAGCCGGCGCCACGGAAGAACTGGCTCTTGTCGCTGCCGCCGCTGTGCTGGCGGAACGCGGCCAGCTCGTCGGCGCCCGGGGTGTACGGCTCCTTGCAGGAGTCGCAGATCCGCCGGAGCAGACGCTGGCCGATGACACCCACGACGGAGGACGCGATGAGGAAGGCCTCGATGCCCATGTCGAGGAAGCGGTGGAGCGCGGCGACGCTGTCGGTGCCGTGCAGCGACGACAGCACGAAGTGGCCGGTGAGGGCGGACTGGATGGCGATGCGGGCGGTGTCCGCGTCACGGATCTCACCGACGAGGATGACGTCGGGGTCCTGACGGAGGATGGCCTTCAAGCCGGTGGCGAAGGTGAGGCCCGCCTGGTCGTTCGTCTGGATCTGGTTGATCCCGGGGAACACGTACTCGACCGGGTCCTCGACGGTGGTGACGTTCTTGCCGGTCGAGTTGATCTCCTGCAGCGTCGCGTAGAGCGTCGTCGTCTTGCCGGCGCCGGTGGGGCCCGCGCAGATCACCATGCCGAACGGGGCGTGGACCATCTTCGAGTAGTGGAGGTAGGTCTCACGCGGGAAGCCGAGCTGGTTGAGGCCGATCATCGAGCGGCCCTTGTCGAGGATTCGCATGACGATCTTCTCGCCGAACACGGTGGCGACGGAACCGACGCGGACGTCGATCTCCTTGCCGTCGACGACCGTCGAGAACTGGCCGTCCTGCGGGCGCCGCTTCTCCACGATGTTCATGCCGCTCATGATCTTGAGACGACTGGTGAGCGCGGCGTGCACGCCGATCGGCAGGCTGAAGGCCTCGACGAGGTGACCGTCGATGCGGAACCGGACGCGGAGCTTGTCGTCGAGCGGCTCGATGTGGATGTCGCTCGCACGGTCGCGCTTGGCCTGGCTGACCACGCGGTTGACGAGCTGGACCACCGGCGCCTGGTCGTCGATGTTGACCTCGTTGGCCACAGCGGCCGTGCGGGTCTGGTCGTCCTGGAGGTCGAACGCGGCGACGAGGCGATCGATGTCGGCGTCGGCGCGGTAGCTGCGGTCGATGAACGTGCGGATCGTTGCCGGGTCGGCGACGAGCCAGCGGATGGGGCGCCCGAGCGCCTGCTCGACGACCGCCAGACGAGCACGTGACGGCGCCGAGGTGAGCACGACGACCGTGCCGCCCTCCTCCGCGATCGGCACGACCGAGTTCGCTCGGGCGATCTGCTCGCTCACGAGCGCTGCGATCTCGGCGTCGAGCTCGACGGCCTTGGTGTCGGCGGCCTCGATGCCGAAGACCTCGGCGATCGCGCTGGTCACGTCGCCACGGTTGGCGCCGAAGCGTCCGAGCACGATGTCGCCGAACTGGAGGATGTCGCCGTTCGCCTGCTGCAGCGAGGTCGCGAGGTTCTCCGGCGTCAGCTGCTCGCGCTCGACCAGGATCTGTCCGACGCGCATGCACTCCGCCGCGTCCGGGCCCACGACGGGCTCGGCCGCCGCTGCACGCGGTGCCGCGATCGTCGCCGTCGCTCCACTGTCCTTGCTCTTGAAGAGTGCCATGTGCCCGTCTCCCGCCGAAATGGGGCGATCGATCACGTCACGTCAGTGCGACGTGTACGTGGAATCCTGTTCGTACGCCGAGGCGGTCGCCTCGTGGTCGGAGCTGCCGTTCCCCGGATCAGTGTCCGCGCCGCCGCCGTGTGAGCTATCGGCACCCGGCAGACGGGGGTTGAGGGTGAGCGTCGGCAGGACCCGGTTGGATCCCGTGATCGGGCCGACCGTGCCGGTGTCGCTCGCGCCGCTCCCGAACATCGACTGGTTCACCTCGGGCGCTGCCGGTGCGGCAGGCGTGCCGGTGTACTTCGCCGGGTCGAGCATCGCAACGGCGCGCTCGAGCTCGTCGAGACGCTCCAGCTGCACAGCGGTGCCGACGTCCATCTCGTCGGTCAGCAACGCCTCGATCTCGCCGAGGCGGACGGCCTGCTTGTCGAAGCGCTCCTCGGTGGTGTTGACGACGCGGTCGAGCTCGATGCGCACGAGCATCGCCTCACCGACAGCGTTCGACATCTGTGACTTCAGCTCGTCGATCGCATCCTGGTCGATGCGCGACACGGTCTGGGCGAGCGAGTCGAACTGGTCGCCCATCAGCAGCAGGCGGTTCTCGAGCTCGAGGACGCGCTGGTTGATCGCGATCATCGCCTCGTCGAAGCCGGCGCCGATGCGGCCGACCGTGGCCTCGATGTTGGCGAGCTTGGTGCCCTGCTCCTCGTTGATCCGGGCTTCGAGGGCGAGCATCCGATCGGTCACGCGGGAGTCTGCGGCCTCCAGCTTCTGGAGCAGCGTGTTCGTGTGGTCGCCGACCTGCGTCTCGATGTCGGCGAGCGTGTTGGTGAACACGGCCTGCGCGTTGGCCAGGTGCTGCTCCATCGCGACCGTGATCTTCAGATCGCCGTCGTCCATGCGCTGCGCGAGGGCTGCGGTCGTGTCGTTCACGTGCAGGACGAACGCCGCCGTCTGCTCGTCGAACTTGCGATGTCCGTTGGCGAGCTCGTCGAGACGACCGTTGATGGCGGCGAACGAACGCTCCATGTCGTCGCGCACGGTCTGACGGATCTCCATGAGATCCTCCGGCGTGAAGCCGGCCGGGTCGGTGGGGATCGCCGCGACCTTGTCCTCGAGGTCGTTCAGTCGCCAGTGCTGGTGGTTGGCGAACTCCGACAGGCGCTCCTCGAGCGCCGTCTGGAGTGCGACCTGGTAGTCCTCGATGCCCTGGCGCTGCGCGTCGATCAATGCCTCGACCAACGGGAACTGCTCGGCCTGGGCGGTCAGAGCGGCTTCGATCAGCGGCACGCGCTCGTCGAGTTCCGACTTGGTGGCCTCGGCGAGGTGGCGCGCGGCTTCGGCCTGCTGCGACATCGCGGAGAAGTAGCGGGTCAGCTGACGTTCGACCGCCGTCAGGATCGTCGCCGTCAGGGCGTCTGCGTCGACGCCGTTGCTCGCAGGGTGTTGCTGATCCGCCGTCACGGTTGATCTATCGGCGGTCGTTGCCGGGTTCTTGAACCCATCCGAGCCGTTCTTGACGTTCTCCGGACAGTGGCCCGCGGCGTGATCGAATCACACCGATGTCATTTCGTCGCTGCTCAGGACCACCGGCGCCCCCGCCGCCGGGCGGCGCCCGGTGCGACGGTCGGGCAGACTGTGACGACGATCGAGTCGCCGCTCACCCTGAGTGCGCTCCGGAGGGAAGATGTCATGAAGGTCCACCTCATCGACGGCACGTACGAGCTCTTCCGCCAGCACTTCGGCCAGGCGAACCGGCACGAGGACGCGGGTCCGTATGCGGCGACCGCGGGGGTGGTGGCCTCCACCCTGCAGCTCGTCCAGGATGGTGCGACGCACCTCGGTGTGGCGTCCGACCACGTGATCGAGAGCTTCCGCAACGACCTGTGGGCCGGGTACAAGACCAGCGCCGGGATGCCGGAGGAGCTGCTGGTCCAGATCCCGATGATGGAAGCGTCGCTGATGGCCGCCGGGTTCACCGTCTGGCCGATGGTGGAGCACGAGGCCGACGACGCGCTCGGCGCGGCCGCTGCCGTGGCCGATGCGGACGACCGCGTCGAGCAGGTGCTGATCGTGACCCCGGACAAGGATCTCGGCCAGTGCGTGCGTGGCAGTCGCGTCGTGCAGTACGACCGGCGCAAGGGCGAGATCATCGACCGCGACGGTGTGATCGCGAAGTTCGGCGTGCCGCCCGAATCGATCGCCGACTACCTCGGCCTCGTCGGCGACACCGCGGACGGCTTCCCCGGCCTCGCCGGGTGGGGAGCGAAGAGCGCGTCGGCCGTGCTGGCCCGGTACGGCTCGATCGAGGCGATCCCCGACAACCCTGCGCTGTGGGACGTCGCCGGACTCCGGGGCGCGCCGAAGCTGGCGGCGACGCTGGCCGACCAGCGGGAGCTGGCGATGCTGTTCCGCAGGATCGCGACCGTCGATGTGGACATCGACGTCGGCGCCGTGGACGACTGGCACTGGGCCGGCCCGACCGACGACTTCGCCACCGTGGCCGCCGAGCTGGGTGTGCCCGGCCTCGCCGACCGAGCGAAGCGGCTGGCGGAACGCCGAGTGAGGTGACGGCCAGGCGACCTGCGGCACACGAGCGACACCGTTGAAGGCTGCTCCCTCCCGGGCCTGACCTGGTTCCCGGCTACCCGTTGCACAGGACCCGACCGTCACCTCACCCGGCGTTCACCGGCTGACGCACTGCGCACACTACCGCCGCATCGCCGACGCGACCACGCCGGACCGCGCCGGATCGGGCGACGCGGGAGCAACCGTTGCCCGCTAGCCTGCGTCCGACTCCGGGAGGGGTGCGAGAGCGGCCGAATCGGCACGCTTGGAAAGCGTGTGAGGTGCAAGCCTCCGTGGGTTCGAATCC
>Ga0209023_10005968_pt1 | contig 13054 bp, 9 predicted proteins | sample LakOneMetagenome_FD_187468 | JGI IMG/M metagenome (GOLD analysis project Ga0209023, IMG submission 187468) | Freshwater and sediment microbial communities from Lake Erie, Canada (SPAdes) (version 2) | ecosystem: Environmental > Aquatic > Freshwater > Lentic | place: Lake Erie, Canada | collected... | reverse complement strand
GTGAGCTTCAGCAAGCCATAGACCTTCAGCGAAGCATCCATCACGTCGGAGCCAAGGGCGAGGTCCGTATCCGCCGCCCGTTCACTCAGGCGGGAGAGACGGACCATGCGCGGTCGCAGCTGGTCGAGTGCGGCGAGATCCTGCAGCGGGCTCGCCGAGACCAGATTCGGCGGGGCGAGCTGCGGATTCTGTTCCAGAACGCGCATCGCCTGGCGGCAAAACGCTTCGGACTTGTTGCCCATTTTCCGCAGCACTTGCTTCTGCGGCTTGGTGAGGGCGATGAGCCCGGCAAGCTGGGTCTCCAGTTCGGCAATGGCCGTGTCCACGGCCTGCAGCTGATCAGCGGTGAAGTTCAGCGAGATGAGATTCTGCGTCATTGGTAAAACTCCTCTATTGGTATTGGACCATCGACAGCCCCGATGGCTGCCGACCGTGCCCCTGTGGCACAGAGGTATTGGAACAGGGCGCAGTCTCAAGAGCCGAGACAGATCGATACCGAAACTGAGCGAGGGGGTCAGGACGACCGAGTGGGACCTTCTGCCGGCACGATCACGCGCGCCTGGACCTACAAACCTCAAGGCGAATTCGATCCGCCGTACGTCCGCAATCGCGTCGATGTCGCCACCGATGGCCGCGGCCACCCGACCCGCTACGACTACGATGTTCACGGAAACCTCACCGGCACGACGCGAGGCGGGATCACTGAACACGATGGCTACGATCCGAACGGCGACCATGCCAGCCACACCGATGGGCTCCAACATCTCTGGCTATGGCGGTACGACACCTGGGGCACGCTGCGCGAGGCGGAAGATCCGCTGCACCACGTCACTGCCACGACCTTCGACGAGCGCAGCCGCAAACTCTCCGAGACCGACGCGAACGGGCATCGCACGACCTGGACCTACGATGCACAGGATCGCCTGCTGACGACGACGTTCCCGGCGACCGAGGCCGGTGCGGCGGTGCAGACGACTGTCTACGACGATATCCACGACACGCGCACCGTCGCCAATCCCAATGCGCATGTGACGGTTTCCTCGTTCGACCTGATGGGTCGTCTCGTTGGCGTGCGTCGCCACGACGGCAGCACGCGCGCGCTGTCCTACGACAAGAACGGCAATCTTCTCAGCGAGACGGATTTCGCCAATCCGCCGAATTCGACCACCTACGTCTACGACGATGCCAACCGGCGCACGGAGACGCATGCGCCCGAGCGGCGCACGACGCTGGCGACGTACGACGCACTCGGGCATGTGCTCTCCGAGACGGTCGGCGAAGGCGACGACGCAGCGCTCGATCAGCGCGTGACGACCTACGAGTACGCGCATCCCCTGTACAAGTGCACGCTCGTAAGCCGTCGGCTCGATGCCGGCACCCGCGCCGACGAGCGCAGCGAGTACGACGCGAACGGCAACACGACGAAGATCACCGATCCGCTGCTGCGCCAGACCACGCGCCTCTACGACGACCGCGATCGCCTGTATGAAGAGGATGCGCCACTCGACAAGGTCACCACGACCGCGTACGACGCGGCCGATCGCATCGTTTCGCAAACGCTGTCGGGCCCCGGCCTGGTCGAGCAGCTGCGCAAGCGCGAGTACGACGACGCGAACCGCCTGACTGCAACAGTCGACGCGGAGAACCATCGGCGCACCCTGGGTTACGACAACACGAACAACGTCACCACCCGCAGTGACGCGCGCGGCAAGCTGACGCGCTTCGAGTACGACGCACGGGACCGCATGACGAAAGAGATCGGGCCGGTCGCGGGCCAGGTCACGACCTACCGTTATGATCTCGCCGGCAACCGCACCCACGAGGTGTGGGCCAACGGCAACGATCGCACGTCGACGTTCGATACGCTGGAGCGTCACGCGACCACGACCGACAACGTCGGTCCGCTCGAATCGTTCACCTGGACCGCCAATGACCAGGTCGAGACGCGCACGGATGCGAACGGCCACGTCACTCACAACCATTACGACGGCCTGCATCGGCTGACGCAGCAGGATCTTCCGCCGATCGCAGGGCAGGTGCGCACGCTGCGCACGGCCTACGACGTCCATGGCGATGTGGTCTCCACGACCGATGCCGGCGACCATGCGACCACGCACCGCTACGACGCGCTCGGCCGCAAGACCTCGACGACCCTGCCGTCGATTGCCGGTGAACCCGATGCCGTTCTCGGATTCGGCTACGACCTCGCCGGCAACCTCACCAGCCAGACCGACGCGCGCGGCAACACAACGGCATTCGAGTTCGACGCACTCGATCGCCGCACGAAACAGACCGATCCGGCGACCGCGGACGCGCAGGGCGCGCCCGGCACCGAGAATGGCCGTTTCGTCCAGCATTGGACGTTCGACGTCGCCGGCAATGCGCGCTCGCACACCGACCGCCGCGGCATCGTCACCGCCACCACCTACGACCGCGAGAACCGCCCGCTGACCGTCGTGCGCGATGGCCTGACCACGAGCACGCGCACGTACGACGAGGATGGCCGCTTCAGGACCGACACCGACGCGCTGCAGCGCACGACGACGACCACCTGGGACGACGCCGGTCGCAAGGTGAAGGAGGAGCGCCCGCTCGGTTTCGAGCAGTCATGGACGTACGAACCGCTCGGCGACATCAAGTCCGCGACCGACGCCGACGGTCGCACCACGACGAACACGTACACGCCGCGCCGTTACCTCGAATCCGAAACCAACCACGCCAGCGAAACGACCACCTACGGCTACGACGGCGAGGGCCACCGCACCTCGATGCGCCGTCCGCTCGGCGAAGGCCATGACTGGACCTACGCCTACGACGAAGGCGACCGCCTCGTCCGCGTGACCGACCCGGTTGGCGCAACGATCGGCGCGAGCACGACGTTCGGCTACGACCTCGACGGCAACCTGACGTCGCAGACCGACGCGAACGGCCACACGACGACGTACGCTTATGACGCGCGTCACCACCGCACCGGGCTCATCTATCCATCGACCGCGGCTGGTACTGCATCGGCCCACTGGACCTGGGACGCCGACGGCAACGTCGCAACCGAGACGACACCGAACGGCAAGGTCCTGACCTCTACGTTCGACGCGCTGAACCGCCAAACCGCCGAGTCCATCGACGCCCCGCTCGCGACCGAAATTGCCCAGACCGGGTTCCGCCACGACGGCAACGGCAACCTCACCGCGATCGACGAAACGATCAACGGCACCACCCGCCACGCCACGCGTCACTACGACGCGTTCGACCGCCTCGACGCCGACACCGACGTGCATGGCAAACAGGCGGTCTATGCCTACGACGCGGTCGGCAACCGCACCCAGCTCAGCAGCGACGCTGCGACCACGCTGTGGGGCTACAACGCCCTCAACCAGAACGATGCGGTCACGGTGCCGGGGCAGGGCACGACCGCACTCGCCTACTTCCCAAGCGGCAAGGTCCATGTCCTGACCCGGCCCGATGGATCGACCAGCACCACCGAATACGACACCGCCGGACGCATCCAGTCGATCGTCCACGCCAAGGCCGGCAGCGAGATCGCGCACGCGGCGTACACCTACGACGCCAACGGCAACCGCACCGAGCAGAAGGAAGCGAACGGCGCCGTCACCGGCAACGCGGAACAACGCACGACCTACACCTACGACAACGCGGATCGCCTGACCGACACGCAGACGCCCGATCGCTCGACGCACTACGTGCTCGACGCGACCGGCAACCGCACGCACGAAACGATCCGCGATGCATCGAACGTGCTCATCGGCGACAGCACGCTCGTGTACAACGCACGCGACCAGCTGACGACCCGCGACGACCCTGCCGCCAACGTCCATGTGGCCCTGACCTACGACGCCGACGGCAACACGCAGACCCAGACCGATGCCAGCGGCCCGCGCACGTTCCGCTACGACGCGCGCGACCGCCTGATGACGCTGGAGCAGCCGAACGCCCCACCGCTGAGCTTCGACTACCAGAGCGACGGCCTGCGCATCGCCAAACGCCAGGCCAGCCAGGAAACCCGTTACCAGTACGACCAGCACAGCCTGCTGGCCGAGACCAACAGCATCGGCAACAGCCTCGCCCGCTACCACTACAGCGCAACCCAGCTGATCAGCCGCACCGAACAGGGCAGCACGCCGACCCAGCGCCACTACCTGCTCGACAGCCTCGCCACCCCGATCGCCCTGCTGACCCAGCAAGGCAGCGTGAGCGCCCGGACGAAATACGACGCCTGGGGCGAGATCGTCACGCAACAAGACGCGGGTGGTGTCGTCACGACATCCAGCACCGACGGCCCCACCGCCGACCTCACGCGCACCGACGCACAACCGATCGGCTACACCGGCTACCTGACCGACCCGGAAAGCGGGCTGTACTACCCGAAAGCACGCTACTACGACCCGCGCATCGCGCGGTTCACGACCGAGGATCCGGAAGAGGGCAAGGCGATGCAGCCGCCGAGTTTGCATCGGTATTTGTATGCCTATGCGAATCCGACGGTGTATGTGGATCCCACCGGACGGTGCTCCGACCCGGTTTGCGCATGGGGTATGGGGTACGCCTACGCGAAGACGGACCAGCAGCGCGAAGACGTCACGCGCGCGGCCCTCAACACCGACCCGACGTTGGGCCGCACCGCCGGTGTGGCGATCGAAGCTAGCAAGCTGGTGACGGGGCCTGGCAGCGTCCTTGTTGACCCGTCGCTCGCTGATATGGGGGATGCGGAAGCGCGGACACGAATCGATGCGAGATGGAAGGCGCTGCGTGCCTACAATGACAAGCTGAATCAGTCGGCCATTGAGCACGGAGTTGCTGGACCTGCGATTCAGATTTTCACTGATTTCGGGCGCAGTATCGGTGAGCACGCCGGCCAGCTGAAGGAAGCGATCGACAAAGACGACTATGTGGGGCAAGCGCAAGCTGGTACGAGGCTTGCCACCGATGCGACTGTAGTAGCTGGTGGCGTCAGTGCGACGCGCAGCATTGTGGCTGAAGCAGCAGCTGCAACTTCGGTGGGAGGCGTTAGTGGGTCGGCAGCTTTGCGTTTCGAGACGAAACCTGCTTTGCCGCGCGAGTCCGGAATCGGAGGCGAGGTTTCAGAACGTCATCTTTCGTGGAGTTCTGATCTGGCCTCGATAGGCCAGACTATCGAGCGACTTGGTCAGCGTGCTCTTCATCAGTCCGGCCGCAATGCATCGCAATCGGAACGAATCTTTGAGAGCTACTTGCAAGCCGTAGAAAACCGGCTGTCGATGGCAGGGAGTGAGTTTGGTATCGAGATCCAGCCGGCTGCTCTAGCAGGCCAAGAGCGGGTTCCTAACTTCATCAATTTGCATCGAGCCGGACCAAATAGCCCGTTGATCACCGCTGCTGATGGAACGCCCAGGTTGTTTGCGTACCCAGGTTCTCGCAGACTTGATGCAGGTTTGATTGACCTGCGTGCACCAGCAAATGAGCATGGGCTACAGCCGATAGTTGCTGGCTTCGACATTACGCTCAGCACCACGAAGCCAAACATCGTTCCGTACTATCAGCAATATTTCGGGAATATTCCCATCTACGACATAAGGACGCCGCAGTGAGCGACGATCAAGCGCAGGAGTTGATCGATGCGGTGTTGAAGCATGCGATCAGTCCGCTCATCATGAAGCTCAGTGATGAAATAAAGCAGTCGATTGAGTTTGACGCGATAGCCAAGGTTGAAGATCGCGTGCTTACGCTCAAGCGGGATGTGAGAGCCCGCTCTACAGACGGTGCAGTCGCGCGTGGCGAGGTAAGAATATTTTTGAAGGAAGCGGTGTTTCCCAGCAGGTTCTTGGTCGAATCAATTTTCAAGGACCTCTCACCTGGTTCGGGGTTCTCTGGGTTCTCCCTTCGGGGAAAGGTGGTTCTCGAAAGCGGTGAACCTACGGTCAAGGTCACGGGCCGCAGCAATCGCTACAACGTATGGACATGGGGCAAAGAGTTCCAGTTCTCGGGCGATGGTGTTTGTGGCCGAAATTAGCCGGGTTGTAGCTCTTACGGGAACTGGAAGCGGTAAGGCGGTCAGCGTGCCTTGTCGGAGTGCCTTGTCGCTGAGTGTCGTCGGTACTTGAGGTTCGACCGCTGGCGACCGGTCAGGGGGTGACGAGGTGGACGTAGCCGTAGTTCAGCGCGCTGGTGGTTTCGTTGCAGAACACGCCGCCGCTGTAGCCGTCCACGCCGCCGAGCCATGCCGTATCCGACGACGATCTGCAGGCAATCGAAGCCATAATAGCTCTGCGCGACCGCGCGAGTTCGGGCAGATCGAAGTACGTCTGCCTGCGACGCACGCAGTCCCGTTCGCTGCTAGGTTCCGCTGTGTCCCCGCTTCTCCACGCGCGCGGGCGCTGGTGCCCGCGCGCGGGCGATACGCCATCGTCAGCGCTTCTTCCTGCCCGCGCCGACCGGCGCGTCGAAGGGTAGGCTGAAGCTGCCGTTGCGCAGTGTCTCGCTGTTGCTCGGCATCTTCGCGCAGTGGCCGTGCAATTCGAATTGGCCCTCGATGCGCGCGGCATCGACGCGCGTGATCTGCACCCAGCTCGAACCACCGACCGTGTTGTCGCAGCCGATCACGCGGAACGCGGCGGCGCCGTTCGCGGGTATCGGATGGCGGCCGGGCTTGTCGGCCTTCACGCGCAGGTCGAGGCGGGCGCTTTCGTTGCCGCGTCCGAACTGCTCCACCGCCAGCACGAGTTCGCCACGCGCGGCATCGAAGCGGTAGTCGAGACGGTCCGGCGCGTTCCAGACCATGGTGTAGAAGCGCGTCGAAAAGCGCGCGCGCGATTTGGCCGCGGCCGAGGGCGCACCATCGGCGGGCACCGCGGCGAACGCCGGCGCGGTGCCGGCAAATGTGAGGGCGAGCAGGAGTAAAAAGCGGGGTGCGCGCATCGGGCCAACCTCGTCTGTGCAGGATTGCCCGATGCAGTACGCAACGCGGCGCGCAATCCTTCGCGGCGCCGCCTGCCCTTGCGTTCAGTGGCTGCAACCGCTCCACCAGCACGGCTGGCTCGCGATGAAGTCAATCGGCGCCTGGAGCGGCGCGGCGGTTTCAGCCCGAGGCGGCGAGCTGGGTCTTCAGCCACGATGAGGCGTGCGCCCACTCGCGGTTGACCGCGGACGGGTGGATCGCGAGCGCCTGCGCAGTCTCGTCGATGGTGAGGCCGGCGAACACGCGCAGCTCGACCACGCTGGCCGCGCGCGGATCGAGTTTCGCGAGCGTCGCCAGCGCGTCGTCGAGCGCGATCAGCTCGGCCGGATTCGCGCTCAATGCGGCGTCGTGGCCCTCCAGCGACAGCGGCGCCGCGCCGCCGCCGCGCTTGTCGGCGAGCTTGCGCCGCGCGCGGTCGACCAGCACCTGGCGCATCGCGCGCGCGACGATGCGCGCGAAATGGCCGCGGTCCTCCGCTGGCGGCGCGCGCGCGGCGAGGGTCAGCTTGATCAGCGCGTCGTTGAGCAAGGCGGTCGGCTGCAGCGTGTCGTGGCCGGACTCGCTGCGCAGCACCGCCGCAGCGAGCCGTTTCAGCTCGCCGTACAGACGCGTGAACACGCGGTCGCGCGCGGCAGGATCACCGTCCTGCCAGTCGCGTATCCATCCGGTGATGTCGTCGGCGGTGGCTTGCTGCATGCGCCAAGCATACGCGAGGCCGGTGCCGGCGACTGCGAAACGGCCCCACCGGCGCGCCGCGATCGAGTGCGGCGCAGCGTGCTCGCGGCTCGAAGCCGTCGCCCGAAGGTCATTGTCGTTCCTTGCGAATGCGGGCGGCTCCGGCCGTTGCTGCGCAGTACGCAGCCCGGCGGCGGTTTCTCCGAATCTTCCCGACCGACCTCGTCGGCGTGGCACTCGACGCCAACGTTTGAACAATCCCGCTGCACGGGTGTTTCGACTTCGCGGAGCGTTGCTCCGCTGCGCTCAACACGAACGGGCGCAGGTTCCCCGAGCGATGGATGAGAATTCCCCGAACGGCTCGGAATTTCCGCTCACGCGCGGATCACGTCCGGGCAGGCTCGGGGCCGGGCGCTGGCGCGCGACCAACAAGACTCCGTTCACCCTGAGCGCAGGCGCGTAGCGCCGGAGTCGAAGGGCGCATTTCAGCCATTGCAGGTGCTTCGACTTCGCGGAATTTTGCCCCGCTGCGCGCGACACGAACGGCTCTTTCCTGCAATCCGAACGGCTATGCTTGCGCGTCCTTCCTTCGCCCGTTGGGTGCCGCATGCAGCGTCCACGCATTGCCCTCGCCAGCGTCGCCGCCGCGCGCGCGCTCGATGATGACCTCCCGCCGCTCGAGGCCGCGTTGCGCGAGGCCGGTGCCGAGGTCGTGATCGCCGACTGGGACGACCCCGCGTTCGACTGGCGCGGCGTCGACCTCGCCGTGCTGCGTTCGACCTGGGACTACGCCGAACGCCTGCCGGGGTTCCTCGCCTGGGCCGAGCGCGTTTCGACGCAGACCCGCCTGCTCAATCCGCCCGACGTGCTGCGCTGGAACACCGACAAGCACTATCTCGCCGATCTCCAACGCGCGGGCGTTGTGATCGTGCCGAGCACGTTCGTCGAACCCGGCGCGGACGCAAAGGCCGCGCTCGATGCAATGCTCGCCGGCACCGATGCGAACGAATTCGTGGTCAAGCCGAGCGTCGGCGCCGGCTCGCGCGATGCACAGCGCCACGGTCGCGTCGATTGCACGCGCGCGATTGCCCACATCGCGCGCCTGCTCGATGCCGGCCGCAGCGTGCTGCTGCAACCGTACCTGGAGCGCGTCGACGAACACGGCGAGACCGCACTGATCCACTTCGACGGCGTCTTCAGCCACGCGATCCGCAAGGGACCGCTGCTGCGCCGCGGTGACGGGCCCACCGATGCGCTGTTCGCGGCCGAGGACATCACCCCACGCGTGGCGAGCACGGACGAGCGCGAGCTCGCCGCGCGCGCATTGGCGGCGATTCCGTTCGCCGGGCCGCTCGCCTACGCGCGCGTCGACCTCATCCACGACGCCGACGGCGCGCCGCGCCTGCTCGAACTCGAACTGGCCGAGCCGTCACTGTTCTTCGCACACGCCGCCGGCAGCGCGCGGCGCTTTGCCGACACGCTGCTCGCACGCATCGCTGCGCCGGCCTAGTCGACCCTGCCACGAGAACCCGGCGGGGACGAATCCCGGCGGGTTGAGGTATTCGGCGCGATCCTGCGTAGCAGTGAGGATGCGGCGCGCACGCCGCGCCATCCCCAGGAGAGAACGCCATCGTGTCGCCGACGACAGTCCCGTATTGCGCACCATCGCGGCCGACGCGCGCCGCTCCCTCCCGGCGTAGCCTCGCCGCGGCTTTGCTGCTCGCGCTCGCACCGTTCTCGGCGAATGCGGCCACGATTGCCGTCACCTCGCCGGACGATTCCGACTCGAGCGCGATCGGCACGTGCACGCTGCGGCAGGCCATCATGTCGATGGATGTCGGCGGACTGGTGGCGGCCTGCCACAAGACCGGCGCATTCGGTGTCGACGACACGATCACGTTCGCCGCATCGGCGATCACCGGCGCAGCGACGCCCGGCACCGTCACGCTTGCCGATTCGGCGGACGCGGGCGGAGGCATCGGCGGCACGCTGCTCGTCACGGCCGCGCACCTGACCATCGACGGCAGCGCGTGGCGTGGCAGCAGTCCCGGCCTCTACCCCGACGGCGTGACGATCGCACGGCCGGTCGGCGCGACCAACCGATTCGGCGTACTGCGCGACTCGGCGCCCGCCGGCAGCCGGCTGGTGCTCGTCGGCGTGGCGATACGCAATGGCGACGCATCCGAGCCACGCTGCAACGGCGGCCGCGAAGGCGGCGGCGTGTGCATGGAGGCAGCGGACCTGTCGATGAGCGACTGCCGCGTCAGCGGCAACACGGCCGCGTTCGCCGGCGGCGGCATCGCCTCGCCCAGCGGTGCGGTCACGCTCGAGCGCTGCACGATCGACCACAACACCTCCTACCTGGGCGGCGGCGTGGGCACCGGGACCGGCACCGTCACGATCGCGTCGAGCACGATCGACGCCAACGGCGAATGGGGCACGACCCATGGCGGCGGCGTGCATGCGCTGGGGGCGCTCGTCGTCGTCGACAGCACGATCAGCGGCAATGCTGGCAAGCTGGGCGCGGGCATCTCGGTCGACGGCACGCTGAGCCTCACGCGCAGCCTCGTCGCCGGCAACGAGGCGTACTACGACGGCGGCGGCATCCACGCGCCCGCCGGCACGATCACGTTGGCCGGCAGCACGGTCAGCAACAACTTCGCGCGCTACAACGGCGGCGGCATCCATTCCGCGGCCACGCTGACGGTCACCAACAGCACGATCAGCGGCAACCACTCCTTGCGCGACGGCGCGGGCATCTACTCCGACGGGATCGTGCACCTGGTGCATGCGACGATTTCGGCGAACTCGGCCAGCGGCGTCGGCGGTGGCCTCGAGGGCAACGGCTCGGCGACCATCGACCGTTCGATCGTTGCCGGCAACACGCAGTCGTCCGGCGGCGACATCGACATGGCGGAGCCATGGACGGGCAGCAACAACCTCGTCTTCGCGAGCAGTCTCGATCTCGGTCCGCTGCAGGACAACGGCGGCTCCACGCCGACGATGATGCCGGGCCCGACCAGTGCGGCGATCGATGCGATCGCGCCCGTGGACTGCGTGCAAACGACCGATCAGCGCGGCATCGCGCGCCCGCAAGGCACGGGTTGCGACATCGGCGCGGTCGAGGTCGCGTCCGACGGGATCTTCGCCGACGGGTTCGAATGACGAAGCCCGGTCGCGACGCGCGCGGGCAATCGGTTGGCATGCCGTCGACGAGCGCGTGAGTCGCGCCGCGCCCACGTCGCAGACGTCGACGCGCGGGCAACCGGTGCCGCCGTTTGCGCAAGTCTTGCGCAACCCCGCTTGACAGCCGCATGGCAGCGGCGTTTGCGCACTTCGATACAGGACTTGTCCACAGGGCTGTCCACGCCGCCTGTGGAAAACCCGCGACATCCCGTCGCGGAGGCGGTCCGGCGCCGGCGCCGTGTTTCCGCTAAAATCGCGCCTCTTTGCGCGGCCCCGGGCCGCGCGGTTCTCCCAGCGAGGTTCGACACCCGATGAAGATCCTGGTCGGCTACAAGCGCGTCGTCGATTACAACGTGCGCATCCAGGTCAAGCCGGACGGTTCCGGCGTGGTCACCGATGGCGTCAAGCTGTCGGCCAATCCGTTCGACGACATCGCGCTGGAAGAAGCGCTGCGGTTGCGCGAGAAGGGCGTCGCGAGCGAGGTGATCGTCGCGACGATCGGCCCGGCCGACGCGCAGGCGCACATCCGCAACGGCCTCGCGATGGGCGCGAACCGTGCGATCCACGTCGTCACGAACGAGGCGATCCAGCCGCTCACCGCGGCGCGCGCGCTGCTGAAGCTGGTCGAGAAGGAACAGCCAGGCATCGTGCTGCTCGGCAAGCAGGCGATCGACGACGACTGCAACCAGACCGGCCAGATGCTCGCGGCGCTGTGGGATCGCCCGCAGGCGACGTTCGCGTCGAAGGTCGAGATTTCCGGACAGGTCGCCCGGGTCACGCGCGAAGTCGATGCCGGCCTCGAGACGATCGAAGTCGACCTGCCCGCAGTGATCACCACCGACCTGCGCCTCAACGAACCGCGCTTCATCAAGCTGCCGGACATCATGAAGGCGAAGTCCAAGCCGATCGAGACGATCGAGTTCGCGAGCCTCGGCGTCGAGTCCGGCGACCACCTCAAGACGACCCGCTATGCGCCTCCCGCGAAACGCAGCAAGGGCGTGATGGTCAAGGACGTGGCGGAACTCGTCGCCGCGCTGAAGAACAAGGGATTGGTCTAGCTTTTCCTTCCCCTTGGGAGAAGGTGCCGAAGGCGGATGAGGGAAGCGCCTCCCGGTCAGGAAAGATCCCGCGAACACTTGATGTTCTTCCCTCATCCGGCGCTGCGCGCCACCTTCTCCCGGCGGGAGAAGGGAAGCAAAGGAAACGACCATGTCCAAGATTCTCATCATCGCCGAACACCAGGACGGCAAACTCAACGGCAGCACGGCGCGTTGCGTCAGCTGCGCCAGGGATCTCAAGGCCGAGTCGATCGACGTGCTCGTGCTCGCGGCCGAGCCGGCCGGCGTCGCCGCAGAGGCCGCGAAGATCGACGGCGTGTCGAAGGTGCTGACCGTGGCGCGCGCCGAGAACGCGCACGCACTCGCGGCGGTGCATGCGCCGCAGATCGCCGCAGCGGCGAAGAACGGCTACACGCATGTGCTCGCACCGTCGACGACGTTCGGCAAGGACGTGCTGCCACGCGCCGCTGCCCTGCTCGGCGTCGCGCAGGTGTCGGACATTTCCGCGGTCGAAGGCACGCACACGTTCAAGCGCCCGATCTACGCGGGCAACGCGATCGTCACGGTTGAAGCGCCCGCCGGCAGCGTGCTGGTCGGCACCGTGCGCACCGCGTCCTACGCGGCCGCCGCGAACGGCTCCAATGCGGCGCCGATCGAAGCACTCGCACTCGACGCCGCGCTGCCGACGCACACGCGCTTCGTCGGCCTCGCGCAGGGCAAGAGCGACCGCCCGGACCTGCAGGGCGCCGCGCGCGTCGTGTCCGGTGGCCGTGCGCTCGGTTCGTCGGACGCGTTCAAGATCATCTACGCGCTCGCCGACAAGATGGGCGCGGCAGTAGGCGCCTCGCGCGCGGCAGTCGACGCCGGCTACGTGCCGAGCGACCTGCAGGTCGGCCAGACCGGCAAGATCATCGCGCCGGACCTGTACGTCGCGATCGGCATTTCCGGCGCGATCCAGCACCTCACCGGCATCAAGGATGCCGGCACGATCGTCGCGATCAACAAGGATGCCGAAGCGCCGATCTTTGAGATCGCCGACTACGGCCTCGTCGGCGACCTGTTCAAGCTGGTGCCGGAACTGGAGCAGGCGCTCGGCTGATTCCCCCTCTCCCGCTTGCGGAAGAGGCGTTGTCGCGGGGGAAAGCTCTTCCCCCTCTCCCGCTTGCGGGAGAGGGCTGGGGTG
>Ga0209023_10005967_pt1 | contig 13055 bp, 13 predicted proteins | sample LakOneMetagenome_FD_187468 | JGI IMG/M metagenome (GOLD analysis project Ga0209023, IMG submission 187468) | Freshwater and sediment microbial communities from Lake Erie, Canada (SPAdes) (version 2) | ecosystem: Environmental > Aquatic > Freshwater > Lentic | place: Lake Erie, Canada... | reverse complement strand
ACGCTGTCCCAGGCGGCCGACAAGATGAAGGTCAAGGGTGATGATCTGGCGATCGAGAACCAGACCCGCGGCTATCTTTCAACCGTCTATCTGGACAGTGTCGCCAAGGCCGCCGTCACCGATGAAGGGCTGAAAAAGGCCTATGACGCCAAATATGTGAATGCGACGCCCGCCAAGGAATATGATGCCGCCCATATCCTGGTAAAGACCGAGGACGAGGCCAAGGCGATCAAGGCCGAACTGGACAAGGGCGCCGATTTCGCCACCGTCGCCAAGGAAAAGTCGATCGACAAGGGTTCGGCGGCCAATGGCGGCTCGCTCGGCTGGTTTGGCGCGGGCATGATGGTCAAGCCGTTCGAGGACGCGGTGATGAAGCTGGAAAAGGGCAAGCTGTCCGATCCGGTTCAAAGCGATTTCGGCTGGCATATCATCAAGCTGAACGACGTGCGCAGCGCCGCAGCGCCCAAGTTCGAGGATGTCAAGGAAGAGCTGTCCGGCGACTTGCGTCAGGCCGCAGTCGAGGCAAAACTCAAGGAATTGACCGATACCGCCAAGATCGAGCAAAAGGGCGACGGTATCGACCCGGCGATCCTGAAAGATACCGGCCTGATCGGCAAGTGATCTGAAATCAGAAGACAGGGGGCAGTCATGGCCAAGGACAAGAAGACCAAAGCCGACAAGCCGGGCAAGAAGAAGCGGGCCAAGATCAGGCTGGCCGCGGCTGCCCCCGTCACCAAGTCCAAGGCGATATCGCCGCTGGCACCGGCCGAGTTCCCCGCGCTGCCCCGGATTCAGGGGGTCGAGTTCGCCGCCGTCGAGGCGGGCGTGCGCTACAAGAACCGCAAGGATGTGATGCTGATCCGGCTGGCGCCCGGCACCGCCATGGCCGGGGTCTTTACCCGTTCCTCTACCCGTTCGGCTTGCGTTCGCGACTGTCAGGCCAAGCTGGCGCTGCGGGCACCCGCCGACAATGGCGCGGCGATCATCGTCAACTCGGGCAACTCGAACGCCTTTACCGGCAAGCTCGGCGATCAGGCGGTCGAGGCGGTGACGGCTGCGGTCGCCACCGCGCTTGACCTGCCCCCGTCCCGGGTCTTTTCCTCATCCACCGGGGTGATCGGCGAACCGCTTCCCCATGACCGCATCACCGCCCGGATCCCCGCGCTGGTCCATGACCTGTCGGACCGCGCAATCGAAATGGCCGCGCGGGCGATGATGACCACCGACACTTTCCCCAAGGGCGCAGCCGCCACCATCGACGGCGACGGCGGTGCCATTCATATCGCGGGCATCGCCAAAGGTTCGGGGATGATTGCCCCCGATATGGCCACCATGCTGGTCTATATCTTTACCGACGCCCGCATCTCGCCTGCCGCCCTGCAAAAGATGCTGGCCCGCCAGACCGGCCCAACCTTCAATTCGATCACCGTTGACAGCGATACATCGACCTCGGACACGGTTCTTCTGGCGGCCACCGGCAAGTCGCCCGCCGCCCCCGTCACCGGCCCGGTTGCCAAGGCGTTCGAGGCGGCGCTCGGACAGGTCATGCACGATCTCGCGCTTCAGGTGGTCCGTGACGGCGAAGGCGCGACCAAACTCGTCGAGGTTCGCGTCACCGGCGCCGCCGCCGCCGACGACGCCGCCCGTGTCGCCTTTTCCATCGCCAATTCGCCGCTGGTCAAGACCGCCATTGCCGGTCAGGATCCGAACTGGGGCCGCATCGTCGCCGCCATCGGCAAGTCGGGCGCAAGCGCCGACCGCGACCGGCTGACGATCCGCTTTGGCGATATCCTGGTCGCCCGGAACGGCTGGCGCGCACCGGACTATAACGAGGCCGCCGCCGCCGCTTACATGCAGAACCCCGAACTGGTCTTTGCCATCGACCTTGGCCTGGGCCGCGCGAAACGCTCGGTCTTTACCTGCGACCTGACCGCCCGCTATGTCGAGATCAATGCCGATTACCGCTCGTAAGCCTTTTCCGTGCAGAAATACGCCACGGGGGTCCGGGGGTGTGAAACCCTCGGCCGCCGCCAGGGGGGGCGTGCGATGAAGATCTTGCTGGTCAGCGCCGTGGCCCTGATCGACGCCGATGGCCGGGTGCTTCTGGCCGAGCGGCCGCCGGGCAAGTCGCTCGCCGGCCTGTGGGAGTTTCCGGGCGGCAAGGTTGAACCGCACGAGACACCCGAGGCTGCCCTGATCCGCGAGCTGAAAGAGGAACTTGGCATCGACACCTGGGCCAGTTGTCTGGCGCCGCTGACCTTCGCCAGCCACACCTATCCTGATTTTCACCTGCTGATGCCGCTCTACGCCTGCCGCCGCTGGCAAGGCACGCCCATCCCGCACGAGGGGCAAAGACTGGCCTGGGTCAGGGCCAATGACCTGAAAAACTACCCGATGCCGCCCGCCGATCTGCCGCTGATCCCGATTTTGAGGGACTGGCTGTAGCAAGATCACCACAGTTTTTCAACTACAGGTGGTATTCCCTTGCGCGCGCCGCAGATTTATTGTTTTCAGATCGGTTTTAATATGTCAGCTTTGTATCACGGCAGGCAACCGGCGGTTAACCACAAACCACCTGAGCTGGCGGAACTGGTATGGGGATACGGGCATGTTGCGAACAATAATGTTGGGAACCTGCGTGCAGGTCCAAGGTCTTTTCGAGCGTCAGCTTGAAAATGGCAAGATCCTGGTGCGGGTCGGCGACCGGCTGTTCGAGGGGCTACCGGTCGAAAAAAAGGCCGCCTGACCTCAGGCGACCTTTCTGACTTTCTGATCAAGGGGCCTTACGGGCCCCTTTGATTTTTGGGGCCGCTTTGAAGTCAGGCCAGCTTGCGTTCGATTTCCTCACGCTCGAAGATCTCGATCACGTCGCTCGGCCGCACGTCGTCATAGTTTTCGAACGCCATGCCGCATTCCTGACCGGACTGCACTTCTTTGACTTCGTCCTTGAATCGCTTGAGGGTTTTCAACGTCCCTTCGTGGATCACGACGTTGTCGCGCAGCAGGCGGACACCGGCCGAACGGCGGGCCACCCCTTCGGTCACCAGACAGCCGGCAACCTTGCCGATGCCCGTCACCTTGAACACTTCAAGGATCTTGGCATAGCCGATGAAGGTCTCGCGCACTTCGGCTTTCAACAGGCCGGACGCCGCCGCCTTGATGTCATCCACCAGGTCATAGATGACCGAATAATAGCGGATTTCGACGCCCTTCTGGTTGGCCGACGCGCGGGCCGAGGCATTGGCGCGCACGTTGAATCCGATGACCGGCGCCTTGGACGCTTCGGCAAGGATGATGTCCGACTCGGTGATGGCGCCGACCCCGTAGTGCAGGACGCGCACCCGCACTTCGTCATTGCCGATTTTTTCCATAGTCTGAACAATCGCCTCGGCAGACCCCTGAACATCGGCCTTCACCACGATCGGCACTTCGGCGATGTTCTTGTCTTCCTTGGCCTTGGCCATCAGCTGTTCCATCGTGGTGGCCGCACCGGCCGCCGCGCGTTTGTCCTTGGTGGCTTTTTCGCGATAGGTGGCGATTTCGCGGGCCTGGGCCTCGGTCTCGACGACGTTCAGCACGTCACCTGCGGCAGGCGTGCCGTTCAGACCCAGAACCTCGACCGGAACCGACGGGCCGGCCTCCGCCACCCGCTCGCCCTTGTCGTTGATCAACGCCCGGACCTTGCCCCACTGTTCGCCGACGACGAAGATATCGCCCTGACGCAGGGTGCCGTTCTGCACCAGAACCGTCGCCACCGGGCCACGGCCCACGTCCAGCTTGGCCTCGATCACCGCGCCGACGGCGGCGCGTTCGGGGTTGGCGCGCAGCTCCAGAATCTCGGCCTGAAGGGCGATATTCTCGAGCAGCTTGTCCAGACCCAGCCCGGTCTTGGCCGAAACCTCGACGTCCAGCACATCGCCGGACATGGCTTCGACCACGACCTCGTGCTGCAACAGGTCGGTGCGGACCTTTTGCGGATTGGCCTCGTATTTGTCGATCTTGTTGATCGCCACGATCATCGGCACCTTGGCGGCCTTGGCATGGGCAATCGCCTCGATCGTCTGCGGCATCACCGCGTCATCGGCGGCGACCACCAGCACGACGATGTCGGTGACATTGGCGCCGCGCGCCCGCATCGAGGTAAAGGCCGCATGGCCCGGCGTATCAAGGAAGGTCAGCACCGCACCGGTATCGGTCGTCACCTGATAGGCGCCGATATGCTGGGTGATGCCACCGGCCTCGCCCGACACGACGCTGGTCTTGCGGATCGCGTCCAGCAGGCTGGTCTTGCCGTGATCGACATGGCCCATGATCGTGACGATCGGCGGGCGCACGCGCAGATCTTCGGCACTGTCCTTGACCGAGTCGATGGCCTGTTCCACGTCCGCATCGGCGACACGCACGGTCTTGTGGCCGAATTCCTCGATCACCAGTTCGGCGGTGTCGGCGTCGATGGCCTGGTTCATGGTGACCATCATGCCCATTTTCATCAGGCTTTTGACCACGTCTGCCGCGCGTTCCGCCATGCGGTTCGCCAGTTCCGACACCACGATCGTCTCGGGCAGGCGCACGTCGCGCACCTGCTTTTCGGCCTTCTGGCCCAGACCCAGCAATTTCTGGCGGGCCTTTTCCTGCTTGCGCTTCATGGCCGCCATCGAGCGTTGCCGCCCGCCTTCGCCATTCATCGCCTCGTTCAGCGACAGCTTGCCGGTGCGGCGGTTCTCGTCGGCCTTGGCCTTGCCCGCCCGGTCGCGGTCAGCGGCGCCGGCACGGTCGTCGCGCTCGCGGTCGGTCTTGCGCGGACCGCCAACGGCGACGCCCTTGGTGGCCACGCGCGAGGCGGCCGCTTCTGCGGCGGCTGGATCAGCGGGGGCGGCAGCGGCGGCCGGCGCGGGTTTTTGCGACGACAGCGGCCTTGTGCGCAACACATCCTGTTTGCGGGCATCGCGGGCCTGAACTTCGGCGCGGGCGGCCTGTGCAGCCTCTTCGACCTTGCGTTCTTCCTCGGCGGCCTTGGCGCGCAGCACGTCCTGATGGGCGCGCTCTTCGCGTTCCTTGGCCTCGATCTCGGCGCGGCGACGCTCGCGGTCTTCTTCGCGGGCCTTTTCCTCTTCGGCACGGCGGATGGCGTCATCCGCCTCGCGCGCCTTGGCGGCCTGAAGCGCCTTCAGGCGGCGCTCCATTTCGGCATCGGAAATGCCCGCCGGACGTTTGGACGGATCGCCAAAGGACGGCGACGCCGCACCACCACCCGTGGCCGGCGTGCCCGGTTTCGGCACGACAACGCGCTTGCGTTTCGTTTCGACGATGACCGCCTTCGTGCGCCCGTGGCTAAAGCTTTGCTTTACCTGTCCGGGGCGGCCGCCACCAAGGCCGAGGGGTTTTTTGCCGTCAGTATCGCTCATGCCGGTTTTAGTCCTTCCCGGCGGATTGTCCGCCGTTCACTTTCCGCAAGCCATTCAACTTTGCGGCTTCCTCTACAACACGCTTCGTGAGTCCGCCAGCGGCAAGCGCCGCATGGACCACAGAATCGCGCCCAAATGCCTGTCCAAGCTCATTTGAGGTCAGGCAACCGAACCAGCGCCCGCCTTCGGGCGTCCAGAGTTTGCCTTTGCCCCGCTCGGACCCGTCCGACGCCTGAAGCAGAACCTTGGCCCGCCCGTCTGCCAGCCAGTCCTTGACCTTTTCAAAGCCGCAGACCGATCTGCCCGACTTGCGCACCAGCGAAATCAACTCGACCACGCGCTTGGCCAGCCCTGCCTCGACCAGATCAACCAGACCTTCGGGCGCGGTGGCCGGTGCCTTGGCGGCGCGGGCAAACAGACCCTTGGCCGCGGCCTTGGCGATAGTGTCACGTTCGGCGGTGACCCAGATGCCCCGACCCGGCAATTTGGATGCCAGATCGGGAAAGACCACACCTTCGGGCGACAGGACAAACCGGACAAGGCCAGCTTTGGGCTGCACCTCGCCGGTCACGACGCAACGCCGTTCGGGATCTTCCGTGTCCTTGTCCGCGCCGCCCCGTGTCATCAGGCCTCGCTGTCCTCTGCGTCTACTTCTTCGTCCTCGGCCGCGCCTGCAAGTTCGGACGGATCGACCCAGCCAAGCTGAATGCGCGCCGTCATCACCAGATGCTGGGCTTCTTCCAGGCTCATGTCGAACTTCTCAAGGATGCCTTCGTCCTTGACCCGCTCGCCCTTGACCGTCGTCCAGCCGCCGGCCAGTTCCCAGTCCGCGCAGGTGGCGAAATCTTCCAGCGTTTTCACGTCGTCCTTGGCCAGCGCCTCAAGCATCTGTGGCGTCAGGCCGTCGAAGTTCACCAGGCTGTCCTCGATCCCCAGCGCGCGTGCATTGTCGAGTGCGGCCTTGTTGGCCGCCTCCAGATGTTCGCGGGCGCGGGTCTGAAGCTCGGACGCAGTGCTGTCATCGACGCCTTCGATGGCCAGAAGCTCGTCCAGATCGACATAGGCAACTTCTTCAAGGTTCGAGAAGCCTTCCGACACCAGAAGCTGCGCAAAGAATTCGTCCAGATCCAGCGCCTCCATGAACAGGTTGGTGCGCTCGGCGAACTCGGCCTGACGGCGTTCGCTTTCGTCGGCTTCGGTCAGGATGTCGATATCAAGGCCCGTCAGCTGGCTGGCCAGACGCACGTTCTGACCACGGCGGCCGATCGCCAGCGACAGTTGCCCATCGGGCACCACCACTTCGATACGGTTGTTTTCCTCGTCGATCACCACCTTGGACACTTCGGCGGGCTGAAGCGCGTTCACAAGGAAGGTCGCCGGATCTTCGTTCCACGGGATGATGTCGATCTTCTCGCCCTGAAGCTCGTTCACCACGGCCTGCACACGGCTGCCGCGCATACCGACGCAGGCGCCGACCGGATCAATCGAGCTGTCATGGCTGATGACACCGATCTTGGCGCGCGAACCCGGATCACGGGCGACGGCCTTGATGACGATGATGCCGTCATAGATTTCCGGCACTTCCATCTTGAACAGTTCGGCCATGAACTGCGGGTCGGTACGCGACAGGAACACCTGCGGGCCACGGGCCTCGCGGCGGACATCCTTGATATAGGCGCGGATACGGTCGTTCGGGCGATAGCTTTCGCGGCCGATCTTTTCAGTGCGGCGCAGGATGGCTTCGCCACGGCCGATATCGACGATGATATTGCCGTATTCCTCGCGCTTGACGACGCCGTTGATGATCGTGCCCTTGCGGTCCTTGAATTCCTCGAACTGGCGGTCACGCTCGGCTTCGCGGACTTTTTGCAGGATCACCTGCTTGGCCGATTGCGCGGCGATGCGGCCCAGATCGACGGGGGGAACCTCGTCCACGATCGTGTCGCCGACCGACGGGTTGTCCAGATACTGTTTGGCCTGGGCGACGGTCAGCTGTGCCTGATAGCTTTCGACGGCATCATCCTCGACCACGGTGCGCACGCGGGTAAAACTGGCGCGGCCGGTCTTGCGGTCGATCGCCACGCGGATATCCATCTCGGACCCGTAGCGCGACTTGGCGGCCCGCGCGAGGCTTTCCTCCATCGCCTGGATCACCAGATCCGGGTCGATCATCTTTTCGCGCGCGACCGCTTCGGCGGTCTGCAAAAGCTCCAGCTGGTTAGCTGAGGTAATTGCCATCTTACTCCTCCTCGGAAGTATCTTCTTCGATGTCGTCAAATGCGGTTTCGTCAACCACCGGGGTGGCTTTGCGCTGTCGCAACATTTCAGCGATCAGTTCGTCGGTCAGAACCAGCTTGGCATCGGCCAGCCAGTCGAATTTCAACCCGATGGTGCCTTCGTCGATCTCGATCAGCACTTCGTCGCCCTCGGTGCCGCGCAACATGCCCTTGAACCGCTTGCGGCCCTCGATCATCTCGCTCGTCTCGATGCGCGCCTCATAGTCGGCCCACAGGTCAAAATCCTTAAGCCGGGTCAGCGGGCGGTCGATGCCGGGGGACGACACTTCCAGATGATAGGCGTCCTCGACCGGATCCTCGACATCGAGAACCGCCGAAACCGCGGTCGAGATCTTGCCGCAGTCATCGACGTCAATGCCGCCCTCGGGCCGGTCGGCCATGATCTGCAAGGTCTTGGTGTTGCCGCCCATCAGGCGCACGCGCACCAGTTCAAACCCCAGCCCTTCGATGGCGGGGATGATGATCTCGGCAAGGCGCCGGTCGATTGCGGTCTTGGCAATAAGGTCAGACATGGTGCGCTCGGGTGGTCCAAAACAAAAAGCGGGCCAGAGGGCCCGCCGAACTTTTCCGGTGGGCTGCGAGTTTGGACCCCGCAGCGCCTCTGTTGAAGGCGGTATAGGCGAAAGGGCTGGCGGATGCAAGCCTGCCTGAAAAGCCGGTATCTGCCCGTCAGGCCAAGGCCGTCAGATGCGGGCCGTCTCTGCCGCGCGCAGGCCGGCGATGGTCATGTCGTAAAGCCGGTTATCCAGAAAATCCGGCCAGCTTGACAGTTTGACCGCCATCATGCCGGTATCAGGCGCAATCATCACCATCTGGCCGAACACCCCAAAGCAGTAGTGGCGGCCCAGGCGGCTGTCCTCGACCCAGAACTGGTTGCGGTAGGCTCCGTTGGGCCACTGCTTGTAGTTTTCGGCATCGTAAAGTCCGTGCGCCCCGTGGCGGATATCCTGGCACCAGGCGGCGGGAACCACCTGTTTGCCCTCGACCTTGCCGCCGTTCAGCAGCATCAGCCCGAATCGCGCCATGTCGCGCAGGCTGGCGCTGATACCGCCGCAGGCCAGCCCATAGCCCGCCCGGTCCACGGTGATATTGGCATCTTCGGCACAGCCAAGGGGCTGCCACAGCCGTTCGGACAGAATCTGTGGCAGGCGCTGGCCGGTCACCCGTTCCATCGCGTGCGCCAGAATGTCCGTCTCGATCGAGCGGTAGTTGAAGCGGGTGCCATGGTCCGCATCGGTGAAGGTCAGACCCAGGATCTGATCCCACATGCAGCTTGGCCAGTCCGACACGTCCATGCCCGCGGGCGCGGGTTTCCAGCCCGATGCATAGTCGGTCTTGCCCACGTCGCTGTCGGGTTTGGTATATTCCTCGGAATAGCGGGTGCCGCTGGTCATATCCAGCACATGCTGCAACCGCGCACCGTTCCAGCCGGTCCGCGCCAGTTCCGGCAGATAGTCCGTCACCGGCGCGTCCGGGTCCAACAGGCCCGCCCCGATCAGGCACCCGGCGGCAGCCGAGGTCACGGACTTCGACACCGATTGCAGCAGATGCAGGCTGCGCGCATCCATGCCGCCATGATAGCTTTCGTGCAGCACCCGACCATCTTTCCAGACGAACATCGCATCGGTGTAAGTGTCGTCCAGCATCGCCGCGAATGTCGTGGGCCTGCCATCAATGCCGGTATAGGCCAGCGCGTCCAGATTGCCCTGCGCCTTTGGCAGGGGCGACAGGTAGTCCCCCCGGCGAATGGGCGCCGTGGGCACCATTTCGCTGACATGGTGAAAGCTCCAGCGGTTCCAGGGGCCGCGGTCCCAGTCGATCAGCGGCACGCGCATGTCGGGTGGTGGCGGGCTGCCCACCATGATCGGCGGCGCGGGGTCGGAATTCTTGTAGCTGGACATGATCGAATGCTCCTGCTGCTGGTCTTGGGGCCTCAGGCGGCGACCGAGATGTAAAGTTTGCGGGTGTGGGTGATGACATGCCATTCGCCGGTCCAGCCCAGGGGCAAGTTGATCGCATCCCCCGGCCCCAACCGCACCACGGTTCCATCGGCGTGAGTCATCTCGATTGCACCGGCGATGAAATGGCAGAATTCCGACGATTTCGCACGGTCGGCCCGAAACCGCCCCGGTGTGCATTCCCAGACGCCGATTTCGACCTTGCCATCGGGCGATGTCCAAAGCGCGCGACCCGCCTCGCGCTGATCGCCCGCAAACGAGGTGGGCTTGGGGGCGAAAGCGCCCACGTCAAGGGTGGCAAGACCGGGATAGGCGGACAGGTCGATCATCGGCATTCCCTGGGATCAAAGGTCAGCGGCTAAGCCCGCCCTGTAGGTTCGGCATGTCCAGCGCGGCAAAGCCATAATGGCGCAGCCAGCGCAGATCGCTTTCGAAAAAGGCCCGCAGGTCGGGGATGCCGTATTTCAGCATGGCGATGCGGTCGATGCCCATGCCAAAGGCAAAGCCCTGCCACTGGCTTGGGTCCACGCCCGCCGCCGCCAGCACCTTGGGGTGAACCATGCCCGACCCCAGAATCTCCATCCACTTGTCGCCTTCGCCGATCTTCAGCTGGCCACCCGCCCAGGAACAGCGGATATCCACCTCGGCCGAGGGTTCGGTAAAGGGGAAATGGCTGGCGCGGAACCGCAGTTCGACCTGATCGACCTCGAAATAGGCGCGGCAGAATTCCTCGAGCACCCATTTCAGGTTGGCCATGCTGATGTCGCGGTCGATGGCCAGCCCCTCGACCTGATGGAACATCGGCGTGTGGGTCTGATCCATGTCCATGCGGTAAACCCGGCCCGGCGCAATCACCCGGATCGGCGCGCCCTGATCGGTCATCGCCCGGATCTGCACCGGGCTCGTGTGGGTGCGCAGCACATGGGGCGGGCGGTTGTCGCCCGCATCCCGCGCCATGAAGAACGTGTCATGTTCCTGCCGCGCCGGATGTTCGGGCGGAATGTTCAGCGCATCGAAATTATACCAGTCGCTTTCGATCTGCGGGCCTTCGGCCACGGCAAAGCCCATGTCGGCAAAGATCGCGGTGACTTCTTCGGTCACCTGACTGACCGGATGGATGGTGCCCATGCGGCGCGGTCGCCCCGGCAGCGTCACGTCCAGCCATTCCGACCGCAGCCTTTCGTCCAGTGCGGCATCGCCCAGCGCGGATTTCTTGGCGCGAAGCGCCGCGTCGATCTCGTCCTTCAGGCGGTTCAGGGCGGCACCGGCCACCTGACGCTCGTCCGGTGCCATCTGGCCAAGTTCGCGCATCTTCAGGCTGATCTCGCCCTTTTTGCCCAGGGCCGCAAGGCGCAGATCCTCCAGCGCCGCCTCATCGGCTGCCCCGGCTATCGCGCCTTTGTATTTCGTCAGCAGATCATCCATTCGCAACTCCACTCAGCCCTTGCGCCAGCGCGCACCAAGACGCGTGGCGTCACGGGCAAACATCAACGGCACCATCAGGCGCGCACGATAAAGCCGGATGCGGAACAAAACCGCAAGGGCCAGAAGCTTTCCCCGAACCCCACCCCTGATCCGGCCCGAGGTCAGCACACGCGGCACATGCGCCAGCGGCGACAGGGCGACCGCCAGTGTCCTGACCACCCAGCGCAACCGGCCAAAGGGGCGGGCCAGGATCATCTCGAAATCGTGGGCCGTGTGGCGATCCCATTTGCGGGTCAGTTCGGCGAAATCCTGACGCGCCGGGTGCCAGGCCAGCATCTGCGGCGCCCAGGTGATGCGGATGCCGCGCGCATGGGCACGCTGGCCCCAGTCGCGATCCTCGGCCAGGCCGATGCCGACAAAGCCGCCAACCTCGTCGAATACCTTGCGCCGCATGGCCAGATTGCCGGTGCCGGTAAAATTGTGGTCGCGGATGTAATGTTCCATCCGATAGCCGAACTCGGCCTCGTAACATTCGATCGCCGTCGGGTGGGCCGGGTCGGCATGCAGGATCTGCACATCGCCGCCCAGCACCATCACATCGGGGTCCGCGAACCGGCGGGCGATCTCGTCCAGCCAGCCGGGTGCGGCCACGCAGTCCGCGTCGATAAAGGCCAGGATCACCCCGTGCGACAGGCTGACGCCGTGGTTGCGCGCCGGGCCGGGGCCGGGCGTTGCCTCCTGATCCAGACGCACGCCCGGAAACTGCGACACCACATCCACCGGCATCTGCCGCGAACCATTGTCGATGACGATGATCTCGACCTTGTGGGCGGCGGGCTGTTGCGGGCAAAGGGACGCAAGACAGCGGGCCAGCAGGTCAGGCTGGTTGAAATGCGGGATGATGACCGAAATCATCGCCCCATCCGCCACGCTTTGCCGGTTCCGCCCATCAGATCCATCACTGTCCTTGCGCGTCCCTGCTACCACAGAAGGCGGTCATTGCAAGCCGCGACGTCAGCCCGAACCCGCCGCCAAAAGCAAAACCCCGCGCGGGCCGGGGCCACACGCGGGGTTCCGAAACCTTGCTGTCGCCGTCGGCCAATCAGGCCAGCGCGGCGCGGGCCTTTTCAACGATGGCGCCAAAGGCCGCCGGTTCGCTGATTGCCAGATCGGACAGAACCTTGCGGTCCACTTCGATCCCGGCCAGGGTCAGCCCGTTGATGAAGCGCGAGTAGCTGAGCGATTCATCAATCGCCCGGCAGGCGGCGTTGATCCGCTGGATCCACAGCGCGCGGAAGTTGCGCTTGCGGGTCTTGCGGTCACGCGTTGCATATTGCATCGCCTTGTCGACGGCCTGCGTGGCCGTGCGGAAATTGGTCGAGCGGGCGGCGTAATAGCCTTTCGCCTTCTTGATCACCTTGCGGTGGCGGGCGTGCGTTACGACGCCGGATTTAACGCGGGACATTTCTGGTCACTCCTCAGCGGTCGTAGGGCATGTATTTCTTGACGATCTTGGCATCCGAAGCCGACAGGATCATGGTCCCGGCAGAGTCACGGATGAATTTCGTCGAGCGTTTGATCATGCCATGGCGTTTGCCGGCAGGACCAGCCTTGACGCGCCCCGAGGCCGTCATGCTGAACCGCTTCTTCGCAGCGGATTTTGTCTTCATCTTGGGCATTTCCATCTCCTCTTTCGAGTGGTGAACCGCCGACTCGGCATGCCACTTTGGCCGGCCAGCGGGTATGAGGGGGGTGCTATAGACGCTGGCCCGTGGTTTGGCAAGGGCCGGGGTCAGGGGCGGATCAGCGGGCCGGTCCATGTGCCACGGCCATTCCGGTTGCCGATCGCCCGGGCGTGGGTTAGCAGTTGGGAGGCGCGGGGCAAGGGGGCACCTATGCGGATCGTCTCGCTTTGGCACAGTGGCCCGATGCGAAATCTGGAAAAGGTCTGCGTCGCCACATGGGTGCAG
>Ga0209023_10005965_pt1 | contig 13056 bp, 12 predicted proteins | sample LakOneMetagenome_FD_187468 | JGI IMG/M metagenome (GOLD analysis project Ga0209023, IMG submission 187468) | Freshwater and sediment microbial communities from Lake Erie, Canada (SPAdes) (version 2) | ecosystem: Environmental > Aquatic > Freshwater > Lentic | place: Lake Erie, Canada... | reverse complement strand
TGGAATAGCGACGGCTGCAATACCTAATATAGCCAGTGCAACAATCTTTAATGGTGCAAGTACGTGACCGACTGTATCGAGTAGTTTATTTGGATAGAGTGAAACTAGAGTCACAAAAGCAAAATAAACAATACTATAAATCAGTAGTGAAGTGCTGCTATCTCCGAAATAAGGAGAAAAGCCGATTTCATAAGAAACAGTTGCAGTACGAGGGGTAGCAAATAATGGCCCGACAGAAAGGTAACAAACGACAGTTAACATTAAACTGGCAACTTTACCTAACGGCGAACTTAAAATTGCAATAGAACCTTCAGTTTTTGAAAGCGCCATGATGGTGAGTACAGGTAAGCCTACAGCAGTGATTAGAAAACCGAACGCAGCAAGCCATACATGTTCACCTGCTTGTTGAGCAACAATAGGTGGAAAGATAATATTACCTGCCCCAATAAATAAGGCAAAGGTCATGAACCCTAAAGCAATAATATCCTTTGTACGGAGATTAGTCATAAAGGAGAGGTTGGAGAAACAAAAACAGAGATTTTAGTAGAAAAGCACTTTTTTTTGTATTTTATTTTATAAATATTATTCCAGAAGTTTATAAATTTTAACCAATTAGCATTATGAGTTATATTTATGTAGATGATTATTGGTTTAATTTCACCTTTTATCGGTAAACGCAAATTTTAAAATAAATAGATGTACAATATTATTCATTTTTAATTGATTTCACTTATTTTTGTAATATTGAGTGATATTTCGCATTATTATTCTCTGTCTTAGATAAGAAAAAGCACATTCTGCGAATAAAAAGCTTATAATGTGTGCTCACAATTACAGGCAGATATGATGAAAGCTTCTACTATCACGATTAAAACTGAACAAGACCTTGAGAAATTACGAGTGTCTGGGCGTTTAGCTGCGCAAGTTTTAGAAATGATAGGTGAGCATGTCAAACCTGGTGTAAGCACAGAATACTTAGATGATTTGTGTAATGATTTTATTGTCAATACATTGAAAGTGATTCCTGCAAATGTAGGCTATTATGGTTATACCAAAACCACCTGTATTTCTCCAAATGAAGTGGTTTGTCATGGTATTCCTTCTCAAAGTATCGTTTTGAATGATGGTGACATTATCAATATTGATGTTGCGATTATTAAAGATGGATATTTTGGCGATACCAGTCGTATGTACTATGTTGGTAATGTAAAACCTGAAGCAAAAAAATTGGTAGAAACAACCTATCGAGCAATGGTTGCAGGTATTCGTACGGTAAAACCTGGAGCAACATTGGGAGATGTCGGTGCGGCGATTCAACAGGTTGCTGAGCAAGAGGGTTATTCAATCGTCCGTGAATATTGTGGTCATGGCATTGGGAAGATTTATCATGAACAACCGAATGTTCTACATTATGGACAAGCAGGTCATGGACTTATTCTCAAAAAAGGGATGGTGTTCACGATTGAACCGATGGTGAATGCAGGTAAGCCGAAAGTTAAAGAGCTTAAAGATGGTTGGACAGTTGTAACTGCTGACAAGTCTTTATCTGCGCAATGGGAACATATGATTGCGGTAACTGATACAGGTTTTGAATTATTGTCACCTTGGCCTGAAGGCACAGGGACTTATCCTGAAATTTAAGACGTATAAGACTTTGGTCTAGGAATTTTCATTCTATACGGCTTTAATTGTTTTTTTATCTTATGTTTTTGTATGATTTATCACACTTTTTTTAAATTAATTTAGTTGCTTTGCTCTATTTATGTGTGAAATATCTTGTTTAATCGTTTTTTTATATTTGTTTAAATAGTGAGCAGGGTATATCATCTGCTTCAGAATCTAGCTGTAGTTTCTACTTTATTTGAACTTATCTAAGTTTCCAAGCTTATCCATCTTAGGGTAAGCTTTTTTTTGCCTATCGTATTGGAACGCATTTAAAAGTCAGTATGAAATAACTATTTATTACTGATATTACTTGGTTTTAGGCTTAACCAATTGGTCTACTAATTCGTCTATTTTGGAATCAGTACTACGCCATTTATTTAAAGCTAACCCACCTTTACCTTTTAATTTGAATTCTGCTTCAGAAACTATTCGTCCTTGTTGTGTGAGGGTGAATTTTGCATAGGTCAAATATGTTACAAAATCCCATGAGCGTAATGCTGTGTAATTCATCGTCGTTTCACACATTACGGGTCTCGAATTTTCAGGATAAATTTGTGCATTAATATTGTATCGTGCAAAACTACGAATAATGGATGGTTCGAAACCGCCGATGGTCACTTTTGAGTTATGAATAACACATATTTGTTTGACAGATTGGGGTTGAAATCCATCATTATTTTTCACTTGAATAGATGTGCAAGCACTCACAGTCAAACTCAAAACAGTAATCATTAACAATTTATTTTTCATAGCTTTCTTTTAGTTTAGAGACACATACATGTCGTGATGAATAATCTCTATATTAAAAAGCTTCTAAGCGCTTATGTGTTATAAAAGTCAAATAAGGCTTAGAAGTTTGAGATTCATGAGTATTAAATGAATCATAGATATCTTGCAAAAGTCAAAAGTGATCTCAAATTAATATTGAGAGTCTCTTCTCTTGCGCGTAATAACGCTCATCCTTTAAAAGGAGAGGGAACTTTTATTATAAATAAATGTTCATCACAACTCGACTTATGCAAGAAGCCTAATGAATCACTTATTTTTAGTTCTAAAATTTAAAATAAATGACACAACAAATCCGAATAATAGTCCCCAGAATGCTGAACCAATACCAAAGAATTGCACACTCGAAGCACTAAATAGGAAGGTTAATAATGCAGCTTCACGGTCTTTCACTTCATAGAAAGCGATTGCAATGTTATGACTGATTGTACCGAAAAGGGCAATTCCTGCTAAAGCAACAATAAATAGATGTGGAAAAGACATCAACAGACTGGTCAAAGTCGCTGCAAAAAGTCCCATCAAAATATAGAAAAATCCACAACTTATTCCTGCAATATAGCGTTTAGAAGGATCAGGATGTACTTGGTCATCTAAACTGACCGCAGCACTAATCGCTGCAATATTCACGGTATAACACCCAAAAGGCGCTAAAAGTGCTTGTACAGTACCCGTCCACCCAATCAATTGATTCACATGTGGTTGATAACCATAGCTTTTAATCATGGCAATACCGGGTAAATATTGTGAAGCCATGTTGATCACAAATAAAGGTAAAGCTAATCCAAATAAAGCAGACCAAGTAAAATCTGGTGTCATCCACACAGGTTTTGCCAAACTCCAATGTAAAACTGGGGTATGGAATTCCATAAAGAAAGGACAAATTAAAATGCCTGCAATCACTGTAATGACAATGCAATACCGTGCCCACAAACGCTTAGAGATAATATATATGGCAAGTAAAGACAAAATGAATTGCCAATCATTTTGCATACTTGCAAATAAGGCAATACCAAATTTGAGTAAAACACCTGCAAGCATCGCACTGGTCAGACTTTGTGGAATGTAGGCAAGCACTTTTTCAAAGATGCCTAAAAATCCTAAGATTGCAGTCAATACACCACAAACAAAAAAAGCACCAATCGCCTCATAAAGCGTATAGCCACTCGCAGTGGCGAGGATGAGTGCGAGCCCAGCCGTTGACCATGAGGTTGCTACAGGATATTTAAACTTCCAAGACAAAATCAGACCAGACAGACCAATGCCTAAACCCAGTGCCCAAAACCATGAGGTGATTTGCTCAGCAGTCGCACCAAGAAGTTGTGCTGCTTGAATCACCAAGACCGCTGAAACACTGATACCGATTAAAAAGGTAATGAAGCCTGCAAATACAGCAGGTATAGAAAAGTCTTGGAGTAGTTTTTGCATGATCCCTAGCTTTCAAATTTGACTAAATGGTGGAAAGTTACACTAATCATCATACACTGATCGATTTGCTGCTTATACAGATAATCATGAGAACGTTCGATTTAAACATGAAATATTCTCATAATAATGATGAAAGCAATTTATATATTCTTAAAACATTTATTCATCATGCATTATTTATTTTATAGAAAGCTTTAAATAACTTGAATGCTCATCACTTTAGATTCGCATTCACCATATGGTTTTTAAATTCAATCAATATATTTGAATATTAATAATACAATGATTTACATCGTTGATGTTGCCAGTTTTAAACCGAAACCGCAGAACAATAACCCAACACATGCCACGCCTGTAGCAGCAACTTTATAGCGACGATTAAAAAAGCTAGCCAGTTTTATACCTGAAAAAATTAGAGCAGTGAGATAAGCCATACTGATCATTTGTAAAATCACAGAAAGTATTGCAAAACTGATTGCAGGATGAGGATATTTTGGATCTACAAATTGAACAAAAAAAGACAAGTAAAACATAATCGCTTTAGGGTTCAGCAAACTGATGGTTAATGCGGTTCTAAAAGGATGGAATTGTTCAACAGCTGTCGATTCTGAATTTTCTGAAATTGTTTGAATATTTTGCGGTTTATTCATCCATGTTTTAACACTGGCAATCAGTAATCGAACACCTAGGTATGAAAGATAAGCTGCACCTGTAATTTTTAGAATAATAAACAACCAAGGGAAGCTATGCAGTAGCGATGCAGCGCCAAGTACTGTGCATAGGATTAAAATCAAATCCCCAACAAATACACCAAAAGCACCAATATAGCCTGTTTTAATCCCAAACCTAGAGGCGATAGACATCACATAAAGTGAATTTGGCCCCGGCAAAATCACGATGAAAATAGCCCCTAGGATATAAGTCGCAATATCGGTAATGCCAAACACGGAACACTCACTTGATCAGATGATATAAATAAAAAACCGAGTCTGTATCATAACAAACTCGGTTTTAAATTGTGAGCAATTTTAGTGCATAAATCCACAAAATTGAAGTATCACAAATGTATTCAAAATCTATGGTTTAATCTATTCAGCAAACAATTTATTAATCAATAAAATCAGCTTCTAAACCAAAAGATTGACGTAATAATAAAGCCAGTTGTTCACGTGCTTTGATAAAACCGTCAACTCCACCTTGTAACAATTGGAAAGCCATTAAATCACTTTCTAATTGTTGTTTAAATTCAGCTTTAGAAATCTCTTGGTAGGGCTGATCTTGTTCAGTCTGTGCTTGTTTATGCAATTGTGGTTCAACAATACGCTGATCTTGTTCAAGCTTTTCAAGCAAACCGGGCGCAACAGTCAATAGGTCACAACCTGCAAGTGCAAGGACTTGATCTACACTGCGGAAACTTGCACCCATGACTTCGGTTTTAACTTGGTACTGTTTGTAGTAATGATAAATGTGTTTAACCGAAATGACGCCTGGATCTTTCTCAATTGGGTAACTGTCTACATTTTCAGCTTTTTTATACCAATCTAAAATGCGTCCAACAAACGGAGAAATTAAAGTGACTTTGGCATCTGCACAGGCTTTGGCTTGGTGCATACCAAACAGTAGGGTTAAGTTACAATGTATGCCTTCAGCTTCAAGTACTTTTGCAGCTTGAATACCTTCCCATGTCGATGCGATTTTAATCAGTATGCGATCTTGATCAACACCATAAGCTTTATACAAAGCCAATAATGCTTTGGCTTTGGCAATGGTTTCATCAGTATTATAAGAAAGTGCGGCATCAACTTCAGTTGAAACACGCCCTTCAACGACTTTTAAAATTTCTACGCCGAGTTTTACCGTAAGAATATCAATGGTACGATCAATCAGTTGATCTAATTCATATCCTTCTTTTTTCGCTTGGTCGTAAGCATCTTCAATGAGTTCACGATTTTCAGGTTGTTGCGCTGCTGCAGTGATGAGAGAAGGGTTAGTTGTTGCGTCTAAAGGACGAAATTGTTGAATAGCGTTTAAATCACCTGTATCAGCAACAATAGTGGTTAAGCGTTTTAATTGATCTAATGCAGATTGTGTCATTGCCGTATGTTTCTTAGTTAAAATATTTGTGATTTATTTATAACACAATGCAAATTGAGCAAAAGTGAAAAATAGTCTGAATTCGATATTATTTTGTATGAATTCTTTGATTTCTGATGTGATTAATCAAAAAACGAGCAGCTAAACCAAGATTACTCTCTTTATTCCAGACAATATCGACAAAATATTCAAATTTTGGCGTGAAATCGAGCAAATCAAGAATTTTTAATTTCTTCCTTAATTCAGGATTTTCATTAAACATTTGTATTGGAAGAACGCCCCAACCTAAGTTTTTTAAGATCAATGAACAGGCTGAATGATGATTATCTGTCCGCCAATAATTCTTTGAATAGAGTAACTCAGGTTTTACCGTTCGATCTCGACTCGCGACGACGATTTGTCGGCTCTGTAAGATTTGCTCAAAGCTGACTTGGGTATGTTGAGCCAAAGGATGATGAATTGCTGCAACAGGAACCAAGGTTTCTTTTTTAAATTCGACAAATTGTTCACGACTTTCTAAAAATTCACGTTCAAACATCAGTGCCAGTTGAGCACTTTGGTTAATTAACATTTTCAAAGCATCTTCTTGTGGCGCAGTAAATATATTGATTTGTAAGGTTGGAAATTGCTCAGCCAAGAGCGCTACATATTCAGTCCAATCGGTGTGAATCAATTCGGAAACCACCACGATATTTAAAGCAGATTCCAAGCCTTCACTCAGTGCAATGGCTTGTTGTTTCCATTGATTCATTTCAACCAGTAATTGTTCAGTTTTCTCAAACAAAAAATGAGCTTGAGCTGTAGGAACAGGTTCACGACCGACACGGTTAAAAAGTTTAAGATTTAAATCAATTTCTAAATTGGCAATTGACATGCTGACTGCGGAAGGTACTTTTCCTAATTTTCGAGCAGCCGCAGAAAATGAACCTGTTTCCATCACAGTTTTAAAGATATTGAGCTGCTCTTGGTTGATATTCATGATTATTCCCAAATATGCTTGGTTTTATCTTTCAATTTTGGTTTATCTTTCAATAAAACTGGAAGAATCTAACTCGATTAATCAATATTATAAAAATATACTGCATTTGTCGAATTAATATCTTGCAAAAGTCAAAATGATCGAAAATTAAGATTGAGAGTCCCTTCTCCCTCTGGGAGAAGGTTAGGATTAGGGAGATTTATCATATAAATCCTCTCCCTAACCCTCTCCTTTATAAAGGAGAGGGAACTTCCATTAAAAATAAATGTTCATCACAACTCGACTTATCGCAAGATGTCTAATCAATATCTGTCTTCATGCAATGAACGAATCATTCATACATAAGCCAGCAACATATAGAAAAGTGAGTATTTTAAAATGGTGATTTCTAAAAGAAGGATTATTCATGCATTAAGCTATGAGATCATTCTATTGGTGATCATAGCGATTGCATTAAGTTTTATTTTTGAAGTTCCAATGGAAGTGACTGGAACTTTAGGTGTAGCAATGGCTGTTACATCGGTGGTTTGGAATATGATTTTTAATCATTTCTTTGAAAAAATCGAACAAAAAAAGAAGTTTAAACGAACCATTAAAATTCGTATCTTACATGCGATTGGTTTTGAGGGTGGGTTAATGCTCGCTACGATTCCGATGGTCGCTTATGCGATGGATATGAGTATTCTACAAGCCATTCTGTTGGATTTGGGAATGACCAGTTGTATTTTGGTTTATACCTTTGTTTTCCAATGGTGTTATGACTTGATAGAAGAGCGAATGGGCGTTAAAGCATTGTGTTCATGATTTTTGCGTGTCTAAAGTACAGCTTATTTCGTAAATATTAAAGTTCCTCGACTATTTCTCACTTTTATTTGATTCAATTGTAATTCAATAAATAAAGAAGGAATAATCGAGGGATCAATAATTTAAAAGCATTGAAAATAAATCTTTTCTTGCATCACGTGATTACAAGATAAACAAAAAATTGCAAAAGTTAATGTAATGCAATAGGTCTTGTGACGGGCTTATCATAGAATAAGCCATTCATCAGCATGATAAGAAAGATTGAGGCACGTAATGGAGCAGTTAATCTCCCATGAGCTGCAAAATAGCCATCAGCTCGCTGCACAAGAATTGCTTCTGATTTCGACTGATTTACGTCAAATTTATTTGGATCAGCTTTATTATTTTAAAAATATTAACACACAAAATTTTTTTGAAGTGGATGAAGCGCAGTGCAGTTTAAGCATTGCCAATCAACTTTTGCATGTGTCGTTAGATGAAACATTGGGTTTGGTTTTTAAATTGAACCTTGAAAATCGTCAACTCAATGGAGAGCGTTTGATTCGATTCATCACCGAAGATATTGTTTTTTACACCCATCCATTTCAGTCATTTCATCCTACAGATTTAAAAACCAAGACTCAGATTTTAAGACAAACTTTTATTGAACAAGTTTTTGAGTGGGTGGATGGTGAAAATAGAGTAGAGCAGTATTTATATAATATTCAGCAAATTGATGCATTGAAAATAGATCAAGTTTTGATGAAATATGGCTATTTCGATTCACCTTATATTTCTGAATTTTCAAAAAATGGGAAGGAAATTCCACTCGCTGTAGAAATTAATATTAAACATCTACTTTTAATTAACTCAGTATTGGGCAGTGAGTTTTTAGCAGTTGCTGAATTGATGCCGAAATTGCAACAACTGAGTTTTAAATTACATCAATTTATACCTACACACTATTTACGCATCTTTAAAACGTTCTATCCACAGTCACTGCGACTGAAAGATATTGTTCAGCATTTTAATAGTTATCAATTGTTGTCTAAACATGCTTTAGAGCAACCGCATCTCATCGCTTATGCCAAATTGATGCAACGTGGTTATTGGCAATATCAGGATTTATTCAATAAACAGCATTTCTTAAATGTACAAGCTGTATATTGGGATCAGGATTTAATTCATAAACTACCACTGTGTCAGACCAAACGCAGTGTGAATTGGTTGTTTAAACAAGATGCTTTGGTCAATGACTGGATTGTTGAGCATGCCAATCATGTCAGTACACGTATCAGTATAACGGCTTTGAGCTATGTAGATACGTCTAAAATTGATGCGGAAGTGATGGTCTGTGTGCTTGATTTCTTTAAAAATATTTCAGCAAGATTGTTTCTGCATGAAAGTTATAATTTTGCATTAAAAAATCAATGGTTCAATGATCCTAAAAATGAACGTTATGATTTATATCAAAAAGATGCACAGCCTCAAAAGAATCGAAAATTCATTGCCAATTCTTATTTGTATATTGATGAGTGGCTCGATTTTACTGTTTTAATGACTCAGGAAAATCCTCAGTTATATAAAAAGATATTGACTAAAATCAATCGAGTAATGCAGGCCTTTATGTTGTTTTTACAGCATATTGCCAATGATTTACCTAAGGCATTATTAGGTTTTATTGATCCGAAAAAACAACAACATGCTGAATTTTTTCGTTTATTGCAAAAGCATCAAATTAAAGTTGAAGATTTTAGGAAAAAGTTTAAACACGTTCCAACACGGCGAATGGCTACCCACAGTATTTTCGACAGTTTTGTTTTAGATTATTTGATTGATTCATTTCAACAGCAACGAAGCATCGGTAAAAACGTGACATGGCTCGGACTTTATCATCAAGCTGAGCGTTGGCATGAACAAGTGTATTTTGATGAAACCATGTCGAAACTTAAACAACAAGTGGATGTTGAAACGTGGGATCGCATATCGCCTATGCAGAAAATCTATTTTGAAGCATGGTGTTATGAAGAGTTAAATAGCTTAAAACGGATTATTCAAGAGTCTACCGTATTTAAACATTGTCTGGCTTTGTCTTATACCAAGGCGATCATTGAAAAAGAATATGTGGCTTTTCACATGTCGAATATTGACGATCCGACTCAAGAGTTTACATTGGGTTGTTATTATCAATTGGGACAATTGTCCTTTGATCAAATTCGGTTACCCAATAATCAGATTCCAGAAGATTATTATATGTTGCAGGCATTGCGTTTTATTCAGGATATAAATCAACATTTAAAATGGAAAGCCAGTATTCAACCCAATGAAGAATTGGGCAATTTATAAAGACTGATTATAAAGGCTGAGCGTATTTTATAAAGTCATAAGCTGTCGTAAATATCGACGAATTATGCTCAGACCGTAGCATTCTACTTAACTTTTTGCGTAAAAATCGTTAGGCTATAGCCGTCCTATCCTGTTTAGCTAAAAATAGACTGTTATGAAACAAGAAACTGCACTAAAACTGATGAAAGCGGGCGAAAATGTCTTTTTGACAGGTTCCGCTGGTGCAGGTAAAACCTATACGTTGAACCAATACATCAATTATTTAAAGGCTCGTAAAGTTCCTGTAGCGATCACAGCTTCAACAGGTATTGCTGCAACGCATATGAATGGTATGACGATTCATACATGGGCAGGGATTGGGATCAAAGACACGCTTTCAGATGATGATCTGAAGCGCATGAAAGAACGTAAATATTTAAAAGAACATTTAGAAAATGCACAAGTTTTAATTATTGATGAAATTTCAATGTTGCATGCCAAGCAATTGAATTTGGTCAATCAGGTTTTAAAATACTTTAAAGAATCAGATGATGCTTTTGGCGGAATTCAAGTCATTGCCGCAGGTGATTTTTTCCAGTTACCACCTGTCGGTAAAAACAGCGAACAGAACCGAGATAAGTTTTGTTTTATGTCGAATGCATGGGTCGAAGCCAAGTTTCGAGTATGTTATTTAACAGAACAACACCGTCAGGATGATTCAGCGCTGAATGATATTTTGAATGCCATCCGTGCACAAAATATTCAACAGCAACATATTCAAGCCTTAAACGATACGCGTCATCAGGACATTGGTGATACTTTTACACGGTTATATACCCATAATATGGATGTAGATAGCATTAATTTTCAACATCTTAATGCAATTGAAGGGACAGACCATCAGTTTGTAGCGGTGACTGATGGCAATGAAAAGCTCATTGAAACCTTAAAGTCTTCAGTTCGTGCACCAGATGAATTAACCCTTAAAAAACATGCCAAAGTGATGTTTGTAAAAAACAACTTTGATATGGGTTATATCAACGGTAGCTTAGGTGAAGTCATTGGTTTTGAAGAAGATGATGAACTAGGTATGTTACCTAAAGTCAAAATGACTGATGGTACGGTATTGTTGGTTGCTCCTGAAACGTGGTCTGTGGACAATGAAGGCGGTAAAACCATTGCCAGCTTGCAACAAGTACCTTTACGCCTTGCTTGGGCAATTACCATTCATAAATCTCAAGGTATGACTTTAGAAGCGGCTGAAATTAATTTAAGTCATACCTTTGAAAAAGGGCAAGGTTATGTGGCTTTGTCACGACTGAAATCAATAAATGGCTTGAGATTGCTAGGTTTTAATGAACAAGCTCTAGAATTAGACAGTTTAGCCATTAAAGCAGATCGCCGTTTTCAAGAACTTTCCAATGAAGCAGAACAACATTATGCAGATGTCGATTTAACACAGCAGCACAATGCATTTATTCGTCATTGTGGTGGAACGTTGAATGCGACTGAAATTGAGCGTAATGAAAAGAAAATTGCTCGAAATGCAGGTAAAACTAACTATGCTTCTGCAACTTTGGATGAAACCCGTGAGCTGTTTGAAAATGGTTACGAAATCCAAGATATTGCTGTTGAACGTGGATTAACACCTGCAACAATTATCAATCATTTGGCTCGATTGCATCGTGAGCAAAATTTAGATATTTCTATTGCGAATCCGGGTGAAGAAGTGGTTGAACAGATTCGCACCATTTATAAGAAGTTGAAAAAACGCCAAGATCCAAATCATTTTAGTGATGATGGCGCAATTAAATTACGTCCAATTGTTGAATTAACCAATCCAAAGCTTGGTTATGATCAAGTGCGTCTAGCATTGTTGTTTGTAGAGTAATCAGCTATTTAAGGCATCAACAATGTAAGTTTTGCTATTGAGAATAGATGATCTAAAGTTTTAATAGTGTGATTTGTGTAATACTAATTTGTTTTAGTTTGATGGGGTTTGTTTTTAAGTTAAACTATAGTCATATTGTGGTCACTCTAACAGGGGTAACAAATATGATTATTTACGATGGCGAACAAGTCTTCCCAGAACGTGCAGGCAGTTTTAAAGCTTTCTTAAAAAGATATCTTGTAGAACAAGATGGTGAATATTTATTAGAAGAAAAAACTTTTATTTATGACAGCGAGAATGATGAATTTCTAGAACATGATATCCAAGAATTTTATGCGTTGTGGCTCGTTGCTTAATGTGACTGGTCGTAAATGCATCAAACCACCTTCGGGTGGTTTTTTAATAGTGAAAAGTACGGTCTAGGCATTTTTCTTTATACAGAGCTGTTATAATTTTTGACCATTCATTGCTTATAAAGTTGTTCAGCTCATGCCACAAATGTTCATTGATTATTCAGATAATATTCAAAATTTAGATAAAAAGAAGCTTATGTTAGGTCTAAATCATGCCTTATTTGATACAGGCTTGGTTGGACATGAGTATGATATTAAGTCACGTATTCAAGAAGTTTCTGATTTTTTGATTGGCTTTGGCGATGAAAATGGCTCAGCAAATAATCAAGCCTTTATCTTTGTACGATTGCAAGGTCTGAGTGGACGTACTGAACAACAAAAAGATTTAATGACTGAAAATTTATCGCAGTTTCTACAATCTTTTCAGGATTATTCAGCAAAAGGTTTAGAAATTCAGCTTTGTGTTGAGTTTGCTGAAATGCCAAGAGAGATTTATAAGAAAGTTTTGGTTCAGAAATGATTGAATAATGACTGAATCTTGAAACAGGTTACTTATTCACGAAATAAGCAACCTGTTTGAGGTTTTGTAAATTTACAATCTAGAGTTTCATTTAAGTAAAACAGATTTAGATAAATCAATAAAAACATTAAGATATAAGTATTGAAAATTATTTATAAAAACTACAAGCTCAAAACCTCAATATCTGCATATTCCAAGAGCTTAACGGCAGTCATTGCATAAATTTCATCTAAGA
>Ga0209023_10005964_pt1 | contig 13056 bp, 12 predicted proteins | sample LakOneMetagenome_FD_187468 | JGI IMG/M metagenome (GOLD analysis project Ga0209023, IMG submission 187468) | Freshwater and sediment microbial communities from Lake Erie, Canada (SPAdes) (version 2) | ecosystem: Environmental > Aquatic > Freshwater > Lentic | place: Lake Erie, Canada... | reverse complement strand
CGAGGTTCGGGCAGCCCTTCTTCACCGCTTCGACGTTTTCGGCGCCAAGGTCGGCCTTGGCCACGCCGCCGTTCATCTTCATGGCGCGCACGGTCGCCACGATCACGGCGGCCGAGGGCTTCAGCCCGGCCTTGCGGCACTTGATGTCGAAGAACTTCTCGGCGCCGAGGTCGGCCCCGAAGCCGGCTTCGGTCACGACATACTCGCCCAGCTTCAGCGCGGTCTTGGTCGCGATGACCGAGTTGCAGCCATGGGCGATGTTGGCGAAGGGCCCGCCGTGGACGAAGGCCGGGTTGTTTTCCAGCGTCTGCACCAGGTTCGGTTGCATCGCGTCCTTCAGAAGCACGGTCATCGCCCCGTCGGCCTTGATGTCGCGGCAATAGATCGGCTTCTTGGCGCGGGTATAGCCGATGACGATGTTGCCAAGGCGCGTCTGCAGATCCTCAAGGTCGTTGGACAGGCAGAGGATCGCCATGACCTCCGACGCGACGGTGATGTCGAAGCCGGTCTGGCGCGGGAAGCCGTTGGACACGCCGCCGAGGTTCACCACGATGTCGCGCAGCGCCCGGTCGTTCATGTCCATGACGCGGCGCCACGAGATGCGGCGCGCGTCGATGTCCAGCTCGTTGCCCCAGTAGATGTGGTTGTCGATCATCGCCGACAGCAGGTTGTGCGCCGAGGTGATCGCGTGGAAGTCGCCCGTGAAGTGCAGGTTCATCTCTTCCATCGGCACGACCTGGGCATAGCCGCCGCCGGCGGCGCCACCCTTCATGCCGAAGTTCGGGCCGAGCGAGGCTTCGCGGATGCAGATGACGGCCTTCTTGCCGATCCGGTTCAGACCGTCGCCAAGGCCGACCGTCGTCGTCGTCTTGCCCTCGCCCGCGGGGGTCGGGTTGATCGCGGTCACCAGGATCAGCTTGCCATCCGGGCGGCCGGCGAGCGACTTGATGAACTCTTGCCCGACCTTGGCCTTGTCATGGCCGTAGGGCAGAAGATGCTCGGTCGGGATGCCAAGCTTGGAGCCGATCTCCTGGATTGGCTTCTTCTTCGCCTCGCGGGCAATTTCGATGTCCGTCTTGAACGCCATCAGGGTCTCCTATCACCTTTGCCGCCAGGGCCGCATCGGCCCGGTTTTCGCTGCTTCTATCGCCGGTATGCCGCTGGACACGAGACGATTGCGACATGTTCCCGGCAGGAATCGCCGCCCCTTTGTGGCAAGGGCGGGGGCGTTCCTGCAAGGAAATTTTTTTGACTTGGGTGAATATGCGCGGATCAGGCCCCGCGCCAGGCCCGCTGGTCGGGAACATGCAGCCTGACGCGCTCGCCAAGGGTGAGCGTGCCCTCGCGCTCGACCCAGGCCACGATGCCGCGCCTGGCGGCCGCAGCGGGCTTGAAGAGCCGCCCCTTGCCCGGAAGCGCCGCTTCGATTCCCTGCGCGGGCACCGTGCAGGGACGGTTCTCCATGTCGACGACCAGGGTCGCCCCACCCTCGCCCTGAAGCCGCGACGAGGGGGGCAGATGCGTCAGGTCCGGCAGGCCCGACAGCACGAGCGTCGCGCCAACGAGAGCGGGGTCGAGCGGGCCGTCAAGGCCCATCCCGGCACCGATCTCTGCCAGTTCCTCGGCCGACAGGACCGACAGCTGGCGCGTATTGCGGATTTCCGTGCCGGCCGGATATTGCGCGCTGACGCGCGAACAGGCGGCCCGGGTCAGCCCGCCGTGGGCCTCGCCCTCGGGACCGGCAAAGGTCAGGCGCAGGCTCTGGCGGGAAACAGAGGCAAGGGCCGCATCCCGGTCGGGAACGACGCCAAGCCAGGTCACGGTCGCATGGTGGTTCGTCGGCATCAGCGCGGGCATGGGCGGCCTTCGGTCAAGAAAAAGGGGGCCAAATTGGCCCCCTTCGTTGTCAGGCGGATGGTTCGGGCTCCATCCCCCCGGTCGCGGCGCGCTTGCCGGCCTTGGGGATCGCCATCGAGGTGACCGGATCGGCCTTCGCTTCGTCACCGCCACCGTCGCCGTCGAGCGGCTCGCCCTTCGTGACCTTGCGGATCTCGTCGCCGGTCAGCGTCTCGTATTCCAGAAGGCCCTTGGCCAGACGCTCGAACTCGTCCTTCTTTTCCAGAAGGATCTTGCGGGCGCTGGTATAGCCCTCCTCGATCAGCTGCTTGACCTCGTTCTCGATCATTTCCTTGGTCTTGGCAGAGACGGAGAAGCCCCCCGTCTGGCCGTTGTAGCCTTCGTGCGCCTCGGCATAGTCGATGTTGCCGACCTTGTCGGACATGCCCCAGCGCATGACCATCGCCCGCGCGATGGCCGAAGCCTGCTGGATGTCGCCCGCCGGGCCGTTCGACACGCGCTCGTCGCCGAAGCGGATGATCTCGGCCGCCTTGCCCGCCATGGTCATGGCGATCTTCTGCTTGGCCTCGTCCTTGTGATAGTTCAGCCGGTCCATTTCCGGCAGGCTGACCACCATGCCAAGGGCCTGACCGCGCGGGATGATCGTGGCCTTGTAGACCGGATCGCAAAGCGGCAGCGCCATGCCGACGATGGCGTGGCCGGCCTCGTGCCAGGCGGTCATTTCCTTCTGCTCGGGCGTCAGCACCATCGACCGGCGCTCGACCCCCATCATCACCTTGTCCTTGGCGTTTTCGAAATCTTCCATCGTCACGAACCGCCGCCCGACACGCGCCGCCATGAGCGCCGCCTCGTTCACCAGGTTCGCAAGGTCGGCGCCCGAGAAGCCGGGCGAGCCGCGCGCGATCAGGCGCAGGTCGACATCGGGCCCAAGCGGCACCTTGCGGGCATGGACGTTCAGGATTTTCTCGCGCCCCTTGATGTCGGGGTTCGGCACATGGATCTGCCGGTCGAAGCGGCCCGGACGCAGAAGCGCGGGGTCCAGCACGTCGCGGCGGTTCGTGGCCGCGACGATGATGATGCCCTCGTTCGCCTCGAACCCGTCCATCTCGACCAGAAGCTGGTTGAGCGTCTGTTCGCGTTCGTCATTGCCCCCGCCGATGCCCACGCCGCGCGACCGGCCCACGGCGTCGATCTCGTCGATGAAGACGATGCAGGGGGCGTTCTTCTTGGCCTGCTCGAACATGTCGCGCACACGGCTCGCGCCGACGCCGACGAACATTTCCACGAAGTCAGAGCCAGAGATGGTGAAGAAGGGCACCCCCGCCTCGCCCGCGATGGCGCGGGCCAGAAGGGTCTTGCCGGTGCCGGGCGGGCCGACCAGCAGCGCGCCCTTCGGGATCTTGCCGCCCAGACGGCTGAACTTCTGCGGGTTGCGCAGGAACTCGACGATCTCTTCCAGCTCTTCCTTGGCCTCGTCGATGCCGGCGACGTCATCGAACGTCACGCGGCCCTGCTTTTCGGTCAGGAGTTTCGCGCGGCTCTTGCCAAAGCCCATGGCCCCGCCTTTGCCCCCGCCCTGCATCCGGTTCATGAAGAAGAACCAGACGCCGATCAGCACGATGAACGGCAGCCAGACCGACAGAAGCGAGAAGAAGCCCGAGGGCGACTGCTTTTCGGCCTTCACCTCGACCTTCTGCGCCAGAAGCTTGTCGATGAGCGTCGTATCCCCGTCAGGCTTGATCGTGACAAAGGTGGCGCCGTCGGCCGTGTGGCTCACGATCTGCTCGCCATCTATGTCGACGGACTTCACATCGCCCGCGTCGACCTTCTGGATGAATTCGGAATAGCTGAGCGTGCGCGCATTGAAGCTGGCCTGCGAGCCGCTGAACAGCTGAAAGAGCGCGAGGATCAAAACGACCAGCACGACCCAGAAGGCGATATTTCTTACGTTGCCCAAAAGGGGTTCTCCTTGGCGGCGCCCCTCGGATCGCCCAGAGGGCGGGGGGCGGTTACTGCTAAAATAGAGATTGGCCGGGTAGGTTCAATGCACGATGTGCATAGACGACTTGGTTCGGCTCCAGCAAGGGCGCCGCGACGAGACTGTCGCCGAACCAGAGCGCAGGCGATGACAGAAGTGCGGCGCGCGGCAGGTCATGGGTCTTGCGCCAGTCCGGGAAGCGGGAAAGGCCCGCCGGGCCCAGCGCCGCGACATGGGTGCCGGGCTGGCCGGGGGCAAGGGTGAAGCGGCCGTCCCAAAGCGCTCCGGGTGGAACGGGGGCGGCTTGCAGGGCGGCCTTCGGCTCTCGCACGACCCAAAGGGCGCCCTTGCGGGGCAGGATCAGGCAGCCGTGCAGCGTCGCCGGACGTGCGGCGAGCGCCTGCGCCAATGCCCGGCGCAGGGCCGCGTGGCGCGGCCGGTAAGGGGCGGCGGCGGCCCATTGCAGAGCCGCCGCAAAGAGGCGCTCGGCGGTTTCCGGCCGCGCGCGCCCCAGCGCCGCCGGATCGAGCCGGACCGCGCCCACGGGAAGAAGGTGCGCGGACGCCTGTGCCAGGGCGCGCGCCGCATCCTCGGCCACCTCGGCCACGGCCCGCATCCGCCCGGCGGTTTCCAGAAGCCCCGCGCGGCCCAGGCCCAGCGCCGCCATCGCCTGCCGGACCCGGATGCGGTCGGCGCGGGGGTCGGCGTTCGACGGATCGTCGATCCAGCCCGCCCCTCGCTGCGTCAACTCGTCGCGCAGGCGGGCACGCGGGACGGCCAGCAGGGGGCGGTGAAGCGTCAGGGCTCCGCGCGCGGTCCGGGCCGCCATCGCGGCCAGCCCGTCAGCGCCCGACCCGCGCAGAAGCCGCATCAGGACGGTTTCCGCCTGATCGTCGGCCGTATGGCCCAGAGCCAGATCGGCGATCCCCTGCCCCGCCGCCCAGTCGGCCAAGAGCCGGTAGCGCGCTTCGCGCGCCGCCGCCGCCAGGTTGCCGCGCCCGTCCCAGCCCGGCGACCAGCGCAGGACCGCATGCGGCAGCCCAAGCCCCGCGCAGACACGCCCGACCGCAGCCGCCTCTGCCGCCGCCTCGGCCCGCAAGCCATGATCCACGGTCGCGACAGACAGGGCCGGCCCGCCCGCCCGCGCCCAGTCGGCGCAAAGATGCAGAAGGGCCAGGCTGTCGCTTCCCCCGGAAACGGCAAGCCCGAGCCGGGTTGGCGGCTCGGGCGCGAAGGCCGCGATCAGGGTCGGCAGCAGGGGCGCGTTACTGGCAGGCAAGTTTCTGCATGGTCGCCTGCGCCTCGGCCGCCTCTGGCGCGGTCGGGAAGCGCCTCGGCACCTCCTGCAGCGTGACGCAGGCGTCCTGCGTCTGGCCCAGAAGCCCCAGCGCCGCCCCAAGACGCAAGAGCGCGGCAGGCGCATGCGGCCCCTCGGGCGCGCCCGAGAACGAGGCGAGGTAGGCCCGCGCCGCCCCCGCCGTATCGCCGGCCTTGGTCGCTGCTTCGCCTTGCATGAACTGCGCATCGCCGGTCAGGGGGCCGCCGGGATAATTCGCGACGAAGGTCGCCAGCGCAGCCTGCGCACCCGGAAAATCGCCTGCATCGAACTTGGCCTTGGCCTTGTCGAAGTCGGACTGCTCGTTCATCGCCAGCTCGACCTTGGGCTGGGCCGGGGCCGTCGTGGTTCCGGTTGCCGTGCCCGTGCCAGTGCCCGAAGCGCTCGCGGTTCCGGTATCGGTGCTGGCCGCCGCCCCGCCCGACGAACCGCCCCCGAGCGTCGGCGTCGCCGGCAGCTTCGAGGTGTCGCAACCCTTTTCCAGCTCGCAGATGCGAAACTCGAGGTCGCCCACCCGGTTCGTGCCGTCGGTCACGACCTTGTCGACCTTGATCTGCAACTTCTCGGTCGCGGCCGTCAGGCGCGCCAGCTCCGCCTCCATCGCGTTCATCCGGTCAAGCGCGGTGGTGCCGCCCGCAGCCTGCATGGCCGCGGGTCCGCCCGACACAAGCTCGGACTTCAGCGACTGAAGCTGGGCGCCCAGCGCCTCGACTTCCTTGCGGATGTCGGCGAGCGTCTGGTCCTTCGACGCGGCCTCTGCGACCCCGGCGCTGGCGACCAGCACCAGTGCAAGAAGGCCGTTGCGAAGAAACCTGACGCTCATCCCCGTTCCCCCTTAGACGCCGCCGCCAAGCTGCAGCGCGGTCTTGGCGCGACGGTTCTGCTGGAAGCAGCTTTCATCCGAGCAAAGCGCGATCGGCTGTTCCTTGCCGTAGGAGATGGTCTTGAGCCGCGTGCCCGACACGCCGTTCGCGATCAGGAACTGCTTGACCGATTCCGCGCGGCGCGCGCCAAGGGCAAGGTTGTATTCGCGCGTGCCCTGTTCGTCCGCATGGCCCTGGACGATCGCCGTGTAGTTCGGATGCTGGACGAGCCAGGCCGCCTGCTTGGTCAGGATCGCCTGCGCCTCGGGCGTCAGGGTCGACTGGTCGACGACGAAATGCACCATGTCGCCCAGCGTTTGCGCGAAATAGGCCGGGCTGTTCGGATCCGACGCGCTGCCGATGGCGCCCGCGCCCCCCATGCCGCCTGCACCACCGGCACCGCCCATGCCGTTGCGGTTGGGATTGTTGCAGGCCGCCGTAGCCAGCGCCGCAACGAAAAGGACGATCGTCGAAATCTTCTGCATCTTGTGGCCGCCTATCCTGTGTTTGCTCGATATTGTTGTCAGTCTAGCATTCTGGCGGGGCGTTGAAAACCGCCCGCACCATCGCCCGAAGGCCCGGCTTCAGGGAAGAAGCGGTCCCCAGGCCGGGTCGGACGCAGCACCTTGCGTCGGCACGGGGTGAAGCGCCCGGCCAGAGATGTCGACCGAGAAGAGCTGCGCCGAACCGGTCGCACCGGGGCTTTCGCGGGTGAACATGATGACGCGCCCGTTCGGCGCCCAGGTCGGGCCCTCGTCCAGGTAGCTCGAGGTCAGAAGCCGCTCTTCGCTGCCATCGGTGCGCATGACGCCGATGTAGAAGCGGCCGCCGTTCTGCTTGGTAAAGGCGATGTAGTCGCCGCGCGGCGACCAGACCGGCGTCGAATAGCGCCCGTCACCGGCCGAGATCCGCGTCCCCTCGCCGCCCGAGGCCGGCATGACATAGATCTGCTGGCCGCCCGAACGGTCGCTCTCGAACGCGATCTGGCTGCCATCGGGCGAGAAGGAGGGCGAGGTTTCGATCGACGGCGCGTTCGTCAGCTGCCGCACCTGCCCCGACGCGAGGCTCATCGAGAAGATGTCGGTATTGCCGTTCTGCTCGAGCGAGAAGGCCACCGTGTCGCCATCGGGCGAGAAGCGCGGCGCGAAGGTCATGTTGCCTTCCAGGTCGGCGAGCGCGCGGCTCTTGCCGGTCGCCAGCGTCATCTCGCGGATCCTCGGGAAGCCCGTCTCGAACGAGGTATAAAGGATGCGGTCGCCCTTCGAGGAGAAGCGCGGCGCAAGGACGATCGACGAGGCGTCGGTCAGGAAGCCAACGTTCGCCCCGTCATAGTCCATGATGGCCAGCTGCTTTTTCCGCGCGTCCTTGGGCCCGCTTTCCGACACGAAGACCACCCGGCTGTCGAAATAGGGCTTCTCGCCGGTGATGCGCGCATAGATCTGGTCGGCGACCTTGTGCGCGATCCGCCGCCAGTCGCCGGTCGCACCCTTGAACTGCATCCCGTCGCCCAGGGGCGCATCGGCGAAGACGTCGAAAAGCCGGAAGGCCACGGAAATCTGGTCGCCCTGCTGGATGACCCGGCCGGTAATCAGCGCCTGGGCATTGATCGCCTTCCAGTCGGCATAGGCCACGGGCGCGTCGAAGTCGCTGACCCGGCTGATGTAGGCGGCAGGTGCGATCTGGGCGAAAAGGCCGGTCCCTTGCAGGTCGGCGATGACCACATCCGTGATCGCCTGCGCCACATCGCCGCCCTGCGACAGGAAGGTGGGCGCCGCGAACGGCAGGGGCTGGAGGTCGGGCTGATCGATGGTCATGCGCAAGGGCTCGGCCCGCAGGGCCGGCGCCGACAGGGCCGCGATCCCGGCAAGGGCCAGCGCCAGAAGGCGAGAGGGTCGGAGGATGTCTGTCATCGGTCGGTCCTTTCGTTCAGTCGCCTGGCCCCTTGGGCCGCCCCCTTAGGCCAGCGGCGACGCGGGCGACAGGGGAAAAATGTAGGCTTCGTCTAGCGCAGCTGGTACTTCGTCCCATCGAAGGTCAGTTCGACCTCTTTCCAGCTGTCGTACTTGTCGCGCGGCAAGGGGTAGCCGCTCTTGGCGCAACGCAGGATCGCGCGGCGCGCCGCCTCGTAGGCCTGCTGCGCCGAGTCCCCGGATCCCCCCTGACTGCCAAGAAGCCGCAGGTTGCCCGGCATGCCGTCCGGACTCATGGTCATGCCAACCGTCACAATGGTGTTGGCCGCGTCCGTTGATAGCGCACCAGTGGTCCAGCATTCCTTTACCGCGATGCGGAAGCCATCCTTCTCGCCACTCGTCAGGGGCGGCCCGTTCGCGGCAATGCCGGTGCCGGTCTGGGGCGTATCGCTTTGCGCACCCGACAGAGCATCGGCAAGGGCGGCATCCACCCCCTCGGTCGCGTCGGGCGTGGGCGGCGTGTCGGCGCTCGCGGTCTGGGTATCGGCCGGCGCGGCGGGCGCGGGCGGCGCCGGCGCCTTCTTCGGGCGCGGCGGCGGCACGACAGAGGCGGCGGGCGCCCCGCCGATCGTCGTCTGGTCCTTCGTCGCCTCGGTCTGCAGCACCTGGCCCGCGTCGGCCGGGGCCTGCGCTTCGGTCGGCTTGGGCGGCGTGGGCGTGGGCGCGGGCTGGTCGCTCGTCTGGGGTGTCGTCGTCTCTGCGGTCGTCGCGTCGGGGGGCGGCGTCTCGGTCGGCGTGTCGGTCACCTGGGTCGAGGCCTTCGGCTTCTCCGTCGGCTTGTCGGTCGGCGGCAGGTCGATCTTCTGGTCGGGCGCGGGCGGCGTCGGCGGCTGGTCCGGCGCGGCGTCGGGCTCGGGCGCGGGAACCGGCGGCGCGGGTTCGGGCTTCGGCTCTGGCTTGGCCACGGGTTTCGCGGGGGGCTTCTGGCTGGCTTTCGGGGCCGACGGCTGGGGCGGGCTTTCCGTCGGTGCGGTCGGTGCGCGCCCGGCGATCTTGGCGAACTGGTCCGAGGTCATCAGAGACACTTCCGCCATCACGACGGGCGGCTTCGGCTCCGGCGGAAAGAAGATCCCGCCCAGGACCGCCCAGAGGAACAGCCCCAGATGCGCGCCAACAGAGACGCCAAGACCGATGCGCGTCGCCCGGTCCTCTGGCAGCCAGTCCCGCACCATCTCAGCCGCCGTTGCTGCCCGACGCCGCCGGGGCGCCGTTGAACGAGGGGCCGCCGCCGTCGGTCACGAGCGTGATGTTGGAAAATCCGCCGTTGTTCAGTGCCCCCATGACCTGCACCACGCGCTCATAGGGGATCGAGCCGTCGGCGCGCAGGAACAGCTTCTTGTCCTGCCGCGTCGCCGCGATGGCCGTCAGCTTGGCGATCAGCTCGTTTTCCGGCACGGCGCTGTTCTGGATCGAGATCGTGCCATCGGCCTGGAGCGAGACGGTCAGCGGCTCTTCCTGTTCGGTCGGCACCGCCTTGGCCGCGGTCTTCGGCAGCTCCAGCGGCACGCCCACGGTCAGAAGGGGTGCGGCCACCATGAAGATGATGAGCAGCACCAGCATCACGTCGACCATCGGCGTGACGTTGATTTCCGCCATCACCGCAGCCTTGCCGCGCCGCCCGCGGCGCCTGCGCCCGCCGCCCCCGGATTTCATGACCCCTGCGCCCATGGCTCAGGCGTCCAGTTGCCGCGACAGGATGGTCGCGAATTCGTCGGCAAAGGCCTCGTAGCCGTTGATGATCCGGTCGCTGTCGGTCGAAAGCTTGTTGTAGAAGATGACCGCCGGGATGGCCGCCAGAAGGCCAAGCGCGGTCGCGACCAGCGCCTCGGCGATGCCCGGCGCCACGACGGCGAGCGAGGTGTTCTGGCTGATGGCGATTTCCTCGAACGCGACCTTGATCCCCCAGACCGTCCCGAAAAGGCCGACAAACGGCGCCGTCGAGCCGACCGTGGCCAGGAACGGCAACCCGCGCGTAAGGTCTTCGGTCTCCTTCTGGATCGCCACGTCCATCGACCGGTCGATCCGCGCCTGCGCCCCCGCGATCAGGCCGCCGTCCTGCCGGTGGCTCCGCCGCCATTCCGTCATGCCAGAGGCGAAGATCTTCTGGCTCGCCCCCGTGGGCTGGGTGCCGATCATGTCGTAAAGCTCGTCCAGGGGCTCGCCCGACCAGAAGGCGCGGTCAAAGATCGCAGCCTCGCGCCGGGCGGCGGCGTAGGTGATGAACTTCTGGATGATGATCGCCCAGGACCAGACCGAGGCGATGGTCAGGCCGATCATCACCAGCTTCACGATGAACGAGGCGCGGGCAAAGAGCGCCAGCAAGGAAAAGTCGATCTGCGGTGCCGCAGCAGCCAGGGTGGTCGGGTCCATAGGTTCTGCTCGCCGTTGGGCCGCGTCAGCTGCGGCTCTGATTTGACGCCTCAATACAGCGGATTCTTGGCGAAGAAAACCGGGTGGCCTTCACATTCCCGAACGGGGCCCTTCAGCGGCCAGACGCTGGCGAATCTCTGCCGGAATGCGCGCCGGGCGGCCCGCGTCCGTGAGCGCGACAAGCGTGACCGTCGCCTGAAAGAGCCGGTCTTCGCCCCGCAGGACGGTCTGGTCGAGGACGATCCGCGCCGCCGTCAGGTCCAGAAGCCGCGTCTCGACCGTCAGAAGGTCGTCGAAGCGCGCGGGGCTGAGGTAATCGGCCTCGACCCGCCGGACCGCAAAGACGATCCCCGCTTGCCGCTTCAGCTCGCCCTGGTCGATCCCCAGCGTGCGAACCCATTCGGTCCGCCCCCGCTCGATGAAGCGCAGGTAATTGGCATAATAGACGATCTCCGCCAGGTCGGTGTCTTCGTAATAGACGCGGATCGGGAAGTGGTGGGGCATCACGGGGCCTATTCTGTGGCCGGGGCAGAGTAGAAGCCGGGCAAAGGGGCGGCAAGGGTTGCGGAGGGTCAGGGTGGCGGAAGGGGGGGCGCGGCAACTGGATGGCGCTTGGTCAGTATGTCCGGGGCCCGCAGTTCGGACGCGCGCCGCAACTACCCGGGCGATGCAACCACCGGATGGCATGGGAAGCCGGTGAGCAGGACCCGCAGGCGCGCCGGGTCCGCGCCCCAAGACCCCCACGGCGACCGCGACGGGCGCGCTCAAATGCGGGGCGGCCGACCTTCCCGGATGGCATGGGAACCCGGCAAAGAGGACCGCGCTGGCCAGTCGGGCCCGCGCTGCAAGCCCCCATGGCGACCGCGGCGTGCGCCCCTACACCCGGGCCGCCTAACCCTCCCGGCTTTCGGTCAGCAAAAGCCCCAGATCGCGGGTCAGGGCGCCGATCCGGGCCGTCCGCTCGGTGCTTTCGTCGGCGAGCCGCCCGATTTCGGCCGCGACGACGGCAAAGCCCGCACCCGCGGCCCCTGCCCGCGCCGCCTCGATCCGTGCATTGATCGCCAAGAGCCGCAGCAGCCGCAGGATCGTCGCGACGGGCGTCACTTCACCCATGAGCGCGCGGCATTTCAGCGCAAGTTCGGCCTGAAGCGCCGCCGCCGCCAGCGCCTCGGCCCGCGGGACGGCGTTGTCGGCCACGATCCCCTCAAGGTAAAGCAGCCGCCCGTTCGCGTCGAACACACCGCCCCCGGTTTCCCAGACCCAGAGGTCGCCCGCCTCGCCCCGGCAAAGGCGGTATTCGATGGACCAGTTCGTCCCCTCGGCCAGCGCGCGGTCGATCCGGGCGTAAACCGCGTCACGGTCCGCCTCATGGATCAGGCTGGAAAAGGACAGGCTTTCGGGCGCCATGAAGGTGCGCGCCTCATGGCCGGTGAGCGCCTCGACCGCGCCTTCCAGATGGATCATCGTGTAGTCGCGGTCGTTCAGGCAGCGGTAGATCAGGTTCCTCGTGCGGGCGAGCACGCTGTCCACAACGGAAAGCGTCGGGGGGGCCGCATCATCGAAAGGCGAAAGCGGGCTGCCGTCCATCGGTCCCTCTGCTGGTCTTTCACGCCAGGATGACCGGGAGGGATGAATAAATCGCTAAAGCCCGTGCCCAACCCGCGCCCCGACCCGCAGGGCATGGACGGGATCCTGGGTCGCATCCGGCAGGACCGGATCATAGGCGGCCGCAAGCACCCTCGCCACATCGCCCTGCGGCGGCACGGCCCAGGCCAGCATCAGCCGCCGCGCCAGCGCGCGCGCCAGATCCCCGGCCCCCATCTCGGCCGTCCCTCCCGTCAGGACCACGAATGAGATCGCCGCGCGGATCGCCCCGTCGGGTTCGAACCGCATGTGGATATACTGGCTCGCCCCTTCGGCCGCGAGCTTCGGCAGGCGCGCCACCATCCCCGGCACAAGGCCGTCAAGGTCGGGGACGCCGCCGACCTCGGCCCAGTCGCGCGCAAAGAAGATCATCAGGTTCGCGCCCTGGTCGGGGTCCGTCTCGGCCAGGGGGTGGCCAGCGGCACGGGCCACCTCGGTCAGCGCGCCCTTCAGGATCGCCAGCGTCGCATCGTCGACGCCAAAGACCACGGGCGCGATCGGGCGGCGCCAGCGGGCGAAGCGGTAGCTGCCATCGGGCAGGGTGAAGGCCGCGCGAACATCCTCTGGCGTCATTCGAAAAGCGCCCCCTGCCCCCCGGATGCGGCGGGCATCGGCAGTCCCAGATGCGACCAGGCGCGCGGCGACAGCATCCGCCCGCGCGGGGTGCGCTGGATCAGGCCCTGTTGCAGCAGGTAGGGCTCGATCACCTCTTCGATGGCGTCCCGGCTTTCCGACAGCGCCGCCGACAGCGTCTCGACCCCGACCGGGCCGCCGGCATAATGCTCGGCCATCAGCGTCAGGTAGCGCCGGTCCGCGCCGTCGAGGCCAAGGTGATCGACCCCGAGCCGCGTCAGCGCCGCATCGGCGAGCGTGCGCGTCAGCCGGCCATCGCCTTCGACCAGCGCGAAGTCCGCGACCCGCCGCAGAAGCCGCCCGGCGATGCGCGGCGTCCCCCGCGCCCGGCGCGCGATCTCGCGCGTGCCGTCGGGCTCGGACGCCAGCCCCATCAGCCGCGCGCCGCGCTGGACGATCAGGTCC
>Ga0209023_10005963_pt1 | contig 13058 bp, 9 predicted proteins | sample LakOneMetagenome_FD_187468 | JGI IMG/M metagenome (GOLD analysis project Ga0209023, IMG submission 187468) | Freshwater and sediment microbial communities from Lake Erie, Canada (SPAdes) (version 2) | ecosystem: Environmental > Aquatic > Freshwater > Lentic | place: Lake Erie, Canada | collected... | reverse complement strand
CCTTTTGCCACCTTCTTCGCATCGCCCACGATCCCCACGGCGACCTTCTTGGTCAGCCCGATCCGGTTGGGGTTTATATCCACCTGAATGATCTTGGCGTCCTTGGGCCAGTAGTCCAGCCCATAGCCCGGCAAGGTCGAGAATGGATTGAGCCGTGTCCCCAGACAAAGCACCACATCCGCCTTCGAGATCAACTCCATCCCCGCCTTGGAACCATTGTAGCCCAATGGTCCCACGAACAAAGGATGCGAACCGGGGAAGGCATCATTGTGCTGATAGCCCACACACACCGGCGCATCGAGCCGCTCGGCCAGCGCCATCGACGCCGGAATAGCGCCGCCGATCACCACGCCCGCACCGTTCAGGATCACCGGGAACTTCGCCCCCGACAGAAGCGCCGCCGCCTCGGCCAGCGCCTGCTCGCCACCCGAGGGCCGCTCGAACTCGATGATGCGCGGCAAGTCGATGTCGATGACCTGCGTCCAGAAATCGCGTGGCATGTTGATCTGCGCCGGGGCCGAATGCCTGCGCGCCTGACAGATCACGCGGTTCAGCACCTCGGCCACTCGCGAGGCATCGCGCACCTCTTCCTGATAGGCAACCATGTCCTTGAAAAGCGCCATCTGTTCGACTTCCTGAAACCCGCCCTGACCGATGGTCTTGTTGGCCGCCTGCGGCGTGATCAGCAACAGCGGCGTGTGGTTCCAATAGGCGGTTTTCACCGCGGTCACGAAGTTGGTGATCCCCGGACCGTTTTGCGCAATCATCATGCTCATCTTGCCCGACGCGCGGGTAAACCCGTCTGCCATCATCCCGCCCGAACCCTCATGGGCACAATCCCAGAAGGTGATCCCCGCCTTCGGGAACAGGTCGGAAATCGGCATGAACGCCGACCCGATGATGCCGAACGCATGTTCGATCCCGTGCATTTGCAGCACTTTGACGAAGGCTTCTTCGGTGGTCATTTTCATCGGGCAAACTCCTTCAGCATCGGCGCAGGCTGCGCATCCTTGCCTGCCTTTCTAGCCCCCGCACCGAGGGGCGATTAGGGCCAGTCACTCTGTCGCCTTATGTCCAGTTTCTGCTATCGCCTCGGCAATCCGCGCAATCCCCTCGCCAATCCGGCCCTGCGGGATCGAGGAATAGGCCAGCCGATAGTAGTTTCGCGGCGCCCGGTCCGGATCAAAGAACACCTGTCCCGGCTCGATCAGCACACCCTTGGGCCGCAGCGCCAGCGCCAGCGCCCCGGTATCCACCCCCTCCGGTGCCCGCATCCAGAAACTCGACCCGCCAAAACCGCCTTGCCCCGCGACCGACAGCCCGCACGCCCTTATCGCCTCGTCCATGGCAATTCGCCGCCGCCGATAGACCTGATTCATCCGGTTCAGCAGCGTGTCATAATGCCCAAGCGCCAGAAAATACGCCGTGGTCCTCTGGATATGGCCCGGCAGATGGCGCATCACCGTCGCCCTCAGCGACCGCGCCTCGCGGATGAACGGCTCCGATCCCACCAGATAGCCAAGCCGCATCCCCGGAAACAGCGACTTCGAGAATGATCCGACATAGATCACTCTGCCTTCCTCATCGAGCGACTTGAGCGCGGGCGAGGCCGATTTCATGAACGACATCTCGAATTCGTAGTCATCCTCGACAATCACGAAATTGTCGCGCCGCGCCCGTTCCAGCAACGCTCGCCGCCGCGCTGTCGGCATTGTCGCATTCGTCGGGCAATGGTGGCTTGGCGTGGTAAAGACCAGATCGGCATTCGGGGGAATGTGGTCCGGCGGCAAGCCTTCGGCATCCACATCGACATAGGCCACCTTGCAGCCGCGCTGCTGCAAGATCATCTGCAACCCCGGATAGGCCGGGTTCTCCTGCACCGCCAGCCGTCCCGCCCCCAGCAACACCTCCGCCGTCATCCACAGCGCGTTCTGTGCCCCCATGGTCAGCAGCACTTCCTCGGGTCGCGCCACGATACCCCGTCGCGGCAGGATCGAGCGCACCACATATTCGATCAGCATCGGATCATCGCGCGTATAATAATCCGCCGTCAGCGCATCGAAATCCCGCAACCCCAATGCGCGCAACGCACATTGCCGCCAGTTCTGATGGTCAAACAGCGTGCTGTCGGCCTGCCCATAGATGAAGGGAAACGGATAGGTCCGCCAATCCTCGGGCTTGGCCAGATAAGGCCCGCTCGAATAGCGCTGCCCCGTCACCTCGTCCCAGTTGACCGCATCGGCACGCCGCCCGCGTGGCAATGCAAAATCCGGCTGGCGCGGCGCATTGTCCGACACGAAATACCCCGACCGCCCACGCGATGTCAGGTAGTCCCCCGCCAGCAACTCCGTATAGGCCAGCGTTACCGTGATCCGGCTTACCCCCAGATGGCTGGCCAGCTTGCGGCTTGATGGCAGCTTTTCCCCATGCCGCAATCGCCCGCGCAAGATGCCCTCGGCGATCATCTGCTGAATCTGCTGCTGCAAGGTTGCAGCCGCGCCGGGCGTCAGAAAGAAACTTTCGGCGGGGATCGACATGCTGGACCTATCCGGACGGCAAAACTGGCATTACCAGCTTCCGCCGCCCGTCAGCCCATGTCAAACCCGGCCTGCATTTCCCGGCGACAAATATCCAGGTGGGGGCAGCGCCCCCAACCACCCGTCAGCCAAACACCTTGGTCAGCGCGTTGCCAATCGCCCCGGTGATCTGGTCGATGTCGTCGGCAGTGGCGATCAGCGCCGGGCTCAGGCACAGCGTATTGTTCAGTCCCGGCAACGACCGGTTGGTCATCCCGATCAGCACGCCTTGCGCCGCGCAGTCCGCAACCACCGCCGCCACCATCTTCTCGTTGGCCGGCTCCTTTGTTACCCGGTCCGCCACCAGTTCCGCGCCGCAAAACAGCCCCTTGCCCCGCACGTCGCCGATCACCTTGTGCTTGTCTTGCAAGGCCCGCAGGTTATCCAGAACCCGCTCGCCCATCCTGAGCGTATTCTCCAGCAAGCCCTCATCCTCGATGATCCGCATATTCTCCAGCGCCGCCGCCGGTCCGGCCGTGCAGCCGCCAAACGTCGAGATGTCGCGGAAAAAGCTCATCGGATCGTTCGGGTCATCCTTGAACAGGTTGAACACCGCCTCGGTGGTCACCGTACAGGAAATCGCCGCATAGCCCGAGGCCACGCCCTTTGCCATCGTCACGAAATCCGGCTTGATCCCATAGTGCTGATAGCCAAACCAGGTTCCCGTCCGGCCGACGCCGCACACCACCTCGTCGATATGCAGCAAAATATTGTATTTCTTGCAGATTTCCTGAACACGCTCCCAATAGCCGGTCGGTGGCACGATCACGCCACCCCCCGCCGTCACCGGCTCAAGCACGATGGCGCCAACCGTATCGGGCCCCTCGCGCAAGATCACTTCCTCGATCGCATCGGCGGCGCGCTCGCCGTAATTCTCCACATCCCACTGCTTGCGATACTCAAGGCAATGCGGAACCATCACGAACCCGTCGGGGTAGGGGCCATATTGCATCGCCCGTTCCGCCTGACCCGAGGTCGCCAAGGCCCCGATGGTCGTCCCGTGATAGTCACGCTCGCGATACAGGATCTTCCATTTCTTGCCGCCATGATGCTTGTGGGCGATCTGTCGCACCATCTTGTAGACCTTCTCGTTCGCCTCCGACCCCGAGTTGGAAAAGTAAACCCGCGTCAGTCCCGGCATCTTCGAGATCAGCCTTTCGGCAAACCGCGATCCGGGGATCGACCCCGCCGAACCGGCGAAATAGTTCATCCGCACCAGCTGGTCGCGCACCGCATCGGCAATGCTCGTGCGGCCATAGCCCACGTTCACTGTCCACACGCCGCCCGACACCGCGTCGATATGCTCGCGCCCCTTGGCGTCCCAGACCCGCAGTCCCTTGCCCTCGACGATAACCCTCGGATCGACCGTCTCATACTGCTTGTGCTGCGACAGATGGTGCCAGATGTGGGCGCGATCCGCCTCGACGACGGCGGAAATGTCATTGCTGTTAAGCGCTCGGTCCATCATGTGCCTCTCGGAGTTGCGCGAAATATAAGCAGCGACGCTGCCTTTCACCGATCATCCCGAATCGCCCTCACGAACCGTAGGGCCAGTGATGGCGGCCTTATAAGTCCAGATCAGTTTTGGCTTTGGGAAGTGCCTTCCTTCGGGGAACATTCTTTCCTGACACGCAGGGCTGGCAACCGGCTTCTTCCAAACTTCGGCCGCACGCTTTCTTTGACGTGGACAAAAGAAAAAACGCGCAGTCCCGAATAGCGCGCACTCAACATGGAGATCAGAATGACCGGACGGACCCTCCTCCTTTCTGCAGTGGCAGGACTGGCACTTTTCGCCGGACCGCGCGCAGCTTCGGCACTTGACGAAATCACCGTGGCCTACTTCCTCGAATGGCCCATGCCCTTTGAATATGCAAAGGCGATGGGCACTTACGAGAAAGAGATGGGCGTCAAGATCAACTGGCGCGCCTTCGACACCGGTACGGCAATGTCCGCCGCGATGGCCTCGGGCGACGTGCAGATCGCCGTCAGCCAGGGCGTGCCGCCCTTCGTTGTCGCCACCTCGGCTGGGCAGGATCTTCAGATCATCGACGTCGCCGTCAGCTATTCCGACAATGACAACTGCGTCGCACGCACCGACCTCGAGATCACCAAGGACAATGCCAAGGAACTCGAAGGCAAGAAGGTGGTTCTGCCGGTCGGCTCGGCCGCACACTACGGCTTCCTCAAGCAGATGGAGCACTTCGGCGTCGACATCTCGACCATGCAGATCGTCGACATGGCCCCGCCAGACGGCGCAGCAGCCTTCGCACAGGGCGGCATCGACCTTGCTTGCGGCTACGGCGGCGGCCTGCGCCGGATGAAGGAATACGGAAACGTCCTTCTGACCGGCAAGGAAAAGGAAGAGCTTGGCATCCTCGTGTTCGATGTGACCTCGGCACCTGCCGGCTTCGTTTCGGAAAACCCTGATCTGGTGGCAAAATTCCTCAAGATCACCGCCGATTCCAACGCCATGTGGGCCGACGAATCCAAGCGCGCCGAAATGCTGCCGGTCATTGCCAAGGACAGCGGCATGGACGAGGCCGCTGCCGCCGACTCGCTTTCCACCTTCACCTTCCCGACGGTGGAAGAGCAGCTTTCCGCCAAATGGCTCGGCGGCGGCGCTCAGACCTTCATGAAAGGTGTGGCCGACGTCTTCGTGAACGCCAAGTCGATCCCGGCGGCACTCGAAAATTATGATGCCCAGGTCAACACCGGGCCTCTCACGGCAGCAGGAAGCATGTAACATCCCATCAGGGCGGCACGCGTCGTGCCGCCCTCCACCCCCTCAGACACAGGGAGTGCCATGGGCCTTTCCATCAAGAACCTGTCGATGCGCTTTGACGTGCCGGGCGGCAAGCCCGTGCAGGCGTTGCAAGACGTGTCACTCGAAATCGCCAAGGGCGAACTCGTGTCGATCCTCGGCCCCTCCGGCTGCGGCAAGACCACGCTTCTCAACATCCTTGCGGGCTTTCTCTCGCCCACCTCGGGCAAGGTCACCCTCAACGGCCACGCCGTCACCGGCCCGCACCCTGAACGCGGCATGGTGTTTCAACAAGGCGCGCTTTTCGAATGGATGTCAGTGCGCCGCAATGTCGACTTCGGCCCGCGCATGAAAGGCATGGGCTTGGCCGAGCGCACGAAGATAACCGATCAACTTCTTGAAACCGTTGGGCTTCACGACTTCAAAGAAAAGGCAGTCTACGAACTTTCCGGCGGCATGCAACAGCGCGTCGCGCTGGCCCGCTGCCTTGCCAATGACCCCGACGTGATCTTGATGGACGAGCCGCTCGGCGCGCTCGACGCTCTTACCCGCGAAAAGATGCAGGGCCTTGTGCTCAAGCTCTGGAAGGAAACCGGCAAGACCGTGATCCTGATCACCCATTCCGTCGAAGAGGCGCTGCTGCTTGGCGAGCGCCTTATCGTCATGGCCCCACGTCCCGGCCGCATCTTCAAGGAATATCAGTTGCCCTTCGCCGAACGCGGCGTCGGTGCCGATCTGCGCACCGTCAAGAAGTCCGATGGCTTTGCCGACACCCGCGAGGAGATTCTCGGCATGATCTGGGGCATGGAAGAAGAAATCATGGGCCGCGCGGAGCGCGCATCATGATGGTACTCGTCTTCTACATCGCCATTTTCGTCGCCTCGATGTTCGCGGTCCGCTTCCTGCGCCGCCACAGCCAGCGCAACGACTTCACCAGCCTCAAGACCGTCACCTTCGGCGACGAAAGCGCCGTCCGCCCGGACCGTGCCGCATCCGTCATCTCGATTTTGGCGCTTTTCCTGATCTGGGGCGCCTTCACCGGCTCGCGGTTCGTGCCCATCCACGTCCCCGGCCCCTTCATCGGCGACACTTCCTTTACCTACACGGCCCGAACAGCGGCGGGCGTGACCGACGAAGGCAAGGTCTCAATCATCGTCCACCCGCTCGACGACGTGAAGAAACCGGCCACGGTGGAACCGGGCGAAGGCTTTGCCAAGGACGACAGCGCCGTCGTCGCCGCCTGGCGCTCCGTCCTCCTGAAGGTTCAGGACAATGACGAAGGTGGCAAGGATGCAGGCTATCAGGTGGTGGCCGTGGACGGTCTGCCAATCGGTCCCGGCGAAACCGTCCGCGTCGATCATGGGTCGGTGAACCTGACCCCCAAGGGCACGCTCAACTTCCAGCCAGACAAGGGCTGGCAGATGGAGCCGATCTGGATGCCCGCACCCGAGAAAGTCGCCGCAAGGTTCTGGGAAATCGCACAAAACGGCTATCAGAACACCTCACTCTGGACCCATCTCGGGTCGTCGCTGATGCGCGTCCTCGCGGGCTTTGTACTAGGCTCCATTGTCGGGATACCACTTGGCTATGCGATGGGCCTCTCTGGCTGGTTCCGCGGCTGGTTCGACCCGATTGTCGAATTCATGCGCCCAGTGCCGCCTCTGGCGCTGATCCCGCTGATCATCATCTGGTTTGGCATCTGGGAAACCGGCAAGATCGTTCTGCTCTTCCTTGCCGCGCTCTGGATCATGGTGATCGCCGCCCGGTCCGGCGTCTCTGGCGTGAAGATCTCGAAGATCCACGCCGCCTATTCGCTCGGCGCCTCCAAGTGGCAGATCATGCGTCATGTCATCATCCCCAACTCGCTCCCCGATATCTTCACCGGAGCGCGCGTGGCGATGGGTGTTTGCTGGGGCACCGTGGTCGCCGCCGAACTCGTCGCCGCCGAAAAAGGCGCGGGCATGATGATCATTGCGGCCTCGAAATTCCAGCTCACCGACATCGTGGTGATGGGCATCATCTTGATCGGCATCATCGGCTATGGCATCGACATTCTGATGCGCCTCGCCGAAAAGAAACTGGTGCCGTGGAAGGGCAGGGGCTGACGGTAATTCTTCTTCCACGTCAGTCCTTTGCGCGGCGACCCTTCACCAGAAATCCCGGTGATCCTTGACGATCTCTTCCTCAAGTTCCGGGAACGGCCCGCGCACGGCAACCTGCCTGCGCCCTGCGGCAAACACCTGATGGCAACTCAGATCGAGCGTCAGGTTCTCCGGATTGTCTCCCGTCAGTTCGGCCAGCCGCCGTTCCGTAAGGCCATAAACAACAGCGCCAATCCCGGCCCAGTAACAAGCCCCGGCACACATGCAGCAAGGTTCGACCGAAGTCACCAGCGTACAAAGCTGAAGGAACCCCGGTTCGTATTTCTGCGCGGCCTCTCGCGCCACATTGGCCTCGGCATGTCCGACACCGCGATCCTGCGCATAGGTATTGCCCGACGATAAAAGCACATCGCCCTCTGGCCCGACCAGAAGCGCGCCAAATGGATGGTTGCCACCCGCCCGGCTGATGGCGGCAATGCCGATTGCCTGACGGAGATATTCGGTATCGCTCTTCATGACCGCCTCCCTGCGACGCATGTTGGCAAGCCTACACGCAAAAGCCCGCCTTTCGCAGCCTGAAAGCCCGCTTCGTTTCTGACCGAAGCGCCGCCCTCAATGCACCTTGGCGCCGGTCAGGCGGCTCGCCAGCAAGTCACCGGTCTCCGACAGAATCGGATAGGCCACCTGCGTGAAGGCCGTATTCACCTGTTTCAGCGCGCGCAGCGTCTCCTGATGGATGTTCGACGTCTCGATCGACTCCGTCCGCCCCTCTTTCAGCCGCTCAAGGTGCGACCGCTGCAAGGTCTGCTCGATGTCGCGCACATGGTCCTTTTCCTGCACCAGCGCCCGCGCCGCATCCGGGTTCAGCGTCATCAGCACGTTCAGCGCCGCCTGAGCATTGGCAAGCACCCGGTCATGGAAATCGCTGATCTCGCCGATCCCGGTCTCGGAAAAGCTCAAGCCATCCTGATCCAGCTTCTTGGCCAAAGGCACCATCGACTGCGCGATCACATTGCCCGCACTTTCCAGACTGACCGCCATCTCCGCCAGATCGATCCCCCGCCGCTCTGTCGTCTCGTCAATATCGGCGCGCTGCAACTTCGCGAGGTAAAGCTTTGTTTCCAGATGGATCTTGTCCACCTCTTCTTCCTTGCGCCGGATCGCTTCCGCAGCCCCGTCATCCCAGTGCTGATAAAGCCCAAGGACAGATCGCAACATCGCCTCCACCCCTTCGCCCAGCTGCAATATCTCGCGCGCCGCCGCCGCAAGCGCCCGCTCGGGCTTTACCAGTGCCGCAGCGTCCAGCGCCGACACCCGGTTCAGCACCACCGGTGTGGCGGGCGGCGAAATCAGCCCGCTCGCGATCCGCATCAATGGCCCGGTGAAGGGCAGCGCCAGAACCAGAAGCCCCAGATTGAAGAACAGATGCAGGTTCACCACCTTCCGCGCCGGTGTCGGCCCAAGGATGTCAAGCGGCGGATGGAACATCGCCAGCACGATCAGCGCAATCAGCGCCCCGCCGCCCCGCACCAACAGGTTCGCCACGATCACCCGCCGCGCCTGCAACTCGCTGCCAAGCGTCAGGATGAACGCAATCATCGCCCCCCCGAAATTCGCGCCCAGCACCATCGCGATCCCCGCCGGCACCGGCAGCATCGTCGTCTGCGCCAGCGTCACGAACAACAACACCGCCGCCACCGATGAATGCACGGCCCAGGCAAACAGCGCCCCTATCAGAAACGCCGTGATCGGATCGCCGCCCAGATATTGCATCGCCGCTGCCAGCCCCTTGGCCTGCCGCAACGGCTCCGTCGCCTCGCGGATCATGGTCAGCGCCACAAAGATCAACGCCAGCCCGATCAGCGCCCGGCCCGCCATCCGCCATTCGCGCGTCGTCGACCGCTGAAAGATCGCCACGCCCACAACCATCAGCACCGGCACCAGCCAGTCTGCCCGTGTGAGCAGAATCTGCGCCACGATTGCCGAGCCAAGATCAGCGCCCAACAGCACCGCCAGCCCCGCCACCCCGGCCAGCGTTCCCGCCGCCACGAAGTTCGAGGTGAGGATCGCCACCGCCGTCGAGCTTTGCAGCACTACCGCCGCGCCGGTCCCCGCCGCTGCCGCGATCACCCGGTTCTCGCCGCCCCGCCTCAGCCAGCGACGCAGTTGCACCGACCAGCCGCGCTCGACTCCGGTTCGGACCAGCCGCACGGCCCAGATCAGGAGCGCCGCCGCCCCGGCAATGTGGATCAGGAACAGAAGGGGAGTGCTTTCGGCCAAGGCATTTTCTTTCGCGCGTCATCCCCGCCGACTCGTCGTCGCGGGGGCTTGTTACAAAACTGTCATAAAACCTTCACAAAACGCGTCCGGACACAATGGCGAAGTCTTCACGCCAATTAACGACACGCAAGGTCACATCCTGTTGACCATACACCAGTTTCCGTCAATCTCCGCGCATGGCCTTCACACTTCGCCAACTTCAGTTCTTCGTTGCCGCCGCCGAGCAAGGCTCGGTCTCCGGTGCCGCGCGCGCCTTGTCCATATCGCAATCCTCGGTGACCGAGGCGATCCAGTCGCTCGAAGACGACCTCGGTCTGGTTCTTTTTGATCGCCGTGCCCGCGGTCTCGACCTTACCCACAAGGGCTCTATCTTCCTCCGCCACGCCACCCAAATCCTCGCCGACGTGTCGACCGCCCGCATGGCCTTTCGCGAGGAAGAAGGCGACCTTGGCGGCAGGCTGTCGCTTGGTGTCACCTCGCTCGTCGCCGGTTACGTCCTCTCCGATCTTCTGTCGCGTTTCCGTCGCGCCTATCCCAAGGTCGAAGTGTCGGCGATCGAGGATAATGCCGACTACCTTCAGCACCTGCTGATCGGCGGTGAACTTGACGTGGCCGTGCTCCTGACCTCGTCCATCCGCGACCGCGCCGCCATGCAGGTGGAATCGCTCCTCGTCTCGCCCTACCGGCTGTGGCTGCCCACCGGCCACCGCCTGAACGAGGCCGAAGCGATCCTTCTCGACGATCTCGCGGGCGAGCAACTGATTGTCCTGACCGTCGACGAGATCGAGGAATCCACCCGTCATCTGATGGGCGCCTTGTCGGTCAAACCCGACATCGCTTTCCGCACCCGCTCGGTCGAGGCGGTGCGCTCGCTGGTTGCTACCGGGGCAGGGGTGGCACTTCTGCCCTCGCTCGTCTACCGGCCCTGGTCCCTCGAAGGCGACCGTATCGAGATTCGCGATGTCTCAGGCGACCTCCCCTCGGTTCAGGTCGGTCTGGCATGGCGCAAGGGCGCACCCCTGTCCGCCGTCGCCCGCAACTTCATCCGCACCGCCCAAGGCGCTGTGCCTGACAGATAGCGCCCGGTCAGGCCGCTCCCCTGGTCATTTTCTGCTGGTAAATATCCCGGGGTCGGGGGCAGAGCCCCCGTCGCAACCCATCGAAAGCGCCAGCACTGCGGCCCGAGCGCCCAAATCGACACGCCAAACTATCGGTATTTCCGATAGATACTATCTTCCTTTTGATATTGCGAAACCTCTTAACGCGGCTCATCCTTTCGGCAGAACCAGAGGCGGCGGCATTGGGCCGATACCGTCCACCGGGCCGCCAAGCGCCCACTGTCCGAAGGGAGCGACCATGCTGAAGAAACTTTTGATCTCCACGACCGTGCTTGCCTTTTCCTCGTCTTCTGTCGCTTGGGCAGAAATGACCGCCGTTGGCGATGGCGAGGGCGAGCTGAACATCGTCGCCTGGCCCGGCTATATCGAGCGTGGTGAAACCGACAAGGCCTATGACTGGGTCACCAAGTTCGAGGAAGCCACCGGCTGCAAGGTCAACGTCAAGACCGCCAATACCTCGGACGAGATGGTCGCGCTGATGAACGAAGGCGGCTTCGACCTCGTGACCGCATCGGGCGACGCCTCGCTGCGCCTCGTCGCGGGCAAGCGCGTACAGGCGATCAACACCGACCTGATCCCCTCATGGTCCAAGGTCGATGACCGCCTGAAGGACGCGCCGTGGTTCACCGTCGATGGCGCTCACTACGGTGTGCCCTACCAGTGGGGCCCGAACGTGTTGATGTATAACACCAATGTCTTCAAGGAGCCGCCGAAGAGCTGGTCGGTGGTGTTCGAAGAACAGACCCTTCCCGATGGACAGTCGAACAAGGGCCGGGTGCAGGCCTATGACGGCCCGATCCACATTGCCGACGCCGCACAATATCTGATGGCCCATAAACCCGAACTTGGCATCAAGAACCCCTATGAACTGAACGAAGATCAATACAAGGCCTCGCTCGATCTCCTGCGTCAGCAGCGTGAACTGGTTGGCCGCTACTGGCACGACGCCATGATCCAGGTCGACGATTTCAAGAACGAAGGCGTTGTGGCTTCCGGCTCATGGCCGTTCCAGGTGGGTCTTCTGAAGGGCGAAGGCCAACCCATCGCCTCGACCATCCCGGAAGAAGGCGCCACAGGCTGGGCCGATACGACGATGATGGAGGCTGATGCCGCCCACCCGAACTGCGCCTACAAGTGGATGGAACATACGCTGTCCTCGAACCTGCAATCCGACCTGTCGGTCTGGTTCGGCTCGGTCCCGGTGGTTCCTGCCGCCTGCGAAGATGGCTCGGGAATGCAGACCAAGGAAGGCTGTGCCGCCAACGGCTTTGACGACTTCGACAAGATCCGCTTCTGGACGACGCCGGTCGCCAACTGCTCGCAAGGTGAAGGCGCCTGCGTTCCCTACTACCGCTGGGTGTCCGACTATATCGGCGTGATCGGCGGCCGTTGATCCGATAAACCGGCCCCCGGACCAACCGGGGCCACGAACTGCACTTCCCCCGGCTACGCGCCGGGGGCATTTCGGATGTTTGCCATGACCTCAGCTGTCGAATTTCGCTCCGTCTCGCGCCATTTCGGCACGCCCGACCGCATCATCAAGGCGGTTGATCAGGTCGATCTGACCATCGAGGAAGGCTCCTTCTTCGCCATGCTCGGGCCCTCCGGGTCCGGCAAGACCACCTGCCTGCGTCTGATCTCCGGCTTCGAACTGCCGACGGCGGGCGAGATCATGATCTTCGGCGAACCGTCCGGGCACGTTCCGCCGAACCGCCGCAACGTGAATACCGTCTTTCAGGACTACGCGCTCTTTCCGCACATGTCAGTGCGCGACAATGTCGCCTACGGCCTGATGGTCAAGGGCGAGGCCAAGGCCACCCGCCACAAGCGCGCCGACGAGATGCTCGAACTGGTCAAGCTCGCCGGTTTCGGCGACCGCAAGCCCGCGCAACTCTCCGGTGGCCAGCGCCAGCGCGTCGCGCTCGCCCGCGCCCTTGTCAACGAACCCCGCGTGCTTCTCCTTGACGAACCGCTCGGCGCGCTCGACCTCAAGCTACGCGAGGCCATGCAGGACGAGTTGAAGAGCCTCCAGCAACGCCTTGGCATCACGTTCGTTTTCGTCACCCACGATCAGGGCGAAGCCCTGTCGATGGCCGATCGCGTCGCCGTCTTCAACGAGGGCAAGGTCGCGCAGGTCGGCTCGCCGTCCGACATCTACGAACGCCCCGCCACCCGCTTCGTCGCCGATTTCGTCGGCTCCTCCAACGTCTTGCCGCCAGAC
>Ga0209023_10005962_pt1 | contig 13060 bp, 8 predicted proteins | sample LakOneMetagenome_FD_187468 | JGI IMG/M metagenome (GOLD analysis project Ga0209023, IMG submission 187468) | Freshwater and sediment microbial communities from Lake Erie, Canada (SPAdes) (version 2) | ecosystem: Environmental > Aquatic > Freshwater > Lentic | place: Lake Erie, Canada | collected... | reverse complement strand
GTAACAAACGGCGTCTTTACCGTTACGCTGGATTTTTCGCCCGCCACGCCATTCTCCACGGGTGCTGATCGATGGCTTGGAATTGCGGTGCGCAAACTTTCCGATCCACCCGGATTTACTGCACTTTCTCCGCGGCAGCCGATCACAGCTGTGCCGTATTCGACACGCTCTTTGTCCGCCTCCACGGCAGATAACGCAGCGACGGCTGTCACGTCAGTCACCTCGCAAAATGCCAGCCAACTACAGTCTGATCTTGCGTCCGGCGGCACGATAAACACCGCTACAAATCCTGTTGACTGGTCGAAGCTAAAAAATGTACCGACCGACGTCAAAGATTTCTCGGCATCGAACTACATTCAAAATACAACATCACCGCAAGCGGCGAATATTTCGGTAAGCGGGAACGCCGTAATAGGCGGCTCGGTCACCTCCACACCGATCAACTATGTGGATGCTTATGACACTACGAGCCAGAATATCCCCGGTTCTATCTGGACCAATATCAACTACAACACCAACAACGTTAGAAACGGATGGATTCACAACCCGTCCACAGCAACCTTCTTTTGTCCGGCCACGGGACTTTACTTGATACAGTACTTTGGACGAATTAGTAGCTCCCCGAATCCGGGAACTACTGGCGGTTATATAAAGGTCGCGATGAGGGCCCTGATAAATGGGGCGGAAGTCATAGGCAGCGGGGCAGTGACCGAGAGCCCCTATCCGGGAACGTTAGGCGGCCAGGCGGGCACGTCACTCTCAAAGAGTTTTATCGCTCAGATGGATGCAGGAGATGCTCTCGTACTTCAAGTCGCCGCAACCTCTAGCATCGTCGGCGTGCAATTATCACCGAATCCCATATTTAGTTTCGGCAGCCCGTCACCATCCTCGTCGATCACCATCATGAGGGTTCAATAGAACGATCGCAGGAACGTCACGAGATCAGCGAGAGGCGATGACGACGGGAGACCATTCTTTGCACTGGGGAACGCCTTGCCAAAAGCAACCGCAAACGCCCAGACGTCGCTAGCACGTACCCCCACTTTGTTCCGAAGAATGCCCGTTATCTTCCCTAACAATCGTGAAGCTAAAGAATTTCGAGGCAGCCTGCAAAATAATTTGCCTTTTATGATGGAGATCTCTCCGATTTCCGGCGTTATTAGATAGAGGAAAATCTATTTAAATACTGCCCGGACCTAGGAGACCATCATGAAAGGAATGTTTAACCCATCGAACCGTTCGAACTTCGCATCGTTTTGTTTGTCGCTTTTTATCATTTGGATAAGCGTCGCTGCGTCGGCCTTCGCACAGTCGGCACCGTTTACGTATCAGGGACGGCTGGCCGAAAGTTCATTGCCCGCGAATGGCACTTATCAGATGCAATTCACGCTCTTTAGCACGGATGGGAACCAGATCGGATCATCGATCGCCGTCTCATCGGTAACGGTAACGAACGGTGTATTTACGGTCGTGTTGGAATTCGACGCGCCCAATGCGTTCAATGGTGACAAGCGTGTTTTGGACATCGCCGTCAAAAAGCCCTCTGATCTAGACTACACTCGGCTGACGCCCCGACAGCCGATAACATGGAGTCCGCTAGCGATGAAGGCTCTGTCCGCATTCGATGCCGACAGCCTCTCAGCGAACTGCGTTGCCTGCGTCGACAATGCCAAGATCAACACCGTCGCAGCCACAAAGATCACAGGAACCGTGGCCAATGCGACGAACGCGTCTAACGCAACGACGGCCGGGAATGTGACGGGCGTCGTCGCGGTCGCGAATGGCGGGACCGGTTCGGCGACGCAGAACTTTGTCGATCTCACAACCAATCAAACCGTCGGCGGAACCAAGACATTCTCGGGCACGATCGCCGGCAACGGCTCGGGCCTGACCAACATCAACGGTGCAAACATCACTGACAATACGATCTCGTCAGCCGCCCTCGCGGCGGACGCGTTCCCAAATCAACAAAACCTCTCCCGCCTCGGCCAACTCCGTTGGGATCTGCTCGGACAAAAAGTAAACGTCGGTACTTCGCCTCACGGCATCGCCTTTGACGGCGCCAATCTTTGGGTGGCGAATTCAAGCAATAACAATGTGATAAAAGTGCGCGTGAGCGACGGTACTGTTCTAGGGTCGTTTGCGGTTGGCAGCAGTCCACAGGGAGTCGTGTTTGACGGTACAAATATTTGGGTGGCGAATTCAAGTTCTAACAATGTCTCAAAACTGCGGGCGAATGACGGTGCGTCCCAGGGAACATTTGCCGTGGGAACAAGCCCTAACTGGATCGCTTTTGACGGTGCGAATGTCTGGGTGTCCAACGCCGCAAGCGACAACGTCACAAAGCTTCGTGTCAGCGACGGCGCCGCACAGGGCACGTTCGCGGTCGGAGACGCTCCTCACGGAGTTGCTTTTGATGGTACAAATGTCTGGGTTGCAAATGGATTTGGCGCCACAGTAACAAAACTACGGGCCAGCGACGGCGCAGCTCTGGGAACGTATGCGGTCGGTGGAAGTCCTAACGGAGTTGCATTTGACGGCGCAAACATCTGGGTGGCAAATGGTTCGGGCAACTCAGTTACCAAGCTGTACGCAGGCGATGGGACCGTTTTGGGGACGTATGCGGTTGGCTCCGGCCCGCAATTTATTGCCTTTGACGGATCATCGATTTGGACAGCAAATAACATCGGCGGCAGCGTAACGAAATTGCGCGCCAAAGATGGAGAACTGCAGCTCACGATACCGGTAAATTCGGGCCCTTATGGCTTAGCGTTTGATGGCTCAAACATGTGGGTCGTAAACCAATTCAGTAACAACGTTGTTAAGCTGGCCGTGTTCCCATAGGCGGCGATCGGTGATGGCTTTGCGGCGAGGGGCGATGACGAGACGAGGGACCATTTATAGGCAACAAAAAAAAGCTTGAGTGAAATGGTTTTTGGCGTATAATGTCGTTCATTAAACTCAATTCGTTTCGAAGGAGATAATAATGCAGACAAAACTGCGTTTCGCGATCATTATTGTTCTTGTTTCAATCGCCGTTACCGCGAGTGGTCAGACTGCGGCGTTCACCTATCAGGGGCGTTTAACGGATAGCACCTTACCTGCGACCGGGACATATCAGATGGAGTTTTCGCTGTGGAACGCTGCCAGCGGCGGCGTTCAAAATGGGACGACGATCACGAACAACGCTGTTGCCGTGGCGAATGGCGTGTTTACCGTTCAGCTTGATTTCAGCGGCGCTCCTTTTTTAAACGGAGCGAATCGCTGGCTCGAGATCGCCATTCGCAAGGCTTCCGATCCGCCGGGATTCACCACACTGACGCCCCGACAGCCGGTACTGGGCACTCCGTTCTCCACCAGGAGCCAGCTCGCCGGGAACTCTACGGAACTCGGCGGGATTGCGGCGAGTTCATATCTGCAAACCAACGGTGATGGGTCGGCCTTGACCAATCTGAACGGGGCAAACATTGCAAACAGTACGATCACCGCTTCAGCTCTGGCTCCGAGCGCCGTTCCTACGACTTACAACTTGAGTCTTCTCGCCACTCTTCGCTGGGATCTGCTGCGAAGTCAAAGCAATTTTGCAGTCGGCAACGGCCCGCTAGGCATCGCCTTTGACGGCGCAAGCATTTGGGTAGCAAATAGTCTTGGCAACACCGTAACGAAGCTGCGGGCCATCGATGGCTCGCCGCAGGGAACCTTTCCGGTCGGCCTCGCTCCTGTTGCCATCGCCTTTGACGGTACAAATATCTGGGTAGCGAATCGTGGCAGCGACACCGTAACCAAATTGCGGGCCAGCGACGGAGTTCTCCAGGGCACCTATCCCGTTGGCCAGAATCCCAACGGAATTGCTTTTGACGGTGTAAATATGTGGGTGCCGAATGATGGCAGCGCCACCGTAACCAAATTGCGGGCCAGCGATGGATCTCTTCAGGGAACCTTTTCAGTCGGCACACGTCCTAGCTCCATCGCCTTTGACGGCACAAATATTTGGGTCGTTCATACCAGCTTGTCGATCTCGGAAATTACAAGGTTGCGAGCAAGCGATGGCTCTCCGCAGGGCACATTTTCAGCCGGAACGGCCAATCGTGGTGTCGCCTTTGACGGTGCGAACATCTGGATTACCACTTTCTCCGGCTCCGTGTGGAAACTACGTGCGAGCGACGGCGTTGTTCTAGGAAACTTTTCAGTGGGCGTTAGTAGTTACGGGATCGCGTTTGACGGTAAAAGCATTTGGGTTTCGACTAGTAGCGGAAATACTCTCGTAAAGCTGCGGCCGAGTGACGGTGTCGTCGAGTGCACATTTACGGTCGGAACCCAGCCCGTTGGTATTGCCTTTGACGGAACAAATATTTGGGTCGCGAATCAAGGCTCTAACAACGTCACAAAGCTTCAAGCCTTTCCGTAACCGTTAGATTGCTTGTCGCGATCATCAAGAATTAGCGGCGGAGCTTCGCTCGATCGATTCCGGAGGAAAATTTTATGCACTGTAAACTAAACATTCTGATCTTCATCGCGATCTTTGCTATCGCTGCGATTACAATATCCGCCCAGATCGCCACGGGCGGGACTTATGCCCTTGATCAAGCCGTAATCGCAAATGGCGGCGGGAGCAGTGCTGGCGGCAATTACGCCGTTAACGGCACCGCCGGACAATCAGCCGCCGGGAACAACGGCACCGGGGGAGCTTACGCGGTTCGTGGTGGCTTCTGGCAGCCTCTCGTCGGTCCGACAGCCGCGAGCGTCTCGATCAGCGGCCGAGTCCTTACCGATTCCGGACTCGGCATCCGCAATGTTCGCGTCACGATCAACGGAAACTCACTCACTTCACCGCGAACAGCCTTGACGAGCAGCATGGGCTATTTTACCTTCGACGATATTGAGACCGGACAAACCTACGTCATCAGCATAGCGAGTAAACGCTACGGATTCGCCCAACCGAGCCAGATCATCTCTGTGACGGACAGCGTCACCGAACTTGTTTTCACGTCTTCGTGGCAGAACTAGAAGAGACTCTTGAACTTTGAATCCCGAACTCCTACACTAAGAGCGTGCAGAGCATACTCGCTGAAAAACCTACTTTTGACGATAAATTGATCTCGCTATCAAACGATTCCGATTCGTTCGAAGGCTACGAACCGGGCCATTCGATGAGGATCGCGGAGATCGTCGATTCGCTGGGGCTTGTCTTCAACTTCGACACGCACGACCGCTTCCTGCTGCAGCAGGCGGCTCTTGTCCGCAACGCCGGCGAGATGCAGATGAACCGCGACTATATCCGCCATAGCGGCGTGCTCAGCACGGAGGAGCGGCTCGATCTCGAACGCCATCCCGTCATCGGCGAACAAGCGGCCGCCAAGCTCGGCCTGTCTCGCGGCGTTCAACTGATCGTCCGGTGGCATCACGAATGGTGGAACGGCAGCGGCTATCCGGACGGCCTCGAGGGCGAACACATCCCGCTCGCAGCCCGCATATTGCGCGTCGCCGACACCTTTGCCGCCCTTACCAGCGACCGCCCTTTCCGCTCCGCATTTTCAGACGACGACGCCCGCCGCTACCTCGTCGAGTGGTCCGCCATCGAATTCGACCCAATCGTCGTCAAAGCGTTCATGGCATTACCTGCTCCGGCGAAACCGTTGGAAACGCCAGCCAGCCTTTCGCTCGTCTCCCAATAGTTTTTCACTACGCCAAACGTCCGGAACGCATGCCGTCCCGCCCGCCTTCACTTTACCGCGATTATCGGCATCAACCCTCAAACCTTTCGCTTTGCATAACATTTTTCATTTCGGTGGCGCAAAAAGCGGGATCTTCAAATAGGCTTTGTCCGACTATTGGCGATCGACGCTTTTCGGTTAGCGGAAAAATGAATTTTCTGCGAAGAAAAAGGAAAAAAAACACGAAGAAAAATCATTTTTCTTCGTAGTTTTAACGATTTTCTTCGCACTTTTGAGAGGTTTCTTGTCAGGATTTTCATTTTGTGACGTTAGGGACAAATTTTTCCTCGCATTTTTATAGCTTTTCTTGTGACGAACGTCATTTCGTGAGGTAAAGTACATATTTTTCTTCGCAACTTTTTGATCTTTCTTGTGAAGATGTTCATTTTGTCTCGCAACAAAATGATCTTTTAACGTGACGAAATTAAGTTCTTCACAAGAAAGATCATGCCCTTCCCTAGAAATATCATATCTTGCACAAGTAATTTCATTTTCTTCGTAAGAGAAATGATGATCTCGTGTCGAAAAAAAGACATTGAGGCCTTCTGGTTTCAAGCCAACGGAGTAGGCCCCCGGCTTTTTGTTTTTATTATCTCCCGTGACCCACTACGGACAGCGTACATTTCCGTGCCGATTCTGTTTGTGCGATAATTTTTAATCGATACGATTATGCACGCTCACCCTAAAAATTCACCAAAAAGCTGGCTGGCGTTTGAGCTGAACGTGCTAAGGCGGATGAAGTTCGAGTCGGCTGCCCTTCCATTGACACCCGACCCGGCGATCGGTGCTTATCTCAAACGCTGGAATGTCCGAGTCTCCGCCAACGACCCGCTCCAATCGGCATGGATTCAAAGCGTTGCCCGCATTCTCAATGCAGGTGACAAGCTGTCGTCGGACGAGGTAAACGTCGTCCTCGAAGATGCGTATGTCCCAGGCTGGCGTCTGCAGAACGCGGCACTGACCGCTTGGTTCTCGGAGACCGACGCCTGGTGGTTTGATAACGTAAGGCGAAACATCGATAAGCTCCCGACACCTGTTTCAAGAGCCATCGCTTCCTCGATCGCGATGGCCGCAGGACAATACGTGATGTCGTTTACCGACGAGACTCGCGAGTTTCGCCAGCCTCTGTCCAACGTATTTCGTCGCCTCTGGTCGATCGAACCGGAGCCATTCAACAACCAAACCAATAACACCGTCCAAAACAAATTGGCGGATGAATTCATCGTCGAAACGTTTACAGATCTATTGTTTCTGCGTTTGCCGGCGGCGCATGTGAATGGATTGCGTGCGAACCTCGGGCGAAACGCTTGGCGCGAAGAATGGCTTCGCGGCGGGAGCGATTTCTGGGACGACCTCGAGACGGCCCACTCCGGCAAACTCGGAATGGCAACCGAAACCAAATCTCAATATCTTCGCTTGCTGGATGAGACGCTGAAAAAGGCTTCGCACATCAAACACTGGGCGATCGCTCACGTCGAGGCAGGGTTTATCACGACCCAAGACATCGTCGATACCATCTCACGCATTCGGCGGGTCGATACGATCTATACAAAGGATTTCTCCGAACTCACCGGTACGAAAGCCGTGATAATCACCGCTTAGTTCCCGCCGCCCGCTTACGCAGGCGGTTCTGACTTTCGTTCCCGCACAAACCAAACGATTCCCGCCGCTGCTGACAATATCCCCGAGATCACGACCAGCGTTTGCGGCGTGATGTAAAACATCGCACCGCTTGCCGCGTAGCTCATCAGGCCAAAAACCGTCAGTTCGGCACCGCGATCAAGCGTCGAGATCCGTCCGCGAATGTGATCGGGTAGGCTGCGTTGGAACATGGTTTCCTGCACCGCATATTCCACGCCGACGATCGCCCGCGAGACGAATACGATCAAAGCAAACAGCAGCAGCGACGGCATAAGCGCACCTATCGAGAACAAAACACCATGCACGATCAGCGTCCAGCCGATAAATCCGTGATTGATGTTTTTACGGTCGAGATATATCGAAGTCCGATGTGCGATCAGCATTCCAAATGTCAACCCGAATCCTGTCGCCGTCCACAACACCGCGACCGCAACGTCCGGATTCCATCCCTCTTTCACGGCAAAGTGCACTCCGCCGAGCCTCTCGAAAATAATATTGATCGCCCCGCCGCCAGTCGCCCAGATCACGTTCATTATCAAGATCGTCCCGGCAAAACGATTGGTCAGCGTGTATTGAAAGCCCTCGAGCAACTCGGTCATGAACGAAGGCCTTTCGTCAAACTCCCCTCCTTGATTAGGAGGGGTGGCGGCGTTTCGCCGACGGGGTGGTAGAACGCCCGACATTCGTCTAGCCACACTCTCATCACGCGTCGCTTCTTCAGGGATCAGCCAAACCGTATAAGCAGAGATCACAAACGACGCGGCATTAATCAAAAACGCCACCTGATAACCAAATGCCGCCGCTGCCCACCCGCCAAGCGCCGACCCGATCGCCATCAGCAGGAATCGGGTTGAAAACAATAACGCCGTACCGGCGAGCAAACCTTCTTTGCCCGTCAGATTAGGAGCCGCTGCATTTTTCGCTCCGTCAAAAAATGCTCCTGCGGTATGCAGTATGACGGTCGCAAGATACGCGATCCACAGATCGCCCGGATTTGTGACGAGCAAGAACGCAAGAGCGACGAAGGCCCGCAACAGATCGGTAACGATCATCACAGTCCGCCGCGAAAACCGGTCAACAAACGTCCCCGCTATCGGCGACATTAACGCAAACGGCAGCAGACGCGCGAGAAAAAACAACCCAGCCGCCATCGGCGAAGCATCTGAAACCAGACGCACGAGTCCCAACCCGGCAATAAAATTGAACCAGTTCCCGAGTTCCGATATAAATTGCCCGGCCAGCAAATTGCGAAAATTGCGGTTTCCGCGTATCAGTTGGCCATAGGTCAGCGAGGTCATCTAAATAGAATAAACGCTCGGCGGGGATTTGTCAGAGGCGTTAGCGTGAGACGAGGCTTTCAATTTCCGCATACCGCGGGTCCTTGCGGATGGGATCCCATTGCGGGTCGGTGTTGAGATTTATGAACCAGCGTTCGTGTTTCTGGTAGGATCCCCGGAGATATTCAAAAACTTCATCGGTTTTGCCCAGACGTAACGCAGCCATTGCACGCACGTAGTCCGTCCAAAATTGTTTGTAGCCGAGCTGATCGCACCTATCATATTTCCATTGCCATAGCCCGCCCCAACCTCCGCCGTTGTAGGCCTCACGTTCCTGAGCGATGTTCTCCGGAGGGTACAGCACCCCGTCGAGGGCGATTATCGATTCGTAGGCCTTATCGATCTGGCCGCTTTGCTCGTAAGCGATCCATTGATACGCATAGGCGTAGGCAAATTTGGGGTCGATTTCGAGTGTCTTTTTTGCTTGTTCTATGGCTTTATCATTCTGGCGGCTCAGATAGTAAATAGCGGCGATATCGGTTTGAATTATCGGGGACGTTGGATCGAGTTCCTCGGCCTTGCGAATCTCGACCATTGCCTCGTCGAACCGGCCGTAAACGATCAGATATTCGCAATACCACTGGCGGGCAGTAGGATAATTCGGATTTAGTTCGATCGCCCGTTTGAATTCGGCCTCGGCGTCGCGAAAATTCCATTCAAAAAACGCCAGCGTATAGCCGAGCGAAGAGTGTGCCTCAGCCGACGCTTCGTTGAGACTGAGAGCCTTGCCGCTCGCGGCTCGCGCCTTTGTTATTGCCTGGATCGGATCTATGCCGCCGTATTCCGCCAATAACTGGTATGCATCCGCCAGTCCGGCATAAGCGAGCGAAAATTGCGGGTCGATCTGTGTTGCTTGGTCAAAATAGCCAACCGCGCGGCTGAGGTCCTCAACGGTGCGTTTGTTCCAGAAAAAACGTCCTTTTAAATAAGCTTCATAAGCCTTGGGATCGCTCGTTTCACGCTTTGTGATCGCCGTACTGTCTGCAATTGCCAGATCGGCGAACAGGGAACGTGCAACTTCGCCGGCGATCGAATCCTGCGTTTTGATCAGGTCGATGCCTGCCTCGTCAAAGGTCTTTGCCCATAATATTTTCTGATCCTTGGTCTGAATTAGCTGAACCGAGATCCGCAGACGGTCACCAACGCGCTGGATAGTTCCCTCGACAAGATTATCGACACGCAGCTTTTCCGCCGATTCCTCGGCAGTGCCCGACAATTTTAAGACCGAACTGGTCGGTCGAACCGCCAGATCGCGCAGTCCGCTCAGACGCATGATCAGATTATCTGCAAGCCCGACACCGAGAAATTCGTCACGGCCGTCCTGCGTCAGATTTTTGAATGGTAAAACGGCGATAGAAGCAGGAGATTTGACCGAAGCGACTGCCGCAACGTTCGTTCGAGGGCGTATCACTTCAAAATACAAAAACGCACCTGCCACCAGCACCAAGGCGGGCAAAAGGAAAGCCAGTGCAAGTCGTCGACGCGAAGGCGACGAGTTGGGCAAATTTTGCTCGATCACCAGCCGCGACTCTGTGATCTTTTCGACCACCAGATCGCCATCCCGTAGATCTCGAACGGGAGCACTAAACCGGTACCCGCGCCGCGGAATCGTCTCGATGTATTCAGTTCCGTTTTCATTAAGAACCTTTCTCAGCGTGTGGACATGGATCTTGAGATTGCCTTCTTCAACAAAACTGTCCGCCCAGACCTTGTCCATCAGTTCGGTCTTTTCGAGCAGATGCTGCGGATTTTCGACGAGTATAACGAGCAGTTCGAACGCTTTTGGCGGGATAGTGATCACCTCGCCGCTCGCGCGCCGAAGCTGCTTTTCGCCGAGATCGAGATGAAAATCGCCGAATTCGTAAATTGGTTTGTCGCTTTCCATCGCTTGTGTCGCCAACATTAACCAAACATTAACCGCGGTTTAACCACATTAACTACTTTGATATCACACAATCGCGTTGGCTCAAAGAACTTTTATGAGAACTTCACGATTCGAAATGGCATTCGAACAAAAGGAAATCTGGCGGGTCAGCCGCGGCGACAACGTCGACACGCAAATGTGCCCGTTCTGCCGAGATCAATCGCCGATGATCGGCGCCGAATATCTCGCCAAAATTATGGCCGCGAGCCCGCGTGAAGTTTATCGAAAGATCGACAGCGAAACTGTGCATTTTGTCGAGACTGCGGAACTGCAGGTTCTGGTCTGCCTCAGGTCCTTTTCGATGAGCGTTGTATTCGGTAAGTCACAAAATAATCAAGAGGTAGTAACCCGGGAGTTGAGTATATGAAGATCCGTCTGATTTTGAATTTTGTTTTGTTAGCAATTATCGTCTTTGCTTCCTCCATAGTGGCAAATGCGGGTGCCACCCTAAAAGTGAATTGGGTCGGCACGGGAAACAGCTGCGATAGCGTTCTGACGCTGGACGAAGCAGTAACAATTGCCGACGGCACATTGCTTCGAGGACTATCAACAGGCGAAAAAAATCAGATCAGTGGAGCCACATTTATACCGGCACCTCCGGGGCCGTGTGGAGCGGTGCTCTGGACACCGACCCTCGGCGTTGGCCTCAATTCTGCTGACAATATCGTTTTCGAAAACGGGCTGACTCTCCCGATCCGCACGGCGTTCACTCTCGGCTTGAACGACAATATCGACGGCACGACCGGGTCGAGTAAGGTCATCCTCGACGGCACGGGATTTATTGCGGGAACGTGCGGTATTCGGATGACATTCGGATCGGGTTCGCAGATCCGCAACATGGAGATCCGCAATTTCCCCGCCTGCGGGATCGAAGGAGTGCGTGCCAATGGTGCAGTATTTGAGGGCAATGATATCCACGACAACGGAACAATCGGGATCGACCTGCCATTTTTCGGCGGCGTGCCTATAGCAAATGCGCGAAATATCCGGATAGGCGGCGATCAGCCTCAGCACCGAAATCGTATATTCTCGAATGGACTGGACGGGATTCGCATCGTTGCCTCCGAAACCGATGACCGTTCGCCTGGTCAGGGGATCTTCATTCTCAATAATCTTATCGGCACCAGCGACGGTGTGACTGACAATGGCAATGGCCGCAATGGAATTAATTTGGTAAACGCGTTTGGTATCACTATCGGCGATTCTACGGGAGCCACGCATAACATTATCAGCGGAAACAATAACGACGGGATCACGATGACGGGGGTAGGCGTTAACAGCGTTATTATCATCGGAAACTTTATCGGCACATCGGAAACGTCTGGGGCTGCTCTTGGCAACACCGCGAGCGGTGTCGCATTTCTCAATGGAGCCGGCAGCACGAACTCGTTCAATTCTGGCCCAAATAGAGTAGGCATGCCCGGCCTCCCCAACGTGATCAGCGCTAACAACGTTGGCGTTTTTGTCGGGGACCCTAATACTTCGCTCAATCTGATCCAGTCAAACTACATTGGGACAAACATCGGCGGAAACACCGATCTCGGAAACACGCTCGACGGTGTTCGATTCGTAAACGGCACTTTTGACAATCAGGTCGGCGGCACCGGAGCGGGCGAGGGAAATTTGATCGCTTTCAATCAGAACGGCATCTTTGCCAATACCGGTGTTAGGAATTCATTCAAACGCAATCGAATGTTTAGTAACGATCTGCTCGGGATCGACCTCGCTCCCGTAGGTGTCACACCAAACGATGCTGGCGACGGCGACAGCGGGCCAAACAACCTCCAAAACTATCCCGTGATCACTTATGTCAATGCTCAAACGAGCTCGGTTACTCTGAACGGCACATTCAACAGCACTCCGAACCAGACCTACACGATCGAATTTTTTGGAAACAGCGGCCTCAACGGTTCGGGGCTTGGCGAAGGCCGCAATTATCTTGGTTCGACGCAGGTCACAACAAATGCGAGCGGCAATGCATTTTTCTTTGGACTGAGCCTTTCAGCAACTCTAAGCAGCGTCGGAAATTGGGTTACCGCGACCGCGACTGACGCAACCAACAACACGTCCGAATTCTCCGCTCCGGCTTATATTTGCTCAAGCACATCAGCGAGCCCAGTTTCCGTTCAGGCACCGATCGCTGGAGGCCAGGGCAATTTCACAGTCATCACATCCAGCGGCTGCTCAAATTACACCGTCGCTTCTGCATCTAGCTGGATAAGCGTACTTGGCACGACCGCGGGTACCGTCACCTACAACGTCGCCGCCAACACCGGGCCACCACGCGACGGATTTATCAACATTACGTACAACAACGGCAGCGGCACGTCGATCGCTCAGTTTCTCATCTCTCAGAACAACGGGTGCACCTACAATCTCAGCCATTTCGCAGCCAGTTATCCTGCAGGCGGTTCCAACAGCGATGGCCTAACACTCTCATGCAC
>Ga0209023_10005961_pt1 | contig 13064 bp, 10 predicted proteins | sample LakOneMetagenome_FD_187468 | JGI IMG/M metagenome (GOLD analysis project Ga0209023, IMG submission 187468) | Freshwater and sediment microbial communities from Lake Erie, Canada (SPAdes) (version 2) | ecosystem: Environmental > Aquatic > Freshwater > Lentic | place: Lake Erie, Canada... | reverse complement strand
ACCTCACAACTCGCCGCGGTGCGTGAACACATCGCGGCAAACCACAAGCGACTGCGAGCCATCGTAGAATCGCCCGGGTTCAAGAAGACCGTCGGAAGTCTCGAAGGCACGAAGCTGCAGCGCGTACCGCGCGGCTTCGACAAGGAGCATCCAGCGGCGGAGTATCTGCGGCATCGCCAGTTCCTGGCGGCCAAAGAATTTCCCGCCGCGTTCGCAAGTGACGCAGCCTTCTATCCCACGCTGTTGTCAGTCTTCAAACAGGTCGCTCCACTCGTGCGATTCCTGAACGAGCCGCTGACGTAGGCACCATCCCCACTGAGCGCGGCTGAACGGCGAGAACCAGCATGTCCAACCGCACCAATCTCGATGCACTCGACGCCAACCTGACGGCGAACACCGATCGGCCAGCCGCAGACCGCGTGCAGAGCGCGCAGCTCGCCAGCTGGCTGAGCACCGCCATCGAGTACCAGGCGACGGACCTGCTGCTCATTGCTGGCGCGTACCCGTCGGTCCGGGTTGAGGGCCGACTCGTCTCGCTCGGCGGGAACCTCCTCGATGGACGCGAAATCGAGCACCTGGTGCTGCCCGCGCTTGCTCCCCATGCGCGGCGTCAGTTCAACGAGGTGGGCATTGCCGATGGATCGCTGCGCAGCAAGGAAGGCGGGCGCTTCCGCGTGAACCTGCACCGCGAGCGAGGCCGCGCCGCAGCAACGATTCGGCGCCTGCCACAGGTGGTACCTCGCCTCGCTTCGCTCGGCCTGCCCGCGTCGGTGGAATCGTTGACGCGATTGCAGCGCGGTCTGGTGCTGGTGGGTGGTGCCACGGGCTCGGGCAAGACCACGACGCTGGCTGCGCTCGTCAACGAGATCAACCTCCGCGATGAACGCCACATCATCACCATCGAAGATCCCATCGAGTACGAGCATCAGCACGCGCGCAGTCTGGTCGAGCAGGTGGAGATTGGCGTCGACGCACCCGACTTCGCAACGGCGCTGCGCGCCGCACTCAGGCAGTCCCCCGACGTGATCGTGGTTGGCGAAATGCGCGATGCCGACACGATGCGAACCGCGCTGGCCGCCGGCGAGACGGGACACCTCGTGCTCTCGAGCCTCCACACGACCGATGTGGCGTCGACCGTGGCGCGCATTGGCGACTCGTTTCCGCTCGAACGCCAGAATACGATTCGTCAGGAACTCGCCATGGCGTTGGCCGCGGTGATGACGCAGTCGTTGGTGCCCAGTCGACACGGCGGCCGCGTGCCGGTTGCCGAGCTGCTGGTCATGAGCTACGGAGCGCGTCAGCACGTGCGCAAGAACGGCGTGCAGCACCTGCACCAGGAAATCGCGATGACCCGCAAGACGGGCTCGTTCAGTTTCGAGGAGTCGCTTGCGTCACTGGTGCGGAGCGGTGCACTGGAGCGCCACGATGCCGTGACCCGCGCCCATCATCCCGAAGAACTGCAGCTGCTGCTCGGGCAGTAGCTAGTCGCCATCGCCGCGACGCACCTCGACCCAGCGATCGTCGCCGTGGCCTGACACCTTCACCGTCCACGGGTTGCAGCACACCTCGCAGTCCTGCACTAACGTGCCGCGCACATCGGGCTCGACGTAGATCTCGACCTCTTCGCCGCAGAAGGGACAGGTCACGGTAAACAGCGTATCCATCTCGATCACACGATACGCGAGACCTCGTCCGGGTACCGACTGACAAACGCGCCGATGGAGCTGGGGAGCCGGCTGAACGGAAGCCGTGGGGCCCTGAATACCCTGAGAGCCCTGTGGCGTTAGACTCGTCCTCATGGCTTCTTCCTTCCATGGCCGCTCATGCATTGCGACTCCGGTCAACGAGCCGATCCGCAGCTATGCGCCGGGGTCGGCCGAGCGCGCGTCACTCAAGGCGCGGCTCGACGCGATGGCACGGGAGCAGGTCGATATTCCGGTGATCATCGGTGGAAGGGAAATCCGCACCGGTGACACCGGTCTGTCGGTCATGCCGCACGACCATGGACATGTCATGGGTGTCTGGCATCGCGCGACGCCGGCGCTTGTCCAGGAAGCGATTGACACGGCATTGTTCGCGCATCCGGAATGGTCGCAGTGGTCGCTCGACGACCGCGCGGCGGTCTTCCTCAAGGCGGCGGAACTGCTGACGACGACCTGGCGCGACACCATCAACGCAGCCACGATGCTTGGGCAGTCGAAGACGGCATTTCAGGCCGAGATCGATTCGGCCTGCGAGATCATCGACTTCTGGCGGTTCAACGCGCACTTCGCCGAGCAACTGCTCGCCGAGCAGCCTGCCAGCGATCACACGATGTGGAATCGGCTGGAGTACCGCGCGCTCGAAGGCTTCGTCTACGCGGTCACACCGTTCAACTTCACCTCGATTGCAGCCAACCTGCCCACCGCGCCGGCGCTCATGGGCAACACCGTCGTCTGGAAACCGGCGTCGAGCGCCATGCTCTCGGCGTACTACCTGATGAAGCTGTTCGAAGCTGCAGGCATGCCGCCAGGCGTGATCAACTTTGTGCCCGGCGATCCCGCAGCGATATCGAACGTCGCGTTGAACCATCGCGATCTCGCCGGCGTGCACTTCACTGGCAGCACCGGCGTCTTCAACGAGATGTGGAAGACGATTGGTAACGCCACCGGCTCCTACCGCTCCTATCCGCGCATCGTCGGAGAGACTGGCGGGAAGGACTTCATCATTGCGCATGCCTCCGCCGATCGGGCGGCGCTGGCCACTGCCATTGTTCGCGGCGGGTTCGAGTTCCAGGGGCAGAAGTGCTCGGCGGCAAGTCGACTCTACGTGCCGCGTTCAATCTGGAGTGAGGTCCGCGACCAGGTCGTCGCCATGATGCAGGACATCCAGATGGGCGACGTGCGCGACTTCCGCAACTTCATGGGCGCCGTCATCGACGAACGCGCCTTCGATCGCATCAGCGGCCATATCGAGGAAGCGCGGCGAACCGCAACGATCGTCGCTGGTGGCGAGTGCGACAAGCGGACGGGCTACTTCGTCAGGCCGACACTCATCGAGACCACCGACCCGACGCTGCGTCAGATGTGCGAGGAGATTTTTGGACCTGTCGTCACGACCTACGTCTACGACGATGACAAGTGGGCGGAGACGCTGCACCTGGTGAACGGAACATCTCCGTATGCGCTGACAGGCGCCGTGTTCGCGCAGGACAGGCGGGCGGTTGTCGAAGCGTCTGCGACGCTGCGATACGCGGCGGGAAACTTCTATATCAACGACAAGCCGACGGGCGCCGTCGTGGGCCAGCAGCCGTTCGGCGGCGCGCGCGGATCCGGCACCAACGACAAGGCCGGGTCGAAGTTGAACCTGGTGCGCTGGGTGAGCGCGCGGACAGTGAAGGAGAACTTCAACCCGCCGCGCGACTACCGGTATCCGTTCATGGCGGGCGAAGAGGGCTGAAGCGTCGCCGGTTCTTGGTTCCTGGTGCTTGGTTCCTGGTTCCTGGTTCCTGGTTCGTACTAAGTACCAAGGACCCCAAGAACCAGGAACGAAGAACCAAGCACCTGTCCTGTCCCAGTCCTCGTCCCCCGAGCCCTACTGTGAGACTGTCCTGTTCATCCAGACGACGTTGTCCCAGCTGACGGGTCTTTCAGTGCCGTCGAACAGCTTCGCGTAGCTGCCACCAGCCGCCTTGAACGAGAACGCCTTCACCTTGTCGGGCGGATTCGTGGTGGGGTTGCGAAGAATCTCGAGCACCTGTTCCTGCTTCGACACCTGCACCTTCGCGCCGTCCTTGCTCGAGTAGAACTTGGTCTCTGACGCGTTGCCTCGATTGGCCACGCCGCGCTCGAACGTGATGTGCAGTTCGAGGTGCTCGCCGCCTGCCGCCTGGAAGACCCAGTCCTGCGTTTCGGTGACGCCAAGCCCTTCGCCTGACACCGCGCGCTTGGCGGTGGCTGTCGTCGCCAGCAGGTAGTTGCCGAACGGTCCCGGCGCATCGGACGGATCGGCCGTCAGCCCGCCGATGACCACCTGGGCATTCGCACCCGCCGCATCCTTGACCGGTGCGGCGAGGTAGACGAGCCGGTTCGAGCCCTTCCCGACCGGTTTGCCGTCAGGGCCGTTGATCGTCAGGCGATCGACGAAAATCGCGCGCAGGTTGCAGTCTTTCGCGGGTCCCTGCGTCGCCACGCTGAGCGTGAACCCCGGAGGCAGCAGTGCGGTTACTGCCGCGTCGGGAACGTGAAGATCGAGCTGAAACCTGACCTCCGAGCTGGACTCGATGAGTGCCTGTGCCGAGGCAACCGCTGGGAGACACGCCACGCCGAGGACAATCGCGACAGAAATGAACCGTTTCATAGGCGCGGATTCTAGCCGAGAAACTGCCGGATGGTACGGTTCTCACCTTCTCGCAGGCCTTGCACGACCTTGTGACCGGCGTCGTGACATCGTGGTTTGGGGGCGCATCGCCGCACGTAGAATTCAGGCATGCGGAAGGACCCACGAGCGGCACGACAATCGCCGTCACGTCCAGTCCCGCCGACAGGAGATGCACATGCGTGGTGAACATCTGCGCGCCACCGTTCTGAGCGCGCTGCTGCTCTCGCTTGCCGCGCGAAGCGTGGTTGCGCAAACCACCGTCGTTCAGCGTGGAGACGGCAGCACGGCTACTGTCACCGTGCAGGGAGACGGCTCGAGCACCACCAACACTGTCGTCATCGTGCAGACGCCTGATGGTCAGGGAGTCGCCGGTCCCGGAGCGCCGCCACCCGGAGGTCTGCAGCTCAACACCGTGCAGTTGGGCGGAGTCAGCGGTGGGGTGGTCGACGGCTTTCAGACGAGTGGTACTCCCGTCGTCAATCTGGCGGTCGGTGGAGCTCAGGCTGGGGGTGTTCGGGGCGGGGGAGTTCAGGGGCTGCCGTTTCCGCCGCGAGACCTGGCGCCTGCTGTGGGCACATCGCGCATCCTGGGCCGAGTGGTCGCCGCCGATTCGGGGCGTCCACTCAGACGCGCCATCGTGCGGCTGAGCGCCTCGAACAACCGCGACGCCCGCTCCGCAACGACGGATCAGAACGGTCGCTACGAATTCAACGATCTGCCGGCGGGCAGCTACAACCTGAGCGCGTCGCGCAGCGGATACGTGCAGCTCGGTTACAAGCAGACGCGTCCAAACACGCAGCCGCAACCACTCGCAGTTGCCGACAAGCAGACGCTCGATCGCGTCGATTTCGCGCTGCCGCCTGGCGGCGTGATCACCGGGCGAATCATCGACGAGTACGGCGAAGCGGTGTCTGACGCGCTCGTCGGCGCTCAGCGGCAGCAGTACATCAACGGCGTTCGGCGTCCCATGCCTGCTGGTGCACCGTCGAGTTCGAACGACATCGGCGAATTCCGAATCTTTGGGCTCGCGCCTGGCGACTACTACGTGTCGGCGAATCTGCGCGCGCTGAACATCAATCCCCTGGAGGTCTCGACCGACCGCTCGGGGTACGCGCCCACCTACTACCCCTCTACGACAGACGTGGCGACGGCGCAGAGGGTGACCGTCAGAGCCGGCGACACGGTGTCGAACATCGTGGTGACGATGAGCCCGACTCGAATGGCGCGAGTCTCAGGTCTCGTGCTCGATGCGCAGGGACAGCCGGTGAAGAACGGTGCGGTGATGGCCATGCCGGCCGCAGGCATGCAGGGTGTGCCGCTCTCACCGGGCATGGTTCGTCAGGACGGCACCTTCATCATCAATGGCCTCGCTCCGGGCGAGTACGTGCTGCGAAGCATTCAGAACGCGAATATCGGCCTCGGAAGCACACCCTCGATGGCGGTCGCCTCCGTCTCGGTCAACGGCTCGGATCTGTCGAATGTCGTGCTCCAGCCGCTCTCGCCACTGGTGTTGCATGGCCGGCTCACAGGCGACGCCGCCACGCTGGCTCTCGTGAAGCCGTCGACCACTCGCTTCATGGCGACACCGTTTGGTCTGCCGACCATGCCACTGGGTCCACCGACTCCACCGCAGCCGCTTCACGACGACCTGTCGTTCGAACTGAGCGTCTATCCGGGTGAGTACATGCTCCGGCCGGTGCTTCTGCAGGGAATGGTCATCCGCACCGTGCGCCTCAACGGACGCGACGTGACACGCGGTTTCCAGGTTGGCGACGGCTCCTCGACAGCGGACCTCGAGGTAGAGGTCACCGCGTCAACGGCACAACTCACGGTTGCAGCAGCCAATCCCCGCAATGAAGCTGTCGTCAATCGCGACGTGGTCGTCTTTCCGCAGGATGAAACGCAGTGGGGCACACAGATGCCCGGTCACGCGAGCACGGGCCGCACGAACGCGGAGGGGCAGTATCAGACGCCGCAACTGTTGCCCGGCGCCTACTACGTGGCGCTTGTCGACGGCATGGAGAATGGTCAGTCGGCAGACCCGGAGTTTCTGGCGTCGTTACGAAGCGGCGCGCAGCGCGTCACGCTCGGCGCGGGTGAAACGGCAAACCTGCAGTTCAGAGTGACCGATCGCTGACGTGAAGAGCGGCGAATGCCGCGGGGTGGTGGGCTGACCGAAGGAGCCTGCGACGGGATGCGACGTGCGGGCGCGCCTCGATGAGAAGCACGCCCGTTCGACGCCAGAACCCGCGAGTTACATGTTGTAGGGTTCGTCCGCGCTGCCACCGTAGATCGACGGCACCTTGCCGCCCATCGGCCGCAGGTACGCGGCGAGCTGACCACGGTGATGCGCGCCGTGCACGGCGCAGAACACCAGGTACTGCGAGTTCGGCAGCTTCATGGCGTAGAAGTCGACGACTTCCGCCAGGTCGACACCGTCCATGGCCAGCACCTGTTCGAGCTTCGCCGGCATGTGGGCCTTGTACCAGTTCGCCAGTTCGGCCACTGTCGTCGCCTTGCTCGACGCCGGAGCTCCGAAGTGCTTGTGCAGGACGCTGTCGAGGAACCACACATCGCTTTCCGCCAGGTGAACCGCCAGTTCCCAGGCCGAGCGCGACTTCTCCTCGGGCTTCCACGTCTTGTTCACTTCTGGAATGGCCTCGATCACCTTGACGGTGGTCATCCACTCGCTCTGCAACTGCTGGCCGAGGGCAATCGCGACGGCTTTCGCCTGATCCGGATTCATGTGGGCTCCTCTCTATCTCGTTGTGATGTCGTGCGGACGCGTCCCGCGTTCGAAGGCGCTGATCGTAGCCGATCGTGGTTACGTGCGAATCACGCAGGCGTAACCTCTGCGACGCTCATCGCGACAACGCCTGGCGCGCCGACTAGCTGGTCCACATCAGACCAACCAGCTTCACGGTGACGTTGGTGCGCTTTGGCTTGACGCTAATCCGTTCGAATACCTCGGTGGCCGGATCACCGGCAGCCTCGAGCTTTGCCGTTTCTGCTTTCAACTCGTCGTCCAGAGCTTGCCGCTGCGCCTGAATGGCGTCCAGCGTCTCCTGCGCCCGCGCGATGTCTTCCGACTCCTTCATTGAGCGGCCAACACCTCGCACGGCCGTCGTCGCCTTGCCGATGGTGCTCGCAGTCATGACCTTGCGGCCAAACAGCGCACCAACCAGTGTCGCCCCGACAGAGATGGCCGCCTGCAGCTTCTGGCCCGTCGCCTGCTGCGACTCCTTCTCCACGGACTGCTGTGCGCGACGAAGCTTGTCGTCGAGGGCGGCCTGACGCGGCGCGTACTTCCGACGCAACTCGTCCAGGCCACGGTCGCGCGCTTCGCGAGAGACCTGCTGCAGACGCGCACGGAAGTCGCGCTCCGATTCATCCGCGCGCGAGCATTCGTCCGTCGTCGCGCTGTGCAACACATCGAGTGACGCCTTGGTCAGCAGCGACGTCACGAACTGCTTCGTCCAGGCGTCATAGTTCTTCGCCTTCAACGCCGGCGCTGGAACGGCCGCGTACAGCGCAGCGTCGGGCGCGTCCTGCTCGAGTTGCTCGGGTGCCACATCGACGGCCTCGGCGTTGTCCCAGTCAACGGAGACGGCGCTGTCGGTGATTGGCGTTGCCCACGTGACGAGTTTCACGGTGTCGATATTCAGCTTCGTGTCGACGAAACGCACGTTCGCCGCACCGTAGACGACCGGCGTGAGCGGCTTCGGCCCCCCCGCAGCGTCGGGCGAAAAGTACTGCTTGATCTCGGGTGGAACGACCGGACGCCCCGTGCCTGCTGCCACCGCGGATGACGGCGACGGAGGCGCTGGCGCAGCCGCGCTCGGCGCGGCGACAGGCGATGCACCAGGAAGGGACGCCTGCGTCTTGCGGTCCGCCGTCAGGCGCTTGACCTCTTCCCGACTGAGCGGCCCGCGCAGATACGACAGCGCCCAGCGTGACTGGAACAGCGTCAAGCCGTCTTCGTGCACGTTGCGCATCAGGAACACGCGCGCGGTGAGGCTCGAGAGCAGACGATCGACTTCAGCGCGGTCGAAGGTCGAGTGGTCGGTTGCGCCCTCGAGACCGTCGAGCAGTCGCGCCTTGTCGCGTTCGGTCTGCAGGCGGCCAAGCCACCAGGTTCCGATGTTCGAGAGACCCTTGTAGTCCAGATCCACCGGGTTCTGCGTTGCCAGCACCACGCCGACACCGGCCGCACGTCCCTGCTTGAGCAGCGTGAGCAGCGGCGTCTTCGACGGCGGATTCGCCGTTGGCGGGAAGTACCCGAAGATCTCGTCCATGTAGACCATGGCTCGCAGGCTGGTTGTGCCGGACTGACCGCGCATCCATCCGGCAATCGCATTGAGGAGAAGTGACACGAAGAACATGCGCTGCGTGTCATCGAGATGCGCAATCGAGAAAATCGACACGCGCGGCTTGCCAGACGACGTCCGCAGGAAGTTGCCGATGTCGAGCGGCTCGCCCTGCGTCCAGACCTCGAACCCGGGTGATGCGATGAGCGAGTTGATCGTCATCGCCAGCTCGAAGCGGTCCTTCCCGGGAAAGAAGCTCTCGAGGTCGATGACGCCGATACGCGTCATGGGCGGCGCCTGAATGCGGCCGATCAGCGTCGCCAGATCAGGGCTCTCACCGTTCTGCCACGCTGACAGGAGAATCGTGGTCAGCAGGATGTGTTCGCGGCTCTTGATGGGTTCTGCCTCGACGCCGGCCATGGTCAACAGGCTCGACACGGTGGTCTGCGCACGTTCGCGGACCAGTTCTGGATCGTCGACTGTCGGCTTCTGGAACGAGGTGAGTACCGACACGGGCAGGCCCGCGGTGCTGCCGGGTGTGTAGACCGTGAACTCCGCTGCGTCCCTTAGCCGTTGAATGCGCGCGCCGTCCTCGCCCCACTCAGCGAGCCCCTTCTTCCAGCGGTCCGCCTGGTCGACCGCGAATGCCGCCACGTCCTTGCCAGCACGTCGGGCATCGTCTTCGTTGACCCACGGACGGAAGTCGTCTGCGCTCAAGCTTGGGAACGTCAGCGCAAGATTCGTCAGGTCGCCCTTGGGATCGATGACGATGACGGGGACGGAGTCGATGGCGGCTTCTTCGATCACCGCGATGCCGAGACCGGTCTTGCCGCTGCCCGTCATACCGACACAGAGCGCGTGCGTGACAAGGTCCTTGGAGTCGTACAGCACCAGCTCTGACGTCGGCTGCTTCGTCTCGGCGTTGAAGCGGCGTCCCAGGTAGAACGCGCCCAGTTTTTCGAAGTCGTTGGTCGATGGGGGCATGGCTCAGATTCTATCGAAATGAGCTGGAGCGTTCCGGCCCCGGACGCTCCCGCCACGTCGCGGCGATTTATTACGACATTCAAATGAGCCGTCTTCTGTAACTGCAGCACCCCGGGGCGGTCTAACGCCGACAGGAGAACTGGAATGACGCGACGTTTCTACGCGCTGCTGCCCGGCCTTGCCGTGGTCGCGGCAACAGCGGGCGCTCCGAATGCCGCAAGACCCGCATCTGACGAGCGCACCGCACTGCAGGTGTTGAACCGCATCACGTTTGGTCCACGCCCGGGAGACCTTGCGCGCGTGCAGCAGATGGGCGTGGACAAATACATCGACGAACAACTGCATCCGGAACGGATCGCCGACACCGCGATGCAGGCGAAGCTCGAGTCGTTCGAGACACTGTCGTTGAGCTCGCGTGACATTGCGGAACGCTTCGAGATTCCCGCGATGCAGGCGCAGCGTGCGCGTCAGCAGCAAGGGGATGCCGCCCCAGCGCAACCGCCAACGCCGCAGCTGGCCGCCATGGATCCCGCGCGTCAACGCGCCAACCTTCCGTTGCTCGAACTCTCACAGCAGCGCGTTCTGCGCGCGGTCTACAGCGATCGGCAACTCGAGGACGTGCTGACCGACTTCTGGTTCAACCACTTCAACGTGGACGCACGCAAGGGTCCGACGCGCTACATGCTGACCGAGTACGAACGAGACGCCATTCGTCCGCACGTCCTCGGTCACTTCCGCGATCTGCTCGAGGCGACCGCGAAGAGTCCGGCGATGCTGTTCTATCTGGACAACTGGATGAGTGCCGATCCGAATGGACCGCACGTGGCCCGCGCGCGTCCTGACGGGGCGGCCTTCGGTGCGCGTCTTCGGCAGCGGCGCGGGCAGGGCGCGCCGATGCCCGTGCCGCCGCGTGCGCAGCCGCAAAATTTGGCGCCAAAGCGGCCGACAGGACTCAATGAGAACTACGGCCGGGAACTGCTCGAACTGCACACACTCGGCGTCGATGGCGGGTACACGCAGCAGGACGTGACCGAAGTCGCGCGAGCGTTCACCGGCTGGACGATTCAGAACCCGCGCCTGGGCGGTGGATACCGCTTCGCTCTCAATCTGCATGACGATGGCGAGAAGCGAGTGCTGGGTCACGTCATCCATGCAGGTGGCGGGGAGCGCGACGGCGAAGACGTGCTGGACATCGTGGCTAACCATCCCGCCACCGCTCGCTTCATCTCGACGAAGCTGGCGCGCCGTTTCGTGAGCGACACACCACCGGCGGCACTCGTTGACCGGTTGGCCGCGACGTTCACGAAGACACACGGCGATATTCGAGAGGTCATGCGGACGCTGCTGACGTCTCGGGAATTCCTCTCCGCTGATGCCGAACGGTTGAAGGTGAAGAACCCCTTCGAGTTCGTCGTGTCAGCGCTGCGCGCCACCAATGCGGATGTGAACAACGCAGTCCCGGTCGTGCGCGCCGTCGCACAGCTCGGCATGCCGCTCTACCAGTGTCAGCCACCGACCGGCTACAAGGACACCGCTGACACCTGGGTCAACACCGGCGCACTCGTCAATCGCATGAACGTCGCGCTGACGCTCGCGAGTGGTCGCATGCCCGGCGTGGCTCTTCCCTCTCCTCCCGCGCCAGACTCCATTGTCGGTGCAGCTCTGTCCGAGTCGACGCGCAGCACGATGGCCAAGGCGACGACGCGCGAGCAGGCACTCGCGCTCGCACTGGGCTCACCGGAGTTTCAGCGGCGCTAGCGGCGTCCTGCGATTGGCGTTCTGCGATTTCCGATTTGCGATTCGCAATCCACTGAAAGGTACGAATGATGGTATCCAGGCGAGCATTTCTCAGAGACGGTGCAGTGGCCCTGGTCAGCCTCGGGTTCGCGCCGTCGTTTCTCTCGCGGACGATATCGGCCGCCGGTCCGTCGCGGCGCAACAAGCGGTTGATTGCCATCTTCCAGCGAGGTGCGGTCGATGGATTGAGCATGATCGCGCCCTGGGGAGACGACGAGTACTACCGTGTTCGACCGTCGATTGCTGTCGCGCGGCCAGGCAGCGGCGTGGATTCCGCGATCGATCTGGACGGGTTCTTCGCGTTCAATCCGAGACTGGCGCCACTCGCGTCGCTCTACACGCGTCGCGACCTGGCCATCGTCCACGCATGCGGCTCGCCGGACGCCACCCGTTCCCACTTCGACGCGCAGGACTACATGGAGACGGCAACGCCTGGCGTGAAGAGCACCGAGGACGGCTGGCTGAATCGCTACCTGCAGGCACGCAAGGCAGAAGTCGAACAGCCATTCCGAGCCGTGGCGCTGACACCGCAGATGCCGCGCATGCTGCAGGGCCACGCGTCGGTCATCGCAACGAGCCAGTTGTCGCAATTTGGTATTCGGGCCGTCGCCATGAACGACTCCTTCGAGGCGCAGTACGCCGCGGCGGCAGACCGCGTGCTCAACGGAACGGGACGCGAAGCGTTCGATGCCATGCGCACGCTGAAGACCGCGGATCCGTCGCGCTATCGTCCGGCAAACGGCGCAATCTATCCGCAGACGGCGTTCGGACAGGCGCTGCAGCAGATCGCGCAGCTGACAAAGGCAGATGTCGGGCTGGAGATCGCGTTTGCCGAACTGGGCGGGTGGGACACACACGTCAACCAGGGGTCCACCCAGGGACAACTGGCGACGCGCCTCGACGACTTCGGGCGCGCCATCGCCGCGCTCGCGACCGATCTCGGCGACGATCTTGGTGACACCGTCATCCTCACGATGTCGGAGTTCGGACGGGCGGTTGGTGAGAACGGCAACCGCGGCACCGACCACGGACACGGCAACGCGATGATGGTGATCGGCGGCGGCGTTCGCGGCGGGAAGGTGTATGGCAAGTGGCCGGGACTGGCCGCGTCGCAACGCTACGATGGACGCGACCTTGCGGTGACCACAGACTTCCGCGACGTCTTCGGAGAGATCGTCGTGCGACACCTCGGCGTCGAGAATCCCGCGCCCATCTTCCCGGGCTATCGCATCAACCCGTCACGTTTCCCTGGCCTCTTCGCCTGACGTGGCGCTCTACTTCAAGCTGTTCTGGCTACCTGCGGCCGTATCAGCTGTCCTGCTCGTGTGGCTCTGGAGGAACCGGTACCTGACCGACCGTGTCATCTGGACACTGCTCGCGTTGTTCGCCATTGCCATCGTGCTTCAGGGGCTGGTCACCAGCACGGCGGCGTGGGTGGCAGGTCTCATTCTCCAGACAGCGCTCGCGCTCATGCTCCTCCTGCGCATGCGCCTCGATTAGTCGTGACAGACTGGCGGGCGCCACCCTTCTCACGGGTTCTTCGTGTCGCGCCAAGTCACCGCGCAGATTGTGCACTCCTCGCCAATTCATAGAGGCGCAAGAGCGCGAGCGCTGTCT
>Ga0209023_10005960_pt1 | contig 13065 bp, 14 predicted proteins | sample LakOneMetagenome_FD_187468 | JGI IMG/M metagenome (GOLD analysis project Ga0209023, IMG submission 187468) | Freshwater and sediment microbial communities from Lake Erie, Canada (SPAdes) (version 2) | ecosystem: Environmental > Aquatic > Freshwater > Lentic | place: Lake Erie, Canada... | reverse complement strand
AACTCGGGCGCGCCCTACCCCGGCCTACCGCCGCCCCGCGAAGAACGACCGCAGCACCTCTGCCGCCGCCTCTGCGCCGATCCCGTCATAGACCTCGGGCGCATGGTGGCACTGGGCCCGCTGAAACACCCGCGCGCCGTGGGCGACGCCGCCCGACTTCGGGTCCGCCGCGCCATAGTAAAGCCGCCTGACCCGCGCGAACGAGATTGCCGCCGCGCACATCGGGCACGGCTCCAGCGTCACGTAAAGATCGTAGCCTTCCAGCCGCTCCGACCCTGCTGCCGCACAGCCCGCGCGGATCACCAGCATCTCGGCATGGGCAGTCGGGTCCGACAACTCCCGCGTCCGGTTGCCCGCTTGCGCTACAACCTGACCGTCCGGCGCCACCAACACCGCGCCCACCGGCACCTCGCCGCGCGTCGCCGCCGCCCGCGCCTCGTTCAGCGCCGCATCCATATGGCTGAGGAATTTGCTCATACCTTCTGATGCCCCGACCTTGCCCGATAAGCAAGTTCTGCACACAACTCCTTTCCGTCCGCAGCAAAGCCGGATAGAGGGGGCGCTTCACCTCAAGAACCTTGCCCCAAGCCCCCGAACCAGCGAGACTACAGCCATGACCGACGAACCCACAGCAGGCGACCGGATCGCCAAAGTCATGGCCCGCGCCGGTGTCGCCTCGCGCCGCGATGCCGAACGGCTGATCGTCGAGGGCCGCGTGGCCGTGAACGGCAAACCCGTCACCTCGCCCGCGCTCGATGTGCTGCCCACCGACCGTGTCACGCTTGACGGCAAGCCCATCGACGCCCCGCAGGCCGCGCGGCTCTGGCTCTATTACAAACCGCTTGGCCTCGTGACCTCCGAGAAGGACGAAAAGGGCCGCCAGACAGTTTTTGAATCGCTCCCCGACGGTATGCCCCGCGTCATGTCCATCGGTCGCCTCGACCTGAACTCCGAGGGGCTGCTGCTGCTGACCAACGATGGCGCGCTGAAACGCCGTCTTGAACTGCCCTCGACCGGCTGGCTCAGGAAATACCGCGTCCGTGTCAATGGCCGCCCGAACGATGCGACCTTCGACCCGCTCCGCCGTGGCGTCACAATCGACGGTGAGGATTTTCAGCCGATGGAAATCGTGCTCGACCGCCAGCAGGGTGCAAACGCCTGGTTGACCATCGGCCTGCGCGAAGGCAAGAACCGCGAGATCCGCCGCGCCATGACCGAGGTCGGCTTGATCGTGAACCGCCTGATCCGCGTCAGCTACGGCCCCTTCCGCCTGAACAAGATGGAGCCGGGCGAAGTCACAGAGGTCAAACAGCGCATCCTCAAGGAGCAACTTGGCGAAAGCGGTGACAGCGAGGGTGACACCCGCCCGCGCCGGAGCGACCGCAGCGATGGCGACCGCAAACCCCGCCCCCCGCGTGGCGAAGGCGCGAGCTTCGACCGCAAACCTCGCCCACCCCGCGCCGAGGGCGAAGGCTATGACCGCAAGCCACGCGCTCCGCGCGCCGAAGGCGAGGGTTATGACCGCAAGCCGAGAGCGCCTCGCGCGGAAGGTTCCACCTACGACAGGAAGCCACGCGCCGCAGAAGGCGCAAGCGGCGGCTATGACCGCAAGCCTCGCGCACCGCGCGCCGAGGGCGAGGGCTACGACCGCAAACCGCGCGCGCCTCGTGCTGAAGGCTCCTCCTACGACAGGAAGCCCCGCGCCGCAGAGGGTGCCAGCGGTGGATATGACCGCAAGCCCCGCCCGCCCCGCGCCGAGGGCGAGGGTTACGACCGCAATCCGCGCACTCCTCGCGCGGAAGGCGCCTCCTACGACAGGAAGCCCCGCGCCGCAGAAGGCGCAAGCGGTGGATACGACCGCAAGCCTCGCGCACCGCGCGCCGAGGGCGAGGGCTACGACCGGAAGCCCCGCGCTCCTCGTGCGGAAGGCTCCTCCTACGACAGGAAGCCACGCGCCGCAGAGGGTGCCAGCGGCGGTTATGACCGTAAACCTCGCCCACCACGCGCCGAGGGCGAAAGCTACGACCGCAAGCCGCGCACTCCTCGTGCTGAAGGCTCCTCCTACGACCGGAAGCCCCGCGCCGCAGAGGGTGCCAGCGGCGGTTATGACCGCAAACCTCGCCCACCCCGCGCCGAAGGCGAGGGTTACGACCGCAAGCCGCGAGCGCCTTACGGTGGCGGCAAGCCTGCCGACAAAGGTCCGCGTCCGGCCCGTGGTGGCGACAGTGGCGAGCGCAAGCCCTATGCGCCGCGCCCGAAAGGCGACGGGCCTTCGGGCAAGCCGCGCGGGCCGCGTCCGGGTGGTCCCAAGGGACCGGGGCGCAAGTAAGCCGCACCTGTCCGCCCGGTCCGACCGTGTCGGGAGAAAAGCCGTTGATTTCCCCGCGAAATGCCCTTGGCCTTGACCGGGCCTCATGCGAATGTCTGAGGGTGGTGTCGGGGGCGATTTTGCGCAGTCTTGCGAATTCCGTGTGTATGTCCGAAATGAGAGGCGGTTTCCGCCCGGTGCGATGGTTGCGCGGTGCTGCCGCCTGCTTCCTCACGCTCGGCACCCTGGCTGCCTGTGTCCCGACCACCTCGCCGGTGTCTCCGCCCGCTGCGCCCGATACCAGCGCCGCAGCCCCGGCGCGCCCCGATGCCGAAACCCTCAAGGCGACCGACTACTACCGCCGGGTTCAAGCCTACTATCTGTCGCAGGGCGGCATGAGAACCGATAGCGGCGGGCGCGACGCCCCGTTCGATGCCCGTGATCTGGCAGAGAATTTCCTGAAGATCGCCTTCTACGATGAATTTTCCAATCAGGGCGGCAGGCTGGTAGAGGGCGGAACACAACAGGCCCTGCACCGCTGGCAAGGCCCGGTGCGGGTTGCTCTGACCTTCAGCCCCGGCATTCCAGCCGACCGACAGGCCCGCATCACGGCAGAAACCTCGGCCTATCTGGCGCGCTTGTCGCGGCTGACCGGATTGCCGATCAGACTTGGGTCAGACGCGCCCAACTTCAGTGTCATGGTCCTGTCGCCACCTGACAAACGCGCGGCCGCACCCGCGATCCGCGCCTTCGCTCCTGGCACCTCCGAACCGGCGCTGCGCTCGGTCATCTTCATGAAGCCCGACATCTACTGCACGGCTTTCAGCTATTCGACCGGCAAGAGCCCGGTCTATGACAAGTCGCTGGCGGTGATCCGCAGTGAACTGCCCGACCTGATGACCAAAGCCTGCCTGCATGAAGAAATCGCCCAAGGGCTTGGTCTGGTGAACGACAGTCCCAAGGCGCGCCCCTCGATCTTCAATGACAATGAGGAATTCGCGTTGCTGACGCCACAAGACGAACTGATGCTGCGTATCCTTTATGACCGTCGCCTGCGCCCCGGCATGAGCATGGCCGCTGCGCGCCCGATCGTCGAAACCATTGCCGCCGAGCTTGTGCCCGGCGAAAGTTGACTTGGAACCATCGATCCCAAAGGGAGAGTGACATGGGTATTCTTGATTTTCTGACTGGCGAATTCATCGACATCATCGCCTGGACCGACGACACGCGCGACACGATGGTCTGGCGGTTCGAGCGCTTCGACCACGCCATCAAGTACGGTGCCAAATTGACCGTGCGCGAGGGTCAGGCGGCTGTGTTCGTCCACGAAGGCATCATCGCCGATGTGTTCAAGCCGGGGCTTTACCAGCTTGAAACCAATAACATGCCGATCCTGACCACGCTCCAGCATTGGGACCACGGCTTCCATTCGCCCTTCAAGTCGGAAATCTACTTCGTAAACACCACCCGCTTCACTGACCAAAAGTGGGGAACCAAGAACCCGATCATTGTCCGCGATCCAGAGTTCGGCCCGACGCGCCTGCGTGCTTTTGGCAGCTATGTCATGCGCGTCGGCGACCCGGCGAAGTTCATGGCCGAGATCGTCGGCACCGACGGTGAGTTCACCGCCGACGAGATCAGCTTCCAGATCCGCAATATCATCGTGCAGGAATTCTCGCGGATGATCGCCGCTTCCAAGATCCCGGTTTTGGACATGGCGGCCAACACCGAACAACTGGGCCAGCTTGTCGCCAAGGCCATCACCCCGGCGATTGCCGCCTATGGCCTTGAAATCCCGGAATTCTACATCGAAAACATCTCGCTTCCCGAAGCAGTGGAGGCGATGCTCGACAAGCGCACCTCGATGGGCATCGTCGGCGACCTGAACCGCTTCACCCAATATTCCGCCGCCGAGGCGCTTGGCGCTGGCAACAGCGCTGCAGGTGGCGCGATGGGCGCAGCAATCGGTGCAGGGATGGGCATGGGCATGGGTGCGCAGATGGCGCCGGGCTATGGCCCGTGGGGTGCCGCCCCGCAGCCGCCCGCCCCGCCCGCCGCCGAGAAAGTCTGGCACATCGCCGAAAACGGCGCGACCAAAGGCCCGTTCTCGACCGCCAGCATGGGCCGCATGGTCGCCGACGGCAGTCTGACCCGCGACACCACGGTCTGGACACCGGGTCAGGACGGCTGGAAAACCGCAGGCGATGTTACCGAACTTGCCCGCCTCTTCACCGTCATGCCGCCGCCACCGCCACCCGCGCCCCCGGCGAAAGGCTGACGCGGGAGCACCGCGATGCCCGAACCGAAAGTCCCGGCCGACGACCACCGCTTCCCCTGCACCAAGTGCGGCGCCGACATGCGCTTTGCACCCGGTCAGGGGCAGTTGATCTGCGACCATTGCGGCAACACCGAACCGCTGACGACCGCCCGCGCCAAACCCGGCTCGATCCCCGAAACCGCCTTCCGCCGTGGCATCGAAGCCTCGCTCCCCGATGCCGAAACCGAGGAGCGTCACCTCAGCCACTGCCCGAATTGCGGCGCACAGATAGAGTTCGACCCCGCCGTTCACGCGATGGAATGCCCCTTCTGCGCCACGCCCGTGGTGGCCGACCCCGGCATTTCCCGCCGCATCCGCCCGCATGGCGTCGCGCCGTTCCTTGTGACCGAACCGCAGGCGCGCGAGGCGATGGGCAAATGGCTTGGCTCGCTCTGGTTTGCGCCGAACGGCCTTCTCGACTATGCCCGCAGGGGCCGCAAACTCGAAGGCGTCTACCTGCCCTACTGGACCTACGACGCCCAGACCCAGTCCAGCTACACCGGCCAGCGCGGCACCGTCTACTATACCACCCGCCCCGTCACCGTCCGCGACCAAAACGGCAACATGCGCACCGAGATGCGGCAAGAGGCACAGATCCGCTGGTCGCCCGCCTCGGGCAGCGTCCGCCGCTTCTTCGACGATGTGTTGGTGCTCGCCTCTCGATCGCTTCCACGCGACCATACCGAGGCGCTGATGCCGTGGGATCTGTCGCACCTTGAACCTTATCAGCCTGAATTCCTTGCCGGTTTCCGGTCCGAAACGTACACGATCAGCCTCGACGAGGGCATGGACGAGGCCCGCGCCTGGATGGACCGCATGATCGAGCGTGACGTGCGCTTCGACATCGGCGGCGACCGGCAGATGATTACCGGCATCGACACGACCCTGTCCGACGTGACCTTCAAGCATGTGCTCCTGCCGGTCTGGACGGCAGCCTACCGCTTTGGCGGCTCCAGCTACCGCTTCGTGGTCAACGGCCAGACCGGCAAGGTGCAGGGCGAACGCCCGTGGTCGAAGTTCAAGCTGGTACTGGCATTCCTCGCGCTGGCGCTGGCCATCGGCGGTGCCGTCTGGGTCATGCAGAACCCCGAGGTACAACGCTATCTGAACGGTCAGCCATAGCGATGGTTAATTTGTCTATTTCTCTGAATAATTGTTGCGCGATGAGGCCCGAAGACCGTAAAGGGTGGCGCTAACAGACTCTGGGGAGGGACGACCATGATCCTGTGTTGCGGTGAAGCGCTGATCGACATGTTGCCGCGCGAGACGACGGCAGGCGAAGGTGCCTTCGCCCCCTACGCGGGCGGCGCAGTCTTCAACACCGCCATTGCCATCGGTCGCCTCGGCGCACCTGCGGGCTTCTTCACCGCGCTCGCCGCCGACTTCTTCGGGCAACTTCTCGTTGATACCCTCGCCGCCTCCAAGGTCGACGCCTCCTTCAGCCTGCGTGTTGCCCGGCCCTGCACGCTGGCCTTTGTCCGCCTTGAAAACGGTCAGGCCAAATATGCCTTCTACGACGAAGGCACCGCAGGGCGGATGCTGTCGCCCGCCGATCTGCCCGCCCTGCCCGCCAACATCGACACGCTGTTTTTTGGCGGTATCAGCCTTGTGGGCGACCCTTGCGGTTCGGCCTACGAGGCGCTGATGATGCGCGAGGCCCCCAGCCGCACCACGATGATCGACCCGAACATCCGCCCCGGCTTCATCACCGACGAACCCGCCTACCGCGCCCGCATCGGCCGCATGATCGCCAGCGCCGACATCGTCAAACTCTCGGACGAGGATCTGGTCTGGCTTGAGGGCAAGGGCGATATCGAGACCCTCGCGCGCGGCATTCTGGCCCGTGGCCCCAAGGTGGTGCTGATCACCGAAGGTGCCAAGGGTGCGCACGGCTTCACGAAGGACGTGAGCGCCTTTGCCCCTGCCCGCAAGGTCACTGTCGCTGACACTGTCGGCGCAGGCGACACGTTCAACGCGGGCGCGCTGACCGCGCTGCATCAGGCGGGCAAACTCGGCAAATCGGCGCTCGGCGCGCTCAGCAAGGAAGACCTGACCGCCGCACTCGACCTTGGCGTCCGCGCCGCCGCCGTCACCGTCTCGCGCCCCGGCGCAAACCCGCCTTGGGCAAACGAGATCAACTGATGCGCGCGCTCGTCCAGCGAGTCAGCCAAGCGCGCGTTACGGTCGCTGGCCGCCTGACTGGAGAAATCGGTCAGGGTCTTTTGATCCTCGTCTGCGCCATGCAGGGCGACGACGAGGCCCGCTCGACCGCCCTCGCCACCAAGATCGCCAAACTCAGAATTTTCAAGGACGAGAACGACAAGATGAACCGCTCTCTGGCTGACATCGGCGGCGCGGCTCTGGTCGTGAGTCAGTTCACCCTCGCCGCAGACACCTCGCGCGGGAACCGTCCTGGCTTCTCCACCGCCGCCCCCCCGGAAGAGGGCGAAAGGCTCTACCAGCATTTCTCGGACGAACTGCGCAAGCTGGGGCTTCAGGTCCAGAACGGTGAATTTGGCGCCGACATGGACGTGAGCCTGACCAATCAAGGTCCGGTCGCGATCTGGCTTGATGTGTAATCACCCCTTCTGCCCGCAAATCTCTTGGAAGAGCTTTGCAAGCTCCTGCCAAGGAGCTTGCGTACCTCAATGGCCTCGCACGCGTGAGCACGTCTTGAAATCTGGTTAACGGAATTTTGCAACTATTTGATTTTTAACGATATCAGGTTTTGCGCGAGCTCGCACAAAGCCTGCGCTACCCCTGCGGCGTCATCGACCGTCTCTGCCCGGCCCGTTCCAGCCCCAGCTTCCGCTCGCGCCAGATGATCAGGATTCCCGCCACTATCACCAGAGCCGCGCCAAGAAGGACCATCCGCGTCGGCACCTCGTCGAAGCCGAAATAACCGACGCCCAGCGCCAGCAGCATCGAGGCATAGTCGAACGGAGCCACCACCGAGGCATCGGCATATCGGTAGGACGAGGTCAGGAGCACTTGCCCCACACCGCCAAGGAGGCCGCAACTGATCAATATGCCCGCCGTCCAGAAATCCGGCCAGACCCAGCCGAATGGCAGCGTCACCAGCGCCAGAAGCGCCGAGTTGAGCGAGAAGTAGAAGACGATGGCCGAGGTCGACTCGGTCGATACCAACCGCCGCACGAAGACCTGCGCCAGCGCCGCAAACACCGCTCCGATCAGCACCACCATCGCCCCCAGCGCCTCGCGCGCACCCACATCGCCGGAACTGAGCGCCGTCATCCTCGGCGACATCACCACCAGCACCCCCGCCATGCCAAGCGCCACGCAGAAGATGCGGAAGGCTCGCACCTCTTCGCCCAGAAACATCGCGGCAAAGATGACGGTCAGCAAAGGCGCGGCATACCCCAGCGCCGTGACCTCCGGCAGCGGCAGCAGCCCGTATCCGGCAAAGCTGAACCCCATCGCGGTCGTCCCGGCAAGCCCACGCCAGAAGTGGCCAAGGAAATCCCCGGTCGTCAGACCCGCCTTCACGGTCCGGGTGGCGATCAGCCAGACAAGAATCACCGGCGCCGCGAAAAGTGAGCGGAAGAACACCGTCTCACCCGCTGGGACATGCTTGGCCACGATCTTGATCAGCGCTGCCATGATGACGAACACCACGACCGAAGCGAGTTTCAGGCCGATTCCCTTCAGGGGTAAATTGACGCGCGCATCGGTGGGCATGTCAGTCTGGCCGGACCCGAGCCGCCGTCTTGTTGGCAAAAGCCTCCAGCCGCCCCCGAGCGTCCGGCTGGGTGTTGACGATCCCCGCCACCACCGCCTCGGCATAGGCCGCATCCAGCGCCGACATGTTCTGCATGTGGCTGATCGCCGAACAGATGGCGAAGTTGGTCAATGGCGGGTGCTGCGCCGCAGCCCGCGCCAGTTCCATTGCCTTGGCTTCGGAATCGTCGACCAGATACTGGCAAAGCCCGATGTCCACCGCCTGTTGCCCCTTGTAGACGCGGCCGGTCAGCATCATGTCGATCATCCGCGCCTTGCCCACCAGATCCGCCACCCGGATCGTCGCGCCACCGCCGGTGAACAGCCCGCGCTGCCCCTCCGGCAAGGCAAAGTAGGTCGTCTGATCGGCCACCCGGATATGTGCCGCCGAAGCAAGCTCCAACCCGCCGCCCACCACCGCGCCCTTCAGCGCCGCAATGACCGGAACGCCACCATATTCCATCTTGTTGAATGCCTCATGCCAGCGCAGGCACAGATGCATGAAATCGGCAGGTTGCCGATCTTCCTTGAAATGCTCTACCAGATCGAGCCCTGCACAAAAGTGCGTCCCTTCAGCCTTCAGTACCGCCACCCTGACGCCCGTCCGTGGCAGAAGCGAAAAAAGCGCGACCAATTCCTCCACCGTCGCCTCGTCCAGCGCATTCCGTTTGGCCGGTCGGTTCAACGTGATCGTGGCAATCCCGTCGCCATCGACCGCCACCAACAGATTTTCCAGCCCCAGCGCCCCAATCCGGTCCATGCAATCCTCCTTGGTCTTTTTGCCAGAGTGTCAGACTGATTGCGGGAAGACCACTGGCCAAAAGCACGAACGGAGCGGCAAAGGCTTTACATGCATTTGCATTTACTTCTTGGAAACCTTGCGTATTGTCGCGGCGAACATGAGCAAGCCGAGGGAACGATGTCGGACCACGCTTCGGGAGAGAGCTACTTCATTTACCATTCCATCGGCCAGTATGCCGGAAAGTCCGCCGACCTTGCAGCCGCAATGGCAGAATTTGCGAAGGTCTGGGGCCGGCCCGACGATCAGCAATGGCCCTATGCGCTTGGCAAGCGGCAGGATTTCATCAACCGCTGGCGCGCCATTTTGAACGCGCCGGAGGGAACAATAACCACCACCGAAAGCGTGACTGCCTCGCTCAGCGCCTTGATTGGTGCTCTGCCCCCCGATTTGCTGCGCGGTCGAAAGATCCTTGTTGCGGGCGATTGCTTCCCCTCTGTGCATTTCCTGTTGACCGGCTTGCAGGAGCGACTGGGGTTCAGCTTGCAAACCGTGCCAATGCGTCAGGGTGCGAACTGGACGGAGGACGAAGACCTGTTGTCCGCATGGGGGTCAGATGTTGCGCTGGCGCTGCTGACATGGATATCCTCGACATCGTCCCACCGTAGCGACATCGCCGCCCTTGTCGCGCATGGTCGCCGCATGGGGTCGGTGATTGGCGTCGACATCACCCAGGGTGCAGGACTTCTGCCCTTCGATGTAATGAACCCCATCGTGGACTTCACGATCTCCACCAGTCTCAAATGGATGTGCGGCACGCCCGGCGCGGGCATCCTCCACGTTGCCGCGCCGCTTATCGAGCGGTGCCAGCCGACCCTGCGCGGCTGGTTCAGCCAGCCAAATCCGTTCAACTGGGACTTCAATTCGTTCAGCTATGCCCCTGATATCCGCCGGTTTGACCACGGCACACCCGGCGTCATCGCGGCGGTTGCGAGCCTTCCCGCTCTGGACTGGCACGCCGCACAGGATCCGTCGGCTATCCTTGCCCATAACCGGAATCTTTCCCGACAGATCCTTGCGGGGATTTCCGATTTGAAGCTCCCTCTCGCCTCACCCCGCGACGAAGGCCAGCGCGGCGGATCGATCATGGTCGCATTGCCGGCGGAAGTGCCCGCGCAGGATCTGCTGGCCATATTCCGCAGGGACGGCATCTCCGCCGACGCCCGCAGCCAGACGCTTCGCTTGTCGCCGGGCATTATGACGACCGATACGGGCGTCAAAAAGATGCTTGCGGCCCTAGCCGACTTTTGTCGCCGCTGCGGTCATTGAGGCGCGCGACGCTTTGCCCAAAGATCGGCTTCTGGTTTTCGTCGTTGCAGTTCCGAAGCGCCATCGGTCTCGGCGTGAAACCAAGGCCGCCCACAACGCGCCGTGAGTTGCCATTTTAGCCCGCGCTTCGGCAAGTTCAGGTCTTGGCTCACGAGTGGATCGAGCCGACCAGCAAGACCAGTCCAGCCGCAATGAGCGCTCCCCCAAAAGCGAGGCTCAACGGTTTTGCGAAGGGGGTCAGTTTTTCGACGGCGACATAAAGAGCCAATCCAGCAATCCACCACAAGTTCATGACACCACCGACAAACAGCAACAGCATCAAGGCCCAGCAACAGCCAAGACAATAGGCGCCCAGCGACAGTCCCTTCCTGAATGCGGCAGTTCGCCCTTGATAACGATGGCGGCTAAGTCCATCCGCTGGCCCTCGGCAATAGGTCAGACATGCCGCTTTGACAGGTGTGAACTGATAAGCGCCTGCCAGAACCAGAACCGCCGATGCCAGGTAGGGTGAGCCCAAAGTCATGTACATTGATGAGGCGAGCCCCGCAGCAACCAGCAGAAATTGGATCGCCGTCGCTGCTAAGCTGAACAGACCCCAGACGATCAGATAGCCACTGACAAATTCGAACGTCGCCCGGAGAGGCTGATTTCGGTTCAGTGCCTCAAAGAGAAGTATCGCTGGCGCGGCGCTCGGCACCATCATTGCAATCATCATCAACCACCACATGAAGAAGATCACGACAGCGTAACCCGGCGACCAGACGGCAGGTACAAGGACGTCAGGGGCGTGGCTCAGCAACGCTCCGGCAGGACCGGTCTGCGACACCATCCCCAAGGTGGACATGTCAGTACCGGCACCAGCCAGAATGTAGCCGGCAGAACTGATGACGACGACCAGCAGCGCGGCTGCCACGACGAGGCGACTCCGCTCAAGAAGCGAACTGGCCAAAAGCCGACTGTTCATGGCCGCTCAGGCTGCGTGATCGATGACGCCACTGTTGTTCATGTAGATCCGGCACAGGTGAGCGTGGGTATCTGCATTCTTCTCGAGGCTGATCGCACCAGATGTCTTGGTGGTACCGCTCGCAACCTCCGCCACCCGGTACTCGAACCCGTGAGGCAGGTTAATTCTCGCCCGATGCTCAGCACCCGTGACCGGGTTTCGGATTGGCCGGACCTCCAGATCGAAGACACCGGGAACCCGAACATGCCCAACCCGCGCGGCCAAGTCGATTGCGGCGTCAATCGGCTTGTAAAGTGTTTCGAGACGGTTGGGCGACATCTTGTCAAAGATCCAGAAGACGGTCGCCATATCTTCGGTATCACCGCCCGAGAAGATGCTTTCGACCGCTCGCCGCTGCCCTGTCGTTGCCGCCGAATCCACGATGAGCTGAATGGTGCCATTACCCTGATGAATTGCCCCTGGCCAATGAGCGGTGAAGGCGACTTTCACGCCATCCAGATTTACATCGCCATAGTGGCCGGTCTTGATGATGAATCCCACGGCAGCCTCGCAATTGCCGTTGGTCGGAAGTGAGTTGAACTGACATGGACATCCAAAGGCACAATTGCAGTTCGCAAGTTCAAGTGCGTCGATTTCCCAAGGCGTCATGATATCCCCCAATCTTCCCTTGAAGCACTCTCCGTTGAGCGGCGGCGTTGCCCGTCGATTTGTTTCACGCGATGGCGTGGATCGCACCACTGTCCATACACCCGACATCAGCAAAGTTCTCCGAAAGCAGCAGCAGACGGAAACCAGCGCAATCGTGTGAAGCTCGAAGGCCGACTCCTTACCACAAATTTGGATGAATCACGAGGCGTTGATTTGGACTGGGCCAGCGGAGCAAGCTAAGCCACCGCAATCGTCACGTCCTGGCCATGACCCGGAGCGTATCCTGACCCTTCTGTCTTGGAACTCGGGTAGGTTTACCCCGTTACCGGCCCCGGTCAGGGTCAGTGACGGAGTGGTGCTCGACGACTGTGATGATCGACGCGACCTATCTGAAGGCACATCGCACGGCTTCGAGTCTCGGAGTAAAATAGGGGGCGTGGTCGCCTGATTGGCAGAACCAAGGGCGGCATGAGCACCAAACTGCATACTGTTACCGACGGGAATGAACGACCCATCCGGTTCTTCATGACTGGTGGGCCAGTCAGTGACTATACCGGAGCCGCAGCCCTGCTGGTTGGCTTGCCAGCGACGACCCGCTGCTGGCAGACCGGGGTTATGACGCTGATTGGCTCAGAGAAGGCTTGAAAAACAAGGAGATCACGCCATGAATCCCGAGCCGCAAGTCGCGCGGCAAGCCCATCAAATACGACAAGCGCCGATACAAACGCTGCAACAGGATCGAGATCATGCTTGCGAGGCTCAAGGACTGGCGACGGGTGGAAACGCGCTACGCCAGATGCCCGAAGGTCTTCGTCTCTTCTGTCACCCTAGGCGCAACCGTCCTCTTCTGACTTTGATCATCAATGAGTCTTGAGCCTAAGCCGCGCAGTAGTCCACGAGATCGGTCGCATCGCCTTTGTAGAAGCGACGCTACCTCACCTTTGTCCGCCATCAGCACCCTTGGGACAGTTTGGCGTGATTGCGTAGCGGAGGGTTTGCGGCTCATCTTTACCCCAGTTGGA
>Ga0209023_10005959_pt1 | contig 13065 bp, 9 predicted proteins | sample LakOneMetagenome_FD_187468 | JGI IMG/M metagenome (GOLD analysis project Ga0209023, IMG submission 187468) | Freshwater and sediment microbial communities from Lake Erie, Canada (SPAdes) (version 2) | ecosystem: Environmental > Aquatic > Freshwater > Lentic | place: Lake Erie, Canada | collected... | reverse complement strand
CGTGCGCCTGTTCGAGAACCGCAATGTCGAGGACTCGATCCACCGCTCGAAGGCGGTCGGCGAGCCGCCGCTGCTGCTGCCGTTCTCGGTCTTCTTTGCGCTGCGCGATGCGATTTCCAGCGTGGGCGGACACAAGGTGAATCCGCCGCTGAATGCGCCGGCCACGAGCGAAGCGATCCTGGACGCCATCGCGGCCGTGGAAGCTGCCGCCACCCCGAGTGCGTGATGGAAGACTGGCTGACAGCCGCGCTGCGCGCGCCGGCCGTGCTGGTCACGGTCGCCATCGTCGAAGGCTCGGTGCCGCGTGAGCCCGGGGCCAAGATGCTGGTCACCCGCGACGGCTTTGCCGGCACGGTCGGCGGCGGCCATCTGGAGCACCGCGCGATCGACATGGCGCGCACGATGCTGGAAGAGGGCGGGTTGGCGCGCTTGGAACGCTTTGCGCTGGGGCCGAGCCTGGGGCAGTGCTGCGGCGGGATCGCGCACCTGGTGTTCGAGGCCGTCGACCGTGAACAGATGGCGCTGCTGGACAAGCGGCGCAACGAGGATACCTGGCGCCTCATCGCTATTGGCGGAATGGGTCCATCCCTGTTCGATGGCGCGGGCCGGCAACTGGCCGGCGCGCCGGTACCGGCGTTTGACCGCAGCCTTGGCACCCACGTCTTCACCGATGCCGATGGCCGCCGCTGGCTGGCCGATGCTGTCTTCGCGCCGCGCGCCCACCTGATGCTGTTCGGCGCCGGCCACGTCGGCGCGGCTATCGTGCGTGCGCTGGCCGAGCTGCCTTGCCGCGTCACCTGGGTCGACGAGCGCGACGACATGTTCCCGAGCGAGGTGCCGGCCAACGTGACGGTCGAAGCCACCGACACGCCGGAAGCCCTGGTCGCCCGGGCCGCCCCCGGCACCACCTTCCTGGTGATGACACACAGTCATGCACTTGACCTGCGCCTGTCGATTGCGATACTGTCGCGCGTTCGAACTTTGGAACATACCGACTGGTTCGGCCTGATCGGCTCCGATACCAAGCGCCGCCAGTTCGAGCACCGCCTGCGCGAGCGCGGCATCGCCAACGCGCGCATCGACGCCATGGTTTGCCCGATCGGCCTGCCCGGCATTGCCGGCAAGGCCCCGGCCGTGATCGCCGTCGCCGTCGCCGCCCAGCTGCTGAGCGTCTGGGAGGCAGCCGCCTCCAGCCTTCTTGAAGTTTCTCCGGAATCCAATTGATGTCCACCGCACACCCTACCGTGCAAGCCTACCGTGCGAGCTTGCTGCATTTTCACGCCGACCCGGCTTTCTCTGAGCAGGCCTATTCCTGGCACGCGGACGGCCTGCTCGTCATCGAAGAGGGCCGCGTCAAGGCGGTCGGCGACTACGCGCAACTGAGCGCGACCCTGCCGCCCGGTGTCGAACCGGTCGACTACCGCGGCAAGATCATCACGCCCGGCTTCATCGACACCCACCTGCATTACCCGCAGACCGACATGATCGCCTCCCCAAGCGAGGGCCTGCTGCCCTGGCTGGAAACCTACACCTTCCCGACCGAACGCCGCTTCGAGGACCCGGTGCATGCGCGCGCCACCGCCGAGTTCTTCCTCGACGAACTGGCGCGCTGCGGCACCACCACGGCGGTGGTCTACTGCACCGTGCATCCGGGCTCGGTCGACGCCTTTTTCGAGGCGAGCGAAGCGCGCAACTTGCGCATGGTGGCCGGCAAGGTGCTGATGGACCGGAATTGCCCGGACTTCCTGCGCGACACCGAAGGCCAGATCGGCGACAGCGAAGCCCTGATCAACAAGTGGCACAAGCGCGGCCGCGCGCTGTACGCGATCACGCCGCGCTTCGCGCCGACGTCGAGCGAAGCGCAACTGCGCCTGACCGGCGAACTGGCGGCCAGCTATCCGGACACCTTCATCCAGACCCACGTGTCCGAGAACAAGGACGAGTGCAGCTGGGTGAAGGAGTTGTATCCGAACTCGCGCAGCTACCTGGGCGTGTACGAGGACTTCGGCCTGATGCGCCCGCGCGCGCTGTTCGGGCACTGCATCTGGCTTGACGACGAAGACTTCGCGCGCATGGCGGCCACCGGGTCGGCAGCTGCCGTGTGCCCGACCTCGAACCTGTTCCTGGGCAGCGGGCTGTTCGACTTCGAGAAAGCGGATGGGGCCAGGGCGCTGCTGTCGCTCGGGACCGACGTGGGGGCGGGGACCTCGTTTTCGATCCTGCAGACCATGAACGAAGCGTACAAGGTGGCGCGGCTGAAGGGCAGCTATCTGCCGGCGCTGCGCATGTTCTATCTTGCCACGCTGGGCGCGGCGCGGGCGATGGACCTGGAAGGGACGATCGGCAGTTTTACTCCCGGCGCCGAAGCCGATTTCGTGGTGCTCGATCCGCGGGCCACGCCGTTGATGGCAAGGCGCAGCGAGCATTGCAATACGCTCGAGGAGCAGCTGTTTGCGCTGGCCTTGCTGGGGGATGACCGGACGATTTTTGCGACGTATGCGATGGGGAGCAAGGTTCACCAGCGGTGAGTTGAGTTTGAACCCCGGTTGACGTGAATGGGGCTGTTGCCTGTCAGGTTAATGGTCCCTTTAATCCGCGTGGGCACGAGTGCCCACCCTACGAGTGACGCCGCGGTTTCGGCGCTGCGCGCCTCGGCCGCAAAGTCAAACCGGGGTTTCGCCCGGAACGTGTCCCGTAGGGTGGGCACTCGTGCCCACGCGGATTCAACATACCAATAACAGCGCAGGCAACAGCTCCATTGGCGCCCGCAAGCCTTCACCCACCCCATCCATTGCCAAGCCTGCACTTAGCAGTTAGAGTTTCGCGGTCCGCACCAACCAACCGTTACGAAAGAATCCCGATGCAGAAGAAACTGAGCAGCCTCCTGATCGCGCTCGCCTGTGCCGCCGCCGCCGCGCCCGTGGCCGCCAAGGAGCCGTCAAACGCCACGCCCCAGGCCAACGAAGCCGCCACCGCCCGCCACTACGCCGGCCTGGTCGCCGGCAGCGAGCCGAAGCTGGCCGAGCTGACCATGTTCTTCGCCCAGATGCCGAAGGGCGGCGACCTGCACCACCATTACTCCGGCGCCATCTACGCCGAGCAGTACGTCGACTTCCTCGACAAGCAGGGCGTCTGCGTCAACAAGCAGACCTACCGCATCGAGACCAACAAGGACGCCGTCGCCGCCGAGCGCGCCAAGCCGGCGAAGGAACGCAACTGCCTGTCCAGCGCCGAGGTCTACGCCGACGACGCCACCTGGCGCGAGCTGGTGCAGCGCTGGTCGAACAAGGACTTCAACAACCATGGCGCCATCCAGCCGCCGCCGGACCGCCTGTTCTTCCAGACCTTCAGCTTCTTTGGACCGGTCTCGAACGCCAACTTCGCCGAAGGCCTGCAGGAACTGAAAAAGCGCGCGATCGCCGAGAACGTCGGCTACATCGAGACCATGTTCAAGATGGCGCCGGCCGTGGCCAACCCCGAATTCGACGCCCGTGCCTGGCAGCTGGTGAACGACGACGCGGCCCTGAAGATCGAGCTGAACACCTGGATGGAAACCCTGGCGCGCGACCCGGCCTTCAACAAGACCCTGGGCGAGTTCGTCGCCAGGATCGACGAAGCGGCGCAAGGCATCGACGACGAGCGCTTTACCATGCGCTACCAGACCTATGTGCTGCGCCTGCTGAACCCGTCGCAGGTATTTTCCTCGATGATCGGCGCCTTCAAGGCGGCGTCGGCGAACGGCAAGATCGTCGGCGTGAACATCGTCGGCCAGGAAAGCACGGCCGTCTCGATGCGCGACTACACGCTGCACATGAAGATGTTCGGCTTCCTGAAGTCGGTGTACCCGGACGTGAAGGTGGCCATGCACGCCGGCGAGCTGGCGATGGGCGACGTGCCGCCGGAAGGCCTGAAGTTCCACATCGACGAGGCGCTGGTGGTGGCGAACGCCGACCGCATCGGCCACGGCATCGACCTGGCCCACGAGACGAATGCGCTCGCGATCATGGCGAAGATGCGCAAGGACGACGTGCCGGTCGAGATCAACCTGACCTCGAACGATTTCATCAACGGCCTGAAGGACGAGAACCACCCGATCACGCTGTACCGCAAATACGGCGTGCCCTACGTGATCTCGACCGACGACGCCGGCGTTACCCGCCACACGCTCAGCAACGAGTACGTGCTGTTCGCCAGCCGCTACAAGCCGGACTATGCGGAGATGAAGAAGGCCTCCTACAACAGCATCCGCTACGCCTTCCTGCCGGCGGCCGAGAAAACGCGCCTGACGCGCCAGCTCGACACGCGCTATGCGAAGTTCGAGGCCGACATCGCGGGACTGGCAAAAACCGTTGTGCCAGCACCACGCACGAAAATCAAATAAGCAACAAATAAATGGTTTCGATAACGGCAGCGCAAGGCTGCCGTTTTTGCATGTGCACCATGCCTTGCACCGCCCTGGAGCGGACGAAAGTTAGTGCTGAGCCAACATTTGTGGCCTCCTCACCACAGATTTACAAGGCCACCCCTGCGTTTTCCGAAAATGCTTATCTAAATATTTCATCAAAGAATGCCTTCCGTATAATCGCGCCTTGTGATTTTGCGCGGGAAACCTCGCTGCGGTGCACCAGATGCACGTTTTTCGGGCGATTCAGACGCTCAGCCTCTAAATGGCTAAGTAAAAACGTATTTGTCTGGCCGGTGGGGCTCATGCATATTTGTTGATGTTGGTAAATATGCTTGAAGTTTTTTCAAGGGCGACGTGTAACAGGGATGAAATTTTTCCTGTCTACAATCGCCGGTCCAGGGATGGCTGGCTGTGCCGCTGCGGTTCGCAGCAACCAGGTTGCAGTACTTGTAAAGAGGGACATCCTCGGATGTCCAAAATAACTAAAGTCTATTTTGGGGTTTTAACAATGATCACTCAGAAACAGATCCGGCTGACCAAGCTGGCGCTGGCTTTGTCGATTGCGTTGTCGGCTGCACCGACTTTCGCACAGAACACCACCTCCGCCATTGGCGGCCGCATCGCTGGTGCGGACGGCAAACCGGTGGCAGGTGCACAAGTCACCATTCGCCACGTCGAGTCGGGTTCTGTCAGCACGGTCACGACCGACGCTGAAGGCCGTTACGTCGCACGCGGCCTGCGTGTCGGCGGTCCGTACACGATCACCATGACCAAGGATGGCGTCGTCGAAAACGTCGACAACATCTTTACCAACCTGGCTGAAACCAGCAGCGTCAACGGTACCCTGGGCAACGTCGCGGTCGTGAAAGTCACCGGCCAGAGCGTTTCGAACAAATTCAACAGCACCAACATGGGCTCGGGCACCAGCATCGGCCGCGCCGACCTGGTCGCGCAGGCATCGATCTCCCGCAGCCTGGCCGATTACGCCCGTAACGATCCGCGCCTGTCGCAGACCGACAAAGAGCGCGGCGAAATCTCGGCCGGCGGCCAGAACTCGCGCTTCAACTCGATCACCATCGACGGCGTGTCGATCAGCGACACCTTCGGCCTGGAAGCCAACGGCCTGCCGACCGCCAAGCAGCCTATCTCGATCGACGCCATCCAGTCGGTCCAGGTCAACATCTCGAACTACGATGTGACCCAGAAGGGCTACACCGGCGCCAACATCAACGCCGTCACCAAGTCGGGCACCAACGACTGGCACGGCAGCGTGTACCACGTGTACCGCAACGACGACATGGTCGGCAAGCGCTACAACGCCACCGACAACACCTACTACGACGCGCCTGCGTTCAAGGAAAAGACCACCGGCTTCACGCTGGGCGGCCCGCTGATCCAGGACAAATTGTTCGTCTTCGCCAGCGTCGAAGATTCGACCAGCACCAAGGCGTCGCCGGAATACGGCCCACTGGGCAGCGACCGCACCAACATCGGCGTCACCCAGTCGGCCATCGCCAGCCTGCAGAACATCGCCAAGAACACCTATGGCATCGACGTCGGCAGCGGCGAAGTGCCAAGCGGCCTCGAGCAGAAGGTCGAAGACCGCCTGCTGAAATTCGACTGGAACATCAACGACAGCCACCGCGCCAGCTTCCGTTGGCAGAAGACCAAGCAGAACGAGCCGGCATTCGCAGGCTACACGAGCTCGGGTATCGCCCTGAGTTCCTACCTGTGGAACGAGCAGAAGACCATCGAGTCGAGCGTCGCCCAGGTGTTCAGCGACTGGACCCCGACCTTCTCGACCGAAATGCGCCTGTCGCGCCGCGATTCGGGCAAGAGCCACGACCTGGCCTCGAACCTGCCGTCGATGGCCCTGCAATTCACCGGCCCGCTGCCGGTCGGCACCCCGTCGTCGGTGCGCACCGGTAACCGCTTCCTCAACTTCGGTACCGAAGCAAGCCGCCAGTTCAACCAGCTCGACACGACCACCTGGGACGCCTACGCCGGCGCCACCTGGCTGGTTGGCGACCACGAAATCAAGGGCGGCCTGGACTACAGCCGCAACGAGATCTTCAACGCGTTCCTGCAGAACGTGAACGGCACCTACACCTTCAACTGCCCGAACACCACCGGCCTGAGCGCCGCGCAGATCGAAGCGTGCGTGCTGAACAACTTCGCCCAGGGCCGTCCATCGGCCTACACCGCGCAGCTGGCCAACCCTGGCTACACCCTGACCGACGCGGCCGCCGACTGGACCATCGCCAACACCGGCCTGTTCCTGCAGGACACCTGGAGCGTCAACCCGCAGCTGAAACTGACCTACGGCGTGCGCTATGACCGCGCTTCGACCGGCGACCGTCCGCTGCGCAACAACCTCGTCGGCCAGGCGCCGATCGCGGGCAGCTACAACCCGGTCACCGGCGCTGTCGTGCAGGCCCGCGGCGGCTTCGGCGTGGACAACACCGCCACCATCGACGGCGACGACCTGATCCAGCCGCGCTTTGGCTTCAACTACCGCTTCGACACCAAGCGCGCCACCCAGCTGCGCGGCGGCTTCGGCCTGTTCGGCGGCTCGGCCCTGAACGTCTGGCTGGGCAACCCGTTCGCCAACGCGGGCGTGGCCACCACCACCGTCGGTTGCGGCACCGGTAACTTTGCGGCATGTAACAGCGCCATCTTCAGCCCTGACCCGACCGCCCAGCGTTCGATCGCAGGCACCCCGCCGGCAGCCAACGTCGACGTCCTGGCCAAGGGCATCAGCCAGCCTTCGGTCTGGAAAGCCAACCTGGCCTTCGAGCACGAACTGCCATGGTACGGCCTGGTCGTGAGCCTGGAATACCTGTACACCGACGTCAACAAGGGCCTGTACTTCCGCCAGCTGAACCTGGGCGATCCGACCCGTGTCGGCCCGGACGGCCGTCCGCTGTTCTGGACCTCGCAAGGCTATAACCCTGTCTGCGCCACCGGCACCAACTCGATCACCTTCAGCACCAGCGGCGCCTGCTCGGGCTTCCGTGCCCGTGCACTGTCGAACGCGTCGTTCAACAACGTGATCGAAGTGAAGGAAACCAAGAAGGGCGGCGGCAACCTGGCTACCCTGCAGATCAGCAACAGCCGTTCGCGCGGCCTGCGCTGGAGCGCTGCCTACACCTACACCGACGCCACCGAAGTGTCGAACCTGAGCGCATCGACGACCGGTTCGAACTTCAACGGCCGCTCGGTCTTCGACCCGAACGAAGACGTCGCAGCGAACTCGTCGTACCTGGTGCGTGACCGCGTGAATGCGTCGCTCTCGTGGGAAAAAGCCTTCTTCGGCAACTACAAGACCATCTTCGGTGCGTTCTACGAAGGTCGTCGCGGCAAGCCGTACAGCTGGACCTACTACAACGACATGAACGGTGACTCGGTTGCGAACAACGACCTGATGTTCATCCCGACCGCCTTCGGTTCGGGCGAGGTGGTCTTCCGTGGCGACACGGCGACCAACCACGCCAACGAGCAGAAGTTCTGGGACATCGTCAACGCCAACAAGGAACTGCGTTCCTCGGCCGGCCGCGTCGTCGAGCGTAACAATTCCTTCGCTCCTTGGACCAACAGCATCGACATGCGTATCACCCAAGAAATCCCAGGTCTGTTCAAGGGTAACAAGGGTGCGATCGCAATCGACTTCCAGAACGTTGGCAACATGTTCAACAAGCGCTGGGGCCGTATCAACGAGATGTCGTACGGCAGCTCGAACACCAACGGCGGCGGTAACGCTCGCAGCTTCGTGGACTACGCCGGTATTCAAGACGGAAAGTACGTCTACCAGGTGCGTGACCAGGTCGAAGACTACGTGACCAAGCAGTCGCGTGGCGAATCGCAGTGGGCAGTCCAGGTGACCGCACGCTACGAGTTCTGATCTCGCTAGCTTGAAACGCTGAAAACGGCCGGTGGCAACACCGGCCGTTTTTTCGTTTACGTGAATGGGTAGGGCCGCTGTAAGGATGGCCTCGCGTTCCCCTACGTGCAATAATCCGGGTCGCCCTGCGAGGGCATCCGTTTTCGTCGACCAAAGGTAATCCATGATCGTTTCCCCGCGCGCCCGCGCCGTACTCTCCACTCTCGTCCTGGCGCTTGCCGCCGCCGGCTGCGCCACCCCGGGTCATGGTCCATCCTTACGCGAACCGATCACCCTGAATCTCGTCGCCATCAACGATTTCCACGGCAACCTCGAGCCGAGCAAGTACGCCTACACGAATGCCACCGGTCAAAGCGACACCCTGCGCGCCGGCGGCATCGAGGCCCTGAGTGGCGCGCTGGCCGCCTGGCGCCAGGAAGACAAGGACCTGCTGTTCATCGGCGCCGGCGACCTGATCGGCGCCAGCCCGGCGCTGTCCTCGATGTGGGCCGACGAACCAAGCATCGAAGCCATGAACCTGCTCGGCTTGCGCGTGAGCTCGGTCGGCAACCACGAATTCGACCAGGGCCGCAAGGAACTGCTGCGCCAGCAACACGGCGGCTGCGATTCGCCGCGCCCGAACAAGGCTTGCAAACTCGCGCCGGACTTCAAGGGTGCACGTTTCACTTACCTCGCCGCCAACGTGCTCGATAAAGCCACCGGCAAGCCCTTCATGCCGGCCTACCGCATCGAGACCGTCAAGGGCATCAAGGTCGGCATCGTCGGCGTGGTGCTGCAGGACACCGCCTCGGTGGCAATGAGCTCGGCCATTGCCGGCCTCGACTTCATTGGCGAAGCCGAAGCCATCAACCGTACGCTGCCGCAGATGCGCGCCGAGGGCGCCCAGGTGATCCTGGCCCTGGTGCACGAGGGCGGCCGCACCGACGAGTCCCCTGAGCAGCCGAATTGCAAGGGCCTCACCGGCGGCGTGGTCGACATCGTCAAGGCGCTGGATCCGGCGATCCGCCTGGTCATCACCGGCCACTCGCACCAGGGTTATTTGTGCCAGGTCGACGGCCGCGTGGTCACGCAGGCCGATGCCGCCGGCCACCTGCTGTCGCGCATCGCCCTGAAGGTCGATCCGCAGAGCGGCGCCGTGGCCGACATCGCCGTACGCAACGTGGTCATGGACCCGAGCAAGTTCACGGCCGATCCGAAGATCAGCGCCTACCTGGCGCGCGTCAAGGAACGCAGCACCGCCGCATTGGCGCGTCCGCTGGGTAAACTCGGCACGGCCACGGTGGCGCGCAAGGCGAACGACGCCGGCGAAGCACCGCTGGGCAACCTGGTCGCCGACGCCATCGTCGCCGCTACCCGCAACCAGGGCGTGCAGATCGGCTTCATGAACAGCGGCGGCATCCGCAAGGACCTGGAAACCGCGGACGGGCAGCTTGCCACCTTCGGCAATGCCCAAGCCGTACTCCCGTTCGGGAATACGCTGGTGGTGATGGACCTGACCGGCGCCCAGCTGCGCCGCCTGCTCGAACAGCAGTGGGACCGCCCCAGCAGCTCCGGCGCCACCATCCTGCAGGTGTCGCAAGGCTTTACCTACACCTGGGACGCGAAGCGCCCGGTGGGCAGCCGCGTGCTGCCGGGCAGCCTGAAGCTGAACGGCGCGGCGATCGAAGACGGCAAGACCTACCGCGTGGTCGCGAACAACTTCCTTGCCGAAGGCGGCGACAATATTCCGGAATTCGCCAAGGGCACGAACCGCGTGGATACCCAGCTGGTCGACCTCGACGCGCTGAGCGATTTCATTGCGAAGAACCCGGGCGCCGGCGCCCCGGCAGCGGGCATGGTGTCAAACGTGCGCATCGACAAAACGAATTCGGCGAACTGATCATGGACCAGAACATCGTCATCATCGTTGCCATCGCGCTGGCCGTGATCGGCGTCACCGTGGTCAAGCGCCTGATGCTGAAGTCTTCGCTGCCGCCCGCACGGCGCGCGCTGTTGCTGGCGGCGCTGGCGATGGCCCTGATGACCGTCATGTCGATCGTGCTGACCACGCAGCAATAAATCAACGCTTCATCCCCAAGGAACATCATGAAAAAACTAGCTTGTGTACTGGCGCTGGCAAGCGCCTTCGTGTCGTTTGACGCGGCCGCCTGGGGCGGCGATGGCCACCGCGCGGTGGGCGCGATTGCCGACCGCCTGCTCAAGGGCACGAACGCCGAGAAGCAGATCGCGGCGCTCTTGCTGCCGGGCGAAACCCTGCAGTCGATCGCCAACTGGCCGGACTGCGTGAAGGGCAGCTATTGCGGCCCGCAGTCGCCGGAAATGGTCGAGTACACGAATGCCAACCCGAAGCACAGCGAGTACCACTACACCGACGTCCCGTTCCAGCTCGCGCACTACCATGACCACGGCGTGGGCACGAGCGAGCACGACATCGTGCAGACGCTGAAGCAGGCCATCGCCGTGCTGCAGGGTAAAACCGACCCGGCCCTGAACCCGCACAAGTTCACCAGGCGCCAGGCGCTGATCTTGCTGACCCACATGGTCGGCGACATCCACCAGCCGCTGCACGTGGGCGCGGCCTTTGTCAGCAAGGACGGCAAGTTCGTGGTGCCGAAGACCCATGCCGAAGTGGACGAAGCGGCGATCTTCGATTCGCGCGGCGGCAACAACTTGCTGCTCGACGACGAGCGCCTGACCCGCCTGAGTGATGCCGTGATTCCGCCGGGCGAGCCGAAGCCGATCAGGGAAGGCGTGCCGAAGGCGCTGACGAAACCCTTCCACTCGTACTGGGACAGCACCACGGTCGACTACGCCTTCCGCCGCATCCGCACCAGGACCCCGGACCAGTTCGCCGACGCGGCGATTGCCGGCAAGCCGGCCATCCAGGCGAACACGGGCGAGCTCGCCACCTGGCCTTACCAGTGGGCCGACGACAGCCTGGTGGCGTCGAAGATCGCCTACGGCGACGTGGTGCCGGGCAAGCTGGTGCCGCAGACGGGCAAGAAGGGCGACGTGTACTACACCTTCACGCTCGAAGTGCCGGACAACTACCCGGTACCGAGCTCGCAGGTGGCCAAGGAACAATTGATCAAGGGCGGCTACAAGCTGGCCGAGGTGTTGAAGGCGATTTACGGCTGATTGACCGTAGCGTTGACGCATTGAAGATGAGGCCGCAGCACGCTGCGGCCTTTTATTTGATGCGCCGATATCCGTATTCGACGCGCGAACGAGGAACCGTACGGTGGGCACCCCGTGCCCACGCGGTACGTACGTATCCTTGCACCTGCTGCCGCGACCCATCGCTCGAAACAACGAGCGAAGCCGATTCGCCGTCCATCGCATGCCGAGCGAGCGACACCTTTCCGTACGTGATTCCAGACACGCACGTACCGCGTGGGCACGAGTGCCTAGCGCGGCCCGGCCCACCCTACGGTCTTGCGCGGTCCGACCCACCCGGCCATGATTGGCGCGGTCCGATCCACCAGGCCATGATTGGTGCGGTGCGATCCATCCGACCATGGCCGGGCACACCAACAATGACGATATCGCCATCAACCAGGACCCGCATAATCCCGCCCATCCTGCTGCTAAAATAACAAGCCCCGCACCCCGCGCCTTTTCCCTTTTCACATGAACAAAATCTTGCCCGCCATCGTCGGCCTCGCAGGCCTGGCCTGCTCGCTGCACGCTTCCGCCCAGATCATCGATTCGGCCGCGTCCCCGAGCGAACCGCCGGGCCGTCCGCTGTGGGAACTCGGCCTGGGCCTGGGCGCCATCAGCACGCCGGCCTATCCCGGCGCGGACGACCGCGAAACGCGCGTGTTGGCGATCCCGTCCGTCATCTACCGCGGCAAGATCTTCCGCGCCGACCAGTCCGGCATCGGTGCGCGCCTGTTCCGCAGCGAGAACGCCGAACTCGACGTCGGCCTGGCGGCCTCGCTGCCGGCCAAGTCCGACGACGTCGACGCCCGCGCCGGCATGCCCGATCTCGGCGCCCTGGGCGAATTCGGCCCGCGCCTGAAACTGCGCCTGGCGCGCTTCGACGCCTACAGCGGCCTGCGCGCCGAGCTGCCGCTGCGCGCGGTGTTCGAGGTGCGCAGCGGCGTGCGTCACCAGGGCTATACCTTCGAGCCGCGCCTGGTCTACGAGCGCCGCACCGCCGACGGCAAATGGATGTTCGATACCCAGCTCTCCACCGTCGTCGGCGACGGCAAGATCAACCGCTACTTCTACGAAGTCGCGCCGCAGTACGCGAGCGCCGACCGTCCGGCCTATGCCGCCAAATCCGGCCTGATCCTGGTGCGCGTGGGCGCCTTTGCGGCGCGCCAGGTCAACCCGGACCTGCGCATATTCGGCTTCGTGCGCGCCGAGAACTACGGCGTCGGCGCCAACGACGACAGCCCGCTGCATCGCAAGAACAACGGCGTGTCGGGCGGCATTGGCCTCTCGTGGACGCTGTGGCGCTCCAGGTCCATGGCACGTGACTGATCAATTCGAAGCCTTGTCCGGCCACAAGCCGTGACCCCCGCCCGCGCGGAAGATGAGCTGTTCGCCCTCCACACAAGGAATCGAAAATGCTCATCCGCAACGCATGCCTCTGCCTGGCCGGCAGCCTGCTCGCGCTCGGCGCGCTGGCTGCCAGCGTCAATCCCTACGCCGACCACAACGGCAAGCTGCCGCCCGCCGACTATACCGGGCCGCTGTTCAGGCTCAGCTATAACTATCCCGCCGGCCTGCCGGCGCCCCACATGCCCTAGAT
>Ga0209023_10005957_pt1 | contig 13068 bp, 14 predicted proteins | sample LakOneMetagenome_FD_187468 | JGI IMG/M metagenome (GOLD analysis project Ga0209023, IMG submission 187468) | Freshwater and sediment microbial communities from Lake Erie, Canada (SPAdes) (version 2) | ecosystem: Environmental > Aquatic > Freshwater > Lentic | place: Lake Erie, Canada... | reverse complement strand
ATTGATGATGAGGATTGATTCGTCTTCGTATTCAATAGCCAGCGGAATATCTTGCGGAATGATATCGCTGCTCTCCGGCGAACGGCTGTCGAATACAACGATCTTATCCTTTGGTTTTACTTTATAGTTGGTCTTTACCGGTTTTTCATTTACCAGCACCATTTCATTGTCGATGGCCTGCTGGATCTTGTTCCGGGTGGCGCCTTCGATCCGGGTCATCAGGAATTTATCAATGCGAAGGGGCTCCTGGCCTTTGTCGATGGTAAGGGTCAGCTTTTCGTACAGTTCTTCTGAGTCGCTTATTTCTATTTCTTCTTCTTGCATAAGGTCATTGGTCATTAGTCATTAGTCATTAGTCATTGGTCATTGGTCATTAAGCAGTATACTGACAGGAATGACAAATGACTAATGACTTGTTTTATCATTTATCTTTGCAAATTAAAACATTGCATTGGATAAGCAGACAGTGATATTTAAAGACCTGGGGATTATTGAATATAAAGAAGCGTGGGACCGGCAGGAAGAGTTATTGCAGGAGAATGTGCGGATCAAGTCGGCAATGCGTATTGAGCAAGAGATTGTTGCTAATAATTATTCTTCATTAGCCAGTGAGTTCCCAACCTCAAACCACAAACCTCAAACCTCAAACTACTTCCTTCTTTGTGAACACCCCCCTGTATATACGTTGGGCAAGAGCGGCAAAAAAGAACATGTGCTGATGAGTGACGAAGAACTGGCCGAGAACAATATTGCTTTCTTTAATACCAACCGGGGAGGAGACATTACCTTTCATGGCCTGCAACAGATAGTAGGTTATCCCATACTTGATCTTGAGAAATACACGACCGACATAGGCAGGTATTTACGGAACCTGGAAGAAGTGATCATCCTCACCATTGCCGAGTATGGAATAAAGGGCGAACGAAGTAAAGGGGAGACGGGTGTTTGGATAGATGCTGATATACCCGGTAAGGAAAGAAAGATATGCGCCATCGGGGTGCGTTGCAGTCGTTGGATAACGATGCATGGCTTTGCGCTGAATGTGAATACCGACCTGGGGTACTTCAATAATATCATTCCCTGCGGCATACAAAACAAACAGGTCACCTCCATTGAAAGAGAACTGGGCCATGCCGTGGATTATGCCGAAGCAAAGGAGAAAGTGAAAAAGAATTTTGAAAAAGTGTTTGATTCTGTATTAAACTGAACCGCTAGTTCTTCCCGTCTTTTGGTATAAAGAATTTATTCTTCTCGATCATCCTGCCGTTCTCGAACAACTCAAAATAAAACCAGCCGGCGTGCAGGAAGTTGACCTTTTCTATGATGAGGTAATTTTCCCGTACCCGGGACAATTCAAACAAAAAATTATATGCCTCATCAAAAAATTTAACGCTGTATCTCCTGCTGTCGGCATTTGAAATGTTTATCACGATATTATTATCCCGGCCCGAGTAAATGCGCTGACTGGGGTAGGTGATGGCATTCTCTTTTACAACCGGTTCCGGTTCATTTTTCGCTTTATTATTTTTTGCAGGAGACTCTATTTCTTTTTTGTCCTTCTTGCCTTTCTTTGAAACAGCAGTTTTTTCTTTTTCTTCAGGCGCTGTTTTTTTATCAATGATCACAACCGGTTTTGTTTCCTTCAGCGGTTGTTTTAACAGGTCTGCTTTTTTGAATGGGTCAACCACGGTTTCCTGGGTAAAGAGCGGCAGTGGCGGCGGAATATCCTTTACCGGCCGGGTTGCTTCGGTGAAAATATAATCGCCTCCATCGAAAGAAATAAAAAGACGGTAATACATTTTGTTATAAGGCGGTGCTTCATCCACAAAACCGTTCTCGGCATTTTGCGGGTTCAATACAGACCCGATGGTGGAAAAATTTTTCAAACTGTCGAACGAACGCTGGATGTTGATGGTCTTTACTTCAAGCGGGTATTGGTTAAGCCAGCTTACGATGATCTTGCCGCTGAAATTCTTTACCGTGATGGCGGGCAGTATTTCCTGGGCAGAAAGGCTGCCGGCAGTAAAGACAAATACCACTAAGTAAAAAATCTTACGCATAGGCAGTAAACGAAAATAATGCGGTTATGTTTTGCCTGACAAATATAAGGACTGAAATAATCAGAAGCTTAATGTATTTGGCGGCAAAGACCGGTTTCCCTGTAGTCCGCCTGTATGCAGGCAAAGGATATTACTGCCCCTGGGAAAATGATCTTTTTTTACCTGGTCTGTTACCGCATAAAACATTTTAGCTGTATATACAAAGTCGAGCGGCAATTGATACTGCTGCCGGCATTGATTCATGAATTGTATGAGTTCATCGTTCTTTCTGGCGTATCCTCCAAAATGGTAATCATTCAGCAATTCAAAATTACCTGGCAGGGTTTTGTGACCGGTTAAATGCTGCAATCTCTCTTCCGTGTCTGTGATGCCTTTTAATACAGGTATGCCAATTATTTTTTGCAGTGGATCAGCACCAAGTAATAAGCCTGCCATTGTAGTGGCCGTGCCCATGGCGCTGCAAATGTGCGAATAGTTTTCAGGGATGAGTTCCATGATGTGTGCAGCTCCTTTGGCACCGAGGGGATGGTAACCACCTTCGGGAACAACGATGCATTCGCCGTATTCATTTTTCAGCGACTGAATAAATTCTGCATTATCATTTTCAGCATATTGCTGCCGGGAAATGAACTTCAATTGCATGCCGTCTTTCATACATTGCAGCAACGTATGAGAAAGTTCAGCTGGTTCTTCTCCTCTTACAACACCGATGCTTTTCAACCCCAGTAATGAACAGGCGTAAGCCGCAGCGGCCAGGTGATTGGAATAAGCACCGCCAAACGTGAGGATGGTTTTACATGAAGATTGCAATGCATCCTGCAAAAAATAATGAAGCTTGAACAATTTATTGCCCGATACCACGGGATGGATCTTATCCAGCCGCAGCACAGAAACGGTAACCTGTTTTTTAAGGAACAGGTCGTTTTGCAACGGTTCAATACCGGCATTTGAGATATCAAAAAGCATTTTAGCGATAACTTGGCGGTTTATATTATTTTCGCACTGCAAAATTCAGGGATCAAGTTAAACTTTTAATTTTCTTTATACATGCAACCAACTCTCTTGATATTAGCTGCTGGAATGGCCAGCCGTTACGGCAGTATGAAACAGGTACAGGGCTTTGGCCCTTCGGGGGAAACGATCATGGACTATTCTATCTACGATGCCATCCGGGCCGGGTTTGGAAAAGTGGTGTTCATCATCCGTAAAGATTTTGCCGAAGATTTTAAAGCGAAGTTTGAACCCAAACTGGCCGGAAAGATAAAGACCGAATACGTTTACCAGGAGATGGATTCTTATTTGGGCGAACTGAAAGCGCCGGCAGAACGAACCAAACCCTGGGGAACAGGCCATGCCGTTCTTTGTGCCAGGGAAGTCATCAATGAACCCTTTGCTGTTATCAATGCCGATGATTTTTATGGCCGGGATGCATTTGTAAAAGCGGCCGATTTCCTGAACAACAGGTGCAATGAAACCCAGTATGCCATCATCGGTTACGAACTTGCCAAAACACTGAGTGAGTATGGAACCGTAAGCCGGGGCGTTTGCCAGGTGGATGATAAGAATAACCTGGTGAGTATTAAAGAGCGTACCAAAATATATAAGCAGGACAGGGACATTGTGTACGAAGATGAAAAAGGGAAGCACATGGTGCCGTCCAGTTCCAGCGTGTCTATGAACTTCTGGTGCTTTCACCAGAACCTGTTCCTTTTCACCGAGAAGTTATTTATAGAATTTGTAAAGGAGAACAATGCCAATATCAAGTCGGAGTTTTTTATCCCGTTAATGGCCGAAGACTTTATGCATAACCACAACGGGCATATCAGTGTGATCCCCACTTCATCGAAATGGTTTGGCGTAACGTATAAAGAAGATGCACCGGTGGTAAAGGCAAGCGTAGACAGGTTAGTGGCCAGCGGAGAGTACCCGGCATCACTGTGGCTGTAATAACTTAAAATAAAAAAAAAGCTGTTGTGATCAACAGCTTTTTTACAGTTCCCAGGGAGGGTTTATCAGTTTCCTACCACCATAAATACGAATTCCTTCATCTTTTTTGCCTGCTGCACTTTATCCAGTCCTTTCAGTCCTGTACTGGTGGGTAGTTTAATGTTTATTGAATCGCCTTCTTTTTTAACTTCATTCAGCATTTTGTAAATGTTCTTTGATTTGGCGGCAAATACAACCCCATCGGCGGCTGAATTTTTGGAAGTGATGATGCCGATCACTTCGCCGTTCTTGTTAAGAACCGGTCCGCCGCTGTTACCGGGGTTAACCGAAACAGAAACCTGGTAAGCGGTGGAATCCCCTTCATTACCGGATTCGGCGCTTAGGTATCCTTCGCCGTAAACAATTATGTTACGGGGATAGCCCAGTGTGAATATCGGTTCTCCCAGATCGGAATTGATCTTGCTGATGGAGTAGGGAAGGTTGTTTATTGTCTTATAGGCAGTATCATTTATTTTTAAGATCGCCAGGTCGCTTGTTGCATCCGTGCGAACCAGGGAAACTGAAAAGTATTCCCCTTTGTTATTCTCCACGTAAATATTTTTCATGCGTTCAACCACGTGGGCATTGGTTACAATGTATCCCCTGCCATCTATCAGGAAACCGGTACCGCCAAATTTGGGGTTCTCGGGGATCACCTGCTTAGGCGTTGTTTGTGCGGCTTTAAGGCCATCAATTTTTTTTCCAAAATCTGCGTAGAGTTCTCTTTTTAACTGGCTTATCTCTGTTTGTTTTGTTCTGTTGTTATAGGAAACAACCAACCCGGTGGTAAACAAAGACACCAACACGGCAATGGAAGCGGCCACGGCAATGTTGCGCTTGTATTTCTTCCAAAGGAAAACAACTTTTGCCTTGCCCTTCAATTGCGACTTGCTGATCAAGCCTTCTTCTGCCAGCTTACCCTCGATCTCGTATAAAGAATGCTTGTAGCTCTTTATGCCGGACTGTTTGTCGAGTTCGTGTAAAAGAAAAGTATGCTCCACCACCATCTGGTCAACAGCGGGGTTGTTTTTGCGTATTTCCTCAAAAAAGGTTCTTTCCTGGGCCGACATTTCGTCTTTCAGGTAACGCTCAACTGCTTCTATAAGTAATAATTCATCCATTTCACTGTCCGTTTTTATATTGGGCAAAGAACAATTTCTTTAACCGCAATAGGCATTTATATTTTTGTGTCTTCGCATTATCGGCATTGGTATATCCAAACTCACCGGCTATATCCTGCATGTTCTTCTTTTGTATATAATATGCATCTAAAAGGCTTTTACAGGGTTCGCCGATCTTGTTCATCGCTGTTTCCATGAGCAGGAAATCACTGTTGTGCTTTTCATGCTTTTCAATATCTTCCTCCACCGGAACCATATCCTCCACATTTTCTACCAGGCTGCTGTAGCGCTGTAACTGTTGCAGCCTTTTCAGCCAGAGCCGGCGGCAAACCGAGTATATAAAGGTCTTCAGCTGGCAGTTTAACTCAAATTCTTCTGAGGTAGCCTTTTCGTAAAGAACGATCATGGCTTCCTGAAAAATATCCCTGGCCTCGTCGCTGTTACCACTGTTATTCAGTATAAAGGCCTGTATCATAGGGTAGTTATCCCGGTAAATGGCCTCAATAATGTCCCGGTCATTTGCTGCCAGGCCCCTCAAAAACTCATTTTCCTGTTGATAATTGCTCACCCGCTGGTATTAATACGGTTATTGATCATTTGTAACCCAAAGCAACGAAAAAAAAAGGTAAAAAAAGGTGGGTTACCTTTTTCCGATCCGGGTATTAATTGAAAATTATAATTTTTAAAAATTAAACAAACAAAAAATGAAAAAAGTAATCTTGGCTCTCGCAGTTGTTTCTGTAGCTTTCGTAGCTTGTAATAACGGCAGTGAAGAAAAAAAGGTTGATGAAACAAAAACAAGTGATACTACAAAAGTAGTAACACAGGATACTGCTACTGTTGTTAAAGACACTACAGTTAAAACTACTACTACAGTAGATACTCTGAAGAAGTAATTCAGCCCGGTTAACCGATGGCTTGTTGTTCTGACCGGGACCATATAAGATTTTCTTAAGACAAGCAATCAATTGATGCCCCTCCTTTACGGAGGGGTGTTTTTTTGCGGTTATATCAGGGCAGTTCCTTATTTTTGTTTCAGCAATGAACAAAAACAGCGTAAATACCTGGTTTTATTATTATAGCTACTGCAGCAGCAGGGGGCTGGTATTTTTTTGTTAAACGGCATATACAAACACATTAACATAAAATCTTCCCCCGAAAAAATCGGGGGTTTTTATTTATATGACAGTAACAATAATCGGAACAGGGCTTATCGGATGTTCCCTGGCAAACCGGCTCAGGGAAACAGGCTTTGCCCAACGGGTAATTGGGGTAGACAACAATGAAAAGAACCTGATAACAGCCCTTCAACTGGGATGGATCGACAGCAGCATGGTACTGGATGAAGCGGTGAAACAAAGCAACCTGGTTATTATTGCCATACCCGTTGATGCAACCCGGAAGAGCCTTGCGGGTATATTGGATAAACTGGATAAGCAGGTATTGATGGATGTAGGTTCAACAAAGAGTGCCATCTGTCAATCGGTGGCCGGCCATAAGAACAGGGGCAGGTTTGTGGCAACGCACCCGATGTGGGGAACAGAAAAGGACGGGCCCGAGTCGGTGGTGAAAGATGCATTCAAGGGAAGAGTGGCGGTGATCTGCGAAAAAGACAGAACAGATGCCGATGCACTGCAACGGGTGGAAGACCTCTATACCCGTATCGGCATGCAACTGGTGTACATGAATGCGGATGTGCATGATGTGCATGCCGCTTATGTAAGTCACATCTCTCACATTGCCTCGTATGCCTTATCGCTTACTGTGCTGGAAAAAGAAAAAGAAGAAGATGCTATTTTTGAACTGGCCAGCGGTGGTTTTGAGAGTACTGTACGCCTGGCAAAAAGCAATCCCGCCATGTGGGTCCCGATCTTTGAACAGAACCGGGAAAATGTATTGGATGTTTTGAATGAACACATCAGCCAGCTGCGGAAAATAAAAAGTTGCCTGGAGAAAGAGAACTTTGAATATTTAAAGGAACTTATTACAGATGCAAACAAAATAAAACGAATATTGAAATGATCTTCCGGCAAGCACATATAAACGACATCCCGCAAATACAGTTTGTACGCAATGCGGTAAAGGAAAACCGTTTGTCTGACCCTGCATTGGTTCCCGATCATGATGTGGAAGAGTATATCACAAACCGGGGCAGGGGCTGGGTTTGTGAAATAGATGAACAAATTGTTGGCTTTGCCATTGCCGACCTGGTTGAAAATAATATCTGGGCATTGTTCATTCACCCGGATTTTGAAGCAAGAGGAATTGGGAAAAGGCTGCACACGATAATGATGGATTGGTATTTTTTGCAGACAAGAGAAAAAGTATGGCTGGGAACAGCCCCGAACAGCCGGGCAGAAAAATTTTATCGCATGCAGGGATGGAAAGAAGCAGGGGTACATGGAAAAGGAGAAATAAAATTTGAGATGGATTTTAATACCTGGGTGAAGTAACCTCACCCCAACCCCTCTCCTTGATGAGAGGGAACCGGGAGATTGAAGCGAAGATTGCATTTTGCAAAAGTGAATGACTCATATAGTATCGATTGGAATAGCTATAAAGATGATTTGGTAGAATTAAATGCCTGAATTTGTTTAATGCACCGCCTCCTCTCTTTAAGGAGAGGAGGAAGGGAGGTGAGGTTTGACGAGCAAAGCGCAAAAAGTACAAGAGTGCGACGCAACTGAAGCTGAATAAAGTTTAAAAGCTGGTAACATAAAACTAATTTTACAATGCAAAGAGAAGTTCAAACAATGAAAGAGAACATGCAGGAAAAATGGAACAAACGTCCCCTGATCATCAGCGGGCCCTGCAGTGCCGAAACGGAAGAGCAGGTGATCGAAACAGCAACCAGGCTGGCAAACACGGGCAAGGTAGATATGCTGCGTGCAGGCATCTGGAAGCCACGTACCAAACCCGGCATGTTTGAAGGCAAGGGGGTTGTTGCATTGCCATGGCTTTTGCAGGCGAAGAAAATTACCGGCTTATCTACCACGGTGGAAGTTGCCACTGCAAAGCATGTGGAAGATGCCCTCGAGTTTGAAGTGGATATGTTATGGCTGGGCGCCCGCACAACGGTAAACCCATTCAGTGTGCAGGAAGTGGCCGAAGCATTAAGAGGCGTTGATATTCCCGTACTCATTAAAAATCCCATCAACCCCGACCTGGAATTATGGAGCGGCGGTATTGAACGATTGCATAAGGTAGGCGTGAAGCAGGTGGGAATGATACACCGTGGTTTTTCTTCTTACGGCAATACCGAATTCCGCAATGCACCTATGTGGCACCTGCCCATTGAAATGAAAAGAAGATTCCCGGGTATGATCCTGGTCTGTGATCCTTCACATATTTGCGGCAACCGTACCATGCTGCAACCTGTTGCACAAAAAAGCATTGACCTCGATTTTGACGGACTGATGATCGAAAGCCATATTGATCCCGATAATGCATGGAGCGATGCCAAGCAGCAGGTAACACCCGAACGGCTTTTGGAGATCCTCGCCGGCCTGGTATGGCGCAGCGAAAACAGCACCGAGCAGGAATTCATTACTGTATTGACAACATTGCGGGAACAGATAAACCAGGTGGATGACGAACTGCTTACTTTACTGGGGCAACGGATGAAGTTGTCCGATAAGATCGGGCAGTACAAAAAAGACAACAACATCACCATTTTACAAACCAACCGATGGAACGATATTTTAGAGCGGGCATTTAAAAAAGGAGAAGCGCTGGGCCTCACCAGGGAATTCATCGTTAAATATTTTGATGCGGTTCACATGGAAAGTATCCAGCACCAGAATAAAGTAATGAACTCTTAATCTTACCGAAAACCGGTCATGCATAAAACAGAATATACTTTTTCAACCAAAACAGTAAACTGCTACTTCGATGCTGATCTTTCTTCTTTGGGGCAGGCTGCAGGTGATGGGAACATCATCATTCTTACGGATGAGAATGTTTACAGCCACCATGCCCACCGGCTGGATGCATATCCTGTTATCAGGTTTCCCGCCGGGGAAGAACATAAGAACCAGGCAACGGTCGACCGTATCATCCGGGAACTTATAGAACTCGGTGCCAATAAAGACAGCCTTCTTGTTGGTGTGGGCGGAGGCGTGGTAACAGATATCACCGGTTATGTGGCATCGGTGTACATGCGTGGGATACAGTTTGGCTTTGCACCCACTTCCATCCTGGCCATGGTGGATGCAGCCATTGGTGGCAAGAACGGCATCGATGTGGGTGTTTATAAGAATATGGTGGGCAGTATCCGCCAGCCGGATTTTATTTTTTATGACTATTCTTTTTTGCAGTCGCTGCCGGTGAAAGAATGGGTGAATGGCTTTGCAGAAATAATAAAACACGCCTGCATTAAAGATGCGTTGCTGTTCTCGATCCTTGAACGATATTCACTGCACGATTACCAAACGGATAAAACACTCATCGCTGAGTTAATAGAAAGAAATGTAGAAATAAAATCGGCGGTGGTTACTGCCGATGAATTTGAAAAGGGCGACAGGAAACTGTTGAACTTTGGTCATACCATTGGCCATGCCATTGAAAACCTTCACCAGATCCCTCATGGCCATGCCATAAGTATTGGCATGGTGGCTGCCTGCAATCTTTCGGAAGAATTGAATATGCTCCATTTTGAGGAAGCGGCCCGGATCGTGAAGCTGCTGGCCAGGTACCATTTGCCGGTGGATGTGGAAACGGACCATGCAAAAGTATTTGACGTGCTGAAGATGGATAAGAAACGAAAAGACGAGGGTATCCACTTCATACTGTTAAAACACATTGGCCATGCGGAAATAGTTTACATATCGCTTGCCGACCTGGAAAAACATTTTAAAGAGATCCTATAGTGACAGTCACGGTTCATCCTTCATCAATAGGCGGGGCAATAAAAGCGCCTGCATCCAAAAGCAGCATGCAGCGTGCTTGTGCACTTGCCTTGCTGAATGAAGGAGAGACCATGATCCTGAATCCCGGGAAAAGCAATGATGACCTGGCGGCGTTGGAAATTGTTCAGAAACTGGGAGCAGTTGTTTCAATTAATACTCCGACAGGCTCAGTAGAAAAATTAAGAATTAAAAATGAAAATACGAAAGCCTTTGAAGGAGAGATCAATTGCGGTGAAAGCGGGTTGGGGATACGGATGTTTGCGCCCATTGCAGCTTTGTCTTCCGAAGAGATCATTATTAATGGCGAAGGAAGTTTGCTGAAACGTCCCATGCATTTTTTTGATGAGATCTTCCCGCAGTTAGGAATTTCGATCCAGACGAATAACGGTTACCTGCCCATAAAAATAAAAGGGCCGCTTCAACCCGCAGATATAACCATTGATGGTTCGTTAAGCTCCCAGTTCTTAACCGGCCTTTTAATGGCTTTTGGAAAAGCGGCGACCAAACCGGTTACCATTACAGTAAAAGATCTGAAGAGTAAGCCTTACATCGATCTCACGTTGCAGATGATGTCGGCGTTTGGGTATAATGTGGAGAATGCTGATTATGAAAAATTTCTTATCCGGCCATCCTTCGGCTTCGCTCAGGACTTACAAAATACCATCGATCCTTCGACTTCGCTCAGTATGCTCAGGACATACACTGTTGAAGGCGACTGGAGCGGTGCAGCGTTCTTATTAGTGGCAGGCGCAATAGCCGGAACAATTACCGTGGCAGGATTGGATATCAATTCTGCTCAGGCAGATAAAGCAATATTGAATGCACTGAAAGATTGCGGGGCAGAAATTACTATGAAAGAAAATAGCGTGATCGTGAATTCATTTTCTGGAGGCTGGGGTGAAGCATTTCATTTCAATGCAACCGATTGCCCCGACCTGTTTCCCCCGCTTGTTGCGCTGGCTGCTTATTGCAGGGGAACATCGGTCATTGAAGGCGTAAACCGGTTGCAGCATAAAGAAAGTAACCGGGCGGTTACTTTACAGGCAGAGTTTGGCAAGATGGGCGTGGAAATAAAACTGCAAGGCGATAAGATGATGATAGCAGGTGGAAATGCATTGAAAGGAACGACGGTTCAATCGCATCACGATCACCGCATTGCCATGGCCTGTGCAGTGGCCGCATTAAAGGCAAATAAAGAAACAATGATCGGAGAGGCAGAAGCGGTAAACAAATCGTACCCGGACTTTTTCAATGATTTGAAATTGCTGGGCGCTGATGTATCTTTACCAATAAACTATTTACATTGAACAGTTTCGGCCGCATCTTCCGGGTACATATTTTTGGCGAATCGCATGGCGAATGTGTGGGACTTACGATTGATGGTTGTCCGGCCGGCCTGCCTTTATCTGTTGAGGATTTTGCTGCCGATATTGAAAGAAGGAAACCAGGTGCATTGGGAACTACTCCACGTAAGGAAGATGATATCCCCTTGATAAAAACAGGTTTGTTCAACGGCAAAACAACCGGGGCACCACTTACGATCTTGTTCGAGAATAAAAATACCCGCAGCACCGATTATGAAAAACAGCGTGCTGTACACAGGCCGGGCCATGCTGATTTTGTGGCCTCAAAGAAATTTGGCGGCTTTGAAGATTACCGGGGCAGTGGTCACTTCAGCGGACGGCTTACGGTTTGCCTGGTGGCTGCAGGCGTGATCGCAAAAAAACTGTTGCAGGGTATAAATATACATGCATCCATTTTAGAAATAGGCGGCGAAACTGACTTAGACAAAGGGTTACAAAAAGCCATTGATGCAAAAGATACCATTGGTGGTATCATTGAATGTAAAGTGACGGGCTTACCCATTGGTTTGGGCGAACCATTCTTTGATTCGGCCGAATCATTGATCGGTCATGCTGTGTTTGCTATACCCGCTGTACGGGGCGTTGAATTCGGGACCGGCTTTGCCGCTGCAAAGATGTTCGGCAGTGAGCACAATGATTCAATTGAAGACAAAACGGGAAAGACATTTACCAATCATGCCGGGGGTATCGTTGGCGGACTGACCAATGGAAATGAACTGGTATTCCGTATTGTCATTAAGCCCACGTCATCCACACCTAAAGAACAACAAACATGGAATACCGAAACGGGTAATGTGGAACCCTTTTCTGTAAAAGGGCGCCACGACCTCTGCATCGCCTTACGTGTGCCGGTTGTACTGGAAGCGGTAACTGCTTTTGTACTGGCCGATCTTATGTTGCTTGAACAAAAAATTCAAAAAATAATTTATTGATCCAGCAGGCGCCGGTGATAATTTATCTGTCCTAAGTGGTAAGATAAATGTGCTGCCAGGTGAACGAGCATGAACTCAGTGCTTGTTATTTTGCCAAACACATTCAGCGGAAAATCTTTTTGCATCTCAGGCTCAGGTAAATTGGTCAATGACCCTTTTACGATGAGTTTGCAGTTCTCAATATTGGTGATGAGGTCCTGGCGGGGAATATTTTTCAGGCTGAATTCATCTTCCCGGTAACGGACATACCCGGTATGCCCGAGGGTGGCGCCAATGAAATGATTCAGGTTGCCCAGCAGGTGCAGGCAAAGATTTCCGGCACTGTTGCTGATGCCCTCCTTCACCAGCCACAGTTTGTCCTCATCTTTATATAAATTAATTTCTGTGGCAAGTTTCTGCAGGTCACGTTCAAAGATCTCTGTTAATGTTTCTTTCAGCATGGGTTTATTTTTTTAGGTTTTTTAATTGTTTGAAGGAGATATCCAGCAGTTCATAATCTTTTGCGTTGGGTAAATAGTAATGCCACCATTCGGTATCCAGTGCTTTAAAGCCATGTTTCTCCATCATGTTCTTTAACAGCAACCTGTTCTGCAGAATTTCTTCCGGCAGATCTGTAAATGCATGATGCGCCGTATCGCTGAAGTTATCAAAGCCTGTTCCCATCTGCAGTTCCGCACCTGTGCCCAGGTTTATCAAAG
>Ga0209023_10005956_pt1 | contig 13068 bp, 11 predicted proteins | sample LakOneMetagenome_FD_187468 | JGI IMG/M metagenome (GOLD analysis project Ga0209023, IMG submission 187468) | Freshwater and sediment microbial communities from Lake Erie, Canada (SPAdes) (version 2) | ecosystem: Environmental > Aquatic > Freshwater > Lentic | place: Lake Erie, Canada... | reverse complement strand
GACGCTGATCCCGAAACCCTGATGAAAAGCATGACCTCCGCGAAGAAGAAAGTGCACAGCTGATGAGTACAGAAACCAGTTCCAGTCGCGGCGGGTTCGGCGACCTGAAGAAGATGTTCGGCGGCGGTTCCTCGAACCTGCGCCAGTTCGGAATCCTCTTCAGCCTGATCGCCATCATCTTGTTGTTCCAGTTTCTGACCGGTGGGCTCACGCTGTCGCCCGGTAACCTGATCAACCTGGTCAGCCAGTACTCGTACATCCTTATCCTTGCCATCGGTATGGTGCTCGTGATCATCGCCGGTCACATCGACCTGTCCGTGGGATCGGTCGCCGCCTTCTCGGGCATCGTGGTGGCCACGTCGATGCAGGCCTGGAACTTCCCCTGGCCGCTCGCCATCGTCTTCGGCCTTGTCGTAGGCGCGCTGATCGGTGCCTGGCAGGGTTTCTGGGTGGCCTATGTCGGGGTCCCCGCCTTCATCGTGACGCTCGCCGGCATGCTGATCTTCCGCGGCGGCAACCAGCTGATCGGTAACGCCAACACGGTTCCCGTTCCGGAGGGATTCACCTTCATCGGCGCCGGATACCTGCCCGAGGTCGGTCCGAACACCGGATACAACAACCTCACCCTGCTCCTCGGCCTGGTCATCGCGGCCGCCGTGGTCTGGGTGGAATTCCGGGCTCGTCGGGTGCAGAAAACCATGGGTTCGGCTTCGGCGCCGCTCTGGGTGAGCCTCGTCAAGGTCGGCCTCCTGGACGCCGTGGTCATCTTCGCCGCCATCCAGTTCGCCAGCGGCCGCGTCGGCACCAGCTTTCCCATCTCGGGCATCATCCTCGGACTGCTCGTGCTCCTGTACTCCTTCATTGCGCGCAACACCATCATGGGTCGGCACATCTATGCCGTCGGTGGCAACAAAGTGGCTGCCGAGCTGTCCGGTGTCAAATCTCGCCGGGTCAACTTCCTCGTGATGATGAACATGTCCGTGCTCGCCTCGCTGGCCGGCATGATCTTCGTCGCCCGGTCGGTGGCCTCCGGACCGCAGGACGGCCTGAGCTGGGAGCTGGACGCGATCGCGGCCGTCTTCATCGGTGGTGCGGCCGTCTCCGGCGGCATCGGTACGGTGGTCGGGTCCATCATCGGTGGCCTGGTGATGGCGGTGCTGAACAATGGCCTGCAGCTGCTTGGTGTGGGTTCGGACCTGGTGCAGATCATCAAGGGCATGGTGCTGCTGGTGGCCGTCGGTATCGACGTCTGGAACAAGAGCCAGGGCCGGCCGTCGCTGATCGGCCTCCTCACCCGCAACCGCAAGGCTCCCGAACCGGCGACCCCGGTCGCTCCGGTGGTCGCTGAGCCACTCGAGCCGCAAGCGACGCGCCGGGGCTGACGCCCTGTCGCGGGAGCGACTGCGCTGCGGCGCTCCCGGTGTTTGCTGCGGTTCCCCCTATTTTTCCTCCGTTTCCCCGCATGACCCTCAATGAATAGAAAGCGATTGAAATGCGCAAGAAAATCCTCATGACCACGGCGATCGCCGCCGTGGCGCTCATGGCCCTCTCGGGTTGCTCGGGTGCCCGCACTGAAGCGGCCGGATCCACGGCAGCAGCAGGTTTCGCAGCGGACTCCACAATCGGTGTGGCGCTCCCGTCGAAGACCTCCGAGAACTGGGTTCTCGCCGGAGGCCTCTTCGAAGACGGTCTCGCGGCGGCCGGCTTCAAGGGCGACGTGCAGTACGCCGGAGCCTCCACCACGGTGAAGGACCAGCAGGACCAGATCTCGGCCATGGTCACCAACGGTGCCAAGGTCATCATCATCGGAGCCGCCGATGGCGGCCAGCTCGCCACGCAGGCCAAGGCGGCGCACGACGCCGGCGCGATCGTGATCGCGTACGACCGCCTCATCCTGAACACCGAGAACGTGGACTACTACGTGGCCTACGACAACTTCAAGGTCGGTGAACTCCAGGGACAGGCTCTTCTGGACGGACTTGCTGCGAAGAAGGCCTCGGGCCCGTACAACATCGAGCTGTTTTCCGGTTCGTCGGACGACGCCAACTCCGCCGTGTTCTTCAACGGCGCGATGAGCGTTCTCCAGCCGAAGATCGATGACGGCACCGTTGTCGTATCGTCGGGCCAGACCGACATCAAGCAGACGGCCACCGCCGGCTGGAAGGCCGAGAACGCACAGAGCCGCATGGACGCACTGCTCACCAGCACGTACGGCACCGCAACGCTCGATGGCGTCTTGTCCCCGAACGACACCCTGGCCCGCGCGATCATCACTTCGGTGAAGGCTGCCGGCAAGGACATCCCTGTTGTCACCGGTCAGGACTCCGAAGCCGAGTCGGTCAAGTCGATCATGGCCGGCGAGCAGTACTCCACCATCAACAAGGACACCCGCGTTCTCGTGACGAAGGCTATTGACATGGCCAAGACCCTTCAGACCGGCGGAACCCCCGAGGTCAACGACGAGAAGACCTACAACAACGGTGTCAAGGTTGTACCGGCCTACCTGCTGCCCCCGGTCATCGTGACCAAGGCAAACGCAGCTGAGGCATACGCGAACGACCCCACCCTGGAGCCGCTCACCAAGTAGCATTCTCCACAAGAAAGGGCCGGCCCATAGGGTCGGCCCTTTTTTCGTGCTCGGCACCTCGGATGCGACACGCCGACAGCAATTCCACAGGTACGATTCCGGTGTTTTGCGTGCCTGTGGATAACTGGCCTGCGCAGGTCACCAATCAGGCATTCTGTTGCGACGGGCCTGTTGAAAACCGGTGGAATGTCGGTGGATAACTACATAATTGTAATTACCGCATGTAGTGGCTGTTCCCATTATCAATCACTAGATGTAGTATTAGAAGACCAGCAAGGCACTACAGCCCCGCGAAATACTTCCTCATTATTGCAGCACGAAAACACCCCTCCTGAACGAAAGAAAGGCCATCAACTATGGCAATCACGGTCTACACCAAGCCCTCTTGCGTGCAGTGCACGGCGACGTACCGCGCCCTGGACAACAAGGGCATCGAGTACAACGTTCTCGACCTCTCGGTCGATGAGAACGCGCTCGAAGCGGTCAAGGCTCTCGGTTACCTGCAGGCCCCCGTCGTGATCACGGACGAAGATCACTGGAGCGGTTTTCGCCCGGACAAGATCAACGCGCTCGCTGCGCGCCTGGCGTAACCAACCGCTCTCGGTGACGATTCGCACAGTTCTGTCATGACTCAGCTCGTATATTTCTCGAGTGTGTCCGGCAACACCCACCGCTTCATCGAGAAGCTCGGCCGGCCGGCAACCCGCATTCCGCTCCATGCGAGCGATGCGCCGTTGAAGGCCACGGAGCCCTACGTGCTGTGCCTGCCCACCTATGGTGGCGGCGGGCTTGGTGGCGCAGTGCCCAAGCAAGTGATTCGATTTCTGAATGACCCCGAGAACCGGGCGCTTATTCGCGGCGTGCTCAGCGCCGGCAACACAAATTTTGGTGACGCGTACTGCCTCGCCGGGGACATCATCGCCGCCAAGTGCGGTGTGCCCAACCTTTATCGCTTTGAAGTATTTGGAACACCGGATGATGTGCGCATCGTTCACGACGGATTGGAAGAATTTTGGAAACGACGGCCGTGAAAATCACACCGATGGAGGCGCCGAGCATGGACTACCACTCGCTCAACGCCATGCTCAACCTGTATGGACCGGACGGTGAGATCCAGTTCGACAAGGACCAGGAAGCCGCACGTGAGTTCTTCCTGCAGCACGTCAACCAAAACACGGTGTTCTTCCACAGCCTGCGCGAGCGCCTCGACTACCTGGTGGAGAAGGAATACTACGAGCAGGCCGTGCTCGACCAGTACTCCTTCGAGTTCATCACGAGCCTGAACGACCTCGCGTACTCGAAGAAGTTCCGCTTCAAGAGCTTCCTCGGCGCCTTCAAGTACTACACCTCCTACACGCTCAAGACCTTCGACGGAAAGCGCTACCTCGAGCGCTTCGAAGACCGCGTGGTGATGACCGCTCTCGGTCTCGCATCCGGTGACGAGAAGCTCGCCGTCGAGCTCGTGGAAGAGATCATCGCCGGCCGTTTCCAGCCGGCCACCCCCACCTTCCTCAACTCAGCCAAGGCCCAGCGCGGCGAGCTCGTTTCTTGCTTCCTTCTCCGTATCGAAGACAACATGGAGTCGATCAGCCGCGGCATCAACTCCTCCCTGCAGCTTTCCAAGCGCGGCGGCGGAGTGGCCCTGCTGCTCAGTAACATCCGCGAGGCCGGCGCACCGATCAAGCAGATCGAGAACCAGTCCAGCGGCATCATCCCCGTGATGAAGCTGCTCGAAGACTCCTTCAGCTACGCCAACCAGCTCGGTGCCCGTCAGGGCGCTGGCGCGGTGTACCTGCAGGCGCACCACCCCGACATCATGCGTTTCCTCGACACCAAGCGTGAGAACGCCGACGAGAAGATCCGCATCAAGACCCTCTCGCTGGGCGTCGTCATTCCCGACATCACCTTCGAGCTCGCCAAGAACGACGAGTGGATGTACCTCTTCTCGCCGTACGACGTGGAAAAGGTCTACGGCGTGCCGTTCGCGGACATCTCGGTCACCGAGAAGTACCACGAGATGGTCGACAACCCCCGCATCAAGAAGTCCAAGATGAAGGCGCGCGAGTTCTTCCAGACCCTCGCGGAGATCCAGTTCGAGTCCGGCTACCCGTACATCATGTTCGAGGACACCGTGAACAAGGCGAACCCGATCGAGGGTCGCATCAACATGTCGAACCTCTGCTCCGAGATTCTGCAGGTGAACACCCCGACCACGTACAACGAGGACCTCTCGTACAACGAGATCGGCAAGGACATCTCCTGCAACCTCGGCTCGATGAACATCGCCCTGGCGATGGACTCCGGCAACCTCGGCCGCACGGTGAACGCCGCCATCCGGGGCCTGAACGCGGTGTCCGAGCAGAGCCACATCAGCTCAGTTCGCTCGATTGAAGACGGCAACGACCGTTCGCACGCCATCGGCCTCGGCCAGATGAACCTGCACGGTTACCTGGCTCGTGAGCGCATCTACTACGGCAGCGAAGAGAGCATCGACTTCACCAACATCTACTTCTACACGGTGTTGTTCCACGCGCTGACGGCCTCGAACGCCATCGCCATTGAGCGCGGTCGCACCTTCGAGGGCTTCGAAAACTCCACGTATGCCTCGGGTGCGTTCTTCGACAAGTACACCGACCAGGTGTGGGCGCCCAGCACGGCGCGTGGCGCCGAGCTGTTCAGCCAGGCCGGGGTGTCGATTCCGACGCAGGCCGACTGGGCCGAGCTCAAGGCATCCGTTGTGAAGCACGGTATCTACAACCAGAACCTGCAGGCCGTGCCGCCCACCGGGTCGATCTCGTACATCAACAACTCCACCGCGTCGATTCACCCGATCGCGGCGAAGATCGAGATCCGCAAGGAAGGCAAGCTGGGCCGCGTGTACTACCCGGCGCCGTTCATGACGAACGACAACCTGGAGTTCTACCAGGACGCCTACGAGATCGGCTACGAGAAGGTCATCGACGTGTACGCCGCGGCAACGCAGCACGTGGACCAGGGCCTCTCGCTGACCCTGTTCTTCAAGGACACCGCCACGACCCGCGACATCAACCGCGCCCAGATCTACGCGTGGAAAAAGGGTATCAAGACCATTTACTACATCCGTCTGCGTCAGATGGCCCTTGAGGGCACTGAGGTTGAGGGTTGCGTCTCGTGCGCACTGTAACTTTTCTGAACACCGGAATGTTTATGAAGGACGAATCATGAGTAGCCCCAAGGTCAAGCTGGTGTCGCACGTTGATGCGATCAACTGGAACAAGATCGAAGACGAGAAAGACGTCGAGGTGTGGAACCGCCTCACCAACAACTTCTGGCTGCCGGAGAAGATCCCCCTGAGCAACGACATCCAGTCGTGGAACCAGCTCACGCCGGTGGAACAGCAGCTCACCCTGCGCGTGTTCACCGGTCTGACCCTGCTCGACACGATTCAGGGCACCGTCGGCGCCGTGTCACTGATTCCGGATGCGATCACTCCGCACGAGGAAGCCGTGTACACGAACATCGCGTTCATGGAGTCGGTGCACGCCAAGAGCTACTCGTCGATCTTCTCCACGCTGTCCAACACCAAGGACATCGACGAGGCGTTCCGCTGGTCGACCGAGAACGAGAACCTGCAGCGCAAGGCCTCGATCGTGATGGATTACTACCAGGGCGACGACCCGCTGAAGCGCAAGGTGGCCTCGGTTCTGCTCGAGTCCTTCCTGTTCTACTCCGGCTTTTACCTGCCGATGTACTTCTCCAGCCGGGCTCGCCTCACGAACACGGCCGACCTCATCCGCTTGATCATTCGTGACGAAGCGGTGCACGGTTACTACATCGGCTACAAGTTCCAGAAGGGCCTCGAGAAGGCCACACAGGAACGTCGCGATGAGATCAAGGACTACGCCTTCAACCTCGTCTTCGAGCTGTACGAAAACGAGGTGCAGTACACGCAGGACCTGTACGACGAGGTCGGCCTGACCGAAGACGTGAAGAAGTTCCTGCACTACAACGCGAACAAGGCGCTGATGAACCTCGGCTACGAGGCCATCTTCCCGAAGGACGTCTGCGACGTGAACCCGGCGATTCTGTCGGCGCTCTCACCGAACGGCGACGAGAACCACGACTTCTTCAGCGGGTCGGGCTCCTCGTACGTGATCGGCAAGGCCGTGAACACCGAAGACGACGACTGGGACTTCTAGCCCCTCGGCATCACAGTGAAAGGCCCCCGAGAAATCGGGGGCCTTTCGTGTGAGATGTGCGCCCGGATGGGCGGTGCTTTCGCTTCAGTCAGGCCTTGAGCGCTCGGTAGGTTGCCGTCTCGAAGTCCATGTATCCGGTGAAGGAGGGCCCGTCGGCGAAGGGGAGGATTTGAGTGGCCCAGTATCCCGCGATGCCGTTCTGGCGATCGATCCAGAAATACAGGTTCGTCAGGCCTGCCCAGCCGATGGAGCCGGCGGGTCGGCCGGTGGGGGCGTCAACGTCGTTGACCATGAACGAATACGACCATGACTTCGACAGCCCCGGGAAGAACTCGGCGTCGTTTGACAGCGACGGGATCACTCCGGGCAGCATCTTCACCTTCAAGTCGCCAAGGTCGTTGCGTACCGCCCAGGCGACAGTCTCGGGGCGAAGAATCTGCTCGCCCGCATCGGACCGGCCCTCGTTCAGCCACATCCGCTGGAACCGCAGATAGTCGGGCACGGTCGAGTAGAGCGCGTGACCTCCCATCTGAATTTCCGGGTCTTGCGGGAGAATCATGTCGTCCACCGGCGTCAAAGAACCGTCGGGCTCGCGCCGGTGAATTGAGGCGCGCCGGGACGCGGCGTCGGGGCTCATCGTGAAGCCGGTATCGGTCATGTCCAGCGGAGTGAAGATCTTATCCTTCATGACCTGGCCCAGGCGCATCCCGGTGATGCCTTCAACAACCTGACCGGCCCAGTCCAGGTTCGATCCGTACTCCCATTCTTCGCCGGGATCGAACAGCGTCGGCGTTTCGATCGATGCCCGCGAGGACGTGATGACGCTCGGTTGGCCGTGCTCGGTGGCAAGCCGGTTGTATGTCTCGTTGAAGAAGTCGTATCCGAACCCGGCAGTATGCAGGAGCAGGTGGCGCGTTGTTATCTCGCGTTTGGGCTTGCGGAGGCGGAGCGTTCCGTCCTCATTGAAACCCTCGAGCACCTGGATGCCGCCCAGCGCAGGCGCGTAATCCTTGGCGGGAGCGTCGAGATCGAGGTCGCCGGATTCAACGAGCTGAAGGGCGGTTGTTGCCGTGACCGCCTTCGTCGTTGAGAAGATGGCGAACACCGAGTCGGTGGTCATGTCCTCATCCGTGCTGAGGCTGCGCTTACCGGCTGCCTCCAGAAACCGTATTCCCGTTCGATCGGTCACACCCGCGACAACTCCCGGCACGCGGGCATCGCCGTGCACGGAACTCTGGACAACGTCGTGCAGCTCATCTGTTTTCAAGTCAGCGGTAGAACTCACAGTGGATCCTTTCATCGTTGAAAAGATGGACGGCGTGATGATTCTTCATGACGCCATCTCCGAGGCAAAGGCCTATGATTCCATGTTGTCGTGGTCGCTGCGACTGCGCAAGAGGTTGCAGCTATCGTGGAGGCGGACCGTCGACGCGGACAGCGCGGGGTCACGTATCGTAGATCGTGTCAACAGGGTCGGAACCTCACACCATTCGCCGAATCCTGAAACGCACGTGAGTGGAGATTGACCATGGCCCAGAACCCCAAACAGAGCAACAAGGTTGCGCGAGGCGCAAGCTCCGGAATGCGGAACACGCGGTTCACTGCCGCCGCCGAGGCCGCTGCCCTCAAAGCCCGCACCGAAGCGAAGAAGAAGAAGCCCGCCACGTAGGGTTCCGGGCTCCCGGGCTGAGGCCCGCTCGGGGTCACGTTTCTTTCGCGCGGAGGTTGCCGGTTTAGGTGCCGCCGCGGAGTGCAGTGATCGGTTCGATATTCGACGCGCGCACCGCAGGGTAGGCGCCGGCTGCGAGGCCGACGACGGTTCCGAGCAGCGCCGCCCCGATCGCGACGAGGGGGTCAAGAATCGGGGTCCAACCCTGCAGCAGTGAGACGGTCACGATCGCGAATACCCCGAGCGCCGAGCCGATCAGGCCGCCGAGCAGGCCGATGACCGCAGACTCCACGATGAACTGCCGGGCAATATTACGTTTGGTGGCGCCGAGCGCCCGGCGCAGGCCGATCTCGCCGACCCGTTCCATCACCGAGAGCAACGTGACGTTGGCGATGCCGAGACCTCCGGCGAGCAAGGCCAGCAGGCCGAGCGTCAGAAAGACAATATTGACGTCGGCCTGAATGTCGTCTTGCAGGGATGACGCCGCGGAAGGCGCCTGCACCGTGAAATTCTCTGGTGCGGACGGATCGAGGGCGATCGGTGCTTGCCGGGCAACGAGCGAGCCGGCGCCCACGTCGATATGCACGTGTAACTCCGTGGGAGCGGTCAAGCCGAAGTTGATCCGTGCCGTGTTCAGCGGCACGATGACGGCATCGAGGAGATTGGCCCGGCGCTCCACGCCGTCGATGATTCCGATCACCGTGTACGGAACCTCGCCGATGAAGATGGACGGTTGGCTGTCGACGCGGTTGATGTTGAGCGCCGCTGCGGCTCGCGCCCCGAGTACGACGACGCGGTCGGCACGCAGGTCATGTCCGCTGTCAAAAAAGCGCCCGGTGACGACCCTCCCTTGCACGGCGGCAAGCAGGTCCGGCGATGCGGCGATGACCGCCGGGCTCAGGGACTGCGCGGCCGAGGGATCGTTCACGGGAACGGATGTGACGGGCTGACCGGCCACGTCGACGTCAGCGACGAGACCCGCGCGTTGCACCCCGGCCAGGCGAGCGACCCGTTCCGAGGCGTCCCAGGGCAGCCGACCGGTGGCCTGCTCGGTACCGCTTGAGGTGCGCGTCGACGCGGGTTCAATCTGGATCTGCGTCGCAGACACGGCGTCGAACTGGTTTGAGATCTGGCCGGCGGAGGTCTGTGCAAACCCGATCGTCACCACGAGTGAGGCGATGCCGAGAACGGTGCCGAGGGTTGTCATGACGAGTCGGCCGGGGCGTGCGCCCACGCCGTAGCTCGCCTCCACGAGAAGGTCTTGCACCGAGAACCGGTCGGCACGACGAATCACCGGCACGATGCCGGCCACAGCCTCCCCGGCGGATGCGTGCTGCTCGGCAGCAGAGTCGCCGTCAGTTGGCGTCAGGGCCGGGTCCGGGGTGTCGCGCCCGGGCCGGCGGGGTGGTGTTTTGGCGCCGAAGATCCTCATGACAGCTCGCTCAGTCGACCGTCCGTGATGCGCACACGGCGTTCGGCTCGATCGCTCACGGCCTGGTCGTGGGTGATCACGATGAGGGTGAGGCCGTCGGAGTGCAACTCTTCGAACAGGTCCATGACTTCACTGCCGGTGGTCTCGTCCAGGTTGCCGGTGGGCTCGTCGGCCAGGAGCAGCTCAGGCGAGGCAACCACGGCGCGCGCCACGGCGACTCGTTGGCGTTCACCGCCGGAGAGAGTACCGGGTAGAAAATTGAGTCGGTGGTTGAGACCCACCCGGTCGAGGGCGGCGCGGGCGCGGTCCTCCCGTTCGGCGCGCGGAACCCCGCTGTACAGGGTGGCGAGCAGCACGTTGTCGAGCACGGTGCGGTGCGGCAGCAGGTGGAAGGACTGGAAGACGAATCCGATGGTGCCGCCGCGCACGATCGCGCGCTGGTTCTCGTCGAGCAGGCTCGTGGACGTGCCATCGAGGTGGTATTCGCCGACGCTCGGCCGGTCGAGGAGGCCGAGCAGGTTGAGCATTGTGGACTTGCCCGAGCCGCTCGGGCCGACGATCGACAGGTAATCGCCGCGTTCGACCCGAAGGTTGACCGATTTCAGGGCCTGGACTTCGGGCGGTCCCGGAAACGATCGCGTAACGTCGACCAGCTGGACGACCGGGGCCGGGATCACCGGCCCACCACCACGAGGTCGCCGGCTGCCAGCGAGCCGTCGACGGCGGTGATCTCGACGAATCCTTCGGCGGCCAGACCGGTGGTGACCTCGACCAGCACAGTGTCTGAGCCGTCACCCGGGTCGACCTCGACCCGGGATTCGCCTCCGGCCCCGGCGGTGAGGGCCGCGAGCGGAACGGCGAGGACCTCACCCTCGGTGGAGCTGACCGGGATACGCACCCGCACATTGCTGCCCTGCACGGCTTGAATCTGTTGATCCGTGAGCGCGTCGGGTGCAAACAGAACCGTGAAGCGGCCGCTCGCAGGTTCTCCGTCTGCCGGTTCGGTGGGCAGAACGGAGGTGATCGTGGCCCCCTGGTCGCCGTCGGGCATGGCGAGAATGGCCGGCGCACCGATTTCGAGCAGGGCCGCATCGCTCGCGGTCGTCGAACCGGAGATGACGAGAGTGGCACCGGAGACGCGCATGACGGGACCGGTGATGCTCGATCCGCGCTTCACACTGATCTCGTCGACCCGACGGGGAAGGCCCGGCAGGTAGAGAACTTCGCCGGCCGGCAGGTAGGCCAGTGCGCCGTTGTGGGCGTCGCGCAGTGTCTCGCCGGCGCGCGTCAGATCGGCCTTCGCGGCGGTCACCGCGGCGCGCTCGGCGCTCGTGTCGCGCGGGGCCAGCACCTGGTCTCGGGTCGCGATCGCCAGGGTGACGGCGTCCTCGGCATCCGCTATCTCGTTGGGGGTTCCCTCGCCGGCCCGCGCGGTTGCGAGCGCTCGTTCGGCGCTGCGCACGCGGTTGCCCTGCTCGACCACGTCGACGTTCGATGCGGCGCCCTGAGCGGTAAAGAGCGCGCCCGCGGCACCGTCAACGGATGCCTGCGCGCTCGCGACGCCGGCTTCGGCGGTGCTGACGGCACCGACGACCTCGTCGCCGCCGGTGGGCGCCGGATAGCCGACTTTGCTGTATAGGGCAGCGACCGCGCGGGCCGTTTGGGCGTCGAACACATCGGAGTCCAGGGGCCCGGGATCGATGCCGGCCGTGCTGAGTCCCTGCTTGAACTGCAGCACGTCGGGACCGGACACCCCGACCCGGAGTGTGCGGTAGACCGGCAGGTCACCGGGGAGAACGATCACCGGTCGTCCAGCGACCTCAAGCGCAATCGACGCCGTGTCGAAGATGGCGGCAACCTCGGGAACCTGTCCGGTGACGATGGGCGCTCCGGCGAGTTCGCCGGTTTCGATGCTGACCTCGACCGAGTCGGCATAGGTCGCGTCGCCGCGCATGGTGACGTCGTTGGCGAGTTGACGGTTTTCCACGGGGACGGTGATGAGCCCTGCCGCGGGAGCATCGGCATCCGCTGCGGCCTGCCCCGGGGAGACAACCAGCTGGCCGAGTCCAAGCCCGGCGGCGAGAGCAACGATGGCGACGGTGGCCATCACCCAGATCACGCGGTTGCCGGCGAACAGCCGCCGCCAGCCCTGGCTGCGTGACCCGGGAGTTGCGGCGGAGTCTGTGGCAGTGTCTGTTGTATCGAGCCCGGCAACGTCGATCACGTCGATCACGTCGATCACGTCGATGTCGTCGGTGTGCTCCGTGTCACCGGTCACCGGAGTGCGCCGGGCGAACGGTCGCGACACCTACTTGCCTTGCTCGGAGTCTGCGAGCAGAGCGTCGAGCTCGGCCTTGTGATCGACGATGAACTGCTCTTCCAGGTCGAACTGCACCTTCATCGAGGCGTCGGTGTAATCGATCTTCTCGGCACACGTGTAGTCGATCATGGCGAGGGCGAGCTCCTGGGTGCGCATGTCCGCAAGGACCTGATCAGTGGGGCCGGTTCCCGACTGGTTTTCGTAGAGCGCGTTCTGCTCGGTCATGATCGAATCCTGGGCATCGGCCTTCTTGGTGAAGGTCGCGTACCCGGCGTCGGCCATGCACGCGGCCCACTCCGAGTCGAGCTTCACCAGCGCGGGGGAAGACTGCGCTGCCTCATACATGCTGCTCATGGCATCGAACAAGGCTGCGTGTTCCTCCTGAGAGGGCTGGTCGCCGGAGATTTCGTGGTTTGCGAAACCCTGGCAGCCCGACGTCTCCCAGGTGTATTCGTAGGATCCGTCTTCACCCATTTCCTCCTCGGTGGGCTGCACGCCGGACAGGACCTCGTAGTAGGCGGTCTGCTCAGCCTCGGAAAGATTCATTACATAGTCCTGGTTCGGATCCGTGAATTCCTGACTCTGTTCCTGCTGCGCCGCAATCTGCTCGGGCGACTGGCTCATGCCGTAGCCGTTTTCGGCGACCCACTCTTTGGTGCCGTACTCGGGTCCGTCGTCGGTCGTCGTCATGCTGCTGTACTGCGACGTATCGACGGGAATGTAGTCGAATCCCTCTTTGGACATGCACTCGGCGGTGAGTTTTTCTTGATCCTGCTGCTGCGCCATCATGGATTCCTCGTCGTAGCCCGCGTTCATCGCCGACATATACGTGGATAGCGGGCTGTCGGACGGGTCCAGCCCGGCGGGCGGCTTATCGGAGCT
>Ga0209023_10005955_pt1 | contig 13070 bp, 14 predicted proteins | sample LakOneMetagenome_FD_187468 | JGI IMG/M metagenome (GOLD analysis project Ga0209023, IMG submission 187468) | Freshwater and sediment microbial communities from Lake Erie, Canada (SPAdes) (version 2) | ecosystem: Environmental > Aquatic > Freshwater > Lentic | place: Lake Erie, Canada... | reverse complement strand
TGGATTGGCTGCAAAGCGTGGAGCTGCGCCGCCGCGTCCATGCGGGGCTGAATAAGGGCGAGGCGCGCAACGCGCTGGCCAGGGCGGTCTTCTTCTACCGATTGGGTGAAATCCGCGACCGCAGTTTTGAGCAGCAGCGCTACCGGGCCAGCGGCCTCAATCTGGTGACGGCGGCCATCGTGTTGTGGAACACGGTATATCTGGAGCGTGCCACCAGTGCTTTGCGTGGCAACGGCACGGCGCTGGACGACACATTGTTGCAATATCTGTCGCCGCTGGGGTGGGAGCACATCAACCTGACCGGCGATTACCTATGGCGCAGCAGCGCCAAGGTCGGTGCGGGGAAGTTTAGGCCATTGCGACCGCTGCCACCGGCTTAGCGTGCTTTATTTTCCGTTTTCTGAGACGACCCCTGGTTCGCATTCGGGCCTTCGCCGGCGCTTAGTTTCGCGATCGTCAATGCCGTGGCCGTCCTAATCATTGCCTGCCCTTGTGCAATGGGTCTGGCTACCCCGACCTCAATCATGGTCGGCACGGGCCGCGGAGCGGAGATGGGTGTCCTGTTCCGCAAGGGCGAAGCGCTTCAACTGCTCAAGGATGCTCGGGTCGTGGCGTTCGACAAGACTGGCACCCTGACTGAGGGACGCCCTGTCCTGACTGATCTCGAGGTCGCGCAAGGATTCGACCACAACAGGGTTTTAGCGATGGTTGCCGCGGTGGAGTCACGTTCGGAGCACCCGATCGCTCGCGCCATCGTCGAGGCGGCAACTGCAAGAGGGATCGCACTTCCTGAATTGGCTAACTTCAATTCCGTGACGGGGATGGGCGTACGTGCAACAGTAGCTGGAGTCGAGGTTCACGTCGGCGCGGACCGGTACATGCGCTCACTAGGCATGGACGTCGCCATCTTCGCCCATGTCGCCGATCGTTTGGGAGGCGAAGGAAAGTCGCCGCTGTATGCTGCCATCGACGGGAGTCTGGCGGCCATCATCGCAGTGGCGGATCCGATCAAGACCAGCACGCCGGCTGCCATCGCGGCCCTGCACGGGCTAGGCCTGAAAGTAGTGATGATCACTGGCGATAACCAATGGACGGCAGAGGCAATCGCACGGCGCTTGGATATCGACGATGTCGTGGCCGAGGTGCTCCCGGAAGGAAAAGTGGAAGCGGTTCGGCGCCTGAAAGCTGCGCACGGCCGAGTAGCATTCGTGGGGGACGGAATCAATGACGCGCCGGCGCTGGCGGAAGCGGACGTTGGGATAGCGATCGGTACAGGTACCGATGTAGCAGTGGAATCGGCGGACGTAGTGTTGGTCTCCGGCAGCCTACAGGGCGTCCCAAACGCCATCGCACTGTCAAAGGCGACCATCGGCAACATTCGCCAGAACCTGTTCTGGGCCTTCGCATATAACACTGCGCTCGTTCCTGTTGCTGCGGGAGCGCTCTTTCCGGCGTTTGGTGTGTTGCTTTCACCTGTTTTCGCAGCTGGTGCGATGGCCCTTTCAAGCGTCTTCGTGCTGGGCAATGCGTTGCGCCTACGCCGGTTCCAGCCGCCGCTCACGTCGATTAGGGCCGCAGAATTAAAAGGAGAATGAACATGAATATCGGAGAAGTTTCCAAGGCATCCAAAGTGTCGGCAAAAATGATTCGTTACTACGAACAAACCGGCCTGATTCCGCCCGCCGGCCGGACCAACTCCGGATATCGGGCTTACACCTCGGCTGACATTCACCGTCTGCACTTCATCCGGAACGCGCGCGACATGGGGTTTTCGGTCTCGGAGATCAGCGACCTGCTAAGCCTTTGGAACGATAAGTCACGGCACAGCGCGGACGTCAAACGCCTGGCGCAGGGACATATCCTCGACTTGAAGCGAAGGATGGCGGCCATGCAGCAGATGGTTGATACCCTGGGAACGCTAGTTGATTGTTGCGCGGGTGATGAGCGGCCAGATTGTCCCATCCTGGCAAGCCTGGCGTTGGCGGCGGATAGCCCAGAGGAGCCGAGTCAGCGCACCGGTGCGGTGCTGCGCCGCTCAACCGGAGCGAGATCCTGATATCAGCGTACTGGTCTCCAGGGTGCGAGCCAAACGCTTGACCTTCCAACCGTTGCAACCCTTATCTTGAAGGTCCATACAAACAAGGAGTCTTATCATGCATTTTCACATTGATAACATGACCTGCGGCGGATGTGCGCGTAGCGTCACAAAAGCAATCCAGTCTGTCGACGCGCATGCGGTTGTTACTACCGACCCTCCGACGCGGCTTGTGAAAATCGAAACCTCGTCGCCGCAAACTCTGATCGTGGGAGCGCTTCGGGAGGCTGGCTTCCCTCCACGGGAATCTTGAGAAGCTATCGGTAACGCTTGAAACAGCGTTACCGATAATTCGAACTCATCCGATCAGCTCTGACGGGCATGATGCCAGTAGGGATAAATCGCCAATGCTGGCATCTCCAACCATGGCTATTTCGTCGATTGCTGATGTTTGGCCATCCAATCGTCGAGTTTTTTGATTTCCTTCGTTTGATCTGCAATGACCTTGTTGGCCATCTTTTTCATTTCCGGATCCTTACCGTTCTTGAGCTCCGCACGTGCCATGTCAATGCCGGCCTGGTGGTGAGAACGCATCATCATTGCGAAATCGTGGTCGTGGTCGCCGGTCATTGTCATGCTCGACATTTTCTGATGCATCTCTTCCATGCTCTTCATCATGTCGTGTCCGCCCCCGGCGTGCTGTTGTCCGCCGGACGCAGCGGTCGAGCCATGCTGCGCGTGGTCTTGCTGCGCAGACGTAATACTGGGATAGCCCACAACGAGGGCCAATGCGGCTGCTGTAGCAATAACCCGCGACTGAACGGTTTTCATATTCGCCTCCATATTTTGACGTAGTTGGAACGTGAGGTGGAATCACCGCACGTGCGCCTGATGATCGAACACATATAAAGCGGCTGCTGTGCGCTGCCACACGCAGGTCCGAAGCGCACAGCCAAAGCTTACGTTTGGCTACAAAATTGATTGGCGCCCGAATACTTTGCTCGGGCTTAAACCCGTTACAACCGGAAAACTGGCGTGCTATACTCGTTCTATCTATGAACCGTCTGCTCACGACATTGCTGGTATGGCTCCTGATGGCCGCACTCCCGCTGCATGCGGTGGCTGCGTCCGTAAGCATGTCCTGCGCGCCGGTTCAGGAACAAACTGGTTTAGTACAGGTGGCCGATCACTCGTCGCAGGCAACCGCCGATGACTCGCATTCGCACCATGGAATGCACGCCTTGGATGCGACTAACTCCGCAGCGGATGACGGCTCTTCCGATACCAAGGCAGGGAAACTTTCGCACTCCTCTTGCAGCGCCTGTTCGGCCTTCTGTATCGGCGCCGTGGCTCCCCCCTCTTCTTCGCTTTCCATTCCCAGCTTCGACGGCTCGGAAGCGGTCGTTGCCGCCCCCGCTGCTCTTATCGCTGGCTTCATCCCCGACGGCCCGCAACGCCCCCCACGGCAGTAATCCGCTTGATCGAACAAGCCTTCGTGCCGGCGCCTAGCGGCGGCAGCGAAGCGTCTTGGTGTTTGGTGCATCTACGCACCTCATGACCGATTTCGAGGATTGAACAATGAAACTCACGCTTTGGGCTGCTTTTGCCGCCCTGTCCGCTACTGCGCTTGGAGCCCAAGCCCAGCAATCCCCCCGTGTGCCGGACCCTGCCGATCCATCCGTTGCAGTGCCTGCGACCGTGTATGAATCGGTGCTGACCGGCCGGGTCCTACCTACGAACAGCAACGAAACACCAGACAAGGCCTGGCGAGCCGCCAATGATGCCCTCGCAGGCCAGACAGGTCATGCAGGCCATCATTCCGCTACTCCCGCGCCAACGCAGGAGGCACCACGCCAGTCAGCGCCGGTCGCCCCATCCAAGGACCAACACCAGCATCACTGAGCCGAAGCCGATGAGAACAATACAAAAATACCCAGCCCTTCGCAGTATCGTGGTAGGCGCCGTAGCCCTCACGCTCGGCGGCTGCGCCACTTTTTCCAAGGACGGAGGGCTTGACGCCGTATCGTCCATGACTACTGAGCGGATCGGGCAGGACATCCGTCTGCCGCGCGGTACCAGTGCAGAAATCGAAGCACAGGCGGAGCTGTCCACGCTGCTCAAACAGCCCCTGTCTGCCGACCAGGCGGTGCGCGTTGCCATGCTCAACAACCGCGGCCTACGTGCCTCGCTCGCTGAACTGGGCGTCTCCGAAGCCGACCTGGTGCAGGCTGGGCGCATCGGCAACCCGTCCTACAGGTTTGGCCGCATGTCGGGTGGGGGCGAGACCGAGATCGAACGCGGCGTCATGTTCGATCTGGTCGGACTCCTCACCATCCCGCTGCGCCGCGACATCGAAGCTCGCCGCTTCGAAAGCGCGAAGCTTGTTGCCGCTACCGAAGCGGTTCGCACCGCTGCGGACACGCGCAAGGCTTGGTTCAACGCGGTCGCGGCTGCGCAGTCGGCCCGCTACGCCGAGCAGGTGCGCGAGGCGGCGCAGGCGAGCGCCGAACTGGCCGCGCGCATGGCGAAAGTCGGCAACCTGAGCGCCCTTGACCAGGCGCGCGAGCAGGCATTCTCCGCCGAAGCCACCACGCAGCTTGCACGTGCGCGCCACAACGCGACGGCCGCCCGCGAGCAGCTTGCAAGACTGATGGGCGTATGGGGCGAGAATATCGCTTTCCAGCTGCCAGACAGGCTTCCCGATTTGCCAAGCGCACCGCGCGAACCCGGCAATATCGAATCGCTCGCGATGCGGCAGCGTCTTGACGTCCGGCTGGCCAAGCTGAGCACCGAGGCCACGGCGCGTGCACTGGGCCTGTCGAAAGCCACGGGTTTCGTCAACGTTCTGGAGGCCGGCTACGTCAACTCGAGCAAATCCGGCGCGCCGCGCGAGAACGGCTACGAGATCGAGCTCGCCTTGCCGCTGTTTGACTGGGGAGGGGCCCGCGTCGCGAAAGCGGAGGCGCTCTACATGCAGTCGGTGCATCGCACCGCCGATACCGCCATCACGGCCAGGTCCCAGGTGCGGGAAGCGTATTCCGCCTATCGGACAAGCTTTGACGTGGCAAAGCACTACCGCGACGAAATCGTCCCGCTGCGCAAGAAGATCTCGGACGAGACTTTGCTGCGCTACAACGGCATGCTCATGAGCGTGTTCGAACTGCTGGCGGACGCGCGCGCGCAGATCAGCGGCGTGAATGCGGCCATCGAGGCGCAGCGCGACTACTGGATTGCCGACACCGACTTGCAGGCAGCCATCAACGGTACGGGTGGTGCAACGGTCCGCATGGCCGGCGGCGCTAGCGCTGAAGCCGCTGCCCCAGCACACTAAACAAGGAAATTTGAATGAGTTCTCGTCGAGATTTTTTCACTGGCGCAGCTGCACTCGTTGGCGCCGGCCTGGTGAGCCGCGCCGGCGCGGCCACCCTGCCCGAAGCGCCCATCATGAATACCGCGGCAACCCAGCCGCCCCTCACGCCGCCCAACGGCCGGCCGTACAACCCGGTCGTCACCCTTAACGGCTGGTCCCTGCCCTGGCGCATGAACAACGGCGTCAAGGAGTTCCACCTGATCGCCGAACCCGTGGTGCGCGAGATCGCTCCGGGCATGAAAGCGAACCTGTGGGGCTACAACGGCCAGAGCCCAGGGCCGACCATCGAGGTTGTCGAGGGCGATCGCGTGCGCATTTTCGTGACCAACAAACTGCCGGAGCACACCAGCATCCACTGGCATGGCCAGCGCCTGCCCAACGGCATGGACGGCGTCACTGGCCTGAACCAGCCGGGCATCCAGCCGGGCAAGACCTTCGTATATGAGTTCGTCGCACGCCGCCCGGGTACCTTCATGTATCACCCGCACGCAGACGAGATGGTGCAGATGGCGATGGGAATGATGGGTTTCTGGGTCACGCACCCGAAGAATCCGGCCCACCACCGGGTCGATCGCGATTTCGTGTTTCTGCTGAGCGCCTACGACATCGAGCCCGGCAGCTACACGCCGCGTGTCAACGAAATGCTGGACTTTAACCTCTGGACCTTCAACAGCCGCGCCTTTCCTGGCATCGACACGATGAACGTGCGCCAGAACGATCGCGTGCGTATTCGCGTCGGCAACCTGACCATGACTAACCACCCGATCCACCTGCATGGGCACGAGTTCGAAGTGACCGGCACCGACGGCGGCTGGACCCGTCCGGAATCGCGCTGGCCGGAGGTGACGACCGACGTCGCCGTGGGCCAGATGCGCGCCATCGAATTCATCGCCGACGAACCGGGCGACTGGGCCTTCCACTGCCACAAGTCGCACCACACCATGAACGCCATGGGCCATGACGTGCCGAACATGATCGGTGTCGACCACCGCGGCGTTGCAGAAAAGATCACCAAGCTGGTACCGGACTACATGGTCATGGGCGAAAAAGGCGGTTCGATGGGCGACATGGAAATGCCGCTTCCCGACAACACGCTCCCGATGATGACCGGCCAGGGCCCGTTCGGCGGCGTGGAGATGGGCGGCATGTTCACCGTGCTGAAGGTGCGCCGCGACCAGAAGCCGGGCGACTACACCGATCCGGGCTGGTACAAGCACCCGGCCGGAACGGTTGCCTACGAATGGAAGGGCGAGCCGCCGGCGGCGGTCCGCAACCAGAATGCGGGCGGCCAGACCATGCCGGCGGCGAACACGCCCGAGGTGGAAGTCACGGTGCGCAAACCCACGGGCCATCAGGGCCATCACTGACAACGTCAAGGAGGTGCATTTCATGTTCAATCGACTGATCCTACGATCCGCCTTTGCAGCGGCGCTGTCCATGCCGGTCCTGGCAATGGCGGCCGCCCCTGTCATCGAGGTCTTTAAGAGCGAGTCCTGCGGCTGCTGCGCGGCCTGGGTGGACCACCTGAAGGCCAATGGCTTCGCTCCCAAGGTGTCGAACGTGGCCAACCCGTCGGACTACCGTGAACGGGGCGGTATTCCCGATGAGCTGGGCTCGTGCCATACCGCGATGGTGCAAGGCTACGCGATCGAGGGGCACGTACCGGCGAGCGAGATCAAGCGTCTACTTGCCGAAAAGCCGAAGGCAAAGGGACTGGCTGTGCCCGCGATGCCGCTTGGCTCTCCTGGCATGGAAGGTCCGCGCATGGACCCGTTCGACGTTCTACTGGTGCAAGCCAATGGCAAGACCAAAGTTTTCAAACACTACAACTGAACCGACTCAAAGAAAGGAAACACCATGAACGCATTCTCGAAACTGACCCTGGCTATGGTGATGACTGCCGCCAGCACTGTCGCATTCGCGCAGGACTCCCACGCCGGCCATGGCGCGCACGGTGCAGCGCATGCGGGCCATGAAGCGCCGGCGGCGACCGAGCTGACCGAAGGTGAAGTGAAGAAGATCGACAAGGAAGCCGGGAAGATCACCCTGCGCCACGGCGAAATCAAGAACCTGGACATGGCCGCGATGACCATGGTCTTTCGCGTGAAGGAAACGAGCATGCTTGACCAGGTCAAAGTGGGCGACAAAGTCAAGTTCGCAGCAGACCGGGTGAACGGCCCCCTAACCATCGTGCAGATGCAGAAAGCGCAGTAATCACACGTCCGCATCGATTTCTTCCTGCGCCCAGCGCGCAGGACATCAAGGAGAAACAAATGTACATCAAGAACTTGATCGTTGCCGCAGCTGCGGCCGTCGCAACGGTTACCGCGCCAGCTGTGCTAGCCCACGCCAAACTGGAAGGCTCGTCCCCCAAGGCCAACAGCGTCGTGAGCCCCGCACCGGCACAGGTGCGCCTGCAGTTCAACGAGCCACTGGAACTGCCCTTCAGCAAGGTCAAGCTGGTCGACGAGAAAGGGGCAATTGTCGAGCCGTCGAAGATTTCAGTCGATCCCGCCGACGCAAAGGCCCTGATCGCCAGTACGCCCGGACTGCACTCGGGTGCTTACCGCGTGCAGTGGACCACTGTCACCCGCGACGGCCACAAGGTCAAGGGCGAATTCGCGTTCCGGGTGAAGTAATTGGAGTCAGATCTCGCGTCGGCGCAACGCGCCGTTACCGCTTTTCTGAACCTGTTTCTGGCCGTACTTGTCGGCGCGAGCGCCGCAACACTCTGGCTGCGCACCAGGACCTCGCCATGGGCGCGTGCGATGCTGCCGCGCCTGCGTATGGCGCTGCTGGGGGGAACTAGCGCGGCGACCCTGGCCTATGTCGCCATTCTCTGGATCGAGGCAGCGTCGATGGCCGAAGTCCCACTCGCCGAAGCGATGCCCGCAGTGCGGTCGGTTATCACGGGAACACACTTCGGGCTCGCGTGGATGATCGGTGCCGCCGCGCTTGTTGTTGTGGCGGCGGCCTCCGCGGCCGGCACGCACTTGCAAGCAGCCGCAGCGACATCCATGCTCCGTATTGGCGCGATCGGCGTGTTGCTCTACAGCCGCAGCATGGTCAGTCACGCCGGCGCCGCCGGCGACTTCACCTGGGCCGTCGCGGTCGACTGGGTCCACCTGGTGTTGATCAGCATCTGGGTCGGGGAAGTGCTCGTGGCGGGCCTGATCACCCTGCGGGTCCTGCCTGACGCCGCATCCGGCAGCCGGGCCGACTGCGCCGTCTATGTCGACGCCCTCTCGCGCAGCGCGACCGTCGCCCTGGTGGGCATCTTCGTGACCGGGGCAATCAGCGCCTGGCGCGTGCTGGAAACCCCTGCGAACCTGTACGGGAATCCTTACGGCACCACCTTGCTGATCAAAGTCGGGCTCGTCCTGTGCGCCGCGGCGCTCGGCGGCTTCAATCGCTTCGTCGTCATGCCTTCCCTGCTGCGTTCACTCCAAACGCAGGGGCAAGAGGCGCGCGCTGCGAGCGGCATGTTTGCACGCATCCTCCAGGTCGAGGCAATCGTCCTGGTGGCGGTGCTCATCACAGCGGCGTTCCTGACCTCCACCTCGCCACCTATGGCGTCCTGAACAATAACTATACCAAGGAGCAACCATGTTCAAGAAATCACTGGCAGTCACCATCCTGGCGACCGGCCTGCTCGGCATCCACGCGAGCAGCTTTGCTGCCTCGCCGAAGGAGACCCTTGCAGCTTTCCATGAAGCGCTTGCCGACGGCGACAAGACGAAAGCGCTCGCGCTGTTGTCACCCGAGATCGCGATCTACGAAGCCGGCTACGTCGAACGCTCGCGCGACGAGTATGCGAGCCACCACCTCGGTGGCGACATGCAGTTCGCCAAGAGCTCGACCCGGAAAGTATTGAAGCAGACCGAGCGCATCGATGGCAACACCGCCATCGTTTGGGAAGAAACGGAAACGACTGGAACCTCACGTGGCCAACCCGTGCACGTGTTCGGCACCGGCACCGCCGTCCTCGAGAAAAAGGGCGACAACTGGTCGATCGTGCACGTGCACTGGTCTTCGCGCAAGGCAAAGTGACATTTCGATGGCGGGCATTTGCTGCCCGCCACCGTGCCGGAGTTCACCGCGTCTGGCAACCACCGAGTCAGAAGATGTAGCCTGATCCGACGGTACTGATTCCGGGGATAAATGCTGGCTCTTCATTGAACATGAAGTCGGACTGCCGCAGGTCGACCTTGTAGACCCCTTGAAGCAGCACAGAACCGTCGGCGGAGCCGTCGCCGTCGGTATCCCAGGAGATGAGCGCGCCGGCGTCCACGTCCCGTACCGATACCTGCTCCGGCAGGATGTCGATGAATGCGATGTGATCGAAGGCGCCCTGCGCTGCGCCCCTGGCTTCGAAGTCGAGCACGATATCGTGGCCGCTGTCGGGCATCACCATGAAGGCATCGGCGCCGGTGCCGCCGCGGAGGGTATCGTTGCCCATTCCCCCGTCGATCATGTCATGGCCGGCGCCGGCGTCGATCATGTCGTCGCCTTCCGCCCCCATCAACTCGTCTTCGCCGTCGCCACCGGCCAACCTGTCCTTGCCCATGCCGCCGTCGAGCCTGTCCGAACCCGCGCCGCCGTCCAGCTGGTCGTTGCCGGCGTCTCCCTGGAGGATGTCGTTGCCCCCATTACCGAACAGCCGGTCGTTGCCGTCGCGCCCGAACAGCTGGTCCCAACTGGCTCCGCCGTTGAACACGTCATCGTGGCCGGTTCCTACCTTGACCGTGTAGCGTTCGTCGCCGGCAAAGTCGAAGCCCACGGGTATGTCGCGCCGAAGCATGGCATCGGCGATGCGGTCGAACGCCGGGTTCACGCGGTCCGATCCCGTGATCACCGGGCCTTCCTTGCTCATGGTCGGCCGCTCGGGCGCCGGCCCATCGGCGGCGCGCGAGGACGGAGGAAGCTCGGGAGAATCGGCGAACATGAAGTCGTCCTGCGACAGATCGGCCTTCTTTACCCCATTAAGGAGTACAGACCCACCGTTCCAGCTGACCTCGACGCCGTCAGCCGTATCGGCAAAGGACAGGTCGCCCCAGCTCAGGCCTTTGATCGCCAGGTGGTCGAACATGCCCGGCCCTGCAGTAAAGTCCCTGATCACGTCGTGTCCACTATCGGGCGAAATCATGAAGGCGTCGGCGCCGCGGCCGCCGATCAGGATGTCGTTGCCCGGTCCGCCGTTCAGGTCACCATGACCGTCGCCTTCGTCGAGAAGGTCGTTACCGATGCCTCCCATCAACCCGTCGGCTCCCGCACCACCGAACAGCCTGTCGTTGCCCTTACCGCCCACAAGGCGGTCACCTCCCTCACCGCCGACCAGCAGGTCGGCGCCTGCATCGCCGAACAGATTATCGTTCCCCGCGCCACCGCTCAGCGAGTCCGTGCCGGCGAGCCCCCAGAGGTAGTCGCGCGCAGCGCCGCCCAGGAAATTATTGGAACCACCGGTTCCAAGCTTGATGGCGTAATGGTACGGTGCCATGCCGGCGTCGAAATCGAACGATAGGCCAAACCTGGCATGCTGCTCCGCGACCCGGTCTAGAACGTGAGCGCCCGCATCACGTTCTCGTGCGTCGGACATATCCCGCCCTCGATTCATATAGTTTCCCATTATCGATCTCCTAAAGATTAAGTTGTCGCATCTCATGGACGACCGCAGCCGTCCTTGCTTCGTTTGGGGAATGCCGTTCGGCTTTCACCCCACGTGCCACTACCGAAGCCGATTAAGTTATGCTCCAGCACTCCTCGCGATCCAGTGAGCGCGTGCACATTCGCAAAAAGCTTCCTGTTTAAATATCTCGCCACAGGTCAAAGTAACCTCCGGCGTCTGTACTACTTGCACTGGTTAAAGGTTTCGACGGGTAAGCTTCGAACACGACGCCGCATGGACAGCTACCAACTAACGTAAGGCCTCTTTGGCTTGTCGTTGAATCTCCGGCGTCATTTGTGCGGACTGCGCCGGCAGGACCGTCGTGCCGCGCTTCCCGTTATTGCCGATGTCCTCAATGAGAAGTTTCATTTCGGCGATTTCCCTGACTTGCGACGCGATGATGCCGTCTGCCAGCTTGCGCACGCGCGGGTCACTGATACTGGCCTTACGCGCATTGTTGATGGCAATTGAATGGTGGGGAATCATTGACTTCATGAATCTAACGTCATCAATGAAGACCTGGTTCCGGTTCGCAGCTAGCAGGGAAATGGCTCCGACCGACGCTACTGCCACAATCACCGCCTTGGTGCGCGTGCCTTTGTACATTGACCACATGAAGCCAAGCATCACAACGGTCATGACACATCCCATCACCAGCGAAGCGACCAGCCGATTCACGGAGAAGAACACGTGGTCGAAGCTGTATACCAATTGGTACATCAGGAAGAACATGATGATCACCGAGGTGACGATCATCATGGCGAATTTCCCCCATCCGCCATTCATTTCCATTTCTTTCCCATTTTCCCGATCACCCATAATGCCTCCTTGATCAATGTGATTACTGCCATATACATACAGTGGCTGCGAGATCTCGCTCCTTATATGCTTCCGCTTCACTCAATGCGACTGTCCGTCCGGCTCGCGTCGGTCACACTGTTTTAGTGTCATGAGCTGCAGCGTGGTCGGGATGCGTCGCGTCCGACGCATCATCATGCGAGTGCTTACTGTACGCACCGGTACCCGTATCGCATTTCAACGCTGTGCCGGTGTATGTCAGCAAGGGCATACCTCGTCGAGCTCCTTGCACCTGGCTTTCCAGCTACTCAACGACGCTTGCTCAAGCCGGGGCAGTTGCGGCCATCTCGCGGCATTGTTTGGCACACCGTCGGCACGCAGTGGCGCAATCCTGGCAATGCTGGGCCTGATGCTGTGCACACTCCTGCGCACAGGCGTCGCAGATGTCGGCGCACAGCTGGCATACCTGCATCGCGTGCTCGGTCGAACGGCTCGTCAGTTGGGCCGCAAGCCGGCACATGGCCGCGCATTCATCGTCCAGCTCAATACACCGGGCCATCATCTTCGGATCCGGCTCCTGCAGGCAGGCTGCGGCGCAGGTGTCGCATGCCTGCGCGCAGTCATAGCAGGCCTGGATGCAGGATTGGAATTGAGTTTGATTCATGATCTTTCTCCTTACATTGGTTGAGAGGTCGCCTCTTTCAGGTTCCTGTACGACTCTCGGCGCGCCGTTCGGCTCATGCGGCCGCTACGCGTCCCCAGCTGGGATCAGAACCAGAAGCGCACGCCGGCGACGGCCTGCACTTCGTTCCTGTCCCCGCCACTTTGCCTGGTGATGTCGGCCGTCCTGCCGAACTGCCTGCTCCATGTCACCCCGACATAGGGCGCGAACTGGCGGGTGACTTCGTAACGCAGGCGCAGGCCGGCATTGATATCCGATAGCCCGCTGCCCGTGCCACGTTCCAGGTCGCTGCGGCTATACAGGTTTGCCGACACCTCGGGCTCCAGGATCAGGCGGGACGTGAACAGGATTTCATACTTGGCATTCAGGCGCGCGGCAAAGCCGCCACCCGGACGCCAGTAGGCGGTGGCCTCGGTCTCGAACCAGTACGGGGCCAGTCCCTGCACGCCAAACGCGAGCCAGTTGCGGCTTGGGCCCTCGCCGCTGTCGTGCCGGATGCCGAGCTGCGTGCTCCAGAAGG